>Ga0302278_10000767_pt1 | contig 40542 bp, 29 predicted proteins | sample III_Bog_N3_2_FD_194543 | JGI IMG/M metagenome (GOLD analysis project Ga0302278, IMG submission 194543) | Peat permafrost microbial communities from Stordalen Mire near Abisko, Sweden - III_Bog_N3_2 | ecosystem: Environmental > Terrestrial > Soil > Wetlands > Peat | place: Sweden: Abisko...
CGTGAAACCGTGAAACTGTGAAGGTCTTCTCACAGGTGGTTGATCAGCGAAGCGATGCACGCCGCGCCGAAGCCGTTGTCGATATTGACTACGGAAACATTGGGCGAGCAGGTGTTCAACATGCCCAGCAGCGCGGCCACGCCGCCGAAGGACGCGCCGTAACCCACGCTGGTGGGCACGGCCACGACCGGCGCGTTCACCAGGCCGCCGACCACGGTGGGCAGCGCGCCCTCCATGCCGGCGCAGACGATGAGCACCCGGGCGGATTGCAGTGAGGTCTTTTGCGCCAGCAGGCGATGAATGCCGGCCACGCCGACGTCGGCAATCAATTCAACGGTGTTGCCCATCAGCCGCGCGGTGACCACGGCTTCCTCGGCCACCGGCAAATCGCTGGTGCCCGCGCAGACCACGGCGATGGTTCCCTTGCCGGGAGTGGTTGGAGCCTGCGTGAGCGTGATGGCGCGGGCGGTCTCATGAAACTCGGCGCGCTGGTCCTGATTGCTCGATTCCAGGGCGTGAACGGCCTCAAACATTTCGCGCGACGCCCGCGTGGCCAGCACGTTGCCTCCGGCGTTCACCATGCGGGCAAAGATATGCGCCACCTGCGCGGCGGTCTTGCCCGCGGCGAAGATCACCTCCGGCATCCCGGTGCGCAGAGCGCGGTGATGATCGAGCTTGGCGAAGCCCAGGTCCTCGAAGGGCAACCCCTTCAGACGGTCGAGAGCGTCGTTGACCGCCATGCGGCCCTCGCGCACGTCGTTGAGCAGAGCTTCAATCAGGGCGCGATCCATCAGCGATTCTCCTTCACGGCCGCGAAAGCCTGCATGGCTTCTTCCATCACCTGCTTGAGCGGAACCGAATGCTCCCCGGCAATTTTGCGGCAATCCTCATACTCCGGCGAAGCGTTGGCGATCTTGCCCGAGGCCCAGCGCGCAATCTTGATGCGCACTCTTCCACGGCTCGTCTCGACCTCAACAAACTCGCGCGCCAGGGCAACCTTGTTCTCCAGCCGCCAACGCAGGCCGATGGTGGTGGTCTCGCTGAAGAGCAACTCCTGCAACGCGGAGACGAGATCGGGGCGGCACAGGACAGTCATTGCAACGCCCGTGCGTCCCTTCTTCATCTGCACGGCGACGCGATAGACATCCCACGCGCCGGCCGCGAGCAGCTTCTCGCTGACGTAAGCCAGCACCTGCGGATTGCAGTCGTCAATCACCGTTTCGATCACCGCAATGGAATCCTCCGCTGCATCAGAGCTCTCCTCGCCCACCAGCAGGCGCAGCAGGTTGGGCTGGCCCGGCGTCTCGCGCCCGCCCGCGCCATAGCCGGCCTTCAGGATGCGCATGGCCGGCAGCGGCGCGTAGCACACATCCAACATGCGTAGCACGGCCGCTCCGGTCGGAGTCACGCGCTCCATCGGGGTCCCGGCCGAGTAGACCGGCGCATCGCCCAGCAATGCCAGAGTTGCCGGCGCGGGAACGGGAAGCGTGCCGTGCTGGCAGAGAACGGTTCCGCTGCCCACGTTAAGCGGTGAAGCAAGCCAGCGGGCCACGCCCAGCGCCTCGGCGCCCGCGGCGGCGCAGACGATATCGACGATGGTGTCCACCGCGCCCACCTCGTGGAAGTGCACCCTTTCGACAGGGATGGAGTGAATGGCGGCTTCGGCCTCGCCCAGCAGTTGGAAGGCGCGCATCGAGCGGACTTTTACCCTCTCGGCAAGCGGCGCGGATCGAATGATTTCGAGGATGGTTGAAAGAGACCGATGCGCGGTGTGGGCGTGAGGTTGCTCATGCGGATGCGAGTGTTGATGTGCCTGTCCTTCGTGCGTACCTCCGCCGTGCGAGTGCTCTGCATGGCTGTCGTGCGCCTGCTCGGGCGCAATCACGTCCACCTTGGTCGCGGCCAGCCCACCCCGGCTCACCTTGCGCATCTCGAGGCGCGCGCCCACTCCCAGAGCGGCAGCCGTCTCCTCAAGGCAGGCGAATGGAACGCCCGCATCCACCAGGGCCCCCAGCAGCATGTCGCCGCTGATGCCGGAAAAGCACTCCAGATAACCAATTCGCATCGCAGTGTGATTCTAAACCGCCGGCTATGCGCCGCGCCTCGACAAAATCTCGACGGGCAAAACGGCATTCAAGGACCCTGACCGGAAGCCCGCGCAATCGAGCGTGACGTATTGAAAGCCGGCCAGCTTGAGAGCAGCTGTGATGGCGTCCAGCATCTCCATCGTGAGGGCGCGCGGCAACTCGGCGCGGGCAATCTCCACGCGGGCCAGCTCGCCGTGATGGCGCACGCGCAGCTCGCGAAAGCCCAACTGGCGCAGGCTCTCCTCGGCTTGCTCGACTTGTTCGAGCACCTCGCGGGTCACAGTGCGGCCGTACTCGACGCGCGAGGAGAGGCAAGGCGCCGCCGGGCGGTCCCAGAGCGGATAGCCGGCAGCCCTGGCCAGCGCGCGAATCTCCAGCTTGGTCAACCCGGCCTCGGCCAGCGGCGCCAGCACGGCGTGCTTCTCGGCCGCGCGCTGACCGGGGCGGAAGTCCCTGGTGTCGTCGGCGTTCATGCCGTAGGCGATGCGCTCGAATCCCAGCTTCGGGGCTAGCGCTTGCATGGCCTCAAAGAGCGTGTCTTTGCAATGGAAGCAGCGGTTGGCGTCGTTGCGCTGGTACTCGGGCCGCTCCAGTTCTTCGGTCTCGATCACGCGCAGCGGCATCTGCTGGGCCCGCGCAAAGGCGCATGCCTGCTCGAAGTCGCGCCGCGCCAGGCTGGGAGAGTCGGCGAGCACGGCCATCATGCGGACCCCGAGAACGCGATGCGCCGTGGCCGCCAGAAACGCGGAGTCCACGCCACCGGAGTAGGCCACCATCAGGCTGCCCAACTTCTCCAGGCGCGACTCCAGCGCATGCAGCTTGGCCGCGACATCCCTGTCGCCATCTGCGTGATTGGTCTCCGAAAATGCCGTGTGCGAGTCCGCCGTCATAGGCCCGATTATAGCCCTTGCGACGTCCAAATTGAATCATCGAGTTCGGCGCTAGGGCCGCCGGTAGACATCATAGTTGTTCAGTTTTCGGTACGGCAGAAAAACCTGCTGAAGAGCTGCCAGCGTAGCCTCGCGCCCCGGAGTGGTGTCTTCCTTGATTTGCAGATTGCGCTTCACGATGAGCCAGCGGATGTTGCGGCGGCGCGCTTCTTCGACAAGCTGCGCGGGCGAGTAAGGATCGGTCGATCTGTCGAAGAGAAGCACCGGAAATTGCGGAACCCGGCCGGTGGCGAAGTAGAACGGATCTTCGCCGGGAATGAGAATCAATCCATCCGAGAAGGGAATTTCGTTGGCGGCGAAATGCAGCAGTTCCTCAAAGTCCGGCAGGAAAGGCCCGGAGACAGCCATTCCCCGCAGCGCGGGAACCGCCGAATGCAGGACGTGGCCCTCAGGGAGCTGCGCGTATGAGAGGCGCTCCTCGCTGACGGTATAAAGGCCGCCGCAGATGAGAAGCGTGACAGAAATGACCGCGGCCAGGGTTGTCGCAATGAATAAGGTTTGAGGCGCAGCTTCCGCGCCCGCGCCGGCCGCCTCAATTGAAGCCAGGAAGACGATCATCTCGGCGATGAGAATCACCAGCAACGGCCAGATGGCATAGGTGGATCCCCACAACTGCTGCGAGAGGAAGGTTCCGTAAACGGCGGCCAGCAGCATTGCGGGCAGCGCGGTGCGCAGACTGAATTCTCGGCAAAGATTCCAGAGCGTGAGCGCGATGCTGAGCACGAGCAGCAGAGGCCAGAGAGCCAGAAGACTGTCGGAGCGGTCGTCCGCGTTCGCGGATAGAAAGAGACTGGCCAGCGCCCAGACAAACGGCGCGGCGAGCAGGCCCAGCGCCACGAAACGCGCCCACGAAGTCCTGGCGAGACGGCTCCGCAAGAGCGCCACTGCCGCCGCGGCCGACGGCAGCCACCACAAAAGCGAAGGCTCCGCATAGACGCTGAACATCTCCTGAAGGCCAGGCATCCGGCGCTCGCCTGCAAACTGAATCGTCCAGTGAATGTAATTGCCCAGGCCGCAGGTGAAGTGCAGAAGCAGGCCCGCGGCTATGAGCGTTGCAACTCCGCCGGCAAGCATCGCGCTCAAGGCTGCGACGCCAGGGCTGTCTTGCGATGCAGGATTACGCCTGACCAGCCTCACAATCAATAGCGGAAGAATGAGAGCGAATGCAACCGCGACAAACGGAAGGCCGATATTCTGCTTGTAGAAGAGAGGCAGAGGCAGTGCCGCACCCGCAACAAAGAACTGCATGAGCGCCCTACCGCTGCCCATGCGTGATGCGCGCCAATCCGCCGGCAGCCGCTCAAGAAGAAGAACAACCAGCAGAATGGCGAAAGCGGAGTCGCAGTCATAAGAGGGAAATGGCAGGATGCTGTAGATGCCCAGCACAATCAGCGGCGCCGCAAGGAAGAGAGAAACAGACCAGGCAGCGCGCAGCCTCTTCCGCAGCATTGCCAGCACAATCCGCCAAGCGATCACCGTGCCCGCCCCGCCGACAATCGCGGCGTAGAGAACGTGATAAAAGAAGACGCGTCCGAAGAGGCGAATGATGGCGGCCTGAACGAGAAACGTCAGCGGCGCGTGCGAAAAGGGGAAATCTCGATAGGGCATCTGCCCCAGTGCGAGGCGGACACTGGAGTCCAGGGTGTAGCTCGCGTCCCAGAGAATTGCCAGATGCGCGTTCTGCCACAAGACAACCGCCGCAGAGGCGAGAAAGAGGCCAGCCGCCGCAACAGAGTCGCGAAGGCTCCAGCAACCTCTGCGCAACGAAGAATCGAGTTCGGCCGTTCTGGAATTGCGCATGGGCTGTCGAGAGCGAGAGCCAACCGCGTCCCGCTCAATTCATTGATTCTCGCCGCTTACGGGCGGTTGCGCAAGCCTGCGCGAGTGGACCGGAATGGATGGGTTCGCGGTGATTCAGCTTGTCTGAGCGGATCTAATGGGCAGCTTCAAGTTCCGGTTGTACATGACCACTGGTCGCGGCTCCGGCGTTCCGCGGAAGGCCGAGGCTGTCAAAGACCGGGCCCAGCGCCAGCAGAGCCACCAGCAGGAAAGCCAGGTGAAAATCATGCAGTTGGGGCACCATGGCAGAGTGTCCATTCGCGTGGGCGACAAGACGAAGCGTGATGGCGCCAACCGCGACGCCCATGCCCGAGCTGAGCTGCATCACGGCGCTGAGAAAGCCATTGGCGCGGCTCATCCGGCTCGAATCGATCTCAGTAAAGGCGAGCGTGGTCAGGCAGGTGAACTCCATCGAACGGCAGCCGCCGTGAACAAAGAGAATGGCGACGATGAGAAGGACGGGCGTCGAGGGCGCAATCGTCGCGCATACGGCGATCGAAGCGGCTGTCATCACTCCGTTGACAATCAGCACGCGGCGGAAGCCGAAGCGGCGCAGGGTCTGAATGACAAAGGCTTTCATGCTCACGTCGCCCGCGAAGAGCGCGAGCAGGTAGAGCCCCGATTGAAAGGCCGTCAGCCCAAAAGCGATCTGAAACATCAGCGGAAGAAGAAACGGCAGCACGGCGACCGAGATGCGGAAGGCGCTGGCGCCGTAGACGGAGAGCGCGTAGGTCTTCATCCTGAGCGATTCGAAGTCGATCAGCGATTTGGCGGGATGACGGCGCGCGACAAGGATGGCCACCGTTCCACTGAGCAGGCTGAGGACGAGAATTGCCGCCGGAAGCTGCCAGCGCCCTCCTTCGCCGCCAAGTTCCTCCATGGCGTAAACGGCTCCGGCAGAGGCGAAGCCGCCCAGAAGAAAGGTCAGCCAATCGAAGGGATGCACCTCATTGCCGCGCACGTTTTCAATCCATAGCAGCGCCAGAACAAGGGCGAGGATGCCGATGGGCAGATTGAGAAAGAAGATCCAATGCCAGCTTGCGTAGGTGGTGATGAATCCGCCGAGAGGAGGGCCGATGACCAGGGCGGAGAGAGCCGGCCAAGTGATGTAGGCGAGAGCCTGGGTGAGCTTCTCCTTGGGCGCGGTCCGCAGAACAATGAGCCGGCCGACAGGCACCATCATCGCTCCTCCGATGCCCTGCAGAATGCGCATCAGGATGAACTGCGTGAGTGTGCCGGACGCGCCGCAGAGCACCGAAGCCAGCGTAAAGATGCCGATTGCCGTGGCGAAGATAGACCGGGAGCCGAGTCGGTCCGCTGCCCAGCCGCTGATGGGGATGAACACAGCCAGCGTGAGCAGGTAAGCCGTCATTCCGATGTTGAGGCTGACGGGGCCTACGTGGAAGCTGCGGGCCATCTGCGGAAGGGCAGTGGCAATGATCGTGCCGTCCAGCATTTCCATGAAGAAGGCGCTGGCGATCAGGGTCGTGACATAGAACGGCGAGCGAACTTTCTTCATGGCTTTAGTTTACGAAATGGCCGCACAATCCCTGTTCTTCCTCCAATCCTGAGAGGGGTTTGCGGAGCACAGCCGGCGTTCAGTTGAATCTTTGTCAGCCAGCCGCCCGCCCTTCGAAATGAGCCTCAATCTCTTCCAGCGTTTTGCCTTTGGTCTCCGGCAGGAAGAACGCCGCGACGATAAGGTAGATCACCGTGAAGCCGCCAAACATGAAGAAGATGGACGAATAGCCGTGCTTGCTCACGAAGGGCAGGAAGATCGCGGCCAGTGTGGTCGAGACGAGTTGATTGATGACCAGCGCGATGCTCATGCCGTTGGAGCGGATGCGCGTGGGCATCAACTCCGACAGCGCCAGCCAGACGCACACGCCCGGACCGACCGCAAAAAAAGCCATGAAGACATAGAGGCCGATGGCCACCATCCAGCCGTGGCGGGCAGTGGGCACCTGGCCGATGAGAGCTTTGTCGATACGCAGCGGCGCGGCTTTCGCGGCGGCCAGATCGGCAAAGGGATTCTGGAACAGGGCCTCGATCCTGTTGGCCGGAACGCAATTGGCGCGGCTGATCTGAATGGGAGCGGCGGCAGGGTCGTCGGAGCGGACGAAGTTGGTGGCCGCTGTGAAGTCGCCATAGGAGTAGATGATGGCCAGCGAGGCGCGCCCACTGTCGATCTGGCTTGCGGCACTGCCTTGGGCGGCCAGCAGTTGGTTGGCCTCAGCCTGATCGAAGCGCAGCGTCAGGTCTTGATTGGGAGCGACCAGCGCCTGTACGGCATTGCGGCTGTCCAGGCTCAGCCGCTCTGTCGAGAGAAACAGAATGCCGACGCTGACGATGGAGACGATGATTCCCGAGGTGCCCAGAACCAGCAGGAATTTGCGCCCCTTGCGATCCACCAGCATCATGCCCACCATGGTCATCAGGAAGTTGACAACGGTGAAGATCACGTAGCCCCAGTGCGCCGCAAGATCCGAGAGGCCGCTTTGCAGCAGAATGCCGGTGTTGAAGCCGATGATGGAGTTGATGCCGGTGGCCGTGTTGCAAAAGAGAATGATGCAGGCCAGCAGAAAAGGGACGACATACTTGCGGCGCAACAGAGAGTCGTGGAGCTTGTGCCCGGCCGAGCGCTCGGCCTGGGAGGGCCGGCTTGTCTCCTCCGTCGCGCGCTTCTCCATCTCACCCATCTCCAGGGCGGCCTGCTCGGGGCTGCGCGAGCGCAGCAGCGCGGCGTGGGCGGCGGCCGGTTTGCCGCGCTTGAAGAGCCAGCGAGGCGACTCGCCGACCAGCAGGCTGCCCAGCACAAAGAGCACGCCGGGAGGAAACGAAACCCAGAAGATTCGCCGCCAGGCCTGATTCTTGAAGGCCAACAAAGCATCGGCATTGGCAGAGGCGGCCACCGCCGCAACGCGATAGCTGTAATACATGCCCACCAAGGCTGCCGCCACGATGCCCAGCGTGAGCATCCACTGAAAGACGCCCGTTCCCTTGCCCCGATCCCGCGCCGAGAGGCACTCGGCAAGATAGAGCGGAACCACCACGCCGATGAATCCTCCGCTGATGCCTTGCAGCAGCCGGCCCAGAAACAGAGACTCGTATCCCTGCGAAAGAGCAATCACCGGAATGCTGACGGCAAAGGCGCAGCCGGAAAGAACCATCAGCGGCTTGCGGCCCATCCAGTCTGCCAGCAGCCCGGCGAAGAGGGTGGAGATCACGCTGCCCAGCAGCACCGCCGCCACGATGACCGACAGTTGCGAGGGGTCAAGATGCGAGGTCGCTTCGAGGTAAGGCAGTGCGCCGCCGATGATGCCCACATCGATGCCGTAGAGCAGGCCGCCCAGCCCGGCAACAAGCAAAAGAAACAGGTTATAGCCGCGCCGGGCCGAAAAGGGGAGCCGGGCAGGCAGGTTGGCGGAGCCATCGGCGTTCGTGGTCACTGGAAAACTCCTCTTGCCGAGTGTATCCTCCCGATTGGGTTGCGCGATAGAATATGGCCGAAGCAAGATCGGACTCCCAGCCGTCTTCCGCCCTCAAGTGCCGGGCATCACTGCAAAGTCCCTCGGGTTGCCGTAGCAATTGATTGAGGCCATCCGGCCCGCAACATAACGGCCCGCTCGCAGCCGTCAAAGGTCTTCCCTTTTTGTGGACTGATCGCCGAGCCGGACCCCAGGGATCGGCGGAGGACGCAAATGAGCACAGAGCGCAGCAGCCGCAGGGATTTTCTCAGGGCATCTCTCCCCGGCGCCGCGCTCCTGTGGACGGGCGGCGTGGCGGGATCTCTGGCAACGGTGGAACCCGTTGCGGCGGAATCCGGCGCGGCGGCCGGGAGGTCCAGAGTCGTCGTCGCTCGCGACGAGCAACTACGCGGCGCAGGCGCCTCACCAGCCTCCAGCATCGATTCAAACCGCGTTTTGGCCCTCCTGGATCGCGCCATGCAAGCTCTCTTCGGCCAGGAGCATCCGCTGGCCCCGGTTGATGCCTGGAGAAGGCTGGTTCATCCGGGCGAGAGAGTGGGCCTGAAGGTGAATACGCTTGGCGGGCGCGGGATCTCCACCAACGTTCAACTCGTCGCGGCCATCTGCGAGCGCTTGCAGCAGGCCGGAGTCAAGCCCGCCGACATCGTCATCTGGGACCGCGACACCGGCGAACTGGAGCGCGCCGGCTTTCATCTCGCCATGGGCGGGGACCGCGTGCAGTGCTTCGGCACTGATCGCGTTGGCTACGAAGTGGAGCTCTCTGCTTACGGCAGCGTGGGCAGCCTCTTGTCGAAGATTCTCACCCAGCGATGCGGTGCGCTCATCAATCTTCCGGTGTTGAAGGACCACGACGGCGCGGGCGTCACCATCGCTCTCAAGAATATGTACGGCGTCATCCACAATCCCAACAAGTACCATCCCAACGGCTGCAACCCCTACGTCGCGGACGTGAACATGCTGCCGGAGATTCGCAGCCGGATGCGGCTGACCATCTGCGATGCGACCACCGCAATGTACGAGGGTGGGCCGGGCTACAAGCCGGAACACAGTTGGAATGCCAACGCCTTGCTTGTCTCCACCGATCCAGTCGCGCTTGACTCGACCGGCTGGCAGATGATCGAGCGCAAGCGCGCGGAAAAGGGATTGAAGACACTCACGGCCGAGAAGCGCGCGCCGAGTTACATTGTCACTGCTGCTGATGCCGACCACCGCTTGGGCACAAACGACCCCAGAAAGATCTCAGTCGTGGAAGTGTAGCCGGGCGGGCGGCGAGGAGGTTCGATATGTTCTGTGAACTGAACGCATGGGAAGCCGGGAAAGGCCCGCGTCCGCTGGATCGCCGCTTGTTTCTGAAGTGCGCGCTGGCCTCAGGCGCGGCGCTGGGAATCGGCGGCGCCGCCAGGCCCGCCGCCGCAATTCCGTCCGGCGCGGCAACCGGAAGCGAGGACGACGCGCGCTTTGTCGTTGAAGCCAAGTTCTACGAGAAGCTGCCCAATCGCAAGATCAAGTGCAAGCTCTGTCCGCGCGAATGCGCGGTGGGCGACAAGGAGCGCGGCTACTGCGGCGTGCGTGAGAATCGCGGCGGAACTTACTATTCGCTGGTCCATTCGCGGGTGGCTGCGGCGCACGTCGATCCCATCGAGAAGAAGCCGCTCTTCCACTATCTGCCGGGGACGAATGCCTTCTCGCTGGGCACCGCTGGCTGCAATGTCAACTGCAAGTTCTGCCAGAACTGGGATATCTCGCAATCGCGTCCCGAAGAGGTTCCCGCGCAGTACGCTCCACCGCAGCGCGTTGCCGAACTGGCAAAGCAATATGACTGTCCGACGATTGCCTACACTTACAGCGAGCCGGTCGTCTTCGCGGAGTATGTGATGGACGCTGCCGACGCGGGCCATGCTGCCGGGGTGCGCAGCATTGTGGTCTCAAACGGCTATATGCAGGAGGAGTCGCTGAAGGCGGCCTATGGAAAGATGGACGCCGTCAAGATCGATCTCAAGTCCTTCTCAGAGTCGTACTATAGCAAGGTTGTCACCGGCCAATTGAAGCCGGTGCTTGACTCGCTCGTCACCCTGCGCAAGCTGGGCAAGTGGACGGAGATTGTTTACCTGGTGCTGCCCACGCTCAACGACAGCGACCAGGAGTTCCGCGGCCTGGCGCAATGGATCAAGGCGAATCTCGGCCCGGATGTGCCCCTCCATTTTACGCAGTTTCATCCCGAATATCTGTTGAAGAATCTGCCCATTACGCCAGTGCCCACGCTGGAACGCGCCAAGGCGATTGCCGATGCGGAAGGGCTGCACTATGTCTACATCGGCAACGTGCCGGGGCATCCCGCGCAAAACACGTATTGTCCCAAGTGCCGCAAAATGCTCGTCGAGCGCGTGGGATTTACGGCCAGCAAGGTGCTGATTCGCAAGAACTGTTGCCCATTCTGCCAGCAGCCAATTCCCGGCGTCTGGCACGCATGAGCAAGCAGAGGAGGTTTCGCAAATGAACTTCACGATGAACCCCGGCGCCTACTTACTGGCGGTTCCGCTCATGGCTTTCCTGGTCTTCGCGCCGTTTCAGAAGAGTCACACCGCGGAGACGCCCAAGATAAGGCCGGCGGCTGTTGCCGGCGGATTCTATCCGGCCGATCCCAAGGTTCTTTCAGCCATGATTGACACTCTGCTGGCTCAGGTATCAGGGCCGGCGGTGCCCAACTTGAATAACGTCCCGATTATCGCCGCCGTCGCCCCGCATGCCGGCTATCAGTACTCCGGACCCGTGGCCGCCTACACCTACGCCGCCTTGAAGGGGCGCAAGTATTCGCGCGTTGTCATCATCGCTCCCACGCACTACGTTTCCTTCGACTACACATCCGTCTATGATGGAGACGCTTATGCGACGCCGCTCGGAAACGTTCCGGTGGACAAGGCCTTCGCGCGGCAGCTTGTCAAGATGGATTCGAGCATCCGGCTCTCCGGCGACGGTCACGATGCCACGCCGGCTGGCGGAGAACATGCGGTTGAGGTCGAGTTGCCCTGGCTGCAGAAGGTGCTGGGCAACTTTGAGATTGTGCCCATCGTCATGGGCGATCAGAGTTACGAGAACAGCCGCGCCCTGGGAGTGGCGCTGGCAAAACTTATCAAGAGCGAAGGCAAGGAAGGCGATACGCTCGTCCTCGCCAGCTCAGATCTCTCGCACTATCACACCTACGATGATGCGGTCAGGATGGACCACAAGACCCTCGATGCGCTTCAGTCATGGGACTACTTCAGCATGTCGCGCAACTTCAACTCGCGGATATGGGAGGCCTGCGGCGGCGCGCCCATCGTGGCCGCCATGATCTATGCCGAGCGCATGGGCGCCAACCAGGCGCGGGTGCTCAAGTACGAGAATTCAGGCGACGTGACGGGCGATCATTCGCGCGTGGTCGGATACAGCGCGGATGTTTTTGTTCGGGCTTCCGGCGGCAAGGCGGAGGAAACCCCGTTCTCGCTGACGGAGCAGGAGAAGAAGGATCTGCTCGCTCTGGCGCGCAAGTCAGTGGAGTTTGCGGTTGGGAAGGATGAGCTCTATCAGCCGTCCGCGAGCGCGGACGCGACGCTCGACCAGGAGCGCGGCGCATTTGTGACGCTGACCATCTCCGGCGAGCTGCGCGGCTGCATCGGCTACACCTCCGCGATCAAGCCTCTCTACATGACCGTGCGCGACACGGCCAAGTACGCCGCACTGAACGATCCGCGCTTCCCGCCGGTATCGCCCTCGGAGCTGCCCCGCCTCGAATATGAAGTTTCCGTGCTCTCGCCGCTGCGCCGCGTGCTGGATGTTCAACAGATCAAAGTCGGCGAGCACGGCCTGCTGATGAAGAATGGCGACTCCGAGGGCCTCCTGCTTCCGCAGGTTCCAGTGGAACAGAAGTGGGACCGGCAAACCTTTCTTGAGCAGACCTGCCGCAAGGCGGGGATGAATCCTGGCTGCTGGAAGGATGAGAATACGGATATCTTCAGCTTTACGGCGGTGGTCTTCAACGAGCGCAAGCTGTGAGCGCCCGGTTGGCCACAGAATGAGGACCAAATCCCCGCGCTGTGTATCTGCCTCACCTCGGATGCGCAGAGTTTCTGCACATAATTTCCTTCCATTGGCGCACAATGGCAAAAGGTCTGGGCGGGAGAAGATGGCAGGCAGGGGTCAACTACTGAAAAAGGTCGAGCGGCGACAGGAGAACCCTGGCTCTGCGTCTGGTCCGTACCTCCATCGGGCCCCCGGGGGTCTATTCTCCCTCTCTTCGCCTTTCCATGGAATCGTAGGGCCGGATGACGGGTACCCCACCCCCTCTATTTACTGTGGATCTGTGAAACTGTGAACTTCATCGCGTTTCCTGGCTGGTACGCCTGTCAATCCGGATGCAGCGATCCTGGAAACGCCATCATCGCGGAAGGAGGCTCTTTTCTAGCCTTTTGCCGCCAGCGGAAGAATCCTGATTCGCCGCATGCCCACCCGCGCGGCCAGCAGAGCTGGCGCCAGATTCACCGCCGCGCACAGCCATGCGGTCTTCCAGAATCCGAAGACCGGGATGAGGTAACCGCTTAGCAGCAAAGCGCCCGCGCAGCCGCCCAGCAGATCGATGGCATAGAGAGTACCGAGGCTCCTCCGCTTGCTTTCGTCCTTGAGATACATCGCCGTCGCCATGGGAAACTGGTAGCCTCCCAAAATCCCCGAGAGCGCGGCCAGCGCCGGAAAGACGCATTGCGCGGCCACCCAGGTTGCCACACTTCCTGATGTCTTCGCGAGCAGGCTGACCAGCATCATCAGCACCGGCGCAGAGAGAGCGAGCGCAAGCTGAGTGAGCGCAACAGCGCGGCAAATGGGATGATCGTCGCGCCGAATCTGCCGCAGTCCCAGCCAGCATCCCACGGCAATGCCCGCCATGCACAGTGCAATCAAAAGGGCGAGTTGGTGGTAGACGTAGCCGTAGATGGACTGAAAGGTCAGCAACAAGATGATCTGCAGCGCCATCAGCGTGAATCCCGTCGCGGCCATCGAGCAGGCGGCCGCGGAACTGCCGCGCCGCTCCCGCGCGGGAACAAACCCGAGCAGCGCTGTGATGAAAACCAAAACGATGAAAACCGCGCCGAGCACAGTCGTGAAGCGGACATTCTCCGCTGCCCGCAGCCAGGCGGCATAATCCGGCTTGAACTGCGCGCTCCACAGCACAACGTCAAAGTAATAGGCGATGGGCGAAAAATCGCGATTGACTTGCGTTGTGGCCAGCGGCTGCAACTCGTCGCGCACCTCGGCCATGCGGTCGGGCATCATGCGGAAGGGAATGAAGTATTCGCGAACGTACCTTGTCTTCAGATTCCGCTCAAGCAATCGCGCAACCAGCACGCGCGGATCGTCCGTAAGAAGATCGGCGCGCATCGTGGCGAAGAAGTGAATCGTCTCTCCGGGGATCGCGACAACATGCGGAAAGACCACTCCAAGTGTGCGGTGAATGCAGCGCAGAAACCTCCCGAGATCGGGGCTGATGGTCTCTTCTGACGAGCGCAGTTGCAGCGCGAGCACTCCACCCGGCGCGAGATGATCGCGCGCGGAACGGAAGAACTCTGCCGTGTAAAACCTGTTCAACTGCGCGGTCTGCGGGTCGGGCACATTCACGATAATCACATCGAACGTGTCGCGCGTCGACTTGAGATATGCCCGTCCATCCGCGTAGTGCAGATGCACCCTGGGATCGGAAAACAGAGGCGCCGACTCGGAGGGAAAGAATTGGCGCGCCATGCGGACCAGCGCGGGGTCCAACCCGATGAGATCGATCCGCTCGACGGTCGGATGCCGGAGCGCCTGCGCGACACTGCCGCTCGCCGCACCGCCGATCAGCAGAACCCTTCGCGGCGCGGGATGCTCCAGCAGCGCGTAATGCACCGATTCCTCTGCCGCGCTCTCGTCCGGGGAGTTCGCAATGATAAGGCCGTTTTCGTACAGGCTGCGGATGTTGCCGGTCTCCGTGACTGCCAGGTTGCCATAAATCGAGTTGCGCGATTCGAGCAGGTGAAAGCCGCTCCACTGGCGCGCCAGCGTGGAGCTTTCCAGCATCGGTGCGGCACGAACAAGAAGAAAGATCGCGAGCAGCGTCGCGGCAGAAGCCGCGAAGCCAAGCCGCTTGCTCCTCATTTGCAAAATCAGGACGCTAGCCATCAACAGGTTCAGCACCAGCACCACGCCGGCAATCTGGAAAGGTTCCAGGAAGCGCAGCAACACCATGCTGGCGGCGATTCCTCCTATCGCGGAGCCGGCCGCCTCCAGCAGATAAGCGGTGCTGACAGCGGCGCGCGCGTCAACGGCGGATTCCGCGTTGACCATGCGCGCCGCGGCCACAAACAGCGCGCCCGCCGCAACGCAGAAGACGCTCAGGCAAACCAGCGATGCAAGCAGCGCCGGGACCGGACCAACCAGCTCGCCCGGCACACTCTGAAAGATGCTCTTGCTATAGCGCAGCGCCCAGATGGTCACCGGCAGACCGATCCCGAGCAGGCATTCAAGCGCAGCCACCGCCCGGCGCGGGCTGCCTCCAGTCGGCGCAAGACTGCTGCACGCCATGCTCCCGGCCGCGGTCCAGAAGAGCCAGGTGGCCAGCAGAATGCCCAGCGACATCTCATTGCCGTTGAAGACGACCATCAGCTCGCGCATCAGCACGACCTGGCCGATGACTGCGCTGAATCCGATCAGCATCAGAGCCGCTTTGACGGCAGCAGCCGGAGCTTCAGCTTTCCCCCCTGCGACGGATTCATTCTGCGTCTTCATCCGAGTGCCATTATTTATCCCGCTCCTTTGGAATGCAACAGCTACTCCCGCACAGGTCGCCACGCGGATCGCAAGCGGGTCTCCCAGGGGCCTCCGCTTCGGTGAATGAAAGTGCGGTTGGGGTCGAAGTATTTCGCATCCGGCGCGATCAGAATGCGCCGGGCTTGAGCTACCCTGCGCCCTGCGAGGGTAAGACAACCGGCGTTTTGGCGCTGCGGGCAGTACTTCATCTCCGGCCGTAACCGCGCTGGCGGCTGGGCATCTCAAGATGACAGCAAGAATGCCGCGCCCCAAAGTTAACGCTTCAGCTCGTTTCGCCAACAGGACTTTACGTTCGGAAAGCATCAAGGGTTCTGAGGTGTTTCTTGCCCGACCATCGAGAGCAAAGTGATGCGCATCACTGCGGTCTATCTTTGCGAAGCCGAGAATGGTTTGGGCTTTGGGGAAGAGCATCCGTAGAGGCCCGTGAAGGCGTCCGGAGATGAACTGGCGCGAAGAATATCGGAACAAGTGCATGGACGGCGCGAAGGCCCTGGAGGCAGTCCGCTCCGGCGACCGCGTTTGGATTCAGTCCGGGTGTGGAACGCCATCGCCGCTGGTGGATGCGCTGGTGGCGCGCGCTTCCTCGCTGCGCAATGTCGAAATCGTTCACATGAAGACGCTCGGCGAAGCGGCTTATACCAGACCGGGGTACGAAGGAATCTTTCGCCATCGCGGACTGTTTCTGGGGGAAAACGTGCGCGAGGCCGTGATTGCGGGACGCGCCGACTATACCCCCATCTTCCTCAGCGAGATTGAAGGCCTCTTCGTGAGCGGCGCTCTTCCTTTGGACGTCGTTCTCATGCAGGTTTCTCCGCCCGACGAACACGGATACGTGACCCTGGGAACGACGGTGGACTGTACGCTGACCGCAACCCGCTACGCCAAGGTGGTGATTGCCGAAGTGAATGAGCGAATGCCGCGCACGCACGGTGAAACCGCCATTCATGTGAGCCGCATCTCGGCGCTGGTTGAAACCTCGCGTCCACTGTTGGAACTGCATCCGGAGCCGTTCACACCGTTGCATCGCCGGGTTGCGGAGAACGTGGCCTCGCTCATTCCTGACGGAGCTACGCTGCAAACCGGGATCGGCGGAATTCCCGATGCTGTTCTGGCCTGCCTGGGGGACAAGCGCGATCTGGGAATTCACAGTGAGCTGGTCGGCGACGGGGTAATCGACCTGATGGAGTCGGGGGTGCTGAACGGGGAGCGCAAGTCGCTGCATCGCGGCAAGGCGGTGATCGCGTTCGTGCTCGGATCGCAGCGGCTCATTGATTTCGTCGACGAGAATCCGGCCTTCGAGTTCCGTTCGATCTCCTATACCAATGATCCGTTTGTGGTGGCGCAGAACGACCGGATGGTGGCCATCAACGCGGCCCTGCAGGTGGACCTTACCGGCCAGGTCTGCGCGGACTCGCTGGGGACCAAGCCGTACAGCGGCTTCGGCGGGCAAGTGGATTTCATTCGCGGGGCCGCGCGCTCCAAAGGAGGAGTGCCGATTATCGCATTGCCTTCGACGGCGCGGCATGGCGATCTTTCGCGGATTGTGCCGGTGTTGGAGCCGGGCGCCGGCGTCGTCACTTCGCGCGGCGATGTGCATTACGTGGTGACCGAGCACGGAGTAGCATACCTGCATGGCAAGACGCTGCGCGAGCGGGCTGAGGCGATGATCTCCATCGCCGATCCGCGCTTCAGGGCGGAGCTTGAAGATTTCGCCGTGCGCTCGCACTACCTTGAGCGCAAGGCAGCGGTCGTCGGAGCCTGACGGCTCGCGGCCGCCGGAGAGGAGCGGGGATGAACAACGCGGAGAAGCAGGATCGTGGCAAGCTGCGCGTGGATGTGGATGAGTGCAAGGGCTGCGGCCTCTGTGTGGAAGCCTGTCCAATCAAGGTGATCGTTCTCAGCGAGAAATTGAATCACTACGGCTATCGCACTGCAACCTATACCGGCGTGGGATGCACCGGCTGCGGGATCTGCTTTATGGTATGTCCGGAGCCCGGCGCAATCACCGTTTTGAGAATCGTGCATCGCGAGGCCGATGAAGGCTGTGCACTAAGTACAGGCATTGTGGGAGCAAGCGAATGCGCAAGCAACTGATGAAGGGAAACGAAGCGATTGTAAGAAGCGCGATTCTCGCCGGATGCCGTGCGTTTTACGGCTATCCCATCACCCCGGCCAGCGAAATCGCGGAAGCGGCGGCGCTTTATATGCCCAAGGCCGGCGGAGTCTTCCTCCAGGCCGAGAGCGAAGTCGCTGCCATGAATATGATCTACGGCGCGGCCTCGGCGGGTGTGCGGGCGATGACGGCCTCGAGCGGGCCGGGAATCAGCCTGATGCAGGAAGGCATCAGCTATATGGCGGGCGCGGAGTTGCCCTGCGTCATCGCCAACATCACGCGCGGCGGCCCTGGGCTGGGCAACATCGCAGCCGAGCAGGGCGACTATAACCAGGCGGTCAAGGGCGGCGGCCACGGAAACTACCATACCATCGTGCTCGCGCCCCATTCCGCTCAGGAGATGGCGGACCTGACGGCGCTGGCCTTCGAATTGGCTGACCGCTATCGCAACCCGGTCATGGTGCTGGCGGATGGATTCATCGGGCAGATGATGGAGCCGGTTGAATTCCCGCAGACGGCCGTCGAGCCGCGCCAGCCCGATTGGGCCGTGACGGGCACGGAGCAGACGCGCGGCAACCTCATCTCGTCTCTGCATCTGGATATCGACGAACTGGAGGCGCATCAGGGCCATCTCGAAGCAAAGTATCGCCGCGCCGAGGAGTGCGAGGTGCGCGCCGAAGAGCAGCGCACCGAGGATGCTGAAATCGTGCTGGTCGGCTACGGAATCATGGGCCGGATTTTGAAGGCCGTGGCGGCGGAGGCCCGCGCGGATGGCCTCAAGGTGGGCGTCCTGCGTCCCATTACCCTTTACCCATTCCCAAAATTGCATCTCCAGCGGCTGGCTGCCACCGCGCGGGTCTTTGTGGTGGTGGAGATGAGCAACGGACAGATGCTCGACGACGTCCGGCTGGCCCTCAACGGCGCGCGGCCCGCGGAGTTCTTGAGCCGGGTGGGCGGCAACGTGCCGTCGCACCAAGAGGTACTCAGGTTTGTGAGGGAGCAGGCGCGGCGTTATCTACCGGCCATGCAACCGGTATAAGAGCGGAGGTCAAATGTCTAACCAGATGGTTGCTGAATACGAGGTCTCGCACGGCAAGGCGAAGGCCTTCTACGACCGCTACGAGCGGAAGGAAGAACTGCAGCATCAAACGCACTTCTGCCCTGGGTGCGGCCACGGCCAGGTGCATAAAATGCTGGCGCGGGCCATCGACGAGCTGGGCATTCAGAACAGGACGATCCTGGTCGGCCCGGTAGGCTGCGGGGTCTTCACCTACAACTACTTCGATGTCGGCAACATATCGGCTGCGCATGGGCGTGCGCCGGCGGTGGCCACGGGAGTGAAGCGGAGCAGGCCGGATAGCATCGTGATCTGCTATCAGGGCGATGGGGATCTGGCGGCCATCGGCTCGTCGGAGATTCTGCACGCGGCCAATCGCGGCGAGCACATCACCGTGATCTTCGTGAACAACGCCATCTACAGCATGACGGGCGGACAGGCGGCGCCGACGACTCTGATCGGGCAGAAGACCGTGACGACTCCGGACGGGCGATGCGCGGGAACCGAAGGCTACCCGCTTCACATAAGCGAACTGCTGGCCACGCTCCAGGCTCCGGTCTACATTGAGCGCGTGGGCCTGGGAGACAACAAGCAGATTGTGCAGGCCTCACGCGCCATACGCCGTGCCCTGGAGTATCAGGTGCGCGGATTTGGCTTCTCGATGGTCGAGGTGCTGTCGCCGTGCCCCACCATCTTCAAGATGACTCCCGTCGAGGCGCAGCACTGGGTGCGCGATGTGATGGAAAAGACATTTCCGCTGGGCGTCTTCTGCGACCGCACCAAAGAGGCGCAGCCGCAGCAGCCTGCCAAGGCTGCGCCGGCGCTCGATCAGATTCCGCAAGTCCTTGGCGTGGCCAGCGAAGGCCTGCCGGAAGGCAATCCGCTCGCGGCGGAAGCCACGGCTGCCGATCTGGATCTCGGGGTGCGCGTAGCGGGCTTTGGCGGCCAGGGAGTTCTGCTGTTGGGAGAGGTTCTCGCCGAGGCCGGGCTTGATGCCGGACTCGAGGTCTCCTGGCTGCCCTCCTATGGGCCGGAGATGCGCTCTGGCACCTCCAACTGCCACGTGCGCCTCTCCAGGCATGGAATCGACTCGCCCATGGTCACCAATCCCGATTTGCTGGTGGCGATGAATGAGCCTTCTCTCAGAAAGTTTGACAAGAGTGTGCCCGCGGGAGGATGGATTCTCTACAACGGCGAGGAATTCCCCGCCGATTGCGAGCGGGAAGACGTGCATGTGCTGGCGCGCCCCTTTGCTGAAATCGCCAATGCCCTGGGCGATCCGCGAGCCTGCAACATGGTGATGTTGGGCGCGCTGCTTGAGATTACAGGAGTGTTGCCGGACGCCAACATCGATGCGGCTTTGAGGCGCCTCGTTAAGAATCCGCGCTGGGTGGAACTGGACCGCCGCGCGTTGGCGCGGGGCCGCGAGCTGATGAGAGAGTCGCGTTCGGCTTCGAGCCGGGAGGTGTGCCACGCGGGCTGACGGCAATTTGAAACTGATTGTCCGTTTTGGCCCGGTGATTGAGGGAGCAGTAGGTGCGGCTGCAAGGCGCAATCGTTGCGCTTCGATGGGCCGCGCGGACATTTGCGAACTTGCGGGAACTGGCTTGCGCCGGTCTGCCAGACGCGGATGCAATACGAGCAGGACCAGACTTCTCCTGCAATGATGAATGCCGGTTGAGCCATTGATTCTGTCCGAAGCGCTTGCTGAGCTGGTCGGCTACAGCAAAACCAGGGAAGGTGTATCCCGAAGCCACGGCACTCAAGTCGACGCGACCAACAGGGAGCGGCGACCTCGAGCGAGGCCAATCAGGATATAGCATTCCTGGTTTTGCTCTAAGGAGGAAAGACGATGCTCACAATGAAAGTTGCAGACAACGCCTATGACGTTGCACTGGAGAATTTCGATACCGCGGCCAACGAATTGGGGCTCAACAGCGATACTCGGGAGATGATCAAATATCCCGAGAGAATTCTGACCGTCACCGTGCCGGTGCGCATGGAAGACGGGCGCATCCGCCGCTTTGAAGGCTACCGGGTGCAACACAGCACAGTGCGCGGACCCGCCAAGGGCGGCATTCGCTATCACCCCCAGGTCACGCTCGATGAGGTGAAGGCGCTGGCCACCTGGATGACCTGGAAGTGCGCCGTGGTGAATATTCCGTTTGGCGGCGCCAAGGGCGGAATCACCTGCGATCCGAAGAACATGTCGCAAATTGAACTGGAGCGCATGACGCGCCGCTACACCAGCGCCGTCCTTCCCTTGATTGGGCCAGATCAGGATATTCCCGCCCCGGATGTCTACACAAATCCGCAGACCATGGCGTGGATCATGGATACCTACTCGATGACCAAGGGATATCCGATCCCGGGAGTGGTGACCGGAAAGCCCATCTGCCTTGGCGGGTCGCTGGGGCGCAATGAAGCCACCGGGCGCGGCGTCTTTTACACCCTTGAGCATGCCTGCGCGCATCTGAAGATCCCGATGAAAGGCGCGACCGTCGTGGTGCAGGGCTTTGGAAACGCCGGTTCGATTGCGGCAGACCTGCTGCACAGGGCCGGAGCCAGGGTGATTGCGGCCAGCGATTCCACTGGCTGTGTCTACAACAAGGACGGTTTGAACATTCCGGAGTTGATCGCTCACAAGGAGTCCACCGGACGCGTCGCGGAGTTCGAGGGAAGCGAGGCCATCACGCCGGCCGAGTTGCTGGCCATCGAGTGCGACATCCTGGTGCCGGCGGCTCTCGAAAACGCGCTCCACGCCGAAAACGCGTTTGCAGTGCGCGCCAAAATCATCGCCGAAGCAGCCAACGGACCCATCACACCCGCGGCAGACAGAATCATGGAAGCCAAAGGCATCTTCGTGATTCCCGATATCCTCTGCAATGCCGGCGGAGTGACGGTCTCGTACTTCGAGTGGGTGCAGGACGAGCAGCACCTCTTCTGGGATGCGCAGGATATCTACAACCGCCTGGAGCGCGTGATGAAGACCGCTTTCGGCGATGTGCTGAAGATCCATCTGGACCGCAAGGTTCCCATGCGCATCGCGGCCAACATGCTGGGCATTGGGCGTGTCGCCGAGGCAGTCAAACTCCGCGGCATCTATCCATAAGCGGCAACGAGCAAATCGCTCAAGGCTGTGTCTTGGCGAGATCCTTCCGGCGGCGCGTTCTGTTTTCTGAGCGTGCCGCTGTTTTCTTGAGCGTCCGTTTCCGAAGCCGGGTAGCCATTTTGCTGGAATGTCTCCCTTATGCCGCGCCAGCAATTCGTTGAATTAATCTGCAAGGTTTTGAAAATATAAAAAGGGGGTGGGGTACCACCCGTCGCATCACAGTTTGACAGTCTCACAGTAGAATCAGGGGTGGGGGGTACCCAAAGGGCGGTCCGGACTGGGCAGAGAGCCGGCGATCTCCCGATGCTGCCCGATCTCTTTACCGCATTTTCATTGGATTTTCCAGGTGCCCTCCGTGTAGAGTGGCCTTAGATCAACGCGCAGGGAGGTTCCACTCATGTCCCATCCCAATCCGGTTGTTCACTTTGAGATTCTCGGCCTTAACCAGAAGCTGCTGGAAGAGTTCTACAAGAGCATCTTCAACTGGCAGATTGACCCCATCATGGAGGGCTATTCGCTGGTCAAGCCCGGCTCCGGCATCGCCGGCGGCATCGGCGCCATGGGAGAGCAGCGCCAGCACGTCACCTTTTATGTAGCGGTCGCGGATGTTGCCGCCGCGCTGGCCGACATCGAGAGCAAAGGCGGAAAGACAGCCTTCGGCCCGCATCCCATCCCCGACGGCGGCATCATCGCCGGCTTCACCGATCCTGAAGGCCACCTGATCGGCCTGGTGCAGGGACCGCCGGGGATGTAGGTCTCTCCATGCTCAACGTCTTTGAGCAGCCGCGGCCGGCCGCGGGTGAGAGGCCGTGCTTCCCTCCGTCATTCCCAGCGCCCACTTGATCGCTTCAAAGTACATCGTGCGCACGTCGGGATCTTCCCACGACTCCTCCGTGTGCCCCAGCGTCGAATAGAAGACGCGGCCTTTGCCGTACATCTTGCTCCATGCCACGGCAAAGTCATGATCGGCGCGATGGATCTTCGGATTGTTGTCGTAGTCCAGCTTTGCAGCGTCGAGGCTGAGCAGCACATTCACTTTCTCGCGCGACCAGTCCTTCGGCTGATAGATCTCATCGTATTTCACAAAGGCGGCCGGAAAGTGGCGCACCGCCGGGAAGCTCGGATCTTCATTGATGATTGGCGCATTGAAGGTCATCCATGGATGTTCGTCGAACCAGCCGCCGAGCATCTCTCCGTACTCCGGCCATGTGTGGTTTGTGTCGAGCGCGGCGTGGATGCCGACAAAGCCCTTGCCGTCCTCTTTGATGAACGACATCATGTCCTGTTTTTGGCTTGCGTCCATATCCAGTTCGCCGCTGGTGCTGGCAAAGACGATGACGTCAAAATAACTGAGATTCTTCGCGTTTCTTGGCAGATCCTTCTTCGTGAGCAGCTTCGTGTCGGTGCGCATTGTGGTATCCCACAGTCCGCTCTCCTTGCCCATGTTGTAGATGGCGGCCATCGTCGCCGAAACGGAGTCGTGCTCCCAATCCTTGGTCTGGCCAATCACCAGAACATGCTTCATGCGAACCTCCTTGACGTGCGGCGCGGGCGGCAGCGCGCTGCTGCCGGCTGACTGCGCTTGAATGCGATTGCTTTGGCCGAGGAGAGTAAGGCCCATCAGGACGGGAAAAAGAAATCGGCAGCTTCCAGGAATGCGCATCGGATCTCCTTCGGGTATTATCGCGCCAGTATCGGGAGGCTGGGATACCCGCAGTGGGCAGAGCATGATCGAGATTTGTGGATTTCCATCCTCGCGGCCAAGGATATGCGGCATTATCAGCGATTCGATTCAACTTGGCACCGAGTCACCGTTGCTTCCGTCGGTACCCATATCATCCATTCCCACTTCTCGGCCAAGGGGAACAACCATTCGAATCTGCGAACCGTAATGCGATACGTAACGCCCGCCTGGCGCTTGCTCAAGAACTGAAAAACTGCCCGGCGACCATCCTGTTCAACCAGGCTTAACGGAAGAGTGTACACATCCTTATCATCCTTCGTGACCATTTCCAATAACAAGACCTGTTCGGCCGCAACAGCACGGGCATCCATCCGCCATGGCTGATGGCCGGCATTCACGAATTCCTGAAGCTCCTCGTATTCCTTGTGATTCACAGGAGTACTGCGTTTCTCCGAAGCGCAAGGTGTGCTCGCAGCCAGTGACTGAACGCACACCGCGAGGACTAGAGTAACGCCAATACGCCGCGCCACGGACACACTGAAATCCTCCACAAACTTAAGGCTGGTCGGCCAGCGTCCCCATTATAGCCGTGTTCGCCTGCCTAAACTGGGGCTGTAGTCTCGCCGCGGAACCGGAGAGCTCAAACCGCAAAATCAATAAACCCCCGCTGCGGGTCGGTCGAGACCAGCTTCGCCGTCACCTTGTCGCCCACATCCAAACCCTTGCCGCCGCTCACCACCATCCCTTCCACATGCGGGTCGAGCGTGCGGACGAAGGTGCCGTAGTGGTTGACGCCCGTGACAATCGCCGGGAAGCTCTGCCCGATGCGCGGATGCAGCACGACAGCGGCGATGCGCTTCTCCATCTCGCGCTCCACCTTGCGGGCGTTGTCCTCCATCAGCGTGCAGCGCGCCGCAATCTCGTTCAGGTCGCCTTCCGAGTAAGGCTGCGGCGCTTTGGCGAGCCAAGCCTTCATCAGCCGCTGCGTCACCACGTCCGGAAAGCGCCGGTTGGGAGCCGTCGAGTGCGTATAGTCCTCGACGGCCAGGCCGAAGTGGCCCGGCGAAACCTCATTCGGCTTCACCAGCACGTACTCGCCGGGGCCCATCAGCTTGATCACGGTCAGCGAGAGATCCGGAAAGTGCTCGGGGTCCTTCCGCTTCTGCGCCAGCAGAAAATCATTCAAAGCCTTCGAGTCCGCCTCGGCGGGCAGCGTCGCCCCCAGTCCCTGGGCCACTTCGACGATGCGGTCCCACCGCTTGGGCGTGCGCACGATGCGGCGAATCGAAGCCACGCCGGCATTCTCGAAGGTGCGCGCGATCACGCCGTTGGCCGCCACCATGAACTCCTCGATCAGTGAGGTGGCGCGGTTCTTGGCCTGACGGACGATATCGACTGCTTCCTCGGCCAGCATCACCGGCCGGGTCTCGATCGTCTCCAGATCCAGCGCCCCGTGCTGGAAGCGGCCGCCCACCATCCGCTGCGCCGCCGTATCCTGCAGCTTCAACTGCGCTGCCAGGTCGGCGCTGGCGGCAACTTTAGCCGGCGCAGGCCCTTTGCCTTCCAGCCACGCGCCCACGCCGTTATAAGCCAGTTGCGCCCGGTTGTGAACCAGCGCGCGATAAGCCTTCCCCTCCGACGCCGTGCCCACCTGATCCACGGCAAACTCGATCACCATCGCCACGCGATCTTCATTTTCGTTCAGCGAGGTCATGCCCTCGGAGAGCTCGGCCGGCAGCATCGGAAAAACCTTGACGCCGGTGTAGACCGAAGTCGTCTCGCTCTTCGCATGGCCGTCTATGACCGAGCCGAGGCGCACGCGCGCGTCCACGTCGGCCACGCCGACAAGCACGCGAATGCGCCCGTCGGCCAACTGCTCCGCCCACTCAATCTGGTCCAGATCCTTCGATGTATCGTTGTCGATCGAGGACCAGAGCAGGCTGCGCAGATCCTGCGCGCCCTCGGCGGCCGGCAGTTCGGGATGCGCCTGAATCGCCGCTACCTCCGCGTCGGTTCCGGCGGGATAATCCGGCTGAAAGCCATGCTCGATCATCGCGGCGTGGGCCGCGGCAACAAGATTGAAGTGATACGGGTGACCGTTCGACATCGTTTTCTGGCTCCTTCAAACTGAAAGGCCAGCCTACCACGTCCGGGGACTGTGCGGCGCAAAAGACAAGGGTGAGTTGGGGTTCGTGGTTTCCCACCCTTTCGCAAAGAGCGCGAAAGGATGGGGCATGGAGCTTTTGTGGGGTGGGCAACGATCGCTTACTGTTGGATGGCCAGATCGGCCAGAACCTTGGGCTTGGATTCATCCACTGCCAGCAGGTTGTGGCAGGTCGAGCAGTCCTGTGGAATGGTGGTTCCATCCTTGGCCGTGTGATTGCCATCGTGGCAGCGGAAGCAGCCCGGATAGCTCATGTGCCCGATGTGGTTGGGATGTGTTCCCCAGGTCAGCTTCATAAACGGAAAGACATTCTGGCTGTAAAGCGTCACCAGCCCCTCGGCGGCTCGCTTCACAAGATTGGCCTTGGTGGCCAGCACCTCGGGATGCTCGGAGCGATAGAAGGCCTCAAGCTGCTGCGGAATCTTTACCCGCGCCTCGTCCTGGCTCGCGTAGCTGGCCTGCAGCAGCACCAGTCCCTCTTTGTGAATCCATGGCAGCTCGGGACTCACCGGCCCGTCGGACATCGCCTGATTCAGCGCTTCCTCGGCAGTCACAAAGGGGTGCGCCGCGCGGTTGTGGCAGTCGATGCAGTCCATCACCCGCCGCTCGCCCGCGGGCACGCCGCTGCCTGCCGGCAAGGTGGTAAACACCGTCTCCGAGCCGTCGCCGTTCTGCCTCTCGACCCACGGAATCGTGGTGCGCGAAAAATCGGTTGCGACATACTCGATGTGGCCCAGGTGAACGCCATGAATGCCGGTCAGGTGCGACAGGCCGTCCAGTCCGCCCAGGTGGAGCACCAGTACTGTCTGGGTTTCGCTGTTCTGCGCATCGTCGGCAAAGCTGGACTTCACCAGCAATCTTTCCCCCACAAACCGGGCCGGGGTGTGGCAGCCTTCGCAGGTGTACCGCGCCGGGCGCAGGCTCTCCACCGGCGATGGGATCGGCGTCGGGTAGCGATCGAAAGTGACTTCAAGAATCTGCTTGGTGCCGTTCACCTTGGCGGAGAAGTACGCCTCCGCGCCGGAGCCGATGTGACACTCCACGCAGGCTACATGGGAGTGCGCGGCGATCTTGTAAGCCGTGAACTCCGGGTGCATCACGTGGCAACTCTGGCCGCAGAACTGCGGCGAATCCATGTAGGAGGCCCCGCGATAGCTGGCTACCGAGACCACCAGCAGGTTGAGGATGGTGGCCACCAGCACGATGTCCAGCCCATGCCGGAAGATACGGTCGTTGAGATCGACCTTGGGGAATTCAGCCGGAATCTGCCCGGCCTGCCGCAGTTTTCTCCGGCGCAGAAACAAACCCACCGGAATCAGAATCAACCCGCCAATGAACAACGCCGGCAGAAGCAGAAAGAAGATGATGCCGAGATAGGGATTGTCATTGGGCCGGCCGAAGATCTCCACCAGCCAATAGCCGATCATCGTTATGCCGGCGGCGGTGGTGATCGCTCCACCGGCCAGGCTGATGGGGTTGTTGCCGAAGAACAGCGCCGGACGCACCCAACCTTCACGGAATCTCTGAAACACTGGCACTTTATCCCCCACTTAAAAGCGGTGTTGGCGGGGTTAGCAAGGCTGGTGGAGCTAGCGCCTCTAACACGCGCACAGCCTTGCTAACCCCGCTAACTCCGCTGAACATCCCAGATGGATTCCACTTTCTACTTCAAACCCTTGTAGAAAGTCACCGCGGCCTTGATCTCGGCATCGGTCAGGCCGGAGACCGTCTTGGCCATCATCTTGTTCGCCTTGGCGGCTGCCACAAGCTGATCCACGCTGAGCTTCTGAATGTCGGGGCTGCTGGAGGGCTTGATGCCCATCTTGGCCATCCCCGCGCTGGGTGTGCCGGTGGCGCCGTGACATCCCGCGCACTTGGCTTTGTAGGTCGCTTCGCCGCCGGATTGCGCGAAGCACACGGTGCTGGCCAGCGCAAACACTGCGGCCAATACCACCTGAGAACGAATCGTCTTTGTCATTGAAAGAACTCCTTCAGCTTGTGCCGGCCAGCTTCCGTGGGCCAGGCCGCGAGCGGCTTGTCCCTGCCGGGCTCTTCTTTTTGCTTGCCTCAACCCCCGCGGCGGTGATTCGCCGCTGGAGCCGAAACGCCGCCGCCGCCGAAATCTGGATGGCAACAAGATGTAATTTTACACAAGCCAGCGCAATCCATGTGTCTCCCGGAGTTGAGCCGATTGTCTCCTGCTCGATCAACCTGCGGAATCAGAACTCGTAATGCACTCCAAGGGTTACGTTATTGGCATGAAAGTTCCGTGGCGCCGTCAGGCCGGAAGGCGATTCGGTCAGACCGGTTGGATTGGGTAGCGAAGCGCAAGGAACAACCGTCGATGTCGTGGACGTTGAAGTGCTACAGTACTCCGGCCCGGAAGGACCGCCCTCGCCGTAGCCGTAGAAATTGTATTCCGCTCTCCAAACCAATCCAGGATGCATCGTCCATGCAAGATTCACATAGGGAGACTGATACGAAGACACCAGCGAGCCGTTAACGTCGCGTGCATCGTTAAAGAACCGGCTGCCATTCACCGAGCTGATCCGATAGCCGATATCGGAGTGGATCTTGTCGACCGGGGACACCATCAGAGCCACCGATCCATATTGCGTCGGAGCATCCATGAAGTCCCTGGCAAACCAATCCGCCAACTGGGTCGTCGACCCCCTGGTGTACGCGCCAGGGCATACGTTCGGGCCTCCGCTGCTGTTGGTCGAGGCAGTGCCGGGCAGCCCCACGACGGTCGAGGCGTTCTGGGCGCCGTTGTCATAGCAGATGTTGGTCGCCGCATACACATCGCTATAGGCGTAGTTGAAATCGATCCCATAGCGCTCATTGGGCGTCAGCACCGCGCCCAGGCTCACAACCCGGCTGTGGTCCACATGATCGAGCGGTCCGTAGTACGTACTGCCGGTGGCCGCGTTGTCGCCCGTGTTGTTATGCCGCTCCAGGTCGTTGAAGGCCCCTGAGAGCGTCGCCCAGGGCTTCGGCCTGTACAAGGTGTGTACTCTGTAGCGCTTGGTTTGCCGCGGGCCGACCGGGGTGAATGCGTTGTCGGCGTAAAGCACCTCGACCGAGCCATTGACGTTCCAATTGGCGGTGGGACGCAGGGCGGCGTTGAAGATTCCGCCGTTCTCGTGAATGGTGACCGTTCCATTGGTGTCCGCGCCCACCGGCAACGGAACGTTTCCGGGATTGCCACTGCCCTCGGCGATCGTGTGCGCGCGGTAGCGCCAGGCGACGGAAAGCGTGGCGCGGCCGGTCGCATCCCAGCTTCCCGTCAGGTCGTTGGTCAGCAACCTCTGGCCAAAGTACCCCGGCAGGGGGGTGCCGTTGGGGCTGCCCTCGGCAGTGACATTGGGGCCAGGGGTCAGCGGACCAGAGTAGTTGATGGTTTCATTTCCCGCGGTCGCGGGCGTTTCCAGGGTGGCCCCGGCGGAGATGTTGGCGGTGCCGGGCTGGTGGACATTGGAGTAGTCCACCTGATCCGAGAGACTGACTGTCTTTGTCGCCTCCCAGACAATGCCATAGTCGGCAGCTACCACCTCCCGCTGGGCGCTCGCGTTGCCGGTGAACGTTATTGAGCGAATCCCCCCCGCCGGCGCACTGGTTGTCCCGTCCAGCCCCTGGAAATTCTCGTAGTAGTTGGGCAGGTTCATATTTGCCTTGGTGTAGCGCAAATCGCCGTTCATCGAGAGGTTCTTGACGCTTGAACTTTGGAACCGGAAGATCTCCGTGGGGTAGAGAATGCGCGTTGGCTGCGAGCGCAGGTAGCTCGTGGCCACATCGCATGCCGGATCGATGATCGCCTTCCCGCCTGAGCTCTGCGGCGCGTAGAGGATGGTGGTAGAATTCGCCAGGCTGGTTTTATTGCAGGCGCTGATTCCGTAAGGCGTCTGGCTGTCCCAGTCGCCCAGCGAGACCGGCGTTCCGTTGGCCTCTTTCACCATGAAGTCGCCAGGGGCCAGAGTGAAATAGGAGTCCGCCTTGTAGTGGTCGATCTGCTCTTCAAAGGTCAAATCGGTTCCCTTGATGGGCTTCCAATCGATCCCCCCCGTAAAATCGTCGGTGCTGTTGCGCTGGTACTCCGCGAGCAGGGAATCGTACTTGCCGACAGATTCGCCGGGGCTCAGGCTCGGTCCCTCGAAGACATTCTGCGAGTACGCCGCCCGGTAGGCCACCTTCGAGAGCGGGTGGAGCGTCAGACTGGTGTCCGTCATGCGGCGCACCGTGTTGAACATCACCGGCGATTGTTCCACCTGCGGCCAGGCAAGCGAGCCCGTCGGCGCCGTCGAGGGTCCGATGGGAATCGACAGCCCCGTGGTGATATTCGGGTTGCCCAGCAGGTCGTAGTCAAAGTACTGGCGGTCGCGGCGGAAGATTCCCGAGAACTCGTACACCTTGCCCTTGTAGAAGTTCAGCCTGGCGAAGCTGTTCGGATCGCCGCCGAACCCGCTGCCGATGGCGTTGAGGGAATCGACCAGGGTATGCTTCTGGCCCGGCAGCGCGCGCATCTCAAAGCTCTCGCCAAGCACCCGCGGCCCGGACTGCATGTTGACCAGTGTGTCGTACATGGCCCCGCTGCCGGTGAGGCCGGTTATGTGCCCGCCTACGTCCACCGTCTCATGGGACGAATACCCACTCGGGACCGACATCTGAGCGCCCGGCGTGGCGGTTTGGGCGGCAGCGGCGCCCGTCATCACCAGCAAAATGGCGACCCCAAGGCTCCCAGCCGTGCGTTGCATCGTCGCGGGAGAGCGCTGTTGATTGGAGAGCCGCGAAAACCAGCTTGCCTTCTTCATATCAAGCCTCACTTCAAAAAACTCGAACTCGCGTGCCAAAGAGGCATGGCGTCCGGGACGCGCCGTCCGATGGGCCAGGAGGGCGCTGCCCCGGTTCCATTACTTCAGGAACGCCTGATTGAGATTGGACCCGTGGATCATCGTGTGGCAGCTGATACAGGGCAGCAACTCCGACGATCCCGCGTTCATCCCGTGAACCGTGCCGGCCGCGACCGGGCTATGGCACTGGTTGCACAATGTGTTCACATTCGGCATCCTCAGCAGCCGGGCGTTCTGTGAACCATGCGGAGTGTGGCACGCCATGCATCCCTCCGCCTTCACCGCGGCGTGCTCGTACACAAACGGCCCGCGAGTCTCCGCGTGGCACTTGGTGCAGATTGCATTCTGATCGGCCGTCGACCTCAGGTTGTTGTTCCCGAAGGTGCCGTGAACGTCATGACAGTCGTTGCACCCGATCAGGCCTTCGTTCACCCGGTGATGGAACGGCATGGCGAACGCCGGCTTCACGTCCGCGTGGCACTGATAGCACAACATGGGCTGAGATGCCTTCAGCAGGTGCTCCGGCGTGGTGCTGGCGTGGATGCTATGGCAACTGATGCAGCTTACCCCCGCCTTGGCGTGGGGCGAACGCAGAAAGTTGGGATGCGTTCCGGCGTGGCAGCCCAGGCACTTGGCATCCACCTCGTTGCCCGGCGCGTTGGCGGGATTGAAGATCTTGGTTACATCGCCGCCCCCATCCACGTGCGTCTTCCCGGCTCCGTGGCAGTTTTCGCAGGTCACGCCGGCGTCGCCGTGCATCAGGGCCATTTTGGTATGCGGGTTGGTGGCGAAACCTTTGGCCACGTCCGCGTGACAGGTAGCGCAGACATCGGCGCCCACAAAATCGCCCGGCGCTGCGTCCTTGGCCTGCGCCGTGGCCGGCTTCTCCCCGGGCGCCTGAGCCGCCAGCATGGAGACGCACAACATTCCCGCGCCCAGCAACAACATCAAACAAGCTCGCAGTCCCGGCCTCTTGCCCGGAGCCGCACCGATCTCGAATTGCGTGACAGGCCCACTTCTATGCATCAAACACCACCTCGGACGCTCCATTGCCGCTTCCGCATTCAACAGGCCCGGCATCCGGCAGCTCAAAACGGAAGGTTCCCTTTGGGAAACCTGATCCGGCGGCAGGCCTGTCAGTCACGTTCAAGCAGAAGGCGCTCTCTGTGCGGAGCATCACCTCATGCTAGCAAAACTCCGATTTCGTCAGGACGGAACTGGTGACAAAAATCACGTCCTGCGAAGGCATCGATTGCCGCTTTGAGTTTCCTGTTCCAAAGCGACGTTGATTCTGTTCTTCCCCAGGGATTCTCAAGCGGTTTCCAGGGAATTCCATGATCCCGGCGAACATTCTTCCTCTCTTTGGGAACCGGTACGCCGAAAAGAGGAGATGCTTCTCACGCCAGAACAACAGATTCCCGGCTTTGCTGCTGAGCAATACTGAGCACTTCTCCCCTCGATGGTGAGTTCATTCGGAGTTGAGGGGGCGCTGGCCTTCAAATGCCACAGGTTCCCTTCGCCGTCCGGTCTGCATGGCCTCCGGCGCCCAAACGGGTTGGATCGCCTGCCTCAAAGAGGCTCGAACAACAAAACCTCTGGCTTGCGCGGCCTCGCATAGACGTGAGGCCCATCACATCCACGCCCATCTCGGTTCCGGCAAACTCTTTTGAGACATGAGTATCTTCCTGCGAAAGGAAGAGTGTCTTTACCTCAGATCGGCCTTGCGGCAACTTGCAAAGTCAGTCGATGGCCGAGGTGGAGATTCTAAACCGGCGGCGGACGGCGCACGATCATGACGCACTTGGAGAACTCGGCAGGAGCGCAAGCGCGGCTGAAGCACATCGCCCGCCAGGTTCCGGTGGGTTGCGCGGCATGCTCCAATCGTCGCCCCGGCTGGTTTTGCTCCCTCGGCAGCGCCGTCCTGGCCGATCTTGAACTGGTTACCAGCACCGTCTCCCTGCCCGCGCAATCCGCGCTCTTCACCCAGGGCGAGGATGCGCGCTGCCTTTACTTGATCTGCGGCGGCTATCTCAAGCTCACCGCCGGACGCCAGAATGATCGCCAGATGATCGTCCGCGTGGCCGGCCCGGGCTCCATGCTGGGCCTCTACGCGGTTCTCTCTCACGGTGTCTACGAGGTCTCGGCCGAAACCCTCACTGCCGCCCAGCTCCGCCCCGTCGAGCGCGACCGCTTTCTCAGCTTCCTGCGCAGCCACAAGGAGGCCCAGATGCGCGCCGTCCAGTGCATCTGCCAGGAATACCGCTTCGCTCTCCAGGACGCATGCCGCATCTCCCTCGCCGAGACCGTTGCCGCTCGCCTCGGCCGCTTGCTCCTCGAACTGGCTCATCAGATTGGCGAACATCTCGACGGCGGCGGCTTCCGCTTCCCCCTGTTGCTTACTCACGAAGAGATGGCCTCCATGGCCTGCACGACCCGCGAAACCGTCACCCGCACCCTGGGACAGTTCCGCAAGGATGGATGGATCTCCATCGAAGACTCCCTGATCACGCTCCACCACCCCGAAGAGCTCCAAACCCTGGCCTGAGACCGGGATACCTTCTTTTAATGCTTTCCTCTGCCTGCTGGCCGGGTTCCAGGGGCTATCATCAGAAGAAACAGATCAAGGAACTGGGATCAGTACCCCCTGATGCCTTTGGAACCGCGGTAGCTGACCCCTGATCCCTGACCCCCGAATCCCTGGAAATGGTGCGTATGACGCGTCTTGTGGCTGGCTTCTCTCTGTTTTTCCTCTCACTCTGCTCTGCCGCGGCACAGATTCCGGCCTCCGCGCCGGCTCCCCCCGCGGGTCATTCTGATGCAACCTCAACTGAAAGCCCGCAGATTCGCGAGTTCCAGAAAATTGAAGACGGCTGGTCCGGCGCCATCAACCAGCGCGACCAGTACAGCCTGGAACTGGTTCTCTCGCCCGTATTTGTTGACATCTCCGCCGCCGGCGAAATCACTACCCGCAACCAGCAGTTGGCCCAGCTCATTACCGGCGAGGACAAGACCCTCCACCTCGAACAGCGGGTAATCACCGTGCGCATGTTGGGCGATATCGCGGTCGTCAACGGCACCTATATCCTGCACCACAAGCTTGCTTCGGGCCAGCAGGTGGACGAAAAGGGCGTCTTCACCCACCTCTTCGAGCGCACCCGCGGCGGCTGGCTCTGCATCAACTCCCAGCGCACCGTCCTTCGCGAGGACTCCAACGCTAAAGCCAAAAAACAGTCCAACGCCGAGCAGCCCTTCCACATTCCGATTCCTCCGCTCTTCGGCAAGAGCGACAAGAGCCAGTAGAGCTGCGGAGGGACCAGAGCCGGCTGATTCGCTGGTGCCCAGACCGGCCTGAGAGGCTCGTGGCTGGGCCCTGGGGCCACCTTCTTATTTCGATTAATGAAGCAAGCAGAACCGTTACTGCAAATTAGGAGATAATTTGCATTAACAGAGTTGATTCCTGAACAAACTGATATAAGGAATTGCGCTAATATAGAAAAGCGTCCTTCCGTGTAGTAAGGATTTCACTGTGCTTGCCTGAGCAGACCCCATGGAAATCCAACGCCAAACCGGTGAATATCGCGTCTCCTCGACGGCAGGGGAGCGGGTAAGTGCCTATATTCCAAAGCCTTTACCTCCAGATCCGCCCATTGACCTTACTGAACTTTACCCGTTATTGGACTGGGCCAATCAGGCGTTGGGCCGTCTTGACGGATCCACCGCACTGCTGCCCGATGCCCACCTATTTCTCTACTTCTATATTCGCAAAGAGGCCGTGATCTCCTCACAGATTGAAGGGACGCAGTCTACTCTCTCCGAACTGCTGCTCTTCGAACATGGGATCGGTCCCCCTGCGCTGATGGACGATTTGAGCGAGACATCCAATTATGTCGCGGCCATGGAACACGGACTGAAGCGACTCAAGGAGGGGTTTCCCATCTCCCTGCGCCTGCTCTGCGAGATTCATGGCGTGCTCTTGAGCAAAGGCAGAGGCGCGCAGAGGACTCCAGGCGAATTTCGTCGCAGTCAAAACTGGATTGGTGGAAGCCGGCCAGGCAATGCCCTTTTTGTACCGCCGCCTCCCGAGGCGCTAATGGAGTGCCTCGATGCCTTCGAGAAGTACCTCCACGACGACCGGCTGCCGCTGCTGGTCAAGCTCGGCCTGGCGCATGTACAGTTCGAAACCATCCATCCGTTTCTGGATGGAAATGGGCGTTTGGGACGGCTCCTACTCACGCTCCTGCTCTGCGAAAGCGGCGTCCTTCGCGAGCCGCTGCTCTACTTAAGCCTCTATCTGAAGAGTAACCGCGACCGTTACTACGAACTCCTGCAAAAGGTGCGCCTGGAAGGAGCATGGGAGGAGTGGCTGGAGTTCTTCCTGCAGGGAGTTATCTACACTGCGGAGAAGGCATCCGAGATGGCCGCAAAATTGCGTCAGCTCTTCCGCGAGGATGGCGTGCGCATACAGGGCCTTGGCAAGGCATCCGGAACGGCAATGCAGGTACACAGTTACTTGCAGGCCAGACCCATCAGTAACATTCGGAATATCGCCTCCGGAACCTCCAAAACCGTGGCGGCCGTCGCTCAGGCCCTTGCGAATCTCCAAAAGCTGGGCATTGTCAATGAGAGCACGGGCCAGCGCCGCAATCGCATCTTTATCTACAAGCGCCTTCTCGATCTGATTGGCGAGGGTACCGAGCCTATCCCTGGACTGCGCTAAGAAGCCGCCAGCCTCTTGGCCCCTTGCAGCCGGATCGACACATGCACCAGGCTGAGCGCGGCCGGCGTCACGCCGGGAATCCGGCTGGCCTGCCCGATCGTCCCCGGCCGCACCCGCTCCAGCTTCTCCCGCATCTCCCGCGAGAGTCCGCTGATCGTTCCGTACTCAAGCCACTCCGGTATCGCCACGGCCTCGGCCGCCTTCAGCTTGGCAATGGATTTTGTCTGTTGCTCAAGGTATCCGGCAAACTTGATCTCGGTCTCCACGGCGCGGGCTTCGTTGCGCAGCGCTGCCCGCGCTTCCGGCGTTTGATCGGGGGTCGTAATCAATTCCGCCAGCAGCGGCTCCCGCGCCATCTCCTCCCGCAAAACTCCCAGCACCGCCTCGATCCTCACCTCCGGCCGCTTCAGCAGTTGCGCCCAGGTCAACCCGGCCGTCGCTGTCAGCTCGCCGAAGCCCCCCGCGGCCAGCCGCGCGCCGTCCACCTTGCGCGTGATGAGCAGCCGGCTGAGCGCCGCCATGCGCGCCTGTTTTCGCTCGTACTCCGCCCATGCCTCATCGCCGATCAGCCCCAGCCGCCGCCCGTGCGGAGTCAGCCGCCGGTCGGCGTTGTCGATGCGCAGGTTCAGCCGGAATTCTGCCCGCGAGGTGAACATCCGGTAGGGCTCGTTGGTCCCCTTTGAGATCAGGTCGTCAATCAGGATCCCCGTGTACCCCTCGCTCCGGTCCATGGTGAACGCCGGCTCGCCCTTCAGCCAGAGCGCCGCATTGATGCCCGCCATGATCCCCTGGCAGGCGGCCTCTTCATAGCCGCTTGTCCCGTTGATCTGCCCGGCCAGGTAGAGCCCCTCCATCGACTTCACGCGCAAGGTGCGGTCCAACTCGGTCGCGTCCACGCTGTCGTACTCGATGGCATAGCCGGGGCGCAGCATCTCCGCGGCCTCCAGCCCCGGAATCGAGCGCACAATCTCCCACTGCACCTCCATGGGCAGCGAGGTGGACATGCCGTTCACGTAGACCTCGTGCGTATGCAGCCCCTCCGGCTCCAGAAAGAACTGGTGCTGCGTCTTGTCGGGAAACTTGACGATCTTGTCCTCGATCGACGGGCAATAGCGCGGCCCGATCCCCTCGATCCGCCCCGAGTACATCGCCGAGCGATGCACATTCGCGCGAATGATCCTGAGCGTCTCCGGCGTCGTGAAGGCGATGTGGCAGGATATCTGCGGCTGCACGATCCTCTTGGTCCTCAAGCTGAAGGGCGTCGGCTCCGCGTCGCCCGGCTGCTCCTCGAAGGCCTCCCAGCGAATCGTCCGCCCGTCCAGCCGCGGCGGCGTGCCGGTCTTCAGCCTGCAAGTGCGCAGCCCCAGCGCTCGCAGAGCCTCGCCCAGCAGAACGCTGGCCGGCTCTCCGCTTCGCCCCGCCGGATACTTCTCCTCGCCGCAGTGGATCAGCCCATTCAGAAATGTGCCGGTGGTGATAATTGTGGCCCCAGCCATCAACTTGCGCCCGTCGCGCAGTCTCAGCCCCAAAACCCTCCTCAGTCCCTTAGTCCCTAGTCCCTCGTCGATCACCAGATCGACGACCTCCGCCTGCCGGATATTCAACCCCGGCTGGCTCTCCAGCACCTCGCGCATCCTGACCCGATATAACTGCTTGTCGCACTGCGCCCTGGGACTCCACACCGCCGGCCCGCGCGAGCTGTTCAGCAGCCTGAACTGGATTCCCACCGCGTCGGCCACCTCGCCCATAATGCCGCCCAGGGCGTCCACCTCGCGCACCAGGTGCCCCTTGGCCACGCCGCCGATCGCCGGATTGCAGCTCATCTGCGCAATCAGGTCCAGGTTCATGGTGATCAGCGCGGTCTTGAGCCCCATGCGCGCCGCGGCCATCGCCGCCTCGCACCCGGCGTGCCCCGCGCCCACCACCACCACATCGTATTCTTCTTGAAATGCCATCTAAAGCCATTCTACGGACTCCGCCAACTCGCCAACTTGCTATCCCCCGCGTAGCGGGGCTAACTCGCTGTCTTTGAAAAGGAATCTCCCACCGGCCATTTCTACATCCTCTGCCCACGCGCCGGGGCGCCGTGCCGGCTCCTCTATAATGGTGCCGTCTCTCAATCTGGAGGAAGGCGCGAGGGCAGCGCCCCAAGATGAACACCTGTCTATGCGGAGATGCGGTTGAAGCCGGCAGCGCGCGCTGTCCGCGCTGCGCCGCCCTCCATCGCCTCGATCTCGACTTCAATGCCTCGGAAACCGAGATCCGGCGCTCCTATCGCCTCCTCGTCAAGGTCTGGCATCCTGACCGCTTCCAGACCGACCAGAAGTTGAAGGATGCCGCGGAGCAAAAGCTCAAAGACATCAACTCCGCATTCGAGTTTCTTACTTCGACTTCGACCGAGCGGGGTCCATGGCGACCGCCATCGCGCCCCCCCGCGGAAGCTGCCCGCCACCAGACGCCTCCATCCCCAGACCCCGTCCCGGTCCAATCTCCCGCCGGAAATGCAACGGCTGCCGGCAGACCGCGCCGGAGCCTTCGGTCCTGGCCCGCCTTCCGCTTCTTTCTCAAAACCGCTGTTCTTCTCTTCGTGCTTCTTCTCGGCAGATACCTCTGGATCGCCTTCGATGTTCCAGTTCCTCAGGACCCGGAGGTGGCAAAGGTCTTGAGCGACGGCAAAACAAATCTGCTCAGAAGTCTTGAAGCGCCGAAGGAGAGATTCATCAATGCCGTCGAGCAGGATATGCGGCGATTGGGCCTCCATCGCTCCGCGTCCGCGCCGCCCGCCGCACCCCTCATCCCGCGGCCCGCGGCGCCTCCGGCGAACAGCCTGCGCCTGGCAAAAACTCCGCCCGTGCCGCGCGCAATCCAGTCCTATATCACCGTCGGCTCCACCAGAGACGAGGTGCTGGCGCAGCAGGGAACTCCGGCGGCCTCCTCTGAGGACAAACTCGTCTACGGCAAGTCGGAACTGTACTTCAAAGACGGCGTTGTCATCGGCTGGCGAATCGATCCCGCGTCTCCGATTCGGGTCAAGCTCTGGCCCTCTTCCGCCGTCGACCCATCCCTGGCGTCCTATACGGTTGGCTCCTCGAAAGACGTTGTACTCACGGTCCAGGGAACCCCGACAGCTTTTACCGAAGACAAATTCGAGTACGGCCGCTCTGAAGTCTACTTCCGCGACAACCGTGTAGTGAGCTGGAAGGAAGACCCAGATTCGGCCCCGCTCTGGGCGAGATAGCCGGAGAAATGAATGAAGAATCGATCAAGCCTGACGGCTGAGTACATGGCTTTGTTCCGCGCCCTTGAGTCCTCGCGCCCGGTAGATTCACGACTATTCAACGACCCATACGCACACCTGTTCCTTCATGAATGGCGCAAGGTTTTTTGCGCCTTGGCAAAAGTTGGCCTGGGCCGAGGGTTTGTCGAGAGTCTCCTTGATCGAAGCGCCCCCGGCGCCAGGGCTGCAGGGATTGCCCGCACCAAATGGATCGACGATGAGGCAGAGCAAGCCATGGCGGTCGTTTCGCAGCTTGTCTTGCTGGGCGCAGGCTTTGACACACGAGCCTATCGCATGCCTGCGGCACAGCAAGTCAATACTTTCGAGCTCGACCACCCGGAAACATCACGCGCCAAGCAAGAGATTCTGCAACGAGAATTCGGCTCCTTGCCGAGGCGAATTCGATTTGTCGAGATCGACTTCAATCGACAGTCTATGAATGAGGCCCTGCATTGCGCCGGCTTCGACAGCTCACTGGCCGCGTGCTTTATCTGGGAGGGCGTGACGAACTACCTCACGGCAGATGCCATAGACGAATCAATTCGCCAGATTGCGCGAGCTGCATCGGGTAGCATCCTTTTGTTCACCTATATTCATCGCGACGTTCTTGACCATCCAGATAGGTTTTTCGGCGCTCGGAACATGGTGGCCCGGCTTCAATCCTACGGCGAGCCGTGGACATTCGGATTGTACCCTGAGAGTACTCAGGAATACCTGGCAGATCGGGGATTGCGCCTGATAGAAGATTTGAGCGTTGCAGAGGTCTGGCAAGGCGCAGGTCGACCGGAACAAGAAACACGGGGTTACGAGTTCTACCGGCTAGCATCTGCTTCCGTGCAGCATTGAACCTTGATCCTCAAAGCATCCAACAGGCTTGCCCTTGCGTCTAATTCTGCAGAAGAGCAGTTGGATGAAGAATAAAATGCGAATCCGGAGATCTTTGGCGGTGCTTTTGGCTATGGCCTGCGCCCTGGCCGCCGCGGCGCAGAGCAAGGACAGCTTTACCCCCATGGCGCTCGACGCGGGCTTCGGGCCCATGGACATCTCCGAACCGCCCGTGCCGCCCGAGAAGATTATCAAGGAGTTTGCCGCCAAAGAGACCCAGTTCCAGCAGGCGCTGAATCACTACACTTACCGCCGCGTCGCCCGCGTGCAGACCCTCGACGACGACAACAAGGTGGACGGCGAGTACTACCAGGTGGACGACGTGATCTTCGACTCAACCGGCAAGCGCACCGAGAAGACGGTCTACGCCCCGGAGAGCACCTTGAACCGGGTGATCATGATGCCCTCCGATCTCTACGATATCCAGCACGGATACTCCTTCGCGCTCACCACTGAGGAGATCGCTCAGTACAACGTGAAATATGTGGGACGCCAGAAGGTGGACGAGATCGACTGCTACGTCTTCGACGTGAGCCCCAAGGTCATCGAGAAGAAGCATCGCTATCTGGACGGCCGCATTTGGGTGGATGCGACCGACCTGCAGATTGTGGTGACCAACGGCCGCATGGTTCCCGACGACACGCGCAAGGGGAACGAAGACCTGCATCCGCCCTTCATGACCTGGCGGCAGCAGGTGGACGGCCACTACTGGTTTCCGGTCTACACCAAGGGCGAGGGCATTCTGCACACCGCAGGTGGCAGGGGCTACATGGCCCAGGACATCCACATCCGCGAAACGATCAAGTACACCGACTACAAGCAGTTCGGCTCAACGATCAAGGTCATCTATGAAGGCAAGGACATTACGCCGCCGGAAAAAGAACCAGAAGCGCAGAAGAACAAATAGCTTCAACAAGCCAGGGCGCGCAGAAGGTCCAAGACTATTTTCCTGCATCGAGCCGCACGGGGACTGGCGGCCTCACTATGGAGCCTTACCTGGTGTCGCACTATAATCTGGTGGAGGAAGACCACGGCGTCCGAATTATGGAGCGAAAGGGGACTAGAACTGCGAACTGACAACAAAGAGCGACCTGAATTCGACCAGTATGCGCCCTCCTACACCGAGTTGCTCAATGACCCGCTCAGGAACCAATTCGCGCGCGATCCAATTCACTTTCACCGCAGGAAGTGGTTTCTGATCGAGAGGCTTTTGAGACATGCCGGGGTGTCGCCAGCGACGCTGAGATGGCTGGATGTCGGGTGTGGACGAGGCGAATTACTCGAGCTGGCCGGCAAGAACTTCTCGCAGGCGACGGGCTGTGATCCATCTGCCGGCATGTTGCCCTCAGGTGCTTCGGCCAAGACGTATCAACAGACATCGCTTGTAGAGCTGCCTTTTGAAAGGGGCTCGTTCGACTTTGTGACGGCCGTCTGCGTCTTGCACCACGTGCACGGAGGTGACAGGTCACTGCTGGTAGATGAGCTGCG
>Ga0302278_10000773_pt1 | contig 40436 bp, 28 predicted proteins | sample III_Bog_N3_2_FD_194543 | JGI IMG/M metagenome (GOLD analysis project Ga0302278, IMG submission 194543) | Peat permafrost microbial communities from Stordalen Mire near Abisko, Sweden - III_Bog_N3_2 | ecosystem: Environmental > Terrestrial > Soil > Wetlands > Peat | place: Sweden: Abisko...
TGAACATAGCGCAGTTTCTCCACGAGCTTTGATTCGCTCCAAACATTGAAATCGTAATAACGCGCCTGCCAGAAAGGCTCCCGCCCTTCGCTCTTTCCCCGCCCTTCGCTTCGCGATAGGACGGGCCACCCGGAGGGACGATTTCGAGAGACGATTTGCTTCAGCATTTGCAGCGCGAGCGCGAGGTTGTTTCGCTCCGGCTCGCTGACAAGCAGATGGACGTGTTCCGGCATAACCACGTACCCGGTGATCCAGAAGCCGTACCAGCGCCTTACCGTTTCGAGAGTCTGTTCGAGTTGCGTGCGCATCTGTGGGTCGGCGAGACATGGGTTGCGATGATAGCAAGTGAAGGTTACAAAATGCAGTTGTCCAGTTTGCTGATAGCGCCTCAATCCGCTCGGCATGTTGGGAGCGTAGATTCCAAGGTGGCGAAGAGGTTGTGACGACTGAACCGCGCGATTGTTCCATTTCTCAAAGTTCCCGCCCTTCGCTGCGCGATAGGACGGGCCACCCGGAGGGAATGAATGGGGCAGCCGCCCTACATGTTCAGTGGCGAATGGCGGCGGCCAGTTCGGCAGGGTCGGGTTCCAGTTTGGCGGTGAAGTGGCGCAGGAAGGGAGCTTCGTAGGTGAGCTTCATGGGCTGAATCTGCGCGCGCTTCCTCCAGACTTCGAGGATGATCTCGACTGCGTAATCAATGTGGCTTTGGGTGTAGACGCGGCGCGGGATGGCGAGACGGACTAAGTCCATCTTGGCGTCTTTGCCGAACATGAGGGTGCCGATTTCCACGGAGCGGATTCCGCCTTCGAGATAGATTTCGTTGGCTAAGGCGACGGCGGGAAAATGTTCGGGCGCGATGTGGGGCAGGAAGGCGCGGGCATCGATGTAGACGGCGTGGCCTCCGGGAGGCTGGACGATGGGGACTCCCGCGTCGGCGATGTGGTTGCCAAGATAGGCGGTGGAAGCGATGCGATATTCGAGATAGTCGTTGTGCAGGGCTTCCTGCAGGCCGACGGCGATGGCTTCGAGGTCGCGTCCGGCGAGGCCGCCGTAGGTGGTGTAGCCCTCGGTGAGGATGAGAAGATTTTTTTCCTGCTGTGCGAGGGCATCGTTGTTGGTGCAGAGGAATCCGCCGATGTTGGCCATGCCATCTTTCTTGGCGGACATGGTGCAGCCGTCGCCGTAGGAGAACATTTCCTGAGCGATTTCTTTTGGCGTCTTGTTGGCGTAACCTTTTTCGCGAAGTTTGATGAAGTAGGAATTTTCGGCGAAGCGGCAGGCGTCGAAGTAGAGCGGGATGTTGTAGTGCTTGCAGACGGCGCTGACGGCTTTCACGTTTTCCATGGAGACGGGCTGACCGCCTCCGGAATTGTTAGTCACAGTGAGCATGACTAAGGGGACGCACTCGCGTCCGGTTTTCTGAATCAGAGCCTCGAGAGCGGCGACATCCATATTGCCTTTGAAGGGATGCTTGAGGCTGGGCTGACGGCCTTCGGGAATGACTAAGTCGACGGCTTCGGCTCCTACAAATTCCACGTTCGCGCGGGTGGTGTCGAAGTGGGTGTTGTTGGGAACGACGTCTCCTTTCTTGCACATCACACTGAAGAGGATGCGCTCGGCGGCGCGGCCCTGGTGCGTCGGGATGACGTGGGTGTATCCAAAGATGTCCTGGATGGAGTCGCGAAACTGATCGAAGCTGCGGCTTCCGGCGTAACTCTCATCGCCTTCCATCATGGCGGCCCACTGGTGCGTGGACATGGCTCCGGTGCCCGAGTCGGTGAGGAGATCGATGAGGACATCGTCGGCGCGGAGAAGAAAGAGATTGTAGTGGGCGGCGCGGAGAAGGTCTTCGCGTTGGGCGCGAGTCGTCCGGCGAATGGGTTCGACGCTTTTGATGCGGAAGGGTTCGATGATGGTGCGAGTCATGTTTGGTCTCGATTGGTGACGTTCTTACCCTCACATTGCGGGAGGGGAGATGTCAAATGGGAGTATGGGCGGAAGTGAGTTTGAAAACGAGATTCCCTCAGCGGCTAAAGCCGCGTTTGATTGGGAGCGCCTGCAGCAGGGCTGAAGCGCTGCCCTTTCAAAACCTGCGGTTCGTGGTGCGGGCTAGACTTTGACTGAGTCTTTGCGTTCGGCGGGAACGTAGTTTACGGCGGCGGTGCGTTCCAGTTTGTCCCAGGCGAAGGGGCGGCCCTGAATGGCGCGCTTGACGGTGCGGAAGAGGACCAGCGAAAAAACCTGGCGGTAGGCGAAGCGCTGCAGCCACACCTGGCTCAGCAACCATGCATCTTCGCGGGCTTCAGGTTGGCGACGTTCGAGGGCGAAGGCGAGTGCGGACGCGAGGAAGTCGATTACGAGAAATGCTCCGAAGAAAATCAGCAGGCGTTGAAAGCTCGCGGGATCGGTAGAGTCGGGATGGAAATAGAGTTGGATGCGATACCAGATCACTCCTACGACGAACATGATGTCAATGAAGGGCGAGACCAACGGGAGGAGAATCTGGAAGATCAGGATGTTGGGGAGCGCGACTAAGCCTAAGACGCCTTTGCGGGCGAAGACTCCCCTGTGTTTGAAGACAGCTTGCAGAATTCCGAAGGACCAGCGGAAGCGCTGGCGCATCAGGGCATTGGCGCTGGTGGGCGCTTCGGTGAAGGCGAGCGCGAGGTCTTCGTATTCGACGCGATATCCATTACGCAGCAGCGCCATGGTGAGATCGGCGTCTTCGGCGACGGTGTCGACGTGGTAGCCTCCGGCCTCGCGGACGGCTGAGACGCGCCAAGCGCCGATGGCTCCGGGCACGACGCTCACGGCGCCCATGGTGTTGAGGGCGCGGCGTTCGAAATTTTGACTGGTGATGTATTCGAGGGCTTGCCAGCGGGTCCAGAGATTGACGCGATTGCCAACTTTGGCGTTGCCGGCCACGGCCGCTACCTTCGGATTTAGAAAATGCGGGACCATGCGCGCGACTGCGTCGGGAGCGATGATGGTGTCGGCATCGATGCCCACAAATAGTTCGGCATCGCCGATGTGTTCGAGTCCGTAGTTGAGAGCTTCGGCTTTGCCTCCGTTGGGCTTGGTGAGGATGAGGACTTTTCCGGCAGCTGCTTCGGCGGCGAAGGTGCGGCGCGCGATTTCAAGCGTGCGATCTTTCGATCCGTCATCGATCACGATGACACACATGTTGGGATAATCGCAATCGAGGGCGCCTTGAATGGTGCGTTCAATGACCTTTTCTTCGTTGTAGGCGGGAATCAGAACGGCGACGCGGGGATGGTAGGCGGCAATCTGCTCGGGGGTTCCGTAGACGTGCGAGCGCAGGCGATCGTAGATGGCGAGGATACCGACCGAAACGAGGCGTCCGGTCATGAGGATGTCGCCGAGAAAAAAGATGAGGGCGATACCGGTAATGGTGGCGCTGAAGAGCCAGAAGCCGATCCAGTTGAGACGGGCGGACCAGAACTGGTTGGCGGGAAGTGGCGGCATGACTTCGGCTTTCGTCTTGCCCATTAATTGGTAGACGGGAACAAACTGGAATCCGCGGGCACGAGCGCCGTCGATGATCAGAGGAAGAGCGAGCAGGGTGCGGTCGCGATTGCCTCCGCCATCGTGCATGAGAATGATGTTGCCGCACTGCTGATCGTTGTTTTGGCAGGGGGGCAAGTGGTCAAGCACACGGGCTGCGATTTGTTTGGGCGAAAGGGCGGGATCGATCTCCCAGTCTTTGGTATCGATCTTGTTGCCGATGGTGACGTAGCCCATGGATTGCGTGAGTTCGAGAGGCTTCACCTGGTCTTCGGTGTCGGGTTCAGCGTCGACGGAATAGGGCGGACGGAAGAGGGTGGTGCGGATACCGAGACGACTGGCGAACAAGCGTTCGGTGAGATTGAGTTCGACCTTCATGTATCCATTGCCGATCGAGCTGATGTCGGGATGGGTGAAGGTATGGTTGCCAATCTCGTGGCCCTCGCGATAGATGCGCTGGGTGAGACTGCTGAACTTCTCTGCTTGAATGCCGATCAGGAAGAAAGTGCCGGGCGCATGCTCGCGTTTGAGGACGTCCAGGATTTTCGGCGTCCACTCAGGATCGGGACCGTCGTCGAAGGTCAGTGAAAGTAAATTCTTGCTGGCGCCATAGCGGGCGACGCGATACGGCTCGGGAAGGCTGGTGAAATCTTCGTTGCCGATCAGTCCGGTACCTTTGTCGATGGTGAGATCGCGGGCTCCGTCGGCGGGCTTTGCTTCGATGTGGAGGATTTCGCCTTCGCCTTCCATGTCGACGTCTTGTCCGGGAGGAACATCCTTCAAGCGGTCAGAGGCGTTGGCTTCGCCCGGCATATCCCAAACGCGCCATAGGGAGCGATCTTCGGCACCGAGTCTCCAGAGGGCGAAGGTTTGAATGCCCAACGTCTGGGCGGAGCGCATTTCGTTGAGAGCAGTGACGGCGTCGAGGAACCAGACGTCGTGCAGGAAGTTGTCGTCATCGCGATAGCTGAAGTGCGGGTTGAGAGCGTCGCCATCGAAGTCGATGTCTTCTTCGGAGTCGCGCGAACCGATCCAGGCTTCCTGCACGGAGACACTCTTGTCGGCTTCTCCGGGAGGGAGTTGACCTTTTTTCGGCTTCTCGGCCCAGTCGTATCCGTAGTTGCCAATGGCGACGATGAGTTTCTCTTTGGGAATCTCTTTAAGGGCGGACTGCAGGTTGTCGGTAAACCAATCTTGCGAAGCAATAGGGCCGGGAGTGCCTCCCGGAAAATGTTCGTCGTAATTCATGACCACGACGCCGTCGACGGCGGACGAAATCGCCTTGTAATCAAAATCTTCGTTGCGTACCTGGACGCTGACGTAAAGTTTGAGTCCCTTGGCGTGGAGGTCGGAGGAAAGTTCGTGCAAGAGCGACACGTATCCAGGCTGCGCTTTTTTAGGGAAGGATTCGAAATCGATCATCAGGCCACGGTAGTGATCGGTGGCAAGGTAAAGCGCGATCTGGCTACGAAAATTAGCGCGGGCTTGCGGATTCATCAGGAAATCGGCAACGCCGGGGACGAAGTCGGTGCCATCAAAATTCTGGACGACGGGAAAGACTTCCATTTCGGTGTCTTCAGTCTTGAGAAAGGGCATTACCTTGTCGTCAACGATGCGAACCTTCTGACCCTGAACAACGTCGTACATGGTGTTCGCGTCGGGATCGGAGGCTTGGAGATGGCCGTCGGCTCCGAGCACCTGCAGCCACGTGGGAAAGAGCAGGTCAATCTGACGAGCGTACTCCCGCAGGGAGGAAAAACTGGCGGGATCCCATGAAACGTAGAAGGCGGCGCGCACTCCCTGCTCGGAATTGAGCGTGACTTGAGAAGGGGCTTTACGGATTTGATGGCGATGTCCGGCGCGGGCGATAGTTGCCAGACGGCGCTTTTCGCGGGCTTTCGTTTTTTCGTTTTCTTTCAGCGCGTGATAGGGCTTCTTCTCCGACAGCCAGGAGAGATCGGGCAGCGGCTCGCTGCGGAGCGCGCTATAGATAAAAAAGATAACCACCAAAGAAATTGCCAGCGCGGACGCGTCGAAAACGCGGCGAATTCGCCTCCAGCGGGCTTGCTTGGGATCGTAAAAGACCTGTTTGGCCATCGGGTGGTGCTTTCATCCTAAGGTGAGTGGGGCGGGGGGTCAAACCCGGGTTGTCGGGGTTTCGGGGTTTCAGTTCTCGGTTTTGAGTTCTCAGTTCACAGTTGCGTCGGGGAAACTTGGATTGAGATATATTTCTGACGTGCTGCGACTGCTTCGCGAACATCGAGTGTTTTTTCTGGGAACTACGGCGTCTGGCCTGGGATTGCGGCTGGCTTTCTTTTTTTGGTTCCCGATGGTAACGGATGATTCGCGCGTCTACGTCGACCTCGCGACGAACTGGCTGCAGCATGGTGTTTACGGGCAGACCCAGACGGTGCCATCCGCGGAGTCGGGCGCGACCGCTACCGGGACAAGGATCGTGCCGATCGACTCGCGGTTGCCGGGGTATGCAGCTTTTCTTGCGGTGATTTTTCTGGTGTTCGGAGTTGGCAACTTAAAGGCCGTAATGCTGGCGCAAGTTCTGGTTGATATTGCGACCTGCTTCCTCGTGGCCGATCTGGCGCAGCGATTGATATCGGCGCGGGCGGCGCTGGTGGCGTTTCTCCTAGCCACGTTGTGCCCCTTTCTCGCGAACTACACGGCGGCGGCGCTGACGGAGACGCTGGAGATTTTCTTTACGGCAGTGACACTCGATTGCACGGCGAGCGCATTGCAGCGGACGCGAGATGTGGGCAGGATCGATCGATCGGGCGCCGCGTTGTGGGCCGGGAGCGGGGCAGCGATTGGCGGATGTGTCTTGTTGCGTCCGGATGGTGGGGTGTTGCTCGCGTCGGTCATCTTATATTTGCTCTATCTGGGATTGGCCGCCTGGTACGCCGAGGCCGGGGCGTTAAGAACGCAGAGAGTTTCCGCAGGCGCTGAGGCGCAGAGTGGTTTTCAGGGGGATGGCAAGAGTGGAAGAGGGTTAGGGCACGAGTGGAACTCGTGCCCTTCCCAAAACCGCGCGAAGTGGAGTTTTTCCGCAACCTCTGGAACCCGTGCCCTTCCCGGCCCTGTAGCGCTTGAAGGACTCCGGCAGCCTGTCGAACGACGGACTGCTCCGAAGGTAAAGGGTTACAGCCTGTTTGTTGCTGGGTTGATGGTTGCGATATTTGCGTTGGCGCCTTTGGGGCCGTGGACGGTTCGAAATTTTCGGACGCTGCATCATTTTCAGCCGCTGGCTCCGCGATATGCCAATGAGTCGGATGAGTTGGTGCCGCGCGGGTTTAATCGCTGGGCCAAAACGTGGCTGATCGATTACGCGTCGGTGGAGGAAATCTACTGGAACGTTCCGGGAGACAAAATCGATGCGGAGAAATTGCCGGCGCGGGCCTTTGATGATGCGGCGCAGAAGGAAGCTACGCTCGCGGTGATCGCGGATTACAACGAGTCGCAGGATATTACTCCGGAGGTGGATGCTGGCTTTGGAGAAATCGCAACGGCTCGCGTACGAGCGCATCCCCTGCGGTATTACGTTGTGTTGCCAATGCTGCGCGTGGCGGATATGTGGTTGCGTCCGCGGACGGAAATTCTGCCTCCGGATGTACGGTGGTGGGAATTTAACGATGATTGGAAGCGGTCCGCGGCGGCGGTTGGATTCGGGCTGCTGAACCTGGCTTATATGGGAACGGCGCTATGGGCGCTGGTTTGGCGCCGAGCGCGGATGCGGTGGGTGGGAATGTTGGTCTGCTTCTTGCTGTTGCGCTCGGCGCTTTTGTTTACGCTGGAAAATCCGGAGCCGCGGTACACGTTGGAGTGTTATCCGGTGGTGATTGTGCTGGCAGCGGCGTGTCTCACTACGATCAGAGGCCAGGAGCGGGGGCGGACGAGTGCGTCCGCCGCTACGTAATTAGTTTTATTGGGAGGGCTGGTTGAGTTGAGCGGCGCGAAGTCTTTCTTGTTGTTCTTCCGCGGTGCGTCCTAGTTGCGCGTAGGCGTCGGCTAGAAACTGATGAGCTTCGCGGGAATCGGGCTGAACTTTGGCTGCCTTTTGTAAGTTAGGGAGGGAGTCGGCAGGTTTGCCTAAGAGAAACAGCAGACGTCCGCGAAGAAGGTTGGCGCGATAGTGATTTGGGTTCAGAGCGAGAGTTTGGTCCAACTCATCCAGGGCTTCGGGGACGCGATCGATGCGGGCGTAAACGGAAGCCAGAGAAAAATGGGCGTCGGCCCAGCGGGGAGACCGGGCGACGGCTTTCTCGAATTGCGGGGCGGCGTCTTTCCAGTTTCCAGTTTCGAAAAGAGCGAGGCCGAGTTCGTACTGGGCAAGGCCGGAGTCGGCTTTGAGTTCCACCGCTTTTTGCAGGATGGGAAGAGCTTTGTCGTAGTTCTTTAAACGTGTCCAAGCGGTGCCGAGCTGCACGTAGGCGACGGCAGAATCGGGTTCGGTTTCGAGGACGCGGTTGAGTTTTGCGATGGCATCCTCGTACTGGCCTTGTTCGACTTCGAGAATTCCGTCGTGCATAAGGTTTGCGACTTCGATTCGATCTTTAGGATCGATGCCTCCAATTTTGCCTTCGTGGCCTTGTCCGGTGTCGCCTCCTACGTAACCGAGAGCGCGCAATTTTTCGGCCTGGCCGGGATCGAGTTTCGCGGCTTCGGCTAAATCGGCTGACGATTGTTTGCGAAAATCTTCGACCTTGGCGATGAGCGTTTCGGCAATGGCGGGCGATTGCGGAGCGAGATTCGTGAGTTCGGCTTGATCAAGTTTCTGATCGTAGAGCTCGCGCTTGGGCGCTTCGATGGCCAGATATTTTCCGGTGCGGAGGGCGCGCAGAGAGCTCCATCCGAAGGCGCGGTGCGGGTAGTCGGTTTCGGAATAGATATCGTGATGGACGACTCCATTTGATTGCGCGGCAGAAGCCTTCACGCCGACCCGCTGGATGCCGACCGAGATCTCCGACAATAGTGACTGGCCCTGCATCTCTTTGGGGACTGCGATGCCGGCGATCTGCAAAATCGTGGGAGCGACGTCCACGAGACCGACGCGAGTGTCGCTAGTGGGCATGTGGTTCGGCAACTGCGTTCCACGCGGACCGGCAGTGAGGGGAAGCTTGATCAGGAGCGGGACGTGGATGGTCTCATCGTAGAGAAAGATGCCATGGGTACGCTCGCCGTGTTCTCCGAAGGCTTCGCCGTGATCGGCCATCATGGCTATCGCCGCGCCGTTGTAGAGGCCAGCGGTTTTGAGGGCGGCGAAGAGCTTGCCGAGCATGGCGTCAGCGTAGGCAATTTCTCCGTCATAGGGATCGGTGAATCTTGATTTGTAAGGTTCGGGCGGGTCGTAGGGATCGTGGGGATCGTAGAGGTGGATCCAGAGAAAAAATGGCGGAGCGTTCGCGGGACGCTTACTCAACCACGAGAGGGCATGGGCGACGACCTCTCCAGCGCGGCGTTCGATGGTGTCGTAGCGATTGTCTTTGGCGGTCTTGATGCGGAAGTTGGCGTCGTAGAGGTCGAAGCCGCGGTCGAATCCGGGAGCGGTGCCGGCGATGGGATCGAGGATGAGCGATCCGACGAAGGCCGCGGTCTTATATCCCTCGTGATGGAGAATGTCGGGGAGGTACGGGAGGCCGGCGGCGAGGGGAACTCCAAAATCGTTGACGTGGTTGTACTGCGGGTAGGTTCCGGTAAGGATGGTGGCGTGGGATGCGGTGGTGAGCGGAACGTGGGAGTAGGCGTGAGTGAAGGCGGTGGCGTTTTTGGCGACGGCGTCGAGATTGGGAGTGAGGCCGCGAGTTGAGCCGAGAAATCCCATGCGATCAGCGCGAGTGGTGTCGACGGTGATGAGGATGATGTTGGGGCGGCGAGGTGACTGGGGTGAGTGGTTCGGAGGCGGGGTTTGCGCGCCAACGGAGACGCCTGGAAGCAGAAAGAAAATGGCTGAGAAACGAATGAACGGCATTGGAAAACGGAGTCTACCACGAGGTGCTCGTGTGGTTGAGGGTGGGCGTGAAGCGGGAGAGCCCAACTTTTCGGCTCCGCTCAGGGCAGGCTCTAACGTTGAAAGAGGTGCGACGTGAGGATGAGGCACCAAGCGGAAAAGCTCGTAGGGATCCTTCGCTTCGCTCAGGATGACATCTTGGATAAGCGCTCCAAATTTAACATTCCTCCACTCAGAAGGTGAATTTCAGGGAGAGGTTCATGTTGCGGGGGCCGCCTTGAGCGATTACGGGGTTTCCGGCGGCTACGTCGGAGGTTTTGGTGATCTGGCCGAATCCGGCGCTCTGCGAGAGGGTGTTGTTGGGGAGGTAATAAAAATTACCGCGGTTGAGGACGTTGAAGACCTCCCAGCGCAGTTCGACGTTGAGGCGCTCGGTGACTTTTGTGTTTTTCATTAAAGTCATATCCCATTGCGCGAGGCCGGGGCCGATGAGCATGTTGCGGCGCATGTTTCCGGCGGTGCCGTCACAGGGGCGGTAGAAAGGCGTTAGCGGTAGACCCCCGATCAAATTACCGTTGCTGTCGTAGTTGAAACGGCCACAAGGATCGGGCTGGGTGGGGGCGGTGTATGTTTCTACGACGTAACTGTCGGGATTGCGGGTGTTGTATTGAATCTTGCTACCATCCCATTCGGGGCGGATGCTATTGCCGATCAGACCCTGGCCGGAGGTGTCGGGGCCGTCGAGGATGGGAGTGAAGGGGCGTCCGCTGATGGCGGTAAAGATGGTACTCACTTGCCAGCCGCTGCCGAAGCGATCTCCCAGCATACGAAACTTGGGCATGGCATAGAGGCCGCTGGCGTTGAAATTGAGGCGCACGTCGTGGTCGCACAGTCCGCGATTGTCGGCGATGTTGACGGTGGCGAGCGCCGTGCTACCCACGGGGTTGATGTTGTTGAGCTGGGGATAGTCGCCTCCAGAGCCGCCGCGATTGCTGGAATTATCGTCGTAACACTTACTCCAGGTCAGGTTGTACTCGGTGTCGAAGCCGTGCCATCCACGCTGGTTGAAGGAGGTTTGCAGGCTGTCGTATTGGGATGAGGCGAGGTTGGTGGCCTGAATCACGTGCCGGAAAAGCGGGCTGAAATTATTGCCCTGGTTGTAAAGAGTGGACAAAGGGCGATAGGGGTCGCAGTTATCTCCATTGCAGGCGAGGCCAGTATTAGGGTCAATGGTACCGACAGGGGTGGCGTTGAGGTCGCGATAGATGAGAAGGTCGCGGCCGCGCTGCCCGGAATAGCCGATGGTGATGACGCTGTTGTGCGCGACTTCGCGCTGCACACTTAGATTCATGTTGTGGTAGCGCGGTGTCTTGAGATTCCGGACGAGGGCGAAGGCGTTGTTGGGGTATTGATTGGTGGGATTGGGGCCATACAAAGGGCCGACAAGGGCCGAATCGAAGCAGTTATAGTCGCCGACTCCCGTCGTTGGATCGTAACATCCACTATCGAGAACGTAATTGTCCATGTTGGGAGGCGCGAGCGATCCTCCGCCAAGAGCGACATTGGAATAATTATTCACATTGAAAAAATTCAGATTGGCCTGGGTAAAAACTCCGGTGGTGGCGCCGGCGAAGTTGTAGGGATCGGCAAAGGCTCCGAAGTTGGCAACGTCATAACTTAGCGAATAACCGGCGCGGACGGCGGTCTTGCCATCACCTCGGACGTCCCAGGAGAATCCGAGATGCGGACCGAAGTCGTGGTAGTCGACGTTGTTGATGCCGTTGATGCCCTGACCTACTTGCTCGAGTCCGGTGGGTGAACCGGGGACGAATTCAGCTTCGAGATTGTTTTTGTCGCGCATGGTGCCGTTGATTTCGTAGCGCAGGCCATAACTCAGCGTGAAATTCTTTTTGATCTTCCAGTCGTCTTGACCGTAGAAACCGACGGAGTTCTGGTAGATGTGACGGTGAGTATCGCCGAAACTGCGGTTGGCGTAGTCGGCTTTGCCGAGTAGCAATTCTTCCACATCGTCTTGCACGGTGTTGGTGATTGGAGCGTAGTAGCTGAACAGGCCTACGGTCAGGCCGGTGCGTGCGTAGTTGCGAATGCTGTTGGTAACGGCGCGCTGAAAGTTGCCGCCGATTTTGATGGTGTGGTTGCCCTTGACCCAGGAGAAATGCTCGGACCAGTCATAGGTGGCATCGGGGCGAGTGGAGAGCGGATAGCCTTGCACTCCACCGATGTAGCCGCCGTAGCCGAGGTGATACATGTAGACGTAGGGGACGCCGAAATCGGCGGGGCCGAGCGGTCCGGTGTCGATGCCGAGGCTTTGGGGATTGATTTTATTGTTAACGTCGATCAACTGTGAAAAGCGCGTATAGCCAAAGCGGCTCTCGAGAATCTTGGTGGGACTGAAATTCGTGATCCAACTCACGCCCGCCATTTGCGCTCGGGTGGCAGCGACGGAGTTGAAGAGATTCGGGTTACTGCCGGCGGCGGGAAGTCCAGCGTAAGGCGACGCGCTCTGAAAGCTATCGCCAAGGATGTAGCGCACTGCGATCGAATTGGTGGTGTTCACTTTGAAATCGAATTTCGTACCAAAGCTATTGGCGCTGGCGAAGGTTGGGGTGCTGGTGATGTAGTTTCCAGTCGATGTAATGGGGAAATAATTGAGTAGCGTTTGTCCAACGGGATCGACCGTGAGGTTATTGGCAGCGATGTCAGCCAGCGCATTACTCACATCTGCGGTGGTGGGGACGACGCGGTCGGAAACGGATGACGATTTGTAGCGCTGGCCCTCGTAGTAGAGGAAGAGGAAGGCCTTGTCTTTTAAGATCGGACCGCCGATCGTGCCGTTCATCTGGTTGTTGTGGATGCTGGTAGGCAGGCATTCGCCCGGGCCGGCGCAATCGTCGGTGTTGTGTTTTCCAAAATAGTTGATGGCATCGCCGAGGCCGCTGTGATTGACCCAGGTTCCGGAGCCGTGCCAGGAGTTGGTGCCGCTTTTCATGCTGAGAAGAATGGGAGCTCCGCCTTTGACGCCGAATTCGGCGGAGGGAGTTTCTTGCACACTGAGTTCTTCGATGGCTTCAGGGGGAAAGGGGACGGCGGGGATTCCAACGATGCCGGTCTGGTTGATGGCGGAATCTCCATAGTAACGGTCGTTGTTGTAGAGGCCATCGATGAAGTAGTTGTTGGAGGTAGTGCGCGATCCGTTGATGCTGATGGCGAGAAAGCCGCCGCCGGGGGTGCGTTGCACTCCGGGAGTGATGGCGACGAGGGAGTTGAAGTCGCGGCCGTTGAGGGGAACGTTTTCTATTTTTTCGCTGTCAACGTAGTTGTTGTTATTGGGGGAGAGGTCGACGAGTGGGGCGCTGCCTTCGACTTCGACAGTTTCGGTGCGCTGCCCGACAGGCAGTTTGAACCCGCTGCGGGTAACGGCACCGGCCAAGACTTCCGCCATTTGCGTAAGAGTTTTAAAGCCGTCGGCGGTGGCCGTAACCTTGTATTTTCCAATCGGAAGGTCGGGAACCAGAAAACTGCCGCTGGCGGTGGTCATCGCGGTACGTTTCTCAGAGGTACCAAGATTTTCGACGGTCACGGCGGCGCCAGCCACCACCGCTCCGGAGTAGTCGGTGATATCCCCTGAGATCGTTCCTGTAATAGTTTGCGCGGAGGCGAGCGGGATGAGAACAAAAGTGATCGATACAAAAAGAGCTGTAAGACCCCAGACTGACCGCATGTCGTGCCCCCTCGGACGGACTTCGGTAGATAGTAAGACGTGGAGTTGGGAAACCAGTTTAGTGTCGATTCAAAGAAAGTCAACATCATCCGGAAGAAGGTGCGATGACTAAGAGTCAAGCGGGAGGAGAAAAGACGCGGCAGGCTTGGAGCTTCGCGAATAGCTTAGAAAGAAAGATGATGGGACGAATGCAAACTTCAAAATTCGTTGCCGGGGATTTCGTTGGCCCGGATTCGCTGGTTAGGATTCGACGACTAGGAGAGAGGCGAGTCGCTCATGCGGAAACGAGTGCGTACGTGTTCAGAGAGCAGTTCGATGGCTCCGCGATTCGATATGGGATCAGCCTTTGCGAGGTACTTCATGGCCTCCACGAGCATTTTTTGACCATCGACATAGCGGGGATCGTCGGTGCGCGTGCGCTTCTTGCGCGACAGATCGGGGGGGAGAGTAATGGTGAAAACTTTTGCCATTCGGACTCAACTTTCCTAGGTTCTTGAGCAGTATATAACCGGGGCCGAGGATTTTCAGCTTGTTTCTGTGGTTCGAAGCGACTTGCTTCGGCCGGGTCTAGTAGAGAACGATTAGCTTTGGGGAGATAGGAACTTAGTCTTGCTGGTTGTCTTCAACTTAAAATCGCTGTCGGGAAGTTTCTGATTCTCCTGTATTTCGGAATACTTTACGAGACGATAGTTTCCACTGGGTTCGAAGAACTTCTGCTGCAGGGCAAGGCCGCGCGGGTCGATCCAGAGAATGACTTTCGCGATGTTGCTACGAACCGAGGCCGACTTCGGTGTCAACTCCAGCTGATTGGTGGCGATGTTATTGACCTTTTCCGGGCCCAGATATTTCACATCGTAGGATTTGTAGAGGTCGTGGCCGCTGCCCCCGAAGCCGAGGACGAGAAAGCTTTCGACATCGCTCGCCTTCTTGCCGGCGTCGTATTCGGTAACCTGGTCGATTTTTGGTTGATAGACCTGAATCTTACCGGCGTTGTAGAGAACAAATTTCTTGTCAGGCTCGACCAGATCGAGGGCCATCTGGACTCCACCGTTTTGGCGCCGGAAATAAATTTTGCCTTTTTGGACATCGGTTTCGTCGATGACCTTGTCGTATTGATCCCACTCAACACTCGCTTCGATGGGCTTGAAGTTTTTCGCGGCGGTATCCATCTGCGCGAGGACTTTGTCGAGGCCGGGAGTTTCTCCTGCGTTCTGCGCAACGCAGAAAACGGTTGCGATGCAGGCGGTGATGAAAATCCCTAGACAGAGCTTTTGGACGGCTGCTCGCATTCTCACTCTTGTCACTCTTTTTCGACCCAGACTTTGTAACTCTGCAACTTTCCGGCGGAGTCGGTGACGGGTTCGTAGCGGTTAACGCTGACAGCACCGGAAATGGGTTCGATGATCTCTTCCAATTGGCGGCGAATATCCTGACCAGCGTCGGCGTTTACGGCCGCGGCAGGAATCTGGTAGATGAATTCTCCGTTCGGGCCGGGTATCACGGCCACGCCGGTAAGATGCGGATTGCGCTCGACCGGTTTGTCTTTGAAGTTGATGAAATGGGGGGTGACGAAGACAAACAGAAGGATGAGGGTGACCATGATGTCGTAGTGGAGGCTTCCCCGTTCATACGACCAAAAGATGTACCCGCGGATTGTGCGCCAGATCGCGCCCATGGGAGAGACGCTGCTTTCGAGCGGCGTCGAGGCTGTTGCAGAACGTTGCCAGTCTATTTGGGAATTCATGTGATAGCAAATCGAACCTAGTCCGCATTCAAGCTGGGACTGGGGCGAGTTTTGGCACTCCTTATTAGGCACTCCTTATTAGGCACTCCTTATCGGCGCCGTGGTATTAGCTGGGATGCAGTCGGTGCCCATGTAGGGTTGCAGCGCCTCCGGAATACGGATGCTGCCGTCGGCCTGCTGATAGTTTTCCACGATCGCGACCCAAGTACGGCCGACGGCGAGGGCGCTGCCATTTAAGGTGTGCAGAAATTCTGTCTTGCTCTTGCCTTCGGGACGATAGCGGATGTTTGCACGGCGGGCTTGAAAACTTTCAAAGTTGGAGCAGGAAGAAATCTCGCGGAATAAATTCTGCCCGGGCAGCCAGACTTCGATGTCGTAAGTTTTGGCGGAGGAAAATCCCATGTCGGCGGTGCAGAGCGCCATGACGCGATAGTGCAGTCCGAGTTTCTGGAGGACAGTTTCGGCGTTCTTCGTCAGTTTTTCCAGTTCGTCGTAGGAAGTTTCGGGGCGCGCGAATTTTACGAGTTCGACTTTTTGAAACTGGTGTTGACGGATGATTCCGCGCACATCTTTGCCGTAGGATCCAGCCTCGCTGCGAAAGCAGGGAGTGTAGGCGGTAAGGCTGACAGGCAGGCGGGCCGCGTCGAGGACCTCGTCGCGATAGAGATTGGTGACAGGGACTTCGGCGGTCGGAATCAGCCAGAGATCCTTGTCTCCGTGGGGAACGCGAAACAGATCTTGCGCGAATTTCGGCAGCTGGCCGGTGCCGTACATGGACTCGGAATTCACCAAGTAGGGTGGGAGGACTTCGGTGTATCCGTGCTCGCGGGTGTGGAGATCGAGCATGAAGTTGGCGAGTGCGCGTTCGAGACGGGCGCCGAGGGCCCAGTACACGGCGAAGCGTGCGCCGGATAATTTGGCGGCGCGTTCGAGATCGAGGATTCCGAGGTGTTCACCGAGTTCCCAATGCGGCTTGGGCTTGAAATCGAATTGCGGTTGCGCGCCCCAGCGGCGGGCTTCGACGTTATCCTCCGCGGACTTACCCACAGGTACGCTGTCATTGGGGAGATTCGGAATGGCGGTGAGGATCTCTCGCAGGCGGGCTTCCTGCTCGGCGGCTTTCTTTTCAGATTCCTGAATCTGCTCGCGCAGGTTCTTGGTCTCGTTGATCTGGGCGGAGGCGTCCTGACCGCTCTTTTTAAGCTTGGCAATTTCTTCGGAGGCGCGGTTGCGTTGCGCTTGCAGGGTCTCTGACGCAGTAATCGCCTGGCGGCGTTCGGCGTCGATGGTCTGAAAGTCTTTCAGGACTTCGGTTGGATTCATTCCGCGCTGGCGCAGTTTCTCTTCTACGTGCGGCAGATTGTCGCGAACAAAATTCAGATCAAGCATTGTGGTTTCAGTTTAGCTGCAAAAGCGGGGTTCGTGCTATGAGAGTCAAATGCTTCACCACGAAGGGCACGAAGGTCCACGAAGGAAAGTCAACTGATCCAGCTTGCGCCGGTCGCACGAGGCGGGACAAACGAGTGTGGGTCCGCGCTGTTGGATTTGACCTCGTCCTGTAAACTAGCGGCGATGAAACTTCCCCGTTCGTTTTTCGTCGTTCTGGCGTTGCTGTGTTTTGTGCAAGGCGCATTCCCTTCCGCCTATAATGCACGCCCCAAACTGATTGTGGTGATTGTGATTGATCAATTTCGCGGCGACTACTTAGAGCGGTATCGCGAGGAATTTGGCGAGGGCGGATTTCGGCTGTTTCTCGATCACGGCGCTTACTTCACCGACTGCAACTACGATTACGCGAATACGCGCACGGCTCCGGGACACGCCACGCTTTTCACGGGAAGTTATACGAGCGGGCACGGGATTGTGGCGAATGAATGGTGGGATCCTGCGAAAAAGAAGCGGGTGACGTCGGTTGAGGATGACGCGACAAAGCTTGTAGGCATCGTTAAGGATGGGCCAGGTGCATCTCCACGCAATTTGATGAGTGACACGCTGGGGGACGAGTTGAAGTTGGCGACAGGCGGCAAGGCGCGCGTATTTGCTGTGTCGCTGAAGGATCGCGCAGCGGTGCTTCCGGCGGGCTTTGCGGGCGATGCCGCTTACTGGATCGATCCGAAAAGTGGGGATTGGATTACTTCGACTTACTACCGTACGGAGTTGCCAGAGTGGGTCAGTAATTTCAATGGCAGCCATCGGGCGGAGAAATTCTGGAATCGGGCATGGAAGGATGGCGACGGGAATACGCTTGGGTCAACGGCTCCGCGAACGGGAAAAGATGGAGCGGCGGCGGGATTCTATGAGGTGGTTGGATCGACGCCGTTTGCCAATGATTACCAGTTCGAGTTCGCCAAGGAATTGGTTTTGTATGAGAAGTTGGGCGCTGGGGCCGCCACGGATTTGCTGGTCGTGAGTCTGTCGGCGAACGATATTTTAGGCCACGGGGTGGGACCGGATTCTCCGCAGATGCATAGCATGGCGTTGGAACTGGATAAGAGTCTGGCGGAGTTTTTCGTGTTTCTTGGGCATCAGGTGGGGATGGCGAATGTGTGGATGGCGCTCTCGGCGGATCACGGGGTTGCGCCGCTCCCGGAGTTTGCGAAAACGCTGCGCATGCCGGCGGCGAATCTGGATACGAAGGCATTGCGGGAGCAGATGAACTCACTCCTCTCGAAAAAATATAAGAAGAAGGCAGAGTATTTGCGGGAATTGGACTATCCGCTTGCATGGCTGAATGAAGACGCGTTTGGCGCGAAAAAGGAAGCGGACGCCGAAACGGACGTGGGCGAGGCGATGATGGAAGTTGGGATGAGCGCGTACTTTACGAAGGCGCAGCTGGCGCGAGGAGAGACTCCGGCGACAGAAATTGGCCGGCGCTACGCGCACAGCTACTCGCCCGAGGGCGGCTGGTATGTGATTGGGACGCCAACTCCATTTCAGGTTGGGACCACGAAGGGTACGGATCACGCGACACCGTTCTCGTACGATACGCATGTGCCATTGGCATTTTATGGACTCGCGTTTCAGCCCGGCATCTATCGCACCCATGCGGAACCGGTCGATCTGGCGGTCACGCTGGCTTCGTTGTTGGGGATCAATGCGCCGGCCAAAGCGACGGGACGCGTTTTGACCGAGGCGTTGCCGCCGATCCATCGTATGGGAATACAAATGTCGCCGAGTACGCCGCTCACGCACACGCCGCCGCCGATCGAGCCGTCATCCGGCCCGGGGCCAGGAGGGATGCAATGACGCCGGTGGGTAATCCCGATTTGAGTGTGAGCGTGGCGGGCATTGAGCTGAAGAATCCGGTCATCGCAGCCTCGGGCACGTTTGGCTACGGGATCGAGTTCGAAGACATTGTCCATCTGGATCGGCTGGGCGGGCTGGTGGTGAAGGGACTGTCGCGGGAGCCGATGACGGGAAATCCTCCACCGCGGTTGTTTGAGACGGCGGCGGGGATGCTCAACGCGATTGGGTTGCAGAATATTGGAGCGGCGGCGTTTCTTGCGGAAAAACTTCCGGCATTGCGCGACAAGAAGAACGTCGTTGTGTTTGCAAATGTTTTTGGTTACACGCGGGCGGATTACGAGAAGACGATCGAGATTCTGAATCAAGGCGAGGGGATTGCGGCGTACGAGATCAATGTATCGTGCCCGAACACGGCGCACGGAGGAATTCAGTTTGGCAGCGATCCCATGCTGCTCGATGAACTGGTGCGGACGGCGAAACGAACTGCGGCGCGTCCGATTATTGTGAAGTTGTCGCCCAATGTAACGTCGATTGCGCAAATGGCCTATGTGGCGCAGGAGGCGGGCGCGGACGCGCTCTCGCTGGTGAATACTTTCGTGGCGATGGCGATTGATCCGGAGACGAGGCGTCCCAGGATTGCGAATGTGACGGCAGGGCTATCGGGGCCGGCCATCAAACCGATTGCCTTGCGGATGGTTTATGACGCGGCTCATGCGGTGAAGATTCCGGTGATTGGGATGGGTGGCATTACGACTCCGGCGGACGTGGTGGAATTTATGCTGGCGGGGGCGAGCGCGGTGCAGGTGGGGACGGCTAGCTATTTCGATCCCGTAGCGACGGAGACTTTAGTGGAAGAGTTAACCGAGTATTGCAAGGAGCGGCGAATCGAGCGGCTCAGCGATTTGACGGGCGGAATGCTCACGGACTGACGAAATGCATTTTGTAATTTTGTAATTGGTTAATTTTGTAATTTGAAAAGTTGACGCGGATGGCTCAGCGGCCGCTGGCGTGCCAGATGGAGCCGGGGGATTGGTAGTTCAGGCCTTCGCCCCAGACGATGTGGGTGTCGCCGTGGTTATCGATGGCGATGCCGAAGTAGTCTCCGAAGGGAAAATGGAAACCTTCTTTGTCGATGTAGCGATAGCCGCGAACGTAGGTTGAGACGCGGATTTCATCTCCCCAGGTCGCTCCACCGTTGCTCGAACTGCGGTAGAAGGTATTCCAGTCAGGCGAATTTCGTTTATCCATCCATGCGATGCGCACGTCGCCGTTGTTGCCAGCTACGATTGCAGGGAAAGCATGTTCGACATCGGTTGCAGCGTCGGAGACGTTTGCCTTGGGCAGCCAGTTTTCGCCTCCGTTGGTGGAGGATGAAAAGTAGATGCGCTGGGGTCCAAGCGCGGCCGTGCCTGAGCTCCACAGTGCATAGAGTGTTCCATCAGCGTCAGAGGTGAGAGCGACTTGCGCACCGAGATAGCCTTCGCCGCATTCTTCGTCTTTGCATCCGGGGGCGGCGGTAGAGACGTCGAGCAAATTCGTAGTCCAAGTCTTGCCGGAGTCGGCGGACTTGGCTACGTAGAGGTTGACCGAGCCGCGCGCACCTCCCGCTTTCGAGTAAGACGCCCAGGCCAGATAGGCGTTGCCCGTGGGGTCAACGGTTGCCCCGCCGAGTAGCGACCATCCCGGACGGCTCTCGACGTTGACGCGGGTGGGCGTAAAGGTGCGGCCTGCATCTTGGGATACGGCTACCCAAACTTCTTCTTCGTGATTGAAAGATACGTAAATATTTTGACCGCGGACGGCGAGCGCGGGCTTGTCGAGTTCGGCTTCGCTGCGGACGGCGATGGTGAACGACCAGGAAGCTCCAAAATCAGAAGACTTGCCAAGAATGACGGAGCGTTTCCCATCCTGCAGCCATGCGGCGTAGAGCGTGCGACGATCGGCGGGATCGACGATGATTTGGGCGTCAAACTGGCCTGATCCAGAGGCAAACATTACGTGCGGAGGCAGCCATGTCTTGCCGTTATCGCTGCTCACGACTAAGAGCATGATGGGAATGCTGCAATTCTTGCAATCCGCCACCTTGCCATAGTGAGGATAGAGAACGTAGATGCGTCCTGAGTTGTCGGCGGCGACGGAGGGCTCCCATTGATCGCCGGTGACGAGGCCGACACGAGTTTGCGGCGAAAATTGGGGTGGCGCGGCCCAAGCCACACTGGCAAGCGCCAAGAGAGCGAGGGCAAACAAAGCTACGGATTTGGACGAGGCGGCGCGCATTTATAGCAAAGAAGGCAAAGCAGGGTGGGCGGCAGACTGAACCCTGGCATTTGAAACTTTATCCCGAAGCGGGTTGGCGGTCAATAAGGAGACACCGCCCAATCGTGCCTAAAGTACCGGCGGACGGGCATTAGCTTGGGCCAAGGGACGGCGAATTTCTGTTTCCGCTCGGCAGAAAGTGCATGCCGCAGATCCAGGAAGCACCGCACATTCCCAGGGCGATGAAAGCGCTCGACCATTCGGCGGGAGTGCGCGAGTGCGCAACCACTCGGGGAAGGTGGAGCAGGAGAAACCAGAGGAGAAACATCAGACCCAGGCTGAAGGAGGCCCAGCGGGCGAGGATGCCCGTCGCGAAACTAACGCCTACTGCTATGAAGGCAGCACCGGTGAGATAGGCCCAGAACAGGGGAGCGGGTATCCAGGCTGGGATCAAACTGGCGATGTAGGGGGCAACCAGGAAATGGGTGATTCCGAAGACGACGGCGGAGATGGCGAACAGGTAGGGGCCGGCGGCAGCGAGGCGGTCGATCCATTTATTTTCAGCGTGCGTTCGAAGAGATCCGGCGAGAGTCAGGGCGGCGGCAGCGAACGACAGTTCCTCGAAGACGCAGGTTCGGATGTTGAGATCGATCGGGCTCGCAATGGCTTTCGGGAGCAAAAGAACGAGAAGACACGCAAGAAAGAAAAATGCCAGAAGAAGAGCTTCGAGGCGAGCGCCGCGGTTGAGGGCGGTGCTCAGACCGGCAGCAAGAAGAACGAAGCCGACTAAATACGCCAGCGCCGGGATTGCGGGAACGAAAGGAAGGACGGGAATCGCGTCGCGGCTGCCGGCGAATACGGGAAGAGCCACGTGAGCGCAGATCAGGTTTTCCATGCCCACCGCGGCGACGGCGAGAGCGAATAAGAGCTTCCCTTGTTTGAAAATCGTTTCCATTGGACTCCAGTCAAAGCGCGGAATGTCGCAGGCGGCGAGGAAAAAGGGCCGCCGCATTTGAACTTCCTGCTCATCGACGGACGTTGCCGTCGTCGGAAAGCCGATACCGCCCGATTAAGCAGCGGTTAATAGTAGCGGCGAACCGTGGGTGATGACTAGCGTGTGTTCGAAATGGGCGGAGAGTGCGTGATCTTCGGTGCGCAGGGTCCATCCATCTTTGTCGGTGAAAACGCGGCCGGAGCCACTCGAAATGATGGGTTCCACGGTGATGACCAAGCCTTCGGTGAGCATCTGCTGGGCGTGCGGGTCAGGGTAATTGGGGACGTGGGGCGATTCGTGAATGGTGCGTCCAATGCCGTGACCACCCAGTTCTCGGATGACGGAAAAACCGGACTGGCGGACTTCGCGTTCGACGGCTTTCCCGATTTCGATCACACGAACGCCGGCGTGGGCGACCTGCATGGCTTGGTGGAAGGCGCGTTCGGCGCAGGCCATCAAATCTGTGGCTTGCAGGCTGACGCGGCCAACGGGGACGGTGACGGCGGCGTCTGCCATGTATCCGTCTTTCTCGACGGTGACATCGAGCTTCACGAGATCGCCTTCTCTGAGTTCGCGCTTGCCGGGAATTCCGTGGACCGCTTCGTCGTTGAGGCTGATGCAACTCGCGCCGGGAAACTTGTAAACCATCGCCGGAGCAGAACGGGCTCCATTGTCTTGCATGACGCGGGCGCCGATGTCATCGAGATGCTGGGTGGTGACGCCGGGTCGGACTTCAGCTTGCATCGCGTCGAGGACCATGCGAACAACGCGTCCTGCGGCTTGGAGGGAGAGAAGGTCTTGCTCGTCTTGAATGCTCACATGGGCTCCGTGGCGAAAGATCTGAGTAGAGTATCCCATCATCCGGCGTCCGTATAAACCCGGCGGAACTCTCCGTGTCTGTCTCCCGTATCACCGTCAGCGGAGACTCGAGATTGCTCCATCAACAGGCGCACCAAACTTGCAGTCTCAGGAAGGTATTCAATTGAATGCAGTCAACGTTGTCGAAGGAAAAAAAGCGTTACAGTGGTGGATTTCGACGGTGGTTGTGATCGATGCACTTTTGCTGGCGACGGGCGCGCTGATTGCCTTCCTGTATCCCGCAATGCTGGTGTCTCCTCATGCCGAGATTAACGAGGCGGCGCGGATTTACGCCGGCTACCTTACGTCGCGCAATTTAACCATGGCCGGGCTGCTGGTGGTGGCGCTGGTAATTGGCGCGCGAAGAATGCTATTGGGGTTGATGCTCTTAACGGCGTTCGTGCAGGTGATGGATGCCGCGATGGATGGCGTGGAGGGGCGTTGGGCGGTTGCGCCGGGAGTGCTGGTTTTAGGTATTGTGTTTCTGTATACAGCGAGCCGCATTTCGGGCCATCCCTTCTGGCGGATTGAGGCTTGGAGAGATTAGAACAGCAGGCCTTAGAATCGACTGAAGGATCAAGCCGGTGCCGAGCGCTGGTTAGTGGACGCCTGCATAAAATCTTCGGCGTCACGATACACTAGCGGCGGAGAGAATCATGGGGCGATGTGCTTCTTGTGGCGCTGATGTGCCGATTGCTGGCCGGTTCTGTTCGGCTTGTGGAGCTCCGGTAGGGTCGAATGATGCGACGCTAACCTCGGCGAACCTTGCGGAGACGATCGCGGCTCCCAGAATTTCCGGTCCGCGCAGTTCGTCACCTCCAATTTCGACGGATGATGTCGCGACTCTGGAATTTGCCTCGGCGCAGGCGCCTCGGCCTTCGCAACGAACAAAGGGCTCTTCGTCATCTTCATCGTCATCATTGTCATCGCGCCCGCCTAGTTCTTCTGCATTTTCTTTGAATGAAGGACGGTTTCTTCCGGGACGCCTACTCGCGGGGCGCTATCGAATTATCGCGTTGCTGGGCAAAGGCGGGATGGGCGAAGTATATCGCGCGGACGACCTAACGCTCGGGCAGCCTGTCGCGCTCAAATTCCTGCCCGAAGAAGCTTCGCGCGACGAGAGTTTGCTGGAACGCTTTCGAAATGAGGTGCGGATCGCGCGACGGGTGTCGCATCCCAATGTTTGCCGTGTCTACGACGTTGGCGAAGTCGATGGCAATACGTTCTTCACGATGGAGTATGTGGACGGCGAAGATCTGGCATCGCTGCTGCGCCGCATCGGGCGTTTGCCGCAAGATAAAGCCATCGACATGGCGCGGCAGCTTTGTGCAGGACTCGCGGCGGCGCATGCGAAGGGCGTGCTGCATCGCGATCTGAAGCCGGCCAACATTATGCTCGATGGGCGCGGGCAAGTGGTGATTACGGACTTCGGACTGGCTGGACTGAACGACCAGATTCATGGCGCGGACATACGGAGTGGGACGCCAGCGTACATGGCTCCCGAACAAATTGCGGGGAAGGAAGTTTCGGCGCAGAGCGATTTGTACGCCCTGGGGCTGGTGCTGTACGAAATTTTCACCGGTAAACGCGCCTTTACCGCCGAGGCGCTGACGGCGCTGGTGCGCGGAGGAGAAGCATCGTCTCCCAGCAAACCTTCGTCCGTAGTGAAGGATCTCGACCCTGCCATTGAGCGCGTGATTTTGCGGTGCCTGGAGCCGGAACCGCGGATGCGTCCGAAATCGGCGATCAGTGTGGCGGGAGCGTTGCCGGGTGGAGACCCGCTAGCGGCGGCACTCGCAGCGGGAGAAACGCCTTCTCCCGAGATGGTGGCGGCGGCAGGAGAAACGGCTGGGCTTTCGCCGCGCATCGCAATCGCTTGCCTGGCGGCGATTCTGCTTGGGCTGGCAGGAGCGGTCTACCTCGGCATGCGGCAAAACGGGCTCGACCGGATGGGTGCCGATCTTTCTCCCGAGGTGCTGACTCAGAAGGCGCGCGAGATGATTGCGCGAGTGGGATATGAGGGCCGTCCCGCCGACAGTTTTTACGATTTCGATTACGACGTAGATTTCGTTGGTTACGTGGAGAAACATGATAAGCCGCGGCCGGATTGGGATCGGATTTTGGCTTCGCGGCAGGCTCCGTTACGGTTCTGGTACCGGCAAAGCCCTGATCTTTTGGTTCCAACTGATTTTCACGGCGGATTGCTGACGCCTGGATTGATCGACCAGACGGATCCGCCGCCAACGCTCTCCGGAATGATTCAGGTGGAGTTGGATGAAAAGGGCAGGCTGCTTCTGTTTGAGGCGATGCCGCCGCAGGTTTTCGGCGCGGCATTGTCAGCGACACAATCGGCAACGACGCCGGCTGCGGCGTCGGCCGCAACTCCGACCGCAACGGCCATCGACTGGAATCCCCTGTTCAGCGCGGCTGACTTGGACCTGGCGCAATTCCAGCCATCGCCGCCAACGTGGAATTCGCTGGCCGCGTCGGATACGCGTGCGGCGTGGACGGGCAAATGGCCGGGAACGGATCGAACGATCCGCATTGAGGCAGCGGCTTTCCAGGGAAAACCAGTGTTCTTCCGCTTGGTGGGCGACTGGACGCAACCTTCGCGAATGCAGGCGCCGCCCGATTCCGTGGGCAAGAAGGCTATCAACCTCGTGATGGTAGCGCTGATTACAGCGATGATGATCGCGGCGTTGTTTCTGGCGCGTCGCAATTACCGGCAGGGCCGCGGAGATCGACGTGGAGCAACATTGCTGGCACAGATTTTCTTCGCGATCTTGGTGGTGATCTGGCTACTGCAGGGGCATTTTGTGGCTTCGGTTGACGTCATCGGACTGATGGTGATCGCGATCAGCACCGCATTGTTCCTCTCAGGGGTCGTCTTCGTTCTGTATCTTGCGCTGGAACCCTACGTGAGGAAGTACTGGCCGCAGGCAATTATTTCGTGGAGCCGGTTGCTCGGCGGGCGGGTGCGAGATCCGCTGGTTGGGCGAGATATATTGCTCGGCGTCTTGCTCGGGGTCGTCTGGATCGTGATTTTCAAGATCGGCCGCGTGGTCTCGATGCGGATGGGCGCCGCTCCCGAGCTCTTTTCAACCAATTATCTGCTGAGTTCAAGACGGGCAATCGGATCCTGGGTATTGCAGTTTCCACTCGCCATTCTCGGTACGCTGCAATTCTTCGGTTTCATTCTAGTCTTGAAACTTGTTCTCAAGAAAGACTGGCTGGCGACCATCGCGTTCGTGGCCATCTTTGCGGCGAATAAATCGATTGGATCCAATTATCTCGCAGTGACTGCGGTGACAACGGTGGTGGTTTATCTGGTCCTGGCGCTGATCGTCTATCGCTTTGGACTGATACCGCTGGCTTGTGCGATTTTCACCGTCAATCTTTTGGCAAATGTTCCTTTCACGGCAGATACCTCAGTCTGGTATTTCGGGAATTCCATGTTCGATTTGTTGAGTGTCGTCGCGTTGGCTGGATTCGGCTTTTACTATTCGCGAGGCGGCGAAGGATTGTGGAAGGCCGAGGTGTAGCTAATCCGAGCTAGCTGGCGACAGGTGGGAGGGCTCGGATGTGGGGCGAAGGCGCAGAAAAATCTGGAACGAGACGGGATCATTTCCGTAAGCTGGGTCGAGCACAGCGGGCTTGGAATAAAAGGTGACGTCCGAGCCAATGGCCAGATGCCAGTGTTGGCGGCGCATAAGATCGCGGGCCGCTCCAAAGGTATAGGCCCCGATGCGATAAGTCGGCGGCAACGGGTTGGCGGGAAATAACTCATCTTTGTCGACTAACTCCACGCGAGAAAACGCGTAATAGCGGGTCAGGAAATTCCCCGTGCTTTCGAGCAGGAATCCGTTCAGGGTGTGGTCATCTGCGATTTTGTGAACGCGTCCCCAGACGAACGAGGTGGCCCAGGAACCTTTGGCGAACGGCCGCACATATTCGACGGAGGCGGTTTGACGGCGCTGGCTGCCGGGTTCGAGAGCTTCGGGATGTTCGAGGCGACCATAGCTGTATTGGGCAGTCCAGTTGCGCGCCGGAGCCACGCTGATGCGAGTCGACCAGGAATCGAGCGGGGCAAACTGGATGGTGTAACGCTTTTCGTCGGGCTCGCGTCCGTTGAAGATGGAACCTTCCACTTTGAATCGGCTAATCACCAGGCCGGTTGTGATTACTCCAAAACTGATGTGGGTAGAATCCTGCAGATGATGGGAGAGCGGAGCCAGGGGCAGCTCAGACGCCGACACACGATGCACGTAGGCGACCGGGCCCAAGGCGGGCTCGCCTGCTGCTCCTCCGTAAAACAGCCAGGAGATTTTATGATGCACCGTGCCGTTGAAGGGGCGCGCGTATTGAAAGGCGAGTTCGGAAAAGACGTTGTGGGGATGCTGGTGATCGACGAGAGGCTGGCCGTGATAGGTTTCGCCGGTTTGAAAGAGTTCCGGAAATCCAGGATGGGGCGAGGTCAGCGATTCGGCAGAAAACATTTCGCGAAAGAGAATCGTACCGCCGCCGAGTTTATGCTGTTGCATGGTCATCAGCCAATTCACGGATTCGGCTTTGCCTTCGCCGCGTGGGCCGCCTTGCTGGTTGTAGTCAACGAAAATCACTCCGTGGGCCATCAAGTCCCAAGCTCCGTAGGACCTCATCCACATGGGATCGGGCGCGGCGGCAGGCTGCCATCCCGTGCCGGAGCTGATGTGCGGGGAGGGAGTCCAGTCAGGCTGGTCGCCCGTCATAGTCATTTTCATTGGCATAGTCATCGATGACGTGCCCGAGGAGTCCGGCGACTCGGTACTGGACTGGGCATCGGCCGAAGATAGGAGAATCTCGATTACGAACAGGCTTAACAGGAATAAACGCACAACTCACTCCTCTTGCGCGAATAACTAATAACTAAGGATGCGCAATCAACTTGGTCCTGACAAATGGGGTCGAAGGGAGATGGAGTGAGAATTAAATTCTAAGTGGAGTGATGTGCGCTGGATCGGGCGATTGAATTTCCGAGGACGGCGGGACGTCTACGGCGGACGCAGATGAAGTGGCCGGAATTTCGATTCGGATGATGCAGTCGGCGACGCGTTGTTGCAGGGCGAGTGACCGTACGATTGCGGCGTCATGACCAGTTAGACAGCATTTGTAGTTCGCTGGAGCTGGGCTGGGCGAATTCCCGGAGCGCGGAGTTCGCAGAGGTGCACGTTGCAGAGGTGCCTGATGATGACAAGTGGTTGAGGGATCACCCGACATCGGCGAAGAAGCGAACGCGGGATCATGGACAGCCCATGTGTCGGTGACGGAGGATGCGAACGCCAGCGCGGCGATGAGCAGAAGTCTAAGAAATTTTGCGCTGCAATTCATAGCTCGTACGCTCTGCAATCGACCATTCATGAGCCGGTGATTTTAACTCGAATCTCTTCCGGCAAGCGCTCTCGAATTTCGGCCGGCAAGCGGTCATGGACTACGCGGGCGCCGAGTTTCGCGACGTCGACTACGGCCGTAGGAGCGGGCGTGGCGACGGCAACCACCAGCCAGATTAATGCGGAGAGCGCGAAACCCAGGAGCGCCGCCACTTCAAACCAGAAAGCGTGACGCGGGCCAAAGTATCGGATCACGGCAAAGGCGAGTAGAAACACGGCGGCCGATGCGGAAGCGAGCGCGATCAACGAAATGTCGATGATGCGGTGAATTTTCTGGCGGCTGCGGCAGTGGTCGCAAGTAGCGAAATGGAGCTCGTAGTCGCCACGCATCTCCGGAGCAAGGCCGGAAATGTCGTAGCGCCAACCCGCAAGGATTTTCCCCACGATGGGTTCCACGCACTCACTCATAAGAGGCTACAACCGGATGGATTCGAGAACTTCTGTCTGGGTTGCCAAGAGCACGCGGTTGTGCCAAAGCCCCTGACGCCCAGAAAGCGCTTGTTCGGCTGCAACGCGCGCTCGTTCGGGATGGTTATTCTGCTCAGACAGATGTGCCAGAACAATATACTCAGCTCCTCCATCATAGTCGCTGGCGAAGAATTCCGCGAGAGCCTCATTGGAAAGATGGCCAACGCGGCTCATGACGCGCTGCTTGACCGACCAGGGATAAGGGCCGGAGCGCAGCATCTCGACATCATGATTCGACTCCATGACTAATACGCTGCAGCCGCGCAAATGGTTCCGCACACTTACGGGCATGTAACCGAGGTCGGTGGCAAAACCGACCTTGACACCCTCGGCGCGAAAGGTGAAGCCGACGGGGTCGGCGGCGTCATGCGGGATGGTAAAGGGCATGACTTCGATATCGCCAACGCAAAAGCCGCGTCCGGCGGCGAAATGCTCTGGTTTGGGAAGTTCGACGAAGGCGTGCTTTGCGTCTTGCTTGTTATTTTCCGCATCGCGATTGTCTCGATCGCGGAGGGCGCGACTCCAGGCGTGGTGCGTCGGGGCGGTGAGAAAGACAGGAACATTCAATTTAGCCGCCAGGCGCTGTAATCCGGCTACGTGGTCCGAGTGCTCGTGAGTAATGAGAATCGCGGAGATATCTTCGACGCGTTCGCCGATCGAGCGCAGGCGTTTGAAAGTTTCGCGTCCGGAAAGACCAGCATCGACGAGAATGCGCGTAGTCGAACTCGCCACCAAGGCACAGTTGCCATGGCTGCCACTCGCGAGCACCGAGACGGACACACACATAGGCGTAGCTTACTCTGAGCGGCTGTGGAAACGGGAACAGTTTTTCGAAAACCGGTACCTTTGATGAAACGGGGGCGCTCCTGCGCGAGCGGGATTATTTTTGGCCCTTAGCGGCCTGGAGGAGGCGGTGCGCGCGATTGGCCACGAGAAAGGCATTTCTGGATCTGGCGTCTGTTTCGAGGGCAGCGAGATGAGCGTCCGCGGAAGTGGAACCCGATGCCAACTCAAGTTCAGCGAGAGCCAGGCGGGCGCGGAACTCGTAGAGCCGATACCCAAATTTGCGGGTAGAAGCAAGCATCGCTTCGAGTTGCTGGCGGGCGTCGCCGATCTTACCGGACTTTGCCTGGACCGCGGCATCCGCAAGAATTGCTTCGTAACGCGGGGTCTCGCCGGCGGCTTGCTGCGAAAGTGTCACGGCTCGGGAAGCGGCGTTGCGAGCTTCGGCGAGATTCCCTTCCGCCAGGAAATTGAGGGCTAGAACGGAATGAGCCCACGCGCTGCTGGCAGAGGCGTTGGCTTTATCAAAGGCCGCAGCGGATTGGCTGGCCAGTGCCTCTCCGTCGGAAAATTTTCCTTCTTGCAGAGCGATGAACGCCAGGGTGGTGTGAATCTGGGCGGCGAAATCTTCATCTTTGATTTCTTCGCAAATGGACAACGCGTTTTGATATTGCTTCTTCGCGCCCACGAGATCAGCGCGAGCCAAAAGAACGTCTCCGAGTCCAGAAACGGGATAGGGTTGGCCGCCACGGTAGTTGATGTCTCGAGCAATGGCGAGAGCGTGTTCAAAGTTTTTCTGCGCTTCGTCGAGATTCCCCATCTCGACCGCCAGATTGCCGAGGTTGTTCAGAGTGGCGGAGGACCCGCGGCGGTCGCCGATTTCATCGAATGCTGCTAGAGCTTGCCGCTGCATCTTCAGCGAGCCATTCAAGTCCCCGAGTGAATCGAGAGCGTTGGCTATGTTTCCGTAGTCGCTGGCGAGCCCCATGGGATCGTGAACGCTGCGATCGAAACTCAGGGCTCGATCGTAGTATTTTTCCGCTTCCTCAAGTTTTCCCTGTTGATAAGAAACATTGCCCAGACGCTCGAAGGATGCGCGCATGCTTTTCTGAGCGCCAATCTCCTGAAAGACGAGGAGAGCCTCGTCGACCTTCTTCTTGGAACCTTCGAAGTCTCCCTGGTCGAAGAGCACGTCTCCGGCCATGAGCAAGGTTCGCGCCGCGCCTCCGCGAAAGCCGGACGCCAGATAGAGTTCGCGCGCCTGTGCGGCGAGTTCAAGGGACTTGTCGGTCTGCCCCATGCGCTCGCAGGCGTTGGATTCCAACTGCAAAGCCTCGGCGACGAGAAGATTCGCGCCGATGGCTCGTCCACGGTTGGCCGACTGTTCGGCGAGTTGCTGCTGGCGCTTGAAGTCGCTTTGCGACATGGCGGCGTTCGCCTCCGCGAGATCGACGCGAGCGCTATCAGCCTCGGAGAGCGGCAGTTTGCGGACTGCGGCGAGAGTGGCGAGAGCGTCGGTACCATGTCCTGCGGAAACCTGGGCGCGGGTCAGGGACAATCCGTAGTCGACGCGGTCGGGGAAAAATTGCCAGAGGGCGCGGTAGTTCTCGACGGCGGCGGGAACGTCGCCGAGAATCTCGTGCGAACGCCCTTCGATGATCAAGCGCTCTTCGCGCGAGAACCTGGGAGACATTTCGAGAGCGAGTTTGGCTTGTTGTTTTGCCTTGTCGTCGTAGCCGAGCGAAGACCAGGCTTGCGCCAATGCGGAATGAGAGGGTGCGTGTTCGGGATCGAGGGCGACGGCTTTTTCCAGTAGATCGCGGGCCGCGAGCGCATCAAAGAGCCGCAGTCTCTGCAGGCCTTCGGAATACAATCGTGCGGCCTCGGGGTTGGAAGGCAGAGAGGTTCGCACGACCGCGGACTGCTCGTCGGAAAGCGCAGCGATGCCGAGTTTTTGGCGCAACTCGGCGCCCGCCTTGACAATCAGGGTATCGATTTCCGACTCGCTTCCTTTTTCGGAGACGGAGGCTAAGGTCTCGCCGTTGACGGCATCTTGCATGCGAAGATCCAGACGCAGCAACCCGCTCCCCAACGGCAGAAATGAACCGACGACGACGTCATCGCTGCCCAGGTTCTGGCGGATACGGGTGAGAGTCTGGGGGCTATAGCTATCGGCATCCGGAAGCGCGAGGCTGATTCGCATCTGAGCCACGCTCTCGCCGGGAATGGTGCGCATTTGCTCGCCTTGGCTGAGTTCGGTCGTCAGTAATTCAGAGAGCGCGGTGGAGAGCCACGACCTTTGCGGATCACCGGAGAGATTCTTGAAGCCAAGAACCGCAATCGACCGGCGACTCAATTGGGCGGGAGATGACGGAGAAACTGCAGCGACCTGTTTTTTCCGGCGGAGAAAAACGTAGGTTGTAGTCGCTGCGATGACAAGGATCAGAAGAGCCAGAGCGAGGGCGAGAATTCTGTTCGAGGCCGGTGGTTTACTTTGCGTTTTTCCGGGAATTATCGAGCCGGAGGTAGTCGGTAATTCGAGGCCCACAGCGAGTTCGCCAGCTGTCTGGTAGCGCTGGCTCGGATCTTTGGCGAGGGCCTTGCGGATGACTTCGTTCAAGACCGCGGGGACCGCGGGGTTCACTTCATTGGCCGAGTCGACGGACTGATTGAGAATTGCATTAATCAGAAGAGGGGAATTTTTCTCGACGAAAGGGCGGCGGCCGGTGGCCATTTCGTAGAGCACGGCTCCCGCTGACCACACGTCGCTGCGAGCATCCGCGGCATCTCCCCGCAATTGTTCGGGCGCCATGTAGGGTAGGGTTCCGGTGACCTCCTGCGACTGGGAGAGGGTGACGGTGAGATCTTGTTCGGTGGCTTGCGGAATCAGTTGCGCCAAACCGAAGTCAAGAATCTTCAAACGGCCGTCGGTGGTGAGGCGAAGATTGCCGGGCTTGAGATCGCGATGAACAATTCCCTGCTGGTGGGCTGCGGAGAGGCCTTGCGCCAACTGCAGTCCGAGCCGAAAAACCTCGGAAGGAGGCAACGCCCCAGCCGCGAGTTTGGCGTCCATGGTCATGCCCGCGATGTATTCGGTGACGAGGAAGTCGACGCCGTCATCGCTGCCAAACTCATGGACGGTGGCAACGTTCGGATGGTTCAACCGTGCCAGCGCAAGAGCTTCTTTGCGAAACCGTTTACGAGCCACCTCGTCAGTCAGGGAGCCTCGGGGCAAAACCTTGATGGCAACGTCGCGGTCGAGTTGCTCATCGTGTGCGCGGTAGACGATTCCCATGCCTCCTGCACCGATGCGTTCGATGAGCCGGTAGTGCGACAGTTGCGGGATCATAGCTACTTAATTTACGCGAACTATTTCTTGTTCTTGCGCAAGCGACTTCTTTTTTTTCTGCGAGCCACTTCTTCTCAAGCGAGCTACTTCCGGGCAAACAGATTGTCCACTACGTTGCGGGCCACGGCACCGCCGTAGGCGCCCGCGATTCCCGGCAGAAAGGCCAGGAAGGATTCGTAAATCTGCGCCCGTTCGGGCTTTTCGGTGAGAAACCAATAGGCGAGCCACTCGACAACTGGAACGAAGAGTCCAACGATCAGAACCCAGCGCCAGGGACGGCGCGGACTCAGGAATCCCAGGAGCATGTTGGCGGCCAGCACGACCATGGCAGTCAGCAAAAGGTCGCCAACTTTAATGTCGAGCCACCCCGCCAAGGCGCCGGAGAGCGCAGCCAGTGGGTAGCAGAACAGGTCTGCGCTGGATTTTGTTTGGGGAAGGAGCTGGCCCGACTCGGTGGTCATATGCCTAATCTTACGTTCGAAACAGCGCTTTCTCTTACTGCGCTTTCGGTTCGACGTTCTTCGGGCTAGTTTTTACACTACGAGTAGGAGTAGAAGCCGCGGCCGGTTTTTCGTCCGAGCCATCCGGCGTCGACCATTTTGATGAGCAGCGGACAGGGGCGATATTTTGGATCTCCCAAGCCCTCTTGCAGAACGCGCATGATGTCGAGGCAGACATCGAGTCCGATAAAGTCGGCGAGGGTAAGCGGACCCATGGGATGCGCCATGCCGAGCTTGAATACATCATCGACGGCTTGGGCCGTGGCAACGCCTTCCATCACGGCGTACATCGCCTCGTTCAGCAACGGCATCAGGACGCGGTTGGAAACGAATCCGGGGGCGTCGTTGACTTCGACCGGCGTCTTCTCTAATTGTGTCGCTAAATCGCGCACCGTTTCAAAAGTTGTCTGCGAAGTGGCCAAACCGCGGATGACTTCGACCAGTTTCATGACCGGGACGGGATTGAAAAAATGCATGCCAATGACTTTTTCGGGGCGTTTGGTCAAAGCGCCGATTCTTGTGATCGAGATGGACGAGGTGTTGGTGGCGAGAATTACATCGGGCCTCGGCAGCAGGATGCGATCAAGGTCGCGGAAAATTTCGGCTTTGATTTCAAACTTCTCGGTGGCGGCTTCGATGACCAGATCGCAATCGGCGAGTGGGGAGCGGTCGAGGGAAAGCGTAATGCGTCCGAGGGTCGAGGCCTTGTCGCCGGCCGTAATTTTGCTCTTGGCGAGTTCCCGGTCGAGGTTTTTCGTTATCGTTGCCAGTCCGCGATCGAGGAAACGCTGCTCGATGTCGCAGAGGACAACAGTGAAACCGGACTTCGCGAACACGTGAGCGATGCCGTTGCCCATGGTGCCGGCGCCGATGACTCCTACTCGTTGAATCGACATGATGACTCCATTGAATATGAACTCGCGAGGTGAACCCGTGAAGGCTTTCGAAGACAAACCCGCGAAATTGGGAAGTTTAGCAGAGCGGCACCGGGGTTGGGGCGGCACTCTTCGACGATATCGCGATAGACTTTTCTGATGGATACCGCTTCGCACAATTCTCTCGCCCGCGCTTCCTCTTCCTATCTTCGATCGGCGATGCACCAACCCGTGAAGTGGCGCGAGTTTGGCGAGGAGGCATTTGCCGCGGCGCGCGCGGCGGATAAGCCGGTGTTGCTGGATATTGGCGCGGTGTGGTGCCACTGGTGCCATGTGATGGATCGCGAGTCCTATGACGATCCCGAGGTCGCGGCGATCGTGAACGAGCATTACGTTGCAGTGAAAGTGGATCGCGATGAGCGCCCCGATATCGACAGCCGGTATCAGGTTGCGGTGGCTTCGCTGACCGGTCAGGGCGGCTGGCCGCTGACGGCATTTCTCACTCCGGATGGAAAGCCGTTTTATGGCGGCACCTATTTTCCTCCGGCGGACGGGTACGGGCGCCCGAGTTTCAAACGCGTATTGCTTTCGATTGCGGCGGCGTATCGCGAGAAAAACGGCGAGGTGCTGGAACAGGCGCAAATGGTGGAGAGTGCGATTGCGCGGGCGGAGAATTTTTCGTCGGGTGGCGGAACGGTGTCGGCAAGCGTAATCGGCGCGATCGTGGAATCGGCGCAGAAGATGTTTGACGAGGTGAATGGCGGCTTTGGCCACGCGCCGAAGTTCCCGCATCCTGCGGCGCTAGATCTGGTGATGGATCAATATGTGCGGGCGCGCAGTTCGGGGGGGAATGGGGATGAATTGCGCACCGTTTTTGTACATACGCTGGAAAAGATGGCGCGCGGGGGTGTATATGACCAACTCGCGGGCGGGTTTCATCGCTACTCGGTGGATGAGCGCTGGATCGTGCCACACTTCGAGAAGATGTGCTACGACAATTCGGAGTTGTTGAAGAATTATGTGCATGCGTATCAGGCGACGGGCGATAGCTTTTTTGCGGACGTGGCGCGGGACGTGATCCGCTGGATGGATGAGTGGCTGAGCGACCGCTCGCGTGGCGGCTTTTACGCTTCGCAGGACGCGGATTATTCGATGGACGACGACGGCGACTATTTCACATGGACTCTGGCGGAAGCGAAGGCGGTGTTGACCGAGGATGAAGCGGCGGTCGCTACGTTTTACTACGACATTCAGGAAGTTGGAGACATGCATCATAATCCGGCGAAGAATGTGCTGCACCTTCGTTCGTCGGTGACCACTGCAAATGCGGTTGAGGAAGTGGCGGGGCGGTTGGGGATGGCGGAAGAACGCGCGCGGGAGTTGCTAACTTCCGCGCGCAAGAAAATGTATGCGGCGCGGTTGTTGCGTCCGACGCCTTACGTGGATAAGACGATTTACGCAGGCTGGAATGCGATGTGCGTCTCGGCTTATTTGGATGCAGCGAAAGTGCTGGACCTGGCGGAGGCGCGCCACTTTGCGTTGCGGTCGCTCGATCGGATGCTGGCCGAAGGATGGAACGCGGCGCGGGGATTGAAACATGTGATCGCATACTCCGAGGCGGGTTTGGATGCTGCGAGCGAGCGTCGTGAAGTTGAAGTTGCCGGCGGGTTGGATGACTATGCGTTCACGGTCATCGCGTGCCTGGACGCTTACGAGGCTACGGCGGATCTCAGTTATTTTCGTTTTGCGCGAGCGATTGCGGACGCGATGGTGGCGGAATTCTACGATCCCGAGAATGGCGGATTTTTTGATACTCGCGATCGGTCCTCGAAGCTGGGGATTTTAGGGACGCGGCGCAAGCCGTTCCAGGATTCGCCGACACCGGCGGGAAATTCGACGGCTGCAATTGCGCTGCTGCGGCTCCACGGATACACGAATGATGCGGCGTATCGCGAGAAGGCGGAGCAGACGCTGGAACTGTATGCCAACGTCGCCGCGCAGCATGGGATGTTTGCCGCGACTTATGGACTGGCAGTGGTGCACTTCGTTCATCCTCATACGCAGGTGATTGTGCTCGGGTCGGACGGGCGGGCAATGGAGTTGTATCGGGCGGCGGCGCGTCCCCTGGGGCTAAACACGGCCGTGCTGCGAGTGGAGGCTTCGAAGGCGGTTGCGCAGAATCTGCCGCCGGCGCTGGCGGTGACGATTCCGAATCTTCCGGCGCTCGGAGAGGGAAAGTCGTTTGCGGTCGTATGCACCGGATTTGCCTGTCAGGCTCCGATCTTTGAGACGCAGGAGTTGGAACGTGCGTTGGCGGGACGGGCTTTGGCGGGGCGGGTGCGTCCGCTGGGGTAACCTGCCGTGCGACTTTGATTTTGATTCTGATTTTGATTTTGATTTTGATAAAGATAAGCGGCGCGATTCGCTGCTGTGGACCAGCGACTGGGCTTAGCGACGCTTGAGGGCTTCCAGTTCATCCAGAGTGCGCGGCCAGTCTGAGCCCAGGAGTCGTGACAGGCTGCGGTCGGCGAGCACTTTGCCTCCGGTCTGGCAGTGCGCACAATAATTCGTTTCTTTGTCAGCGTAGCGGATTCGCAAAACCTTCTCTCCACATCTCGGGCAGGGCTCGCCATAGCGGCCATGGACGGCCATATCCTTGCGAAACGCGGTTACTTTTTCGGGGAAGCCTGACTTGGCTTCGATGCGCAGGCGGTCAATCCAAAGACGAAGGGTTTGCTGGGTCGAAGTAAAGAGCGTCTCCCATTCTTGCGGGGTGAGCTTATTGGTGTGAGCGATGGGAGACAGTTTCGCGGCGTGCAGAATTTCGTCGGAGTAGGCATTGCCGATTCCGCTGATCAGACGGGGATCGGTGAGAGCGCGCTTCAGGGTATGGTTCTCGGCGGAGAGCGCGGCGCGAAACGAATTCAGATCGGTGGAAGGGGCAAAGACGTCGATGCCTCCAGCATCGAGCGTTTGCAGGTCGGCTTCGCGGTTGAAGAGATGCAAGGAGGCGCGACGTTTCGAACCAGCTTCGGTGAGAAGCAGCGAACCGTTGGGAAAATCGAAGGCAGCGAGATGGTTGCGTCCCGCAAGTTTAGCCTGCGCGGGCTTCCAGTGCAGACGTCCGGCGATCATCAAGTGTACCGCGAGCCACAGATCGCCGTCGAAGCCATCGCCGTCGAAGCCGCCGTTTAATCCGCCCTTTAATCCGAAGATAATGCGCTTACCGATGCGCCGTAATTCGCGAACCACGCGGCCATCCACACTGGAGAGCGGAGGCTGGGCGGTGCGTAAGAGGAATGCGCTCGCGACGCGGATGCGCTGGATGGGCTGGCCAACGACGCGGGGTTCGAGGGCGGTGATGTAGGCGGCGATATCGGGCAGTTCGGGCACGATTATCACTTTGCACGGGGACACGGTGGTTTGGCAACGGGGAGTCCGCGAGTTTCGAAGATGGAATTCAGTTTTCGTCTTCGCCTGTGCAGTATCTCTGAAGTTTCCAGGTAGGACTGCCGATGAAATCACAAGGCGGCGGACTTGCCATGTTTTCGAATCTGCTTGAAAACCCAAAGCTATTCCGGCACCTGGTGGAAGACCTGCCGGTGGGGATTTACATCGTGGATCGAGAGCGCCGCATCCGTTTTTGGAATCATGGGGTGGAGCGGATCATGGGACATCTGTCGCAAGAGGTGGTGGGGCACGTGCTGGAAGATGCGGTACAGATTTGCGATCGGCGGGGAAACCGTTTAGTGGGCGAGCATTGTCCGGTCACGATGACGTTGAATTTGCGGAAGTCACAGCAGTGCACCGCGTTTTCCATGCACAAGAGTGGACATCGGACGGCGGTGAGAATCCGCACCCGGCCGATCCTGGAATACGGCGACACGATTGGGGGAGCAACGGTTTTGGTGGAAGAGGCGTTCACATACCGTGAGGAATCGTCGGGCCCGGCGATGTATGGCTGCCTGGACGCGACCACTGGAATTCCTTCGCGGCGTTTGACGCGGGCGGTGTTGAACGAATGTATGGCCGGGATGGAAGAGACGCGCCACGGGTTCGGCTTGTTGCGGGTACGAATTCGGTTGGATGAATTTCGGAAGAAACATGGTCCGCCCTCGGTGGCGCCGTTTCTGCGAACGGCGGCGCACACTTTGCGACATTGTCTGGATGCGGAGAACTTTCTCGGCTGTTGGGAGGAGAACGAGTTTCTGGCAGTGCTCTCCTCGGCGAGTCCGGTAATGGTGGCGATGACGGCGGAAATATTGTGCAACCTGCTCAGCCATTCGGAGGTTTTCTGGTGGGGCGACCGTTTCGCAATCGAGGCCGAAATTGGGTATACCGTCGCGACTCCGGGCCACGACCTGGAAACACTTTTGCGGGAAATGAAGCCTTCGCATGCGGGTGGCGCGGCAAAAGCAGCGGCGGCGGGTGCAGAGAACGAGAACTCCGGACCCCAGCGAGGATGATGATCTATGTTTTCGATCATTGGGATCGTAGTAGTTTTCGGCTGCATTCTGGCCGGTTATCTGATGGAGCACGGGAACGTCAAAGTGCTCATGCAGCCCGCGGAGTTAATCATCATCGCGGGGGCGGCGCTGGGGACGGTGTTGATTTCGAATCCCGTACACACCCTGAAGCAGATGATCAGCGGGGTGATTGGAGTCTTCGGCTCGTCGAAATACAGCATGGCGCGGTATGTCGATTCGCTGAAGATGATGTACGAATTGTTGCAAAAAGCGCGTAAAGAGGGGCTGGTGGCCTTGGAGTCCGATATTGAGGAGCCGGAAAAAAGCCCGCTCTTTTCCAAGTACAAGGATTTTGCCAAGAACCATCATGCCGTAGCCTTTGTCTGCGACACGATGCGGATGGCGGTCAGCGGCGGCGTGGAAGTATTCGATCTCGATCAGATGCTGGAAGCGGATATGGAAGTGCATCACCAGGAAGCGAGTGAATCGGTGTCGGGGTTGTCGACGATGGCGGATGCGCTGCCGGGCTTGGGCATTGTGGCAGCCGTCCTGGGAGTGGTGATCACGATGGGCGCGCTGGGGGGACCTCCAGAAGAGATTGGGAAAAAGGTCGCAGCGGCTTTGGTGGGAACGTTTCTCGGCATTCTGCTGTGCTACGGGTTGGTGGGTCCGCTAGCCGCGCGCATGGGGAAGATCGCGGAAGAGGAACACGCTTTTCTGATGGTGTTGCGCGTGACCATGATTGCGTTTCTGAAAGGCGTGGCTCCCATCATGGCGGTTGAAATCGGAAGGCGCACGGTGCCGGGACATGTGCGTCCCTCGTTCAAGGCGGTAGAAGAAGCGTGTCGCGGGGCGAAAGAAGCTCCGGCAGCGGCAGCCGCGGCGGCGGGGTAAGCAGCTGTATGCCGACACCTCCCATCATCATCATCAAGAAAAAAGGCGGCCATGGCGGGCATCACGGCGGCGCGTGGAAGGTCGCGTACGCGGATTTCGTCACGGCCATGATGGCGCTATTCATCGTCCTATGGCTTTTGAGCAGCAGCAGCAAGAAAGAGCAGTTGGCCATCAGCGGCTACTTCAAAGATCCCAGCGGAACGGGAAGCAAGATGGGCACGAGCATGACGGCCACGGGCGAGAATCTGCAAATCACCAAGCAAGACATGGCAAAGCTGAAAGATCAATTGCAGAAGAGCATCCAGAAAATGAACGACCTGGATAAGCTGAAAAAAAACATAGAAATGACGGTAACGGCGGAAGGCCTGCGGATCGAGTTGCTGGAGTCGGAAAAAGGCACGTTTTTCGACAGTGGGAGCGCGGCGTTGAATCAGAGCGGGCACGAGTTATTAGCCCTGTTAGCCGAGCAACTGAAGGGGGTTCCGAACCACCTATCGATCGAAGGACACACCGATGCCACGCCTTTTGCTGGCAAGGGCAGCTACGGCAACTGGGAACTGTCATCCGATCGTGCCAATGCGGCGCGGCGACTGATGCAACAAGCGGGGCTGCGTCCCGACCAGGTGACGCAAGTACGAGGTTTTGCCGATCAGAGGCTGCGCAATCTCAAAGACCCTTCGGATCCGGCAAACCGTCGCGTGTCGATCATCGTGCAGTATATGAGCGCGGATGTTAATGGTGCAGGAGCGTCGGGGGAGGATGCGAAGGAATCCGGGGAAGCAAAACCTTCGCCGGAGGTGAAAGAGTGAACCGGAAGGCGCGGCGAAAAAAGAGTGCGGGCGAAAAAATAGGCTGGCCACATTGGGCCAGCCTGGAAGATTGCTATTCGTGTGCAAAAACTAACTTAGTCCTACTTATGGGTTTAGGTGATTCGCGACTATTGATCGCACACCGGATGACTGGGGGGACACAGCGGCATCGGTCCCGACCGACTTGGTGTTTTCGGGACAGCTGCATACGCCAATGTACCTACCAGGCCTACTAACAGGAGTAACGCCCTGAGCGAACGTTTCATTGGTCTAATTTCTCCTTAGGGTCTGCTGAGTAGCTCGATACATTTAGGGTGAACCATCAGCGAGGCGAATTATACACACTCCTGCAAGTTTTTCATTAATAAAAGGTTAACAGGGCTGGAGTAGGAGTTCGGGACGGAGTTATGAGCAGAAAAGCGAAACCAAGCTGGGACCATCGATTTTAAAGGGGTTCAATGAGCGCGCTTAACGTAAGCGTTTAACGAATGCGGCTAGTTTGAGCGCCTGGAGGCGGGGGATTAAAGAGCAAAAATTTGTCTTGA
>Ga0302278_10000774_pt1 | contig 40401 bp, 36 predicted proteins | sample III_Bog_N3_2_FD_194543 | JGI IMG/M metagenome (GOLD analysis project Ga0302278, IMG submission 194543) | Peat permafrost microbial communities from Stordalen Mire near Abisko, Sweden - III_Bog_N3_2 | ecosystem: Environmental > Terrestrial > Soil > Wetlands > Peat | place: Sweden: Abisko...
TGCGCTCTCTGTCCTTGATTGAAATCGACCTCAACACCACAATCTGGAGGAAAACGCCTTGAAAGACAAAACGCACGCAGAAGACTTCAAGAAAGTCACTCGCCCCGAACTGATCGAGTTATTGAATGAAGACCTTTCACGCGAGTATCAGGCAATTATCGGGTACGTCGTCTATTCAAAGGTCTTGAAGGGTGCTGAGTACATGAGCATCGCCGGCGAACTTGAGACCCACGCCGCGCAGGAACTCGGCCACGCCCTGATTATTGCCGGACAGATTGACTATCTTGGCGGCATGCCATCGGTCGAAGCCAAGACCGTCAAGACATCGGAAAAGGCCACCGAGATGTTGCAATTCGATCTCGACAATGAGACTGCGACGATTCGAAATTATCGTGAACGAGTTCGCCAGTGCGAGCATTTGGCTGAATATGCCATGGGTGAGCAGATTCGCGGAATTCTGATCGATGAACAAGACCATCAAATTGCACTGGCGACAGCTTTGGGCAAGAGCGTTCCGGCGCCGCGCATGGCCAAATAGAGCATTGAAGAAATCGCATCCGCGCATCTGGCGCAACGGACCGGATTGACGGGTGGCCCGTCTCCCCGCGCGAGAATCCGGGTTTCCCATGCCTCGATTTCGAGACCTGGGAAACCAGAGAACCTACCTGCCTGCCAATGCCACCTGCGTCCGCGCCGCGCTCATCCGCCGCACCAGCACCGGAACGCCAAAGGCCAGCCCGGCGACGAGCGCCGTCGAGAGCAGGTCGTTGCGATAGAAGGGCACGGCCGCCAGAAAGCAGGCGCCCAGGCCGCCCAGCGTGTGCGGATACGGATACGCAAAGCCGCTCACCCAGGTCGCATAATTCGAGACCAGGAAGAACGAGGTCGGTCCCAGCAACGCGCCCGCGCCGACGCGCAAAACGGTCGTACGGCTGGAGAGCAGAATCCGGCCCAGCGCCATGGCCATTGCGTACCACGCCCAGGTGGGCAGATAGCTCTGCCAGACGAAGGCATAGTGGTAGCTGTAGACGGTGAGGAGGTAGTCGGTGGCCACGAGAGCCGCCAGCGGAGCCAGCATCTCCCGCCACGAACGCCGCGCGCCAAAGTAAAGCAGCGCGCCGCCCACCGCGGTAAAGTTCAGCCACCCAGGGTGAGGCAGGATACGAGTGAGAACGGCGACGACCAGCAGCAGATAAGCGGGCATGAACACCTCAGATTTCAGGATTCCGGCGTCTCCCAGGGGAAAAAAGGCGCTCCGGGCGGGGCAACGGCGTTCTTTCATTCTGCGGGTCAGAAGCCGCTGGGTCAACCGGAAGTTTTCACGGGACGAACATTTCTTCCTGTCGGGGGCAAATTGCGCCCATGGCAGACGCCAGAACAGGAGAGCGCCGGCCTCTGCCGGGGCGGTAACGATTCCCTGCCCTACCGTCCGCGCATGACCATGCCCATCACCATCAACGCCGCAATCAGGAAGAAGAGGATGCTCAACAGCCAGGTAAACCACTTTTTGCCGGGATGGTTGACCCAATAGCAGAGCAGCGCGGATAGCAGCAGCGCCTGCGGCACGATTTCGAGGTATCCGCGAAGCTGCATCCAGAGCGGGATTGTCGTGTAGATCATGCCTTCCATCGATCCAGGGGACGCGGCGAAGGTTCCCAGAATTCCCACGGCGATGAGGATCCAGCCCATCAGCAGCCAGCCGTGGCGGCGGCCGAAGAGCTGCCCGCGCAGCGGGTAGAAGACCGAAGCAAAGAGCAGGCCGCGCAGGGGTTGCAAGAGCGGCCCGGCCATCACCAGCGGATCGGTCATGGGGCGCATGTTGGAGCAGGGGTTGGCGATCAACTCCGCATAGTGCAGGAAGTGATAGGCAAGAGCACCCATGCAGAAGTAAGTGATGGTGTGGCAGACGGCGGTTTTGACGGCCAAAGGCAGAAAGCGGAGCTGCGTTTCATTCATCGGCGGATCGGCGGGCATGAAGACCTCGGATTTCAGGACTCTGGCGCAAGGCGCCAAAATGCAGACCCATTCTATGCGACAGAGCCCGCCTGGGCCAATCTGAGTTTTTTCGGGGCGAGGGACGCTTCGTTCGGGACGAGCGGCGCGCTCTACCGCTGCTCCCGTCCATTCATCGCCTCGCCGGCATCGTCGCGCCCGTCCACGATGTAAACCCAGCCGGAGAGCGGTGCGCGGCCGGGGGTCCTGTCTGCGCCGAGAGCCGGGTAGGCGAAGCGCAGGTCGGTAAACTCGACCGTGGTCCACTGCCGGTTGGGCGCCAGATGCGGCGGGGCCAGCCCTGGCGCAGGCTGAGGTCCTATGTCACGCACCACGGCCCATGTGCCCCAGTCGAGATAGACCTGGCCGAGAAACGTGCGCTTGGCGGCCTCGACAGCGGCGGTCGCGGGCGGCTTGTACATCACATCCCGGCTCGGGTCGCTGGCGATCTCCCCGGTGCGCGTGTCGATCTCGGCGGTCTGGTAGTACGTTTCGGTCTCAAGAATCGCGTGCCAGCGGAAGGGGTTGACGGGATAAGGTTCCAGCGCCATGCGCTTCACCGGAGCAGCGGCAATCTGCGTGTTTTCCGCCAGCATCCTCGCCCGGCCCTGCTCCGCCCAGCGCCAGCCCCACAAGAGGACCATCCCGGTGAGCGCGAAGATGGCCCATCCGCGGCCGCGAAAGGCCACACGGCGAACGCCAATCTCCCGGTCAGCGAGACCGAAGAGCCAAGGCAGGACCAGAGCGAAGAAAAACAGCGCAAAAAACACCGGCTCGACGATAAAGACAAGGCTGCCCGCATACCAGCGTGGATTGAAGGGAAAGAAGGGGCGCAAGCCGTAGTTGCTGGTCCAGTCCAGCAGCATGTGGCTCAGCGCGGCAATCAACGCCGTCAGGTAGAGCCAGCCCCACCGCACCGGCTGCGGCGGCCTGGGGTCGGGCGCGCCTGGGTCAGCTTGCGGCGGGGCCGCTTTTGCGTTCTGGCTGAGAGCGCTGGCCCTGCGAAGACGCCACGCCGTCCAGCCGCGGTCAAGCAGCCAGACACCCCCCACCACCGCGGCCGCCACCACCGGCGCGCCGATGAAGGTATGCGTGATGCCGCGATGGTGCTTCAACGCCTCAACCGGCCCGGCGAAAGACCAGAGCATGTCTACATCGGCGGCTTCGGCGGCCAGCACGGCGGCCAGAGTGGCGTAGGCCGTCTTGCGGTTCAGCCCCGCCCGGCCGATGCAGGCTCCGGTGAGAAAGTGGGTAAGGGGATCCATAGCGCAATCGCCTCCCTAATCGCCTGGATTGGTGAACAGGGAAAGGTTCGACTGCCGTATGCTAGCCTGCGCCTTCGGAGCTTCCTTGAATGTGACCGACCGCGCGAAGCGCGGATAGTTCAACTGTTTGCCTTCAAGGATTTCCTGAATGGTAAGAATCTGCATTCTCGGGTAGTGTGAACCATCGGGAGCCGTATAGAACCCTGCCTCTGCTGCCTCGCGCAGCATTGGTTTGGTCGGTGATTCAAAACAGAGAAATGCGCCAATCTCGGCCTCTTCGCGCTCGACCGTTCCACGCAAATCGCGCACTTGGGAGACCTGCACGCCGCCGGCTTTTACCGACAAGAGTATTTGCTTCGTCTTCCCGCTGCGCTCGTCGTCATGGAAGTAAAGTCGACCATCAATCCCGCGATCCGCACCCTTCTTCTGCTCTGCTGGCCTCGCTCCAACCAGCCCCAATGCCCACCACTGAAACTGGTATTTGTTCTCTTCGGCCAACTTAGCCGCCCCAGCCAAGTCTGTCGGCTCGCCGATCATTTCATAGCTACTTTTGACATCGTCTCCGTATGTGTCGGAAAGCCGTTTCTTAATCAAGCTGACAGCCAGGTGAGTAATATCGATTCCGATCCATCTTCGATTGAGGCGTTGTGCGACTTGAATCGTTGTCCCGCATCCACAGAATGGATCAAGCACGACATCGCCTTCTTTAGAACTTGCCGAAAGAATCCGTTCGAGCAAAGCCTCAGGCTTTTGGGTAGGATAGCCCAATCTTTCCGTGCCGGAAGCGATTTCAATGTCATCCCAAAAATCGCTTACCGGAATGCCTTCCTGCTCATCAAAATATCGTTTGTACCTGGGAATGCCCTCGCCTCCCCTGGGCACAACGATGCTTCCATTCTCATATTCCTTGAGCATCCGTTCTCTGGTCCAGCGCCAAACTTTCTTGACGCCCAGAAACTCATAAGTCAAATTTGGCCGGTTGGGGTTCGGATTGAGAAGGCTAGTCAACTGATATGCACGCCCGCTCTCATCTCGCAGAGCATATTGCTTTGCTGCGTTCTCCGGTGTCTGCGGAACATACAACCTGTTCCAGACCGGCGACTCACCTTTCGAGTAGACAAGAATCGCATCGTGATTTCGAGCAAAGCGTGTAAACGCATGTCCTTTGGGATGGGAACGCCTCCATGCAATCTCATTTCTGAAGCATTGCGGCCCAAATATCGCGTCCATGAGCATTTTGAGATAGTGACTGGCGGTGGCGTCGCAATGAAGGTAGATCGTCCCGGTCTCTTTCAGGACTCGCTTCAATTCGATAAGACGCCGAGCCATCATAGCTAAATAGGCCAGCATGTCACTGCCGCCCAGAAACGTATGAAACGCACGAAGAGCTTCAGCAACACGGCCCCCATGCTGCATGGAAGCCTCATAGTCGGCCTTGGCTTCAAGATTCCATTCCCAGGTGTCCTTGAAGGCGCGAATCTGAGAGCTGGACCGCGAACCATCTTTCTCCGCGAACAGCACGTTGTAGTCCTGCCGCGAGTTGAACGGGGGATCGAGATAGACGAGATCTATCGATTCGTCGTTCACGTATCGCGCAAGGACGTCGAGATTGTCTCCGTAGTAGAGTTGGTTCTTCGGTTCGCTCATCTTCTAATCGAAACGTACCACAAGCGGCAGAGAGGCGTAAGTCCCAGAATTGGTCCCAGTCTCCTATAATCTCCGAAAAGGGTACCGAGATGCACTCTGACGGCTTGGAAGACGCGGCAAAGAGGGTGGATACGGCTCAGCGCGCCGAGGAACTGCGCGCCGAACTGCGCCACCACGAGCACTTGTATTACGTCTTGGATGCGCCGGAAATCTCCGACGCGGCGTATGACGCGCTGATGAACGAACTCAAGGCCATCGAGGCTGCGCACCCGGCATTGCTCACCGCCGACTCGCCTACCCAGCGGGTGGGTGGAAAACCGGCCGAGGGCTTCAAGAAGGTCGCTCACTCGCGGGCGATGCTCAGCCTGGACAACTGCTACTCTGCCGAGGAGTTGGCCGCATGGGATGCCCGCTGCCGCGAGCTGGCTGGCTCGTTGCCGGTTGAGTATGTGGCCGAGTACAAGATGGACGGCCTGAGCGTGGCGCTGCGGTATGACCCAACAGCGGATGGCGGTTCGAGGCTGACGACTGGCATCACCCGCGGCGACGGCCAGACCGGCGAAGACGTTACATCCAACATCCGCACCATTCGCAGCGTGCCGCTCACCATCTTCGATGCCCAACTCCAGGCCGCCGGTCTTCCGCAAGCTTTTGAGGTGCGCGGCGAGGCTGTGATGCCCGAGGCTGCTTTCCTGCGCTTGAATGAAGAGCGCGAGCAGGAGGGCCTGGCGCCGGCCGTCAATCCCCGCAACGCCGCCGCCGGAACCCTGCGCACCCTCGAACCCGGCATCGTCGCCCGCCGCCGGCTGGACCTCTACGCCTATTTCCTGCTGGTGGAGGGCGAGTACTGGCCACAGGGGCAGCGCGCCACTCTGGATGCCCTCGCCGCTTTGGGCTTTCGCGTCAATCCCCAGCGCAAGCTGGCCGCCACGCTTGAGGAGATGATCGGCTTCATCGATGCAGCCGAGGCGGCGCGCGAGGATCTCGGCTACGAGATCGACGGCGTGGTCTTCAAGGTCGACTCGCACGCCACGCAGCAGCGCCTGGGTTCCACCGCGCGCGCGCCGCGCTGGGCCATCGCCTACAAATTCACCGCCAAATCCGGCATCACGAAGGTCAACGCTATCACCGTGCAGGTGGGCCGCACCGGCAAGCTGACGCCCGTCGCTGAACTAACCCCGGTCTTCATCGGCGGAACAACAGTCAGCCGCGCCACGCTGCACAACGCCGACTTCATCGAGCGCCTCGGCCTCAAGCTGGGCGACTGGGTGAAGGTGGAGCGCGGCGGCGACGTGATTCCCAAGGTCGTCGAGGTGCTCGAAGACGCGGAGCACGCGCGCGGGGAGCAGCCATTTGTTTTTCCATCAATCTGTCCGGAGTGCCAGAGCGAGGTCGTCCGCGCGGAGGGCGAAGTGGACTTCCGCTGCGTGAACGCCGACTGCCCGGCCAAGCTGCGCGAGAGCCTGCTGCACTTTGGCGCGCGCGGTGTGATGAATATCGAGGGACTGGGCGAGGCGGTGGTGCAGCAGTTGCTGGATCGCGGGCTGGTGCGCAGCGTGGCGGATCTCTACACGCTCACCGAGGAGCAGTTGACCGGCCTGGAGCGCTTTGCGGAGAAGTCCGCGCGCGCGCTGCTGAGTGAGATTGAAGGCTCGAAGCGCGCCGGACTGGCCCGGGTGTTGATGGGTTTGGGCATTCGTTTCGTGGGCGAACGCACCGCCGTGCTGCTGGCGGAGGAGTTCGGCTCGATGGAAGCGCTGGAGGCGGCCGGCGCGGAAGAACTGGAGCGCGTGGAAGAGGTTGGCCCGCGCATTTCGCAGGCGATTTTGGAGTTCTTTGCTCAGCCGGCGAATCTTGCGCTCATCGAATCTCTTAAAGCCGCCGGAGTGGAGATGACGGCGGAGCGGCGGCAGCGCTCGGCGCAATTGGCGGGGCTGACCTTTGTGCTTACGGGCACGCTGCCCACGCTCACGCGGGACGAGGCTAAAGCGAAGATTGAAGCCGCGGGCGGAAAGACCGCCGGATCGGTGAGCAAGAAGACCAGCTATGTGGTGGCCGGCGAGGAGGCCGGCTCAAAGCTGGAGAAGGCTCACGAACTCAGGGTTCCGGTGCTGGACGAGGCTGGCCTGCTGGCGCTGCTCGAAGGCGGACCGGCCAGAGATTGAGCCGGGCTTTATCCGCGCGCGGATGCGGGATTTCGGAGTTCGGCGGGAGGCCTCTCGCCGTGGCCAGCAACGGAGAGACGGCCAACAGAATCAACAACAGGTCCATCCACACGGCAACCTCACATTCTCATCTCAACCGCGGTCAACTATTCGACGGCGAAGGGGCGCTTCCGTTGCCTGGAAAAGCCTCTGAATCGCCCAACTTTATTTCATCGCGCTTGCGGCGGAATTGGTGAGGAGTGCGCGGAAAGAATCCAGTGCTGGAGCAAATGGGAACAGCGTGGGCGAGAAGCTCCTGAAACGGAACGCTCAGGCGGGCTCGCTTGAGGCGCCCCCGGAATTGATCTACCCGGAAGCGGCGCCCGGCAGAGCCGTCTCACCGTCCGTGGCGGGATGCGCGCCCGGTTTGCAGTCGCTCATGGGGCGCTGCCGCACTCTGAAGGGATGTAAATGGGGCGAACTGTCAGGTTGCTTAATCAAAGAGACTTATCCCCTATTTATATTGCAGATAATTCCCATCGACAGGCGCACTATAAAGGTCAGATCGGGGAAGGATGGCGAACCATGGTCGAGTGCGGAAAAAGATCGAGCGGCAGCGCGACATCCAGGCTCTCCGCCCGGTTTTTACCACCCCCAGGCACCCCCACCCCCCTATTTACTGTGAAACCGTGAAACGGTGAAGTTCTCCTTACGGCCTCGGCGCGAAGTATCCCTTGCGCGTTCGCGCCAGGTAGCGCCGGTCGTTGCAGTAAAGATAGATGGGACGAAACGCGCCATTCTCCTTGAAGTCGGCCGGTGTGTAGGTGAGCGCATACTGGCTGCGCAGCTCCTCTTCGATGTCGTGGAAGCTATTGGACATCTCCTCGACCGAAGGAGGAAAGAAGACCTGTCCGCCGGTCTCCGCGGCCATCTGGGTCAGCGCCTGGTCGCCTTTGCCGCGGGTGGGCGACCAATTGGTGCTGACGGCGTAGATGATGGTCTCTGCCCGCTGGCATTCCTTGATGGCCTCATCCAGGTAGACGCGGCTCTGGTTGTCGTCGCCGTCGGAGATCAGCACGATGGCCTTGCGCACCGGCTCCTGGCCGCGGGAAACGTCCAGCAGCTTGTCGCGGCAGGCGATATAAACGGAGTCGAAGAGGGCTGTTCCGCCGCCGGGGTGTATCCGGTTGATGCCGGACTCGAGGGCGTCGATGTTGTTGGTCCAGTCCTGATCGACCACGGGGGTCTGATCGAATTCCATGACGAAGGCGCGGTCGCTCTTGGCCTTGAGGATCTCCAGCAGAAACTCGGTGGCCGACTGCTGCTCGAATTGGAAGCGCGAGCGGATCGAAGTGCTGGCGTCAATGATGATGCCCGCGCGCAGCGGGAGATTGATCTGCTGGTGAAAGCTGTTCACCCTGGCCGGCGCCTTGCCGTCGTCGAGCAGCGCAAAGTCGCTTTGCTTCAGGTTGGGAATATAGTGCCCATGCTTGTCGGTCACGGTGAAGATGAGGTTGACCTCATTGACCTCGATCGGGATCGGCCGCGCGCTCAACTCCAACTGCTGATCGGTGGGCTGCGCGGCGGGCTGCTGGGCGGCTGGGGCGGGCGCGGATTGAGCGGCCTGCGGTGCGGCGGGTTGCTGCGCGTGCAAGGCGGCTGCGGCAAAGGCCGCGGCAATCACGAGTGCGGAGAGCCTTCTGGTCATAGCTTTCTCATTTTATCAAGGCCGCCCGAGTGTTTCCACGAGGCATGCGCCGGTCATGACGCTGGTCCGGGTTGCGGGTTTTCGAGGCGACTCAGGAACTCTTCAAGTTCAGCGGGGAGCGGCGCTTCCAGTTCGAGCAATTTGCCTGTTTTGGGGTGGGGAAACTCGAGGCGCGCGGCGTGCAGGAAGTTGCGTCCCAGCCTGAGCCGCTCCGGCTCAGCCTTGCGCCTTGCCGCCTTGGAGGGCGCGGCCTGTGCGGCCGCCTGGTCGGTCAAGTGCCCAGAGCCGCCGTAGAGCGTGTCGCCCACCACCGGATGGCCGATTGAGGCCATGTGTACGCGGATCTGATGCGTCCGGCCGGTTTCGATGCGGACCTTGACGAGTGTGAACTTGCCAAAGCGATTGGCGAGCCGCCGGACGACTTCGTAGTGCGTCACGGCCGAGCGGGCGTCGCCCAGAGGCTTGGCGGTCATGCGCGTGCGCCGCTGGGGGTCGCGGCCCACGGCGGCGTTGATGGTGCCTTTGGCGCGCTCGACTGCGCCCTGGACGAGCGCCAGGTAGGTCTTTTTGATCTGGCGGCTGGAGAACATCTCCGCCAGTGCCGCATGGGCGCGGTCGTTCTTGGCCACCACGATCAGGCCGCTGGTGTCTTTGTCCAGCCGGTGGACGATGCCGGGACGCAGATCGCCGCCTGTGGAGGAAAGTGCCTTGAAACGGTAGAGGAGCGCGTTGACCAACGTGCCGCGGTTGCGCGCGTCCTCACTTTGTCCCGACCCGGCATGAACCATCATCCCGGCAGGCTTGTTGACGACGGCCAGATCGGCGTCTTCGTAGATCACGTCAAGGGGAATCTCCTCGGCCGTGGCCTTGAGTGGGGCCGGGCGCGGCTCCCCGGTAATGTCGATGCGCTCGCCCCCGCGCAGCTTGAGCGATGCCTTCTCGACGAGGCCCCCACGCCCTGTATCGACCAGCACATCGCCCTGGTCGATGAGGAGTTGGACGCGCGAGCGGCTGACGCCCTCAAGCTGCGCGGCCAGAAACTGGTCGAGGCGCTGGCCCTTGGCCTCCGCCGGTGCTTCGATGGTGCGCAGTTCAGTCATTGGGGGCCTCTTCTTTCGCTGGTTGTGTTTTGCGCTCGAGCAGCACCAGACCGCCAGCAACAACCATCAGGACAGCCGCCGCCTGCGGACCATTGAGCGCGCCGCCCAGCAGCGCGCCGCGTCCCTCCGGGTCGCGCCAGAACTCGGTGACAAAGACGGCTACGCCCGCGCCCAGCAGCAAGAACCCGGCGAGATCGCCCGATTGCCGCCGGTAAGGCAACCAGAAGAACAGAGAAACCGAGAGGGCAAAAAAAGCCAATGCCGCGTAAGCCTGCACCGGATGCAGCGGAATGCCCAGCGGAGCGCCGCTCCAGATTGCCGCCAGAGGATTGGTGTAGGTGACGGCCCAATGCGCCGCAATTCCCCTGGCCCCGATTCCATAGCCCGAGCCGGCCATGAGCGCGCCCAACTGCTCGAAGGCCAGTCCCAGGGCCACGGGCGCGGCCAGTGCATCCGCCGTGGCGCCCAACGGCAGACGCTGCCAGCGACCGTAGAGAACCGCCGCCACAGCCGCCGCCAGTGCTCCGAAGGCCGCCAGCAGCGGGTGATGAATCATAGCCAGCCCCAGCACCCACGAAGGATGAAGGCGGAGATCGGCGAAGTTGAGCGCGACCAGCAGCAGCCGCGAAAAGAGAAGAGCCGCGAAGAGCGCTAGCACGCAAAGATTCCAGACCTTGCCGGCATCGAGGCCGGCAAGACGCGCCGTGCGCTGCGCCAGAAAGAGCGCCAGCAACACTCCCATGGCAGCCGAAGCGCCGTAAGCCGGGATGAGAATCGAACCGATGTGGAAGAGAACTGGATGCACTTCAGTCAGGATACGGCATTTGAAGCCGAGGCATTGCGGTGGCTGGAATGCGATGGAAGGGTAGAACCCGGCCCACGGGGCCGTGGCTGATGCGCTGACAGTATTACCTGGATTGCGCCGCCGCCGGTTGCGCGGGCTCCGCCTGGGGAATCGGCGCGGGCTGCGATTGAGGAGCACGCGGAATCGCCGCGCCTGGAGGCATAGGGATATTAATTTCAAGGCGTGGCATGAGCACACTGCCATTTTTATGGAAACCCTTGATTTTCTGTTCGGCCATAATAATCACCCTCCGCGTCTAGTTTACACCATATGTGGTCCGAAAATAGTCTTCGGCCTCCTGCTTCGCCTCAGCAAGGGCCGTCTCGTCCGCCGCCAATCCATCCGGGAAATTATGCTGCAAGGCATCGAGTTGCAACGTCCCGAGCTTGTGTCTCAGCTTCATGATCTCCTCGTCCGTGTATCGACCAGAAAAAATGTTCTCCCATTCCAACTGAATGTCGTTGAAAAGGTAGTCGAGGGTCATGGAGTATCCGCTTGCGGCCTTGTGTTTCTTTGCAAAGGGAAAGACATCCTTCAGAGCGTCCGCAACCTGGGATGCGGCAATGATCGCGCCCCAGACAAACGCAAATTCCTTCCAAACTACCCAGGCTGCAATGCCGCCGCAGGAAGCGATTGCCTTGAGTGCCCCAAGTCCCGTCACCCACCTGCCAAGGGAACCCCGATAGAGACGGATATATAAAGCATCCGACTTGAGATTGATCATTTCCTTCCAGTAGAGTTGCTGCTGGCGATGCGGGTCGGGCGTAATCTCGTTCTCGCTCATTGGTTCGATCTCTTCCTCCATGCGACACTTTCAGCTCCCGAAATCGCATCGCGACGAGTGTACCGCCAGAGGGGAGAATCCGGCCCATGGAGCCGCGCAGGATGCAGGGCAAACACACTTTGATCGCAACGCGATTGAAGGGCACGGGCCAAGGCTCGCGCCCTTCGTCGAATCCGTCGAATCCGAAGCTCAACAATGCGGTTCCAGAGCTTTTCGCCTTTGGCCTTATGCCCAGGCGTTGACGCTGGCCGCGCTGCCGGAGTTGCCGCTGGTTGCGATGGCGGGCGCGCTTGAGGCGGTGGGGCTTGTTCCGGAAGAGCTTCCGGCCGCGCCGGCGCTGGAGGTGCTGCCGGCGCTGTCGCCGTACTTGCTTTCCAGCAGCGCGGTCTCCGGGTCCGTCGTGCTGGAGTTCGGGTTCTGCCCGTAGGCGCTGTTCAATATGGCGGTGGCCGGGTCAACAGGAGTCGAGGGGGCGCTGCTTGTGCTGGAGAGGCTGAGCAGGTCGTCCACCCATTGGACGGTCTGGGCCACGGCGGTTTCGGCGTTGGATACGGCCTGGGAAGGGGTGGATTTCAGGTCGCTCTGCACCGTCGCAAATGCGGACTGCGCTGTGGAGAGATTTCCCGAGCCGAGAGCGCTGCCCAGCGCCGCCATGTCGGTGGAGAGCTGCGAAGCGCCCGAAGAGCTGCCGCCGGAGGATGTCTGCGCCGGATTCAGCTTGCTATAGGCGGCGAATGCGCTCTGCGCGGCCATCAGGTTGCCCTGGGCCAGGCTCTGCCCGAGCGTCTGCCAGGCCTGCTGCGACGCCGAGACGTTGCTCGAAGCAGAGATGTGCTGCGAGAAACCCGCGGTTGAAAGAGCGGCAACGGTCATGGCGACCCCTTCTCCGGGAGCAGGGACGCACTCCCGCCTGGGGAATTTGTCGGCTGGCGGGCGCAGAACTTTAGGCTACGCCTGCACGGAGGAGATCGGGCGAAGTTCACGGGTGGGCTCCGGGCAGGCCGGGAGTCGATCCCTGGAATCAAAAAAATCTTTTTGGGAATCCTGAAACCTTTTCCGATTCTCCACATCTGAGTAGATAACAAGCAGAGGCTTCCCCGATGTACCACCCACCCAAGAAAGGTACCCATTCCTTCTTGAAGGTTCAGTAAGAACCTCTTCTCAAAATTCCCCTCTGGATCCCCTCCTAAAAATGCCTCTCAAGCGGGCCCGCCGGAAGGCGGGCCTATGCTTTTGCGCTTTCCCAGATAAAATGGAGGCCAGATGACCTCATCCTCCACCCCAAAGATTCGCCCCGAGCCGGAGATTCAGTCGCTGGACGCGCTTTTTGAACAGGCGGGGCTCAGGCGCGCCCTTCGCGGCAAGGCTGCCGGGGTGACTGGCCGGATGCGCTTCGAGCGTGCGGCGCGACAAGAGCTGGTTTCGTATGCGCCGGTTCCCCGCGCGGCCGGGAATGGCGTCCAATGGCTGGCTGCGCCGGGTTGGGAGAAGACGGGCTGGCTCTGGCACGGCTTCAGCACACGCCGCGGCGGGCTCAGCCGGGCCTATTGCGCCGACGGCGCGCCGGGCGAGCTGAATCTGGGCTTTACGGCGGAGGACGACCGGGAGACTGTAGCCGCAAATCGCCGGCTTCTGGCCGAGGCGATCAGCGGGGACCCGGCCACGCCGCTGGTGACCGTCCGCCAAATCCATTCGAGTGTGGTTCGCGTTGCAGGCGCCGCGGACGAACGCCGCGAGCGGCCCGCAAAGGCCGACGGCCTGATGAGCGATGAGCCCGGCCTGCTGCTGGGCGTCCAGACGGCGGACTGCATCCCGGTGCTGGTGGCGGACCGCAAGCGGCGGGTGGTGGCGGCCTTCCATGCCGGATGGCGCGGAACGGTGAGCCGGATCGTGGAGAGCGGCGTGGGACGCATGAGGCTGGAATTCGGCTCCCGGCCCGAAGACTTGATTGCCGCCATCGGCCCCGGCATCGGCCCTTGCTGCTATGCCGTCGGCGACGAGGTGCTCTCCAGCTTTGAGTCGCAGTTTGCCTACGCCCGCGAACTCTTCCGCGAGGTCTACGACGCCGACCCGGTGCGCACCAAATACCCGATGCTGTTCCTGACGCAGCGCGCGCCCGGCCACTCGGAGATCGGCCCCAGCCTGCACCTGAACCTGGTTGAGGCCAATCGGCGTCAGTTGCTGGATGCGGGAGTCAAGCCACGCGCAATCAAGGTGACAGGCGGCTGCACAAGCTGCCAGCCGGAGCTGTTCTTCTCTCATCGCGCCTCGCAGGGCCGCGCCGGACGGATGATGAGCGTGATCGGGATCCGGCCGTAGCTGTGCGGTTTGAGATCGATCCTCAACGGCGCACGGAGCTTGATGCGTAGATATGGGCGTGTCTGACGGTGGCGCGAGCGGGTCTGGGGTCTGTTCGGGTCGCAGGCAGGCCGGGGAGCGTGGATGTCGCGCTCCCCGGCCTGGGGTTGGTATCTCAGTTGGTCTTCACGGTGATGCTCTGCGAAACCAGCGGGGCGGCTGAGTACACATTGTTGCCCCCCTGCGTTGCGTGAATCACGCAGGTTCCCGTGGTAAGCATCGTGGCCGTCGTTCCGGAAACCGAGCAGACTGAGGTTGTGGCGGACGAGAAGCTGACTGTCAGCCCTGAGCTGGCTGTGGCCGACAGCGTCACGTTCGCTCCGACTTTCTGGCTGGCGATCGCCGGGAAATTGATCGTTTGCGGAGCCAGATGCACGACCACATTTTGCTGGACCAGCGTCGCGGCGGAGTAATCGGCGTTGCCCGCCTGGGTGGCCCGTAGGATGCAAGTCCCCGCAGTGAGTAACGAGGCATTTGTGCCCGCGACGGTGCAGACGGAGGGGGTGGTGGAGGCGAAGCTGACCGTCAGGCCGGAGGTGGCCGTGGCGCTCAGCGTCAGTTGCGTCAAGGCATATTGAGTGCCGGTGATGGCGGGGAAGCTGATCGTCTGCGAATTCCCGTGCACCACGAAGCTCTGCGAGACCAGCGGGGCGGGTGAGTATGCGCTGCTGCCGGCTTGCGTGGCATGGATGACACAGGTGCCCAGGCCGATCAGCGAGGCGGTGGTTCCGGCGACTGTGCAGACTGAACTGGTGGCCGAGGCGAAGCTGACGGCGAGGCCGGAGCTTGCCGTGGCGGACAGAGGCAGTTGGCCCAGGATGTACTCGGTCGCGGTGATGGCCGGGAAGTTGATGGCTTGGCTGTTGAGGTGCACGGTGACGTTCTGCTGGACGAAGACGGCCGGAGCCCAGGTGGCGCTGCCGGCCTGCGTGGCGCGGATGATGCAGGTTCCCTGCGTCAGCAGCGAGGCGGTGGCGCCGGCCACGGTGCAGACGGAGGGAGTTTGGGAGGCGAAGCTGACGGCGAGTCCCGAGCTGGCCGTGGCCGACAGGGTGATCTGCGTTCCGGCATACTGCGTGCCGGCGATGGCCGGGAAGTTGATGGTCTGCGTGGCGATCTTGATGGTGATGCTTTGCGTCACCTGCGGGGCGGCGGCGTAGGTTGCGTTGCCCGCCTGATTGGCGGCGACGACCACCGTGCCCGTGCCGGTAATGGTGAGCGCGCTGCCGACCAGCGTGGCCGGTCCGGAGACGAGGCTGAAGGTGACCGGATTGCCCGAGCCTCCGCCGGTCGCGCTCAGTGTGTAAGCCAGGCCCGCGCTGTAATTGGCCGACGCTGGCAGGCTGTCGGTGAAGGTGATGGCCTGCGTAGCCAAGCCCGTGCCGCTGACCGGGAGATACTGGACGGCATAGGTCTCGTTGAGCGAGTTATCCACGAGCACCACCGGGTTGGCGAGCGCTCCCAGTGTTTTGGGCTCAAAATTGACGGCTAGCGTGCAGCTTGCTCCGGCTGCCAGCGATCCATCGGTGCTGCAATCGTTCGGAGCCGCGATGTCTTCCGGGAAGTCGGCTGGAAAGCCGATTGCCAGGAAGTTCAAGGTGGCGTTGCCGATATTCTCCACCGTCACTGTCTGCGGGCTGTTGCTGCTGGTTGAGCCCACGGCGGTGGGAGCAAAGGTCAGGCTCGGCGGATCGGCGAAGTCCTCCTTCAGCACACGGGAATTGGAGGAATCGGCGATATAGACGTTGCCGCTCCCGTCCACCGCGACTCCTTGAGGGCTGTCCAGGCCGCCGTTGGCAGAGCTTGCGAGCACGCTCTGGGTGTAACTGCTCGCCGAAAGCGTCTCCTTCAACACACGGCTATTGCCGGAATCGGCAATATAGACGTTGCCGCTGCTGTCCACTGCGACCTCTTCGGGATCAAGCAGCCCGTTGTTGGCAGCGTTTGCGGCAACGCTCTGGGTATAGCTTCCCGCTGAAAGCGTCTCCTTCAACACCGAGCCATTGCCGGTATCGGCAATATAGACGCTGCCGTCCCCGTCCACCGCGACCCATTCGGGGTAATACAGGCCGTTGTTGGAAGAGTTTGCGACAACGCTCTGAGTGTAGCTGCCCCCTGAAAGCGTCTCCTTCAACACTTGGTCACTGCCGGGATCGGCAATATAGACGTTGCCGCTGCCGTCCGCCGCGACCCCTACGGGAAGATACAGGCCGTTGCTTGCAAAGTTTGCGATAACGCTCTGGGTATAACTGCCCGCCGAGAGCGTCTCCATCAACACCCGGTCATTGTTGGTATCGGCAATATAGACGTTGCCGCTGCCGTCCACCGCGACCCCATAGGGATCATCGAGGCCGTTGTTTGCATTGTTTGCAACAACGCTCTGGGCGTAACTGCCCGCCGAGAGCGTCTCCTTCAGCACCCGGTTATTCAGTTTATCGGCAATATAGACGTTGCCGCTAGCGTCCACAGTGACTCCAAAGGGAAATTCCAGGCCGTTGTTGGCAGCGTTTGCGACAACGCTCTGAGTTCCGGGCATGAAATTCACCAGCGGTCCGATGCCTATGCCGTTCAAAAAGACAGTTGCCTGCAGGACCGGCTTCGGCGAGCTGTTGTCATAGACGTCGATTGCGCCCATCCTTGTTCCGGGGGCCGTCGGCGTGAAGGTGAAATCAACCGTGCAGGTTTGCCCTGCCGTGTAGGAGTTGCCCACCGTGCAGGATCCGCCGGAAACGTACTTGAAGTCGAGGTTTGGCGCGCCCTGCGTCACCACACTGATCGAACCCAGCGTGAAGCTGCTCGAAAGCTGAACCGTTGCCGTCAGCGTACTGCTGGTTGTGCCCACCGGCTGCTCCAGGGTGAGCGGCAGAACCCAGACCTCTGGTCCGCTGCCGGTTTGCACGATCGCGTAGAGGATGTTCCGTGTCGCGTCTATTGCGAGCGCACCAGATGTATTTCCAGCGCCCAGGCTGATCTGGCCCATCCCCGCGCCGGTGAATTCATTCACCACGGCGATGCTGTTTCCGCTCGCGTTCGACAGATATAGGCTTCCCGAAGTTGGATTCACCGCCATGCCGTTCGGGTCTCCGGCAAAAGACAGGGTGATGCTCTGCTGGATGAATTCGGGATCGGGCGCGCCGTTGATGATTTGCAAGGTGCTGCTACTAACGGGAATGGCGAACAGGAGGTTATTGGGAACGTCCACCGCGCCCACATTCCCGAAGGCATTGCTTGTCTGGGCGAAGCTATTGTTCGGATTGATGCGCAGAGAGCCGGCGCCAGACAAAACGTACGCTCTGCCGGTATCGGGATTGACAACGACGAAGCCATAGACTCCGCCGGTTCCGATAGGCCCGGCTTCGATGGCGTACGTGGTTCCGTTGACCGCGTAGGTCGGGTCATTGCCCGGGCCGCATTGCGCGCCGATCCAGGCGCGTCCCGCGATCGGATCGTACGACGTGCTTACCGGGCAATCGGAGAGCGGGACCGTCTGGATCAAGGCGCCGGTCGAGCCGCTGTAGACGAGTGCGTTGCCACCGTAAACGCCTGCCGCCCACACATTATTGGTGGCGGTATCAACGCTGGCGCCGCTCCCGGCTCCCAGAGTACTGACGGAGTACGAAACGCCGTCGATCGCTTGCACCACCTGACCGCCGCTGGCGTTACCGCTCACGTATATCTTGTTCAGGCCGGGGTTGACCGTTATGCTAGCGTCGGCATTTGGGGCGATGGGGATCCGGGCGATAATCTGGGCGCTTGCCTGCGCGGTTGCCATCTTTGGAACCGATAACGACGTTACAGCGATGAGTCCCGCTACGAGCAGGGCCCGCGGACCGAGATCTTGCAGATTTGCGAACATGTCATGCCTCTTGTTTGCCGGTGCAACCTGACTCACGAATCCCCGTGCAAGTTCACGGCTGCTCCGCTATTGGCTTTCGTTTCGGTGGAATCCCCAGCTATTCCGACGGATGGCAGAAAGTTTATGCCAATAGCCCCCCTATTGTGACATACATCACACACAAATAAATAAGTTAGATTTTGGTCGGGACGCGCACGGAGTCAATGGCGGCGAGATGTTCCGGTGAATGTCTTCCGGAGCCGGCCTCAAAGTCCGGAAGACGCACATCTGGCCACAGCGATTTGCGGACCGAAAAAACCCCGCGCGCCAATCGCCAATCATTCTACATCGTGGTGTGGGCTGCCTTGGCAAGATAAATCTGGTCCTTGATCGGGCAATGAGACGGATGGAGGGCAGGGATATGGGCGGGGCTCAAGCCGCGTGGGTTGATTTGAAAGGAACTTGCGGACGGTGAAAGCCCGGCCTAGCGGGCTGAGGCTCCCGGCGATGAGGCCCGCCCTGAGAGGGCGGCGCCAGCGGCAACGATCAGGATGGGGAAGCACTCCAGCGAGTAGCGGGGCTCGGGGTTTTCCATGGTGGCCAGGAGGAGACAGCGGAGGACGACGTAGCCGCCGAGGATCCAGGGCAATGGGACGCGGCGGCGGACAAAGGCCCAGACCGCCACAGCCACGTAGCCGAGATTGATGAGGCCCAGCAGCGCCGCAAACGCCGTCTGGCGGAGATGGTCGCTCCAGCGCCACCAGTAGAGATCGATGGGGAAGGCGTCGGTGGAGAAGGCCTCGGTGCGTGGGCGGAGGAACATATCTGCTACGCGCAGCAGAGGAACCTCGACGTAGTAGCGCAGGGGGTGGGAGCGGATTCGCCGGGCGGCGAGGGCGGCGAAGCGGTCGTCGAGATCCTGGGAGATGCTGTTGGTGCGGTTGTACTCGTCGATGAGCAGGCGGGTCTGGTCGCGCTGGGCGGGCGAGTCGAAGGCGCGCGGAGGCATATCGGCGAGGTCGATGCTCTCCGCGCCGACGTGCCAGAAGACGTTGCCGGTGGAGGCATATTCGACCGACCAGGTGCGCATCCAGCGGTAAAAGCCGAGGTTGACGCGCTCGCCGGGATCGTTGACGTGGCGGGGTGCAAGGGGCTGGAAGAGATGGAAGGTGGACCAGTTGCGCCATGTCCAGGGAACGAGCGGCGCGAGCGCTACCAGGGAGAAGAGCGCGACAGAGACGATGGCGGGGCGAAGCTGGCGGCTGGCTGGAACCTGCGAGGGCTGGCGGGCGGTATAGACGAAGAGGCCGGCGGCCAGGACCGCAAACAAGAGCGCCCCATCGGGGCGGAGGAGCATGGCCAGCGCGGCGGCCGAGCCGGCCAGCACGAGCGCCCAGTTGTCCCGCCGCCCCTCCCGCGCCGCGCTGATGGCCCGGCCGGCGGCATAGATGCCCAGCGATACCGCAAAGACTGAGAGGGATTCAGTCATGGCGATGCCCGCGTAAGCGGCGGTGAAGGGACAGAGCATGGCCAGCGCCAGGACGATCTCTGCCGCGCGCGGAGAGATTTGGCGGCGGGCGAAGGCTGCCAGCAGGACTCCTCCAGCCAGGTCGGCAATGGCCTGGACGGCAAAGACCGCGTTCATCCAGGCGTTCTGCCAGAGCGAGGAAAAGAAAAGTTCGATGGTGGCGAGAAAGATCGGATAGCCGGGCAGGCGGAAGATGCTCGGAGTGAGATCGGCACCGTCGGCGATGCCGTAGATGCCGCGATGGAGGAGGTTGTGTCCCAGTTCAAGATAGACTCCGGCATCGTCGTCGGAGGGGCGCGGAAAGACAATGAGGATCAAGCGCAGAAGCGCGCCCGCGGCCACCCATAGAATCCAGCGCCTTCGGGCTGGGGAGAGATTGAGGCTCGGCAAGGAGAGATAGCGCACGGGGTTTCTCTGCGCCGGTTGTCTGCCACTCAACCGGCCGGGCTGGGAACGGGGCGCCCGCTCAGGAGGCGCTGGCGGCTTGTTTGGGATTGACCAGGTCGCGCAGTTCCTTGGAAGGCTTGAAGTAAGGCACCTTCTTGGCCGGAACTTCTACGCGCTCTCCGCTCTTGGGGTTGCGCCCGATGCGAGGATTGCGCTGGCGGATGCGGAAAGACCCGAAGCCGCGAATCTCAATCTTGTCTCCGCCCTTGAGGGCTCCGATCACTGCATCGAAGATGGTGTCGACGATGACTTCGCCATCGCTGCGCTTCAGATCGCATGCTCCGGTCACCTTTTCCACCAGGTCTGCCTTTGTCATATCCTCCAGGCCTCCGCTCACAGGATAACCGGATTTTGTCCTTTCCGGCAGGAAAAAGATAGCTTTGCGGTGGATTCGGACCTTATCCTGTCAACGGTTTGGCGGGGAATCCTCCGTGGCGGCAATTGTATATGCCAAGTTCGGCTGGCAGCGTTTATGATTGCCGGAGTCATTCCCTGCATTTCCGGACGCGGCAAGGAGCAGGAGTCGCAGGGAGGGGATGGGGACGTGACGGACGAACCAAAGAGCAATTACGGGGCCAGCAACGGCGGGGAACCCAGATACAGCTTCGTGATTCCGGCCTTCAACGAGAGCGGGCGCATTCCGGCGACGCTCAGTTCGGTCCTGGGCTGCATCCGCGCCCACGGCTGGGATGCGGAGGTCATCGTGGTCAACGATGGCTCGACCGACTCGACGGCCGAGGTGGTGCGGGCCTTTGCGCAGACCGCGCCCGAGGTCAGGCTGATCGAGAACCCCGGCAACCGGGGCAAGGGCTACAGCGTGCGCGCCGGGATGCTCGAGGCCAGGGGCGGCGTGGTGCTGTTCACCGACTCTGACCTGTCGGCCCCAATCGAAGAGGCTGTGCGGCTGTTCGCGGCCATCCAGCAGGGCGCGGATATCGCCATCGGCTCCCGATGGCTGGAGCGCGGCCGGCAGACGCAGCGCCAGCCGCTTTACCGCCAGTTCTTCGGCCGCTGCTTCAACTTTGTGACTCGCGCCGTGATGGGGATGAAGTTTGCCGACACGCAATGCGGCTTCAAGGCCTTCACGCGCGCCGCCGCCCAGACGGTCTTTCATCTTCAGACCATCGAGCGCTGGGGCTTTGACCCGGAGATTCTGTTTATCGCCATCAAGCGCGGCTACTGGATCATCGAAGTGCCGGTGAGCTGGGCTCACGACGAGCGCACCCGCATGAGCTATCTCAGGGACGGCTTCAAGATGCTCCAGGAGATTGCCATTATCCGCTGGAACGCATTTCGCGGGCGGTATGACAAGCCGGGAGTGTAGATCGATCGAGCAATGCTCCCAGGCCACCCAAATCAGGAAGCATGCGCGAAGACCGGTTTTTTGTCCATTTCGACGCGTTACGCGGCCGGCTTGCGCCTCATCAGCGGCGCTGAGAAGATGGCCATGGCCGCCACGACAACATTGGCCACGACTACGGGGAAGGCGTGGATGATCAGGCCGTAGATCACCCACAAAGTAGCCGCGCCCGCCTGAACGCGGCGCAGCGAGGCGGGCTGCTTGCAGAGGTAGGAGCTGGCGAAGGCGGCGGTCGCGACCCATCCAATCCAGTCGAGTCTCATCATGCCACCGCCTGAACGGCTCTCGGCTCGGCGCTGCAGATGGTCAGCGAGTCGGTTCGGACCTTGTCCCACTCCTGCAGCACGAGCCCATGCATCTCGAAGAAGGCGCGAATGCGCGTGGCGTCCCATCCGGCGATCTCCTCAAGGATGGGCACCAGCACGCTGAGGGCATCCTCGCTGAGAATGGTGCGGCTGGCAATCGGCGTGATGTAGCGGTTCTCAGAGACGGCGATGGTGAGCCCGGAGAGACGATTGACGTGCAGCATCACGTGCACGTCCGAGCTGCCGTCGCCCACGTAGATGATGCGGTCGTGACCGACGCGCAGGCGGTTGCGCAGCTCCTCGACCACCACCACCTTTCCGTAGCCCGCGGTGACGCGCGCGATGGATTCAATCTCTCCGGTTTCGGCGTAGCGAAAGCGCGTGCCGAAGATGCGATTGGCGGGCACGATGCCCTCCAGCGCGGATTGAATCACCTCTTCGGGCGCGGCCGAGACCACGTAGAAGGTGAAATGATTTCCGTCAAGGTTCTCAATGAGTTGCGAGAGCAGCCGGATATTCTTTTTCAAGCGGATCCGCTTGCCGACTTCGACGAGATGCTCGCGGCGGACACGCCGGAATTCGGGGTCGTGCAGCAGCAGATAGGCCAGCTCTCCACCCTGCTGCACCATGTGGATGCGGGACAGGCCGGCGATGCGCTCCTCGAATCCGGAGAGACCGAGAAGATCGCTCAGAACGATCCCCGAGTCGTTGAAGCTCAATGTCTGATCGAAGTCGCTGACCAGCAGAAATTCCCTTGCAATTCGTCCGTAATCTTGTTCCATATACACTCCTCCCGATTCAGTCTTTCGGTTGGGTTGTGAAGGGGTTGACGGGCAATTCGCTTAGGCTTGGGCGCCGCGAAAACCGGTTTTCCTGGCCGGTCATTTTAGATTGATACCAGTATAGCAGATTTGACGATTATGGGCGGATTCAGCGGCTGTGGAAGGTGCTGGCGGCCTCACACTGTGGGACAAAAAAACAGCGCCGCGAGGATGAGGCATGCGGCTGATTTATTTTTGACTATGGTAGATCATTTCCGTTGCGTCCCAGGGTGGACGCATGAGGCCTCGCATGAAATTGCTTCCGCATCGCTGCATTCCGCTGGCGCTTCTGGCTTGCTGCATCACGGCTGTGGCCGCGCCGGCGCCAAAAGCAAAAATTGAAATCAAGGACGGCTCGTACTACATCGACGGCCACAAGTTCTTTGTCAATGCCATCGGCTACGAGCCTGGCGCGCGTCCCGGCGAAGATCCTAAAAACCCGCACACCTCCAATCTGCCCGAGATCCGTCAGGATCTGAGCAACATCAAGGCGGCCGGGTTCAATGGCATCCGCACGTGGGCGGCGATGCCTGAAGATGAGCTCAAGTTGGTGCAGGCATCCGGGCTGAAGATCGTCTATGGGATCTGGATAGAACCCACAGAGGATTTCAGCGATCCCAAGGTCGTGGAGCGGGACCTGGAGATGACGAAGCGCGTGCTGTCCTACACCAGGAAGTATGACTGCGTGATCACCTATCTGATCATGAATGAGCCAATGCCGGCGCACATCCGCGCGGTTGGAGCGCAGAAGACCCTGGATCTGTGGATCAAGCTGCGCGACCTGATCCATCGCGAAGATCCGGGAGTGCCTGTCGCGATCTCGGGAAACACGGCCATCACCGGCTGGCTGGACCTGAACTTCTTCGATGTATACGCGCACAACACCTACGACTACACGACCGAGGGGTCAAATTTTTCGCACGGATATACCGGCACAAATCGATTCGTCGCAGAACTGAACGGCGGCGGGAAGCCGGTGCTGGTGACCGAGTTTGGCCGCTCTGTCTCGCGCCAGGGAGCGGGCGCCGGCCAGTACGGAGGCAACACGCTGGAGGAGCAGGCACAGGCATTGACCCGCGACTATCGCGCCCTGCTCGACTCGGGCGCTGCCGGGGTATGCCCCTTCTATTACGCCGACGGATGGTGGAAGGGCGGCGAACCGGCGGTGCATAACGACACGCCCGAAGAGTGGTTCGGGTTCTGGGGATTCAAGGATGTGCGCGACAGGACCGGCTATCCGCGGCCGGTGTGGCATGCGCTGGCGGAGTATAACCAGGCGCTGGTGGCTTCGCCCAAGAATCAGCAGTTCTATTTGAATGAAGTTCCGGTCGAGGCCTTCCTTGGGCCGGAGGTGAAGCGGTTCAAGGTGGTCTACCAGGACGCGGTGATTTGGGAGGCAACGCCGGACGCGCATGGTTACGTGAGCGGAAAGCTCTCGTTCGCGGGAGAAGATCTGAAGGATCGCGAACTGGTCTTCGAGAGCTATAACGCGCAGGGACGTCTGCTCAAGGTGGAATCGGTGGTAGTGCTGACGGGCAAAGAGCCGATTGCATGGCCCACGCTCGAAGTGCGCACTCCGGTGACGGACCTGGACAAAGCGACGGAAGTTCCGGTGGAATACTCGCTCACGAACAACACCGTCTTTTCGCTGGGAAGCGACTTACGCTATGTCTTTGCTCCGCACAAGGGCTGGGAGCCGGGAGAAACCCATCAGCAAGCCATCGACCCAAAGCTGAAAGAGCAGAGTCTCTCTGCGACGTTCAAGCTGCCGGAGGATTGCTTTGTGCTGGGACTCTATGCCGGCGTCGATATCCGCTACGGCAAGTTCACCAGGACCATCTACGCGCAGAGATTTCTTTTCCGCGGGAACTGGGCGGACCCGATTCGGCTGAAGTGAGCCGAGACCTTTCTGCAGCGAGACTTGCGGCCGGGGTTCGTGGGTGGGATGGTCAGAAGATGGGCAAGCCGCCCGAAGCCTCCTGTTCAAGCCGGTTGAGCCGTTCAATTGCCGACTGTACTGCGGGGGATCCTTCTTCTTTAATTTTCCGTGCCCGGTCAAGCGCCTGCTCCGCGATGCGGCTGACTTCGTGCAGCAACTTGCGAATCTCGGCCTCCTGGCGTCCGCGGCTTTCCTGCATGCGATTGAGAAGATCGTTTTGTACGCGCGCGCTGTTCACTTCCAAAAGTCGCCGCAGAAATTCTCGAGCATCGTTCGCAAATATCTTGCGTCCTCCCACAAACGGCAAGAAGAAATCGGCGAGCCAGCGCAGCGGCGATGGGGGCTGCGCAATTCCGATGAAGTCCTCGAAGATGAACCTGGAACGCACGCGGAGGCCCTTCTCCGGATCGAGGGCATGGGGCATGCGCGTCAGTTCGCTGAGGCCCGCATCGGCCAGCTTCTTCAGAAAGCTGTTTCCCATCTCCACAAATCGAAGGGCCGCGGCGCTGTATTGGCGCTCGCCCTCTTCCTGCTCAGGTTTAAGCCAAGGCATAATCCTGCGGCGCGCGATCTCCTGGGCGAGGCGCATCAGGCGGCGCCGATAGCGCGGGCCCAAGCCAAGGGGCACGGACGGCAGTTGTTCGCCAAATTCCGTTTCAGATTCCGTCCACGCGGAACGGAAGAAGCGCTGGTGTCTTTCAACGAAGAAGTCCGAAATCCGCTGTTGTTCCGCCATAAACAGGAAGTTCAGCTCACGCATGGAGCGCTCAGCCTCCTGGATGGTCTGCTTCATCAGCACGATGCGCCGTTCGGATTCTTCGATAGGCCGCTGAAGCGCGTCACGGTCCTCGTTGATTATCGCCAGCAGTTGCTCGCTCAAGCGCTGGATGCCCCGGTCGCAAGCGGCGCGAACGAGACCCCCGCCAGAGTCTTCAACCAGGCGCTGCAAGCTCGCCAGCAGTTTTTCCCAATCCCTCAGCGGACCGCGGTTTTCCATCCGTTCGGCGGCACTCACCTCGAGGACCTCGCCCATCGGGCGATGCAGCCGCTTTTCAAGAATCTCGCGCGTGAACTTGACCGCCGCGGCACGCTCGGGATCGGTGGTGCGGTCGGCCTTGTTGATCACCAGAATCAAATCCTGAACCTGCTTGCCAACCGCTTCCACCAGCGCTAACTCCTCGCCCGCAATCGGCGGATCGGCGCCGACCACGACCAATGCCGCATCGATGTGAGGAATGAACGCCTGCGTGGTTGCCGTATTTCCGGTGAAGACGGAGCCCAAACCCGGCGTGTCAACAAAACACATGCCGGAGGACAACAAGGGGCTGGGCAGGAACACCTCCGCGCCGTCCACGGCCTTTATGTTTTCGGGGTTTAGTTCCTCGGTGACGTATTCCTTCAAGTGGGGCAGGTCAATGTCGAGCCATAGCCCGTCTCTCATGCGAACGCGGGCGTGAACTTCGCCGCCAAACCGAATCACGGTAGGCACCGCCGTGACGGGAACAAAACCGGTTGGAACAACCTCGCGGCCGACCAGAGCGTTGAGCAGCGTGGATTTGCCTCGCTTGAACTGACCGACGCAAGCCACATAGAAGCGTCCTTCGGAGACCCGCGCCGAGAGCTCGCGTGCTTCCCTGGCGACAGGCTCGGCCTCAAGCTCCTGAGCCAGGTCGGCAAGCCTTAGCAGACGTGAGGCGCCGTCGATCGATACGGGTGTCTCAGTCGGCTGGCTTCCGCAATCCTGCACTGTCGAACTCCTCTTGTATTCCTGCATCCATTATTGCGCTTGGAGCTGTGTTTCCCGTGGGAATGAAAACAGCCTGCCGGAGTGCGTGGTCTTCCGCCCTTGCGACAGAAAAACGGGACGCAGGTCCTTCGACTCCCCATTCGCTACGCTCAGGGTCGCTCAGGATGACAGGGGCACGGGGCTTGGGTGGTGATTGAAGGCGTGGGCGGCTTGCGACTACACCTGATGGAATTGTTTAATGCTGACTTCCCCCTCGGGAAAGGAAGCTGTGACGCGAAGATTGCCGCCCATTGCCTCGACGTAGCTGCGCAGTGTGCTGATGTACATATCGGTTCTCTGCTCCAGCTTGGAGATGGAGCCCTGATCAACTCCCAGGGTGGCCGCTAGACCCGCCTGCGTGAATTGACGCGCCTTGCGCAGCTCGTTCAAAGCCATCTCCGCAATCGTCGCCTGCACCCGCTCTTCGGTCCGGGCACGCCGCTCGGGGGGGATCTGCGCCTGCAGTTCTTTGAAGTTTCTCGCCATCTTGATCTCCTTCAATGGGATTCCAGTTCGCGCAGGTGACGCCGGTAAAGCTCATCGGCCTTCGGGATATATTCCTGATACCGGCGGGGATTCCCGGTCTTATCGCCCCCCAAGAGCAGAATGCCAACCCGGCGAGGATCGAAGGCATAGAGCACACGATAGGGCCGGCCTTCATGCTGTATGCGCAGTTCGCGCATATTCGGGAAGCTGGAGCCCTCCAGCGTATCCGCGTGGGGCCGCTTGAGGTTCGGGCCTTGCTCCTGCAAAAGCCGGACACCGTAGTTGACGCTGTCTTGCTCCTCGGCGTCGAGTGCGTCCCACCAAGCGCCGAACTCGCCGGTGAACTCAACCTCCCACTCTATGTTGAAATAATGGACTGGAGTGCATATTTTGTCAAGGGAGCGGGTTGGGTTCGTGGTCTCCCACCCTTCGCAAAGTACGCGAAGGATGGGGCGCCCACATTTGTGGGAAGTCAAGGGTGCGCCACCCGCCCATCATTGGATGCGTTGACGCAGAAACGAGGGAATATCCCGCGCGCCCTGGGTAACGGCCACAATCTCGACGAACTCATTTTGAAGGCGGTAGAGAATCAGGTATGCGCCCACCGGCCAGAAGAGGACGGGATAAGCGGTAAGATCCTCGCGCTTGTGACCCATTCCGGGGTTTCGGGTCAGTTTGTCAAAAGCGTCGAAGAGCTTGTCGATCCAGCGGTCGGCGGCTGCAATGTTGTCCTGGGCGATGTACTCCCAGATCTCGTCCAAGTCCAGATCGGCGCCGGTGCTGAGGACGTACGTGTTCATGCAATGCGCCTGCGCCGCTCGCTAGATTTCTGCTCCAATCGTGCTCGCGCTGCTTCTGGACTGACGCGCTCGCCGCGATCCAAAGAGGCCAATCTTGCCCCAAGCTCCTGATTGAAGGCGGCAAGCTGCGCGGCGCGCGTCCGGTCATGATCTTCCAACAGGCGCAGAGCCTCGCGGACGACTTCGCTGGCTGAGTTGTAGCGGCCCGACCCGACTTTGGAGGCGACAAAGTTGTCCAGCTCGGGTGTTAGCGAAACATTCATGAGAAGGCACTCCTCACCTTCGATGCTGGACCAAATAACAGAGTTTGTCAATCTTTGGTATTTGAAGCGCGGAATTCACAACCGGACGGATTCGTGGCCTCCCACCCTTCGCAAAGTACGCGAAGGATGGGCCTCCCACTTTTGTGGGAGGTCAAGGATGCGCCACCCGCCCACCTGCCTGGTCGAGGTTCATCGTCTCCCCGGTCCCCAAAAGCGAGGGACCGGGGCCACCCTCATTGTGGTTGGGATAGAACTCCGAGACCGGGGCCACCCGCCTGTCCTCCAACCGGAGTCTCAGAAAAAAACTCGTCAGGTTTGGTTCAGTTCGAGTAAGCTGAGAAGCGTCAGGGCACGGCTTTAGCCGTGCCGCCAGTAACCCTCTAAGAGTGGAGGGCTTTAGCCCCTGCGATGTCGATCCCTTCCCGGCCTTCGGTCCCATCAAGCGCTTCCTATTGCCCACGCACGTTCTTTGTCACTTCACGAACAGCAGGCGGAAGATCGCTCTTCCAGACGGATCGCATGGCGTCCCTCTTTATTGAAGTTCTTCGCTCCTATATGCACTCCGGAAAGATCACCGTTCACGACTTCGTGATTATGCCCAATCATGTTCACATTCTGATGACACTTCCGGGCGAGGTGACTCTTGAGAAGGCGATGCAATTGATCAAAGGAGGCTTCTCTTTCCGTGCCAGCAAGGAGCTTGGTTTCCACGGCGAAGTTTGGCAGCGCGGGTATTCGGATGTGCAGATCGTCGATGACCAGAGCTTTCAGCGGCATCGCGAGTACATCGAAAACAATCCGGTGAAGGCTGGGTTAGCGAATGCGCCGGATGAGTATCCGTTTGGAACGGCATACTTGAAGAAGCAAAAGCACGCAGGGGCTAAAGCCCAGACTCTTTTGGGGACGGCTAGCGGCACGACTGAAGTCGTGCCCTGACGCTTCTTGGCTGGTTATTGAGTTTTTCGGCGATCGTCAGGAAAACGAAAAGCAGGCCATCGAGGTTCATCGTCTCCCACATCTCAAAATCGAGATGTGCGCCATCCGGCCCTGGGTTGGCTGTCCCATACCTCATAAACTCAACTCAGACTAAAGAAAGTTGACCTGATACCCGAGGGCAGGGTTGTCTTTACTTGGGCTTCGTGTATAATCGAATCGGCGGGAAATTACTATGAACATTACGGATATCAAGCAGATCGCTGAAATTGTTGTTGCAATTGCATATCTCGGACTCAAGTTTTGGCACGAGTTCCGGGTGACAAAAGAAAAAATATTCAGTTTTTGATATGACAATGTCATAAAATGAACATAAGTTATTGTTTAAGCTGTATTTAGGAGATGTGCCATGGACAATAATCACAAATCTACGCCGACGAGCAAGGTTTCTGAAATCCAGGAAATCAGCTTTGACGGAGAACGGGCAAGAAATTTTCTCGCCAGATATGAACAGGAGAAAAAGGCTGCAAGGCAAGTACGGAGGGCCGGACGGCCTTTAGGTAAACTTTCTGATGGTCAGCATGAAATGTTGATACGTTGCAATATTGCGCAGCTTGAAGCCGTTAAACGGTTGTGTAAGCGACTAATTACTCGCCAAAGCAATCCACCATTGGATCAAGACTGTCCAACTCGTTTTGCAGTCAAGGTGATTGCTTCTTTTGGCTATCAGAATCGACTTTTTAGAGCGGAACTGAAACGAACAACTAAGTGAGCAGAGAAGGTTTATGTAAACGGCCCATATGTATACGCCTATCGGTGGGATGGCGCCTACGTAAAACCGGAATATTTCGGCTCGAAAGGCCTTAGCAAGAAGCTTCCGAGAAAAGTGTGGTCAGCGCTTAAAGGCCAAATAGCTGGACCGGAAATCGTGAAACTCAAATCTGAGTTGAGTGAGAAGTGGTCACACAGTTCTGGTGAAGAATAGACAGAAGGACGATAACCGGGTATTCCCAGGATTCGACTTTGAGACCTGGTACACACAAACCTGGTGTTGCAAATCAGTTCCGTTTACGCCGTGGCCGCGTTAGCTACCGACTGCAATCCCCGCGCTTCAATCTCAAACTCGCGGATTTTGTATTTCTGGATTTTGCCGCTTAGCGTGGCGGGGAATTCGGTGACGAATCTTACGTGCTCGGGAATTTTGAAGTAGGCGATCTGGCCCTGGCACCACTGCTTGATCTCTTCCTCGGTGGCGTCGATCTCCGGTTTGAGGCCGGGACGGAGGCGGACCCAGGCGGCGACGATCTCGCCGAGGCGGGCGTTGGGGATGCCGACGACTTGCACCTCGCCCACCTTGGGGTGAGTGTAGAGGAACTCCTCGACCTCGCGGGGATAGATGTTTTCGCCGCCGCGAATAATCACATCTCTGGAGCGGCCGGTGAGGTGGATGCAGCCGTCGTCGTGCATGATGCCGAGGTCGCCGGTGTGCAGCCAGCCGTCGGGCCGGATGACCTGCGCGGTGGCTTCGGGGTCGCCGTCATAGCCCTTCATGAGCGCGTAGCCGCGGACGCAGACTTCGCCCTGCTGGCCGATGGGAAGCGGCTCGCCGGTTTCCATGGAGGCGATCTGAATCTCGGTCTGGGGCATGGCGCGGCCCACGGTGGAGACGCGAATCTCAATGGGGTCGTCGGCGTCGGACATGGTGACGACGGGCGAGGTCTCGGTCTGGCCGTAGGCGATGACCAGCTCGCGGCAGTGCATCTCATTGAGGACGCGCTTCATTAGCTCGACCGGGCAGGGCGCGCCGCTCATCATGCCGGTGCGCAGGCTGGTGAGGTCGTAGGTGGCAAAGTCGGGCAGGGCCATCTCGGCGACGTACATGGCGGGGACGCCGTAGACCGAGGTGGCGCGCTCGTCGTGGACGGCTTTGAGCGTGGCGCGGGCGTCGTAGGTCCAGTTGGGCAGGATGATGGCCGCGCCGGTATTCACCGCCGTCATGGTGCCGATGACGCAGCCGTAGCAGTGGAAGAGCGGGACGGGGACGACGATCTTATCCTGCTCGGTGTAGTGGAAGCCCTGGGCGAGGAACTGGCCGTTGTTGACGACGTTGTGGTGGGAGAGCATGACGCCCTTGGGCAGGCCGGTGGTGCCGCTGGTGTACTGGATGTTGGCGATGTCGTCGGGGTCGACATAATCCGGCAGGCGGCCCTCGGCGTCAAGCAGTGCCGGCCACTCGGGCGAGTCGAAGTAGATGGTGTGTGCCAGTTCGAGATTGAGGCCGTGGCGGGCGCGGCCGAGGATCTCTTCGTAGTCGGCGTGCCTGTCCTTGTGCCAGAGGAAGAGGGCTTTCATGCGCGAGCGGGTGAGGGTGAATTGCAACTCGTGCGAGCGGTAGGCGGGGTTGACGTTGACCAGGGCGACACCGGCGCGGGCGCAGCCCATGTGCATCATGATCCACTCAATGCAACTGGTGGACCAGAGACCGACGCGGTCGCCCTTGCGGATGCCGAGCGACCAGAGACCGCGGGCGACGCGGTCGGCTTCGGCGCTGAGGCCGGCCCAGGTGAGGCGCTTTTGCTGGTGGCAGGAGGCTACGGCGAGGCGGTCAGGATAGCGGCTGGCGGTGCGGTGGAGCAGGCCGCCTATGGTGAGGTCGAGGAGCGGGCGGCTGGGGCCGCGGGCGTAGCTCAGGGTGGTAAGGTCTTCTTCGACAGGCATGGCTTTTGACTTGAACGGAAGTGTATACCAGAGGACGGGGGCGGGATTTGTGATCTGGCACACAATGTTTTTGCTGCGGGTGAAGCGCCCGCTCGATGAGCGGGGTTCCGGTTGGGGTTCGTGGTTTCCCACCCTTTCGACGGAAAGAAGTCGAATGGATGGGGCACGGGGATTTTCTGGGGCACCCCGGGGGGCGGTTAAGGAAGAGGAGCCTGTTTTGGCGTAGAATGGCCCTGCCCCCGGAAAACGCTTTCCGGCGCTCAAGAAGATTGCCCGCCGCAAAGCCGGTTCCGGGGCGAAAATGCTCCTCCAGGGATGGATTGAGATGAAACTCTTTGCTCTCGCACTTGCCTTGCTTCCCCTGACGGCGGGTTTGCTCTCCACCGCTGTTCATGCCCAGGCCGCGACCGAGATCTGCGGCCCGAAGGTGATTACGCTGACGCGGACTGCCGTCAGCACGACCCAGCCGGAGTTCACCAGCATCACGCTGGCGCCGGGGCGCGGGATGGAGATCCTGCAGATCACCGCCAACTTTCCCGGCAAAGGCAACGTGGATGTGCTGATGCCAAAAACCCTGGCCGAAGCCACGAAGATGCTGGACGTGGACGACGACGAGTACGGCAATCTGGGCTACCGGCTGGGCGCGGCGTTTCTGGTTCCCTACCCCAACCGGGTTCGCGGCAAGCTCTCGGCGGACGGCAAGACGATCACCACGGCGTGGGAGGGGCACGCGCTGACGCTGCCGGCAAATTTCTGGGGCAAGCTGCCGGGGGCCGAGCACAACGCGATGCATGGTCTGATTCTGAAGGCCAAAACCGATGAGGTACGCGTGGAGAAACTGCCCGGCGGCGAGCAGGTGGTTGGCGTGATCCATGCGGGCAACTTCGGCGGCCACTGGCTCTCGAAGACCGACCTGGTCATCACCGTCACACTGTCGGCTGAGGCGGTGGATGCCTCGATTGTGGCGCACAATGTGGGCAGCGAGGCCGAGCCAATGGCCATCGCCTGGCACCCTTACTTCAATCTGCCTTCAGGCGACCGCACGCAGGCGCGGGTGCGGATTCCCGCCTCGACCACGGCCGCGGTGGACAACTACGACAATGTCTTCCCGACCGGCAAGCTCGAGCCGGTGAAGGGAACCCAGTACGATTTGAGCGCCCCCGGCGGCGTGGCGCTGGGGAAGAACTTCTATGACGACAACTGGAACCATATCGAATGGAAGGGCGGCGCGGCGACGGTTGAGGTGATCGACCCGGCCGCGCATTACGGAGTGAAGATCGAGGGGCTGTCGCCGGAGATCAAGGCCATCCAGATGTATGCCCCGCCGGACAAGAGCTTTGTGGCTATCGAGCACCAGTACAACTTCGGCGATCCCTTCGGCAAGGAGTGGGGCTCGACCGACACCGGCATGGTGACGCTGAAGCCGGGCGAGAGCACCAAGTGGCATGTGCGGCTGCGGGTGTTTGTGCCGTAAAGACAGTTGTCAGTGGTCAGTTCTCAGTGGTCAGTGGTCAGTTGCCAGTTCTCAGTTCTCAGTTGTCAGCGAACAGTCGCCGATAGCGCGCTGGGCGTGAAAAGCCTTGAAGTCAGGCTCTTGGAAATCTTGAGCGAACTCACTGTTCCCGGATGGAGGGGACGGCGGTGTCGCTGTCCATCTTCCTGGCCAGCGGCAGGCGCATGAAGCTGAGTCCCATCAGTTGGATGAAGGACTTCTCGGGATGGGTGTCCTCGCGCAGGAGGCGAATTGCGCCCACCACCGAGAATGTGAAGAGGCCAACAAGCGCCAGCGGGATGAGCACGGCGAAGACGAAACGCGTGATCTCCCACAATCCCCATGGGCCTCCGACTTCGACGCTCTGGCCGAAGCGCGTGAGCACCCAGTATTCGCTGTAACGGCCCTTGAGCTTGAAATACAACCTGCCGTTGGCGATGCGGGGGTGCTTCACATCGGAGACGATGGGGATCCTCGCGCCTGAGGATGTCTCAAGAAAAGGACGGAGGCCGGCGATGATTGTCAGCGCGCCCTGCCGGTTCCAGCCGATTTTGTCCATGTGGAGCGCGCAAGGACAGCTCTCCTTCCCCAACCGGGGAAACTGGAGCTTCCCCAAGACCAGCAAGAAGTAATCTTCTCCCGGCATCGCCTCGTAATATCCGGCTCCCGAGGCCGGCTTCTGGCTGTCGGAATCCAGTTTCATCGTTTCGCCCGGCAGTTCATAGAGATGAGCGACAACCATGTGGCTCGCGTCCTCGATGTCCACCACGGGCAGGGGCGCGGAGGTGGGATTGGGCTGCGGTTCAAGGCGAAGGGCCCGAGACGGCATGGCACAACCGATGGCGAGGAGGAAAATCAGCGTGGATGCAGGTTTCATGGCCAATCGTTTTATACCACGCGGGAGCGGCGCGGCAACGGCAGGGGGGCTTGAAAGGCGTACTTCGCTTCAAATGAGCTGGGCCGGTTGAGGCTCGTTGTCTCCCACCCATTTCGCAAAGGAAGCGAAATGGATGGGGCACCCATCCTTGTCTGGAAACCCGATCTTTTGTTGCTGCTTTCCGCAGCCGGGTAAACTTGCGCGGCAGAATGGCCGTCCATCCAGAGGGGAACTGTGGAGACTCGGTATCGCTGCCCGTGCTGCGGGTGCAGGACGCTGGAGGCGCCCGGCGCGTTGGCGTTGTGTCCGGTCTGCTGGTGGGAGGATGACGGGCAGGAGGACGCCGACGCCTCCGAAGTCCGGCTGACGGTGAACGGCGACCTCAGCCTGGACGAGGCACGCGGGCACTATGCCCGTTGCGGAGCGGCGCATCCCCGTTTTCTGGCCTACGTTCGCAAGGCCGAGGTCATCGAAGAGTAACGTGCCTTTCGCGGTGCCTTTTGGCGCGGAAACCGCCCAGCCGGTTTGACCCTGCCAGCAAACCCTCTTACCATGGGATGAGACATTCTCCTCCTCCGCGGGGCGCGGGTTGCGTGTGCGGGTCGTTTTCCGCCTCACTCTGGCCCATCGAGGTGGTTTTATGTGGGCAGAAACAGGGGGTTTAGGCCCCAGTCTGGCAGCAGGTTCGGCGCACGATGCGCATGGAAGGCAAAAACGTTGAGTTCTACCGATAAAGTCGAAGATGGGTCTCTGCCCGAAGCGGACGAGGCGGCGAACGAGAGCCTGGAGCACGAGCACGGCCACGAAGGCCACGATCATGACCACAACCACCAGCATGGCCCGGTCCTCAATCCTGAGTGCACCAAGGAACTGGTGCTGGACGTTCCCGCCGACGAGGTCTCCAAGACCTACCGGACGGTGATCGGTAACTTCAAGAAACAGGCCAAGATTCCCGGATTTCGCGCAGGCAAGGTGCCGGATACGGTTGTCCGGCGCCGGTTTGCCGACGGAATCCGCAAGGAAGTGGTCGACAGCCTGCTGCCCGAGCGGTTCAACAAGGCGGTCGCCGAGCTGGGTGTGAAGGTGGTGGGCGAGCCGCGGGTGACCGAGCTGACCATCGAAGACGGCCAGCCGCTGCACGTGAAGGCGGTCTTCGAGTTCATCCCGGATTTCTCCATCGAGGGGTATGAGACGGTGACCGTGGCGAAGCCGCCGGTGGAGTTGACCGACGAGGAGGTCAAGCGGGAACTCGAGCAGTTGCGCGAGGCGCACGCGACCATCGAACCAGTGGAGGAAGAGCGGGCGCTGGAGAACGGCGACTGGGCCGAGATCAGCTACAAGGGCCTGGTTGACGGCGAGGCTGATGCGGCTCCGGTGGCCGGCGAAAGCACTTTGGTGGAAGTGGGCGGCAAGGATACGGTGGAGGCGTTCACAACCGTTTTGCGCGGCGCCCGGGCCGGCCAGGAGCTGAAGGCCGAGGTGATCTATCCGGCCGATTATGCCGAGCCCAAGCTGGCCGGCAAGACCGTGGCTTACGAAGTCGAGGTCAAGGCCATCAAGAAGCGCACCGTGCCCGAGCTGGACGACGACTTTGCCAGGGAGCTGGGCCGCTATGAGAACCTGGCGGAGCTGGAAAGCCAGGTCCGCGAGCATATGACCAACCGCAAGCGCCACAGCGTGGAAGGCGAGACCAAGGACCGGCTCTTCGCCGCGCTGACCGCGCGCTTTCCGTTTGCGGTTCCCGAGTCGCTGGTGCAGGAACAGATTGAGACGCGCCTGGAGCGCGGCCTGCGCGCCCTGGCGGCGCAGGGCATGGATACCGAACAGATGCGCAAGCTGGACTTTGGCCGGCTGCGCGCTGCCCAGCGCGACGGCGCCGTGGCGGAAGTGAAGACCAACGTCCTGCTGGACCGCATCGCCCAGGCGGAGAACATCAGCATCAGCGACGAGGAGATGGATCGCGAATTGCGGATTGCCGCTCTCCAGGCCCGCGAGCCGATTGAAACCCTGCGGGCTCGTTTGGCTGAAGACGGCGGCCTGGCCAGGATCCGGGAGCAATTGCGGCGCGAAAAGACCGCGTCCGCGCTGTATGAACGGCTGCCCGCATAGGGCGGCACGAGCACAAGCAACAACGGGAAGAGGGTTTGAATGGCATTGGTTCCCATGGTGGTTGAGCAGACGAGCCGGGGCGAGCGCGCCTACGACATCTACTCCCGTCTGCTGCGCGACAACATCATTTTTCTGGGCACGCCCATCGACGACCAGGTGGCGAACCTGATCGTGGCGCAAATGCTCTTTCTCTCCGGCGAGGACCCGGAGAAGGATGTGCATCTCTACATCAACTCCCCCGGCGGCTCGATCACCGCGGGGCTGGCCATCTACGACACCATGCAGTTCATCAAGAACAAGGTGGAGACGATCTGCATCGGCCAGGCGGCCAGCATGGGCGCGTTTCTGCTGCTTGCCGGCACCAAGGGCAAGCGGTTTGCGCTGCCCAACTCGCGCATTCTCATCCATCAACCGTCCATGGGCGGGCTGAGCGGCCAGGCGACGGATATCGACATTCATGCGCGCGAGATTCTGCGCATCCGCGAGATTACCAACAACCTCATCGCCCGGCACACCGGGCAGCCCCTCGACCGCATCGAGCGGGATGTGGAGCGGGACTTCATCATGAACGCGGAACAGGCCAAGGAATACGGCATTGTCGACGAGATTATCGACCGGCCGCGAACGTAACCAACTGACTGGCGATTTGCCAGCCCGCCGGCCCGCAAACCTGCTAGAATGACCGGGGCGCAGGAGCGGAGCCGGAAACAAGCTCGCCCAAGGGGATCGGTATGATGAAAACGCGCGTGGGACCTGAAGAAGCACTGCGCTGCTCGTTCTGTCACAAGTCGCAGGACGCCGTGGCCAAGCTGATTTCTTCGCCCAGCGACTACCCTCGCGCCTACATCTGCGATGAGTGCGTGGCCGTCTGCAACTCGATTCTTGAGGACGACCGCGGCAGCGGGGATACCGCCCATCCGGCCAACCCCGCCGGCCACCTGCCCAAGCCGCAGGAGGTCAAGAGCTTTCTCGACGACTTCGTGATCGGCCAGGACCAGACCAAGAAGAAGCTCGCCGTCGCCGTTTACAACCACTACAAGCGCATCCAGATGAATAAGATGCGCAACAACGAAGTGGAGCTGACGAAGAGCAACATTTTGCTCATTGGGCCAACTGGTTCTGGAAAGACCCTGCTGGCGCACACCCTGGCCAAGATGCTCGACGTGCCCTTCGCCATTGTGGACGCGACGACCCTGACCGAAGCCGGCTACGTGGGCGAGGATGTGGAGAATATCATCCTCAAGCTTCTGCAAGCCGCCGATGGCGACGTGACCAAGGCGCAGCAGGGCATTATCTACATCGACGAGATCGACAAGATCGGGCGCAAGGATGAGAATCCCTCCATCACCCGCGACGTGAGCGGGGAGGGCGTGCAGCAGGCGCTCTTGAAGATTCTGGAAGGCACCGTGGCCAACGTGCCGCCGCAGGGCGGGCGCAAGCACCCCCACCAGGAGTTCACCGCCGTCGATACCACCAACATCCTGTTCATCTGCGGCGGAGCGTTTGTGGGGCTGGAGCGCGTGGTAGGCCGGCGGATCGGCAAGAAGGCACTGGGCTTCAAGTCCATCGACGCCGAGGCCGATGCGGCGACGACCCGTTCGCATCGCGACACCGAACTGCTGCGCAAGACCGAGCCGCAGGACCTGATCAAGTACGGCCTGATTCCCGAATTTGTCGGTCGCCTGCCGGTGATGGGCGTGCTCGACGAGCTGGACGAAGCGGCGCTGATCGAGATTCTCTCCAAACCGCGCAACGCCATTCTCCGGCAGTATCAGAGATTGTTTGAGTTCGAGAACGTCCGCCTGCACTTCACCGCGGAGGCCACCGCCGCCATCGCCCGCGAGGCCCTGGCCCGCAAGATCGGCGCACGCGGGTTGCGGATGATTCTCGAAGAGCTGATGCTCGACCTGATGTTCCACCTGCCCAACAACAAGCGCGTCCGCGACCTGGAGATTACGAAGGATATGGTCGAGCGGCGGGATCTCTCGCTGTGCCTGCTGGAAAAGGCGGGCTGAGGCTGCAAGCTGCCCATCCGCAGAAAGTCAAAACCCTCATGCTGGGCTTCCAGCCTGAGGGTTTTGACTTTCCTGGAGATGTGGCCGCGGCCCGCTGATCTCTCAGCGCGCGGCTATTGATTCTGCGACGCCTCGTTGGTGACCTCTTGCTCCGCCTGGTCGGCTTGCTGGCTCTGCTGCTGAAGCGCGGCAGCGTCCTGCGGGTCGGGAGGAGGCGCTGCCGAGGCATACTCGGTCTGTGCCGGCGGAGCTTGGGCCGAGGGAGGCGCTTGCGGCAATCCACCCCTACCCTGCTTGGCCTGGAGTTCCTGGAGTCCCTGGTCGATGGTCGCCCGCATCTGGTTCTGCATCTCCTGCAGGTCGGCCAACTGAACCGTGACTGTGCTCGATTTCTGGCACTCCTGCCCGCCCTTGCTGGCCATGACAACCAGATCCGCGGCGGTTGCGTCGGCTGGCGGAGGCGCTTGGAGCGCCAGCACATCGCCGTCGCTGATTCCACACTCCTGTCCGTTGGCGTCTACCAGGTCCAGGGCGCTTCCGGCCACAAAGACGTGCTGCTTGCCGTCGGTGAGCAGACGCGCAATCCCGCTGGAAGCCGGGTCTACGTCTTGATGCTGGGCGCTTTGCGTTGCCTCGGAGCTTTCCAGCGCCAACTGGCTCCTCACCTCGTCGGCGATCTGCTGCTTCACATCGGGCGTCAGTTCCGGAGCGCCGCCCGCGGGAGCCGCCGAGCCATCCATTTCGCCAGCGTCCTGATGGGCAGCATAAGCTGTCTGCAAGTCCTGAGAGATCATGTAGTCCGTCAGCCAGGCCGAGGCGCTGGGGTACACGGCATAAGGCTGGAAGTAGCCGCCATAGTAGCCGTACCAGGGAGAGCCTCCCCATCCCCACCCATAGGCGACCGGCGCGCCCCAGGGGTAATAAGTCCAGCCATAAAAGCCGGGGCCATAGTAGTAGCCCGGCGCATAGACATTCAGATACACCCCGCGGTACCCGTAGCCGCGGTAGTAGCGATTGTACTCATGGCCATGGTAGTAGTACGACCGCCGGCCAAAATCATGGCCGCGGTAATTGTACCCATGCTGCACGTATCCGGGACGGCCGCGCTCGGAGACGATGCGGCTGTGGTCGGGGCGCTCGACGGAGACTCTGCGGTTGCCGTTCAGTCCGTGATGAACATCCATCCCCCGGCTGGCGTCATGCACGTCGCGCACGTTGCCTTTGGGGCCGACGCGCACCGCGCTGCCGCTCCGGGTGACGCGCTCGCTGCTTCCCCTGGGCGCGGGGCCGCCCCTGATCGGCGTAGGATTGGCGGTGCCGCCGGGATGCGAACTGGCTGCGGTAGACCCCAGAACATTCTGCCGGGCACCAGGCGTGGTCGTCGTAATGGGACGCGCGCCAGGCATGGTCGTCGTGATGGGACGCGCGCCGGGCTGAGTCGTGGTGATGGGACGCGCGCCAGGCTGGGTCGTGGTGATGGGACGCGCGCCAGGCGTGGGGGTGTAAGTGGGACGCGCGCCGCCCGGGTTTCCGGCTGGCCTGGCGGCAGGCTGCGGAGCTGGACGCGGGGCTGGGGCTGCCTGTCTGGGGGGCGGAGGCGGCGGGGCCGGCTTTTTGTCGCTGGCTGCACGGGCCATGCCGCCCAACCCCAGAAGCGCGGCAAGAATCGCTGCCGCGGAGAGATTCCTCATGGTGCTGCTACGAATCGTCATCTTCATCGTGTCCTCATTTCCTTTCGATCTTCGGGTCCGCGCCACGTCCCCGCCGCGCGGAAGCCTTACTCAACATTGCTGACTTTTCCGTTGGTGAAAGTTACTTTCATGTCCTTGTAGTAGAAGATCACCTTCGCTCCCAATCTGGCGGCCTTGAGCGGTTGCCCTAAAATGGCGGTGACCTGATTCTCGGTCTGGCCAAGGGCGATGGTCGGCGGCGGCGTATCGGCCGGAGGAGGCGGAGGCGCAATCTCCGGCATGGGAGCTGGAGGGGGTGGGGGAGCGGCCACTGAAACGGGTTCAGGCGCCGGCGCAGGCGTGGGAGCGGGCGCAAGTGCAGGAGCAGGTGCAGTCGCCCCCAACTCACGGTAGAAGGCCACGGCGTCCTTGATCTCCGCGTCGGTGATTCTGTTCTTGAAAGGTCGCATCCCACCTTTGCCATTCTTTACGGAGGCAAACATCTGGTTGGCAGTCAGACTCCTGATATTTGGGTCGGAGGCGTCCGGGGTACCTCTGGATTTCATATACTCCGAGGCGACGACCCCATTGGCGCCATGACAGCCTGCGCACTTGGGTATGTAGATTGCGGAGCCTGAGGATTGTGCGGCGGCTGCGGCACAGGCCAAGCCAGCCATTTCCAGAAGCCCGGCAATCATCCATGCTTTTGAACCGTTTCTCATGGCCCTGCCAAGGGTTGGCACCTTCATAGGGTTCTCATTTCTCTCTCAATCTTTGTGGCCGCGCCACGTCCCCGCCGCGCGGATGCGTTACTCAACATTACTCACTTTTCCATTGGTGAAGGTCACTTTCATGTCCTTGTAGTAGAAGATTTGCTTCACCCCCAGCTTGACAATTTTCTGTGGCTGCCCGAAGGCAGCGGTTACCTGATCCGTGGTCTGGCCGAGGGCGATGGTCGGCGGCGGCGTATCGGCCGGAGGAGGCGGAGGCGCAATCTCCGGCATGGGAGCTGGAGGGGGTGGGGGAGCGGCTGCGGGCGGCGCCGGCCTGGCCAAAGCGATGGCCGCGCGATAGGTCGGGTAGATCCCGCCGGTCAGCTTCTGCCAGTCGGCGTCGGAGCGGTCGGCGGGCTTGGGAATCGAAAGACCCCTCTGCGCCAACGCCGCCGCGTCGTC
>Ga0302278_10000775_pt1 | contig 40355 bp, 30 predicted proteins | sample III_Bog_N3_2_FD_194543 | JGI IMG/M metagenome (GOLD analysis project Ga0302278, IMG submission 194543) | Peat permafrost microbial communities from Stordalen Mire near Abisko, Sweden - III_Bog_N3_2 | ecosystem: Environmental > Terrestrial > Soil > Wetlands > Peat | place: Sweden: Abisko...
TCCTGATGGATGCGGGCAAACAGGCCATCGCACCCATGCCGGCGCGTTAATGCGAAACGATGCAAATCGAAGATGTCGACCGCGTCGAATGGGTGAGGATGGCCTTCCCCAGGCCTCGTAGACCTAAATATCCACGGGATGAAGTGATCGAACCGGTTAGGAAGCGCCGTGCCCCATTCTTTCGCCTTTTCCTGGCGAATGGGTGGGAAACATTAGCTAAGAGCGACGTTCCGAGGAGCACATCTCCCGGGACATGCGGGTCATTGCTTCTCCCATACCAGATGAGCCGGTTCGCCTTTGTAGCCCGGACGCGACCACTCTTCAACAAGAGTGCGTCCATTGCTTGAAATTGTGTATGTGCCTTGGCTAACCAGCCGGCCATCGAGCTTTATGCGGACAGCAAATTGACGTGCGCCTTGCGTCTTCATTGAAATTGTTCGCCCCGACGGCATCGAAGGCCCATGCAATGGCGCATCCGGACCACCGAGCACCAAGTCGGCGTACTGTGCCTTGTCAGGGTATCCCACATGCAGACTGCGACCGTTCAAAACGAGCAACAGGCTCTGGGCTCCCGATTCGAGGCGTTTGGTATCCCTCCATCCGCCGGCAAAACCACCGGTCCCCGACATTCGTTCATAAACTGTCCCCTCCGCCTTGGCCTGCGAACCCGGCTCAATATAAGTCGGTTTGATCGTCAGAGTTTTTCCATCCTCTGAGAGCGCCCAATGCGCGATCGTCAGTTTCCCATGGCTGTCTTTAGCCCACATGTCCATTGCAAGCTGTGTCGCTTCCCTACAGGAGATTGATCCGCCTTGAACACTCGAATATTCTTTCCCATCGCAGCCGAAGTCGAAACCGCCGCTCGGGCCTTCGAGGTGATATTGACCCGTCGATGCTTTCGTGAGCACGATGTTTGGCCCAGGAATGCTGCTTTTGGATTGGCTCAGTTTCCAGTTGCCATTAAAGTCAGGCGAAGCAGCCACTGAGCAGCCCACGACGCCCACCGAAATGAGCCCGACAAGTCCCCAACACAAAGAATTGCCCATGATGGAACAGCCTCTCAAAACTACATCCAAAGTTTACCGAAAGGCTGCAAGACCGCTAAGCACTTCGTAATTGCGCACGCAGTTACTGAAACGCCAGCGGTCTCCAGTTCCCATTCTCCTTCAGCGCCAGTTGCATTGGCCGCGGCGGTCCCTTCGGCGGGACGGTCACTTCAATCCACAGCTCCTGACCTGCTCTCACCGGCGTGGGGCTGGCCGCGTGTTCTGAAATATAAAAATCCACCGGCTGCTCCAGCCGCAGGTTGTCGCAGGTGGAACCCGGCGACGCCATCACCCTCTGTCCCGCCGACGCGTCCTTCCACTCCGGCAGCTTGATCGCCTTCAGCGTGTTCCCTTCCACCTTGAGCTCCGCTGAAAAACCAAACTGATCCGGCGACTGAATCGAGAACTGCGTCCCGGTCGGCACGCCGTTCTTGTCATGCGGCATCCTGGCCTCTTTCGCCGAGGGCAGCGTGCTCTGGCAGCCATTCACCACCAACTGCACGCTCAGGTAGCGCCCGCGCATCAACAGTTCAGGATCGTAAGCCACGGTGCGCGTCCACACCCGCGGGCTGGTCCAGCGCTGATAGAGATACTTGGCCGCGATGGACGACACCAGCGCCAGTTGAATCACCACCAGCGCCACCGAAGCTCCAGACAACGTCGCCTTTCCCAGCTTCATTCCGCCTCCTCCCTCTCTTGGTGAAGGCCCGCAGCAGCTTCGCGCCCCATTCCTGCAATCAGCCCGCGCCGCATCTTTTCAAGCGCCCATCCACCGGCCAGAAACAGAATGCCCAGCCCGATGAGCCCCAGCGCGCGGCCCATCTTGTCAAAAAGATCGCTGAAGTAGAACCACCCCACCGTAATCGCAAACCCCACAATGCCCAGGTTGACCAGCGCCTTTGAAGCCTGCCGCACGCCCCACCAGATGATGAACACTGTGAAGGCCGCCACCAGCGCGTGCGCCAGCAGGTTGGGCGTCGAGTAGGTGTAGGAGCTGTGGTAGTTGCCGTAGTCATAGCGCTGGAGGCGCACGCGAATGCACCAGGGCAGCGCCACCGAGAACGCAATCGCAACCGCCACCGGCGCCAGGCTCTTGCGCAGCTTGACGAGCGCGATCAGCAGCGGCAGCACGGCAAAATCAATCCATCCCCACACCTGCAACGAGAACGGGAAGAACGACTGGTTGCCGTACCACGACCGCCAGCTCTCCAGCGTAATGACGACCCCGATCAGACAGCCAATCGCCGCTACGACAAACAGAATGCCCTGCGCGACCTTGCGCTTCGAATCCAGAAACACGGTGAGGTAGAGAACCGCCCAGGCAATCAGGAAGCGCCCCAGAAACACGTCCTGGCCAATGTGGTTTTGCGTGGCGTAGCAAAGCTCGCAGAAGATCCACGCCGGAAACAGCAGCAGCGTCAGTGTCTGTTGGGCCTCGTCTTGCAGCAGCGCCCAGCCGGCCAGCGCCGCCACCGCCCACAGCAGAATCGCCGCCGGCCAGTGCTCCTGGATATTGAAGATCTGCCCCACCAGCGCAATGGCCGCGCCGGTGGCAACAGTGCCCACGGCGTGCAGCGCGGTCGAGAGGCCGTGGTAGCTCGAGCGCGCCAGGCCGCCGCCCAAGTGGAAGACGGCCACCATGGCCATCACCAGCACATAGCGCGCGCCGGGCCCCATCTGGTCCCAGTGCGCGTTCACAAACAGCACCACCCCGCAAGCCAGCAGAATGGCCCCCAGGATCAGCGCCACCAGCCCCTGCCAGCCAATGCGTTTGGAGCTTTGGGGGCCGGGGCCAGTCTGCTCCAGCTCATACGCGCGGATGCGGCTTGCGGCCTCCGCATCCAGGACACCGGCCGTTTGCCAGCGTTTCAGCAGCGATTCAAAGTCGGCCATGGCAGTTGGGACACATTAGAGCACAAACCGCCGGAACCCGCCGTGAGCAAGCCGTCAACCGACACAACTTGAGGGCGCCCTGCCCCGGAAAAAAGTCGCCGCCGTTTTGCGTATTAATTATGTCCACTGGCGCACAATGGATTCATAGCTCTCTCCAAAGTAGTCTTTCGACGCGAGGCTTCTGCGGAGTGTCTGTTGCGCAATGAGTCGTTTTTTCTTATATCTGCAAATAACTCCTTCTTTATGTGATATATACGGCAAGCGATCACGTAACTTCATGAAAAGAATGACTTTATCAAAATTTGGGGTAGGGGGGGTACCTATGGGGCGGTATGAACCGGGCGGATATCCGACGAAATAGACCGGGTGCATCTCCGACCCTGCAACCAGGGGGATAGGACGTGCAGCGTTCTCATACCCTGGAAAACGTACCGGGTGCCCTGGTCGCTCGCATTTGGGGACGAGGGAAAGCATGAGGCTAGAGCGAGCCTCTGCCCCACCGCAGGTGGTTATCATCGAGAGGTATGCGCTTTGAGATCGTCACCATCTTTCCCGGCTTCTTCGCGAGCATCTTTGAAAACGGCATCCTGCGCCGTGCGCTCGCCGAGGGTCTCGTCGAGGTAGGCATCCACGATCTGCGCGCCTTTACCCACGACCGTCACCGCACGGTCGATGACCGACCCTTCGGCGGCGGCGAAGGCATGGTGCTCAAGCCCGAACCCATCGCCGCAGCCCTGGACTCCATCGGAATCGCCCCGAAAGCCGCTCAACCGTCCGTCGGCTCAAGAAGTTCCTCCGAAACCGCTGCTTTGTATCAGGGCAAGACTTCAGTCATGCCGAATCCAGACCTCAATAATGACCGGGCTTTAGCCCCTGCGGAAATGCGCCCCACCGTAATCCTTCTCTCCGCCCAGGGCCGTCCCTTCACCCAGTCCCTCGCCCGCGAAATCGCCGCACTCGATCGCGTGGTGTTGATTTGCGGCCGCTACGAGGGCGTGGACGAGCGCATCAACCAGCTCTACTGCGACATGGAACTTTCCATCGGCGACTACGTTCTTTCAGGAGGAGAACTTGCCGCCGCTGTGGTGATCGACGCAGCCATGCGACTGCTGCCCGGCGTCCTCGGCAACGAAGCCAGCAGCGAGTTTGAAAGCTTCGGCGTCCCCGACGCCGACATCGCCACCGAAGTTGAAGGCGTTCCCCGCTCCCAGCACGGCGCCGGCGGCCTGCTGGATTATCCGCATTACACCCGCCCCGCCGAGTTCGCCGGACTGAAGGTCCCCGAGCCGCTCTTGAACGGCGACCACCAGGCCATCCGCCGCTGGCGTCGCGAGCAGCAGTTGCGCAAAACCCTCGCCAACCGCCCCGATCTGCTGGAGCATGCCAAACGCTCTGGTGCCTTGAGCCGCAAAGATTTGGAATTCCTGAAAAGCGTAAGCCAGGAGATAGTTGATTGACACGCGAGATTCGCATAGCTATACTTTGAACATGATTTGCTCCCCGTCCGATTGCCGTGAGGCTTCGGGCGGGGTTATTAGTTTGTGTTACAAATCCTCTTAACATAAAACGGCAGACCCAAGCTGATTTTTTGGGCCTAGAATTATTACAACCCTCCCAACTGAGCGACCCGCTCAAATAAAAGGAGTTACCATGCTAGAACCGGCAGTAAAGAACGCATTCGTATTCATAGATGGACAGAATCTCTTCCTACACTCAAAAGATGCATTTGGATACAGGTTCCCTAATTACGACATCAAAGCCTTGGCCCGCGAGGTTTGCGAATTGAATGGCTGGACGCTCGCGGAGACGCGCTTTTATACAGGGATTCACGACCCGACCGCGAATCCTTTCTGGAACACATTCTGGGTGAACAAAACTGCGCAGATGGGCCAAACGGGAGTAAAAGTTGTAACGCGCCCGCTGCGCTATAGGAATAAGAGCGTTCGCCTTCCGGACGGAACAGAACATACGTTTCTGGCAGCCGAGGAGAAGGGGATTGACGTAAGGATCGCTCTCGACGTGATTGCAGGAGCCCGCAACCGCCAATACGACGTCGGAATCATCTTCAGTCAGGACCAAGACCTCGCCGAAGTTGCCACTGAAATCCGAGTTATCGCAAAAGAACAAGGCCGCTGGATAAAAGTAGCCTGCGCATTTCCAGATAGTCCCACGGCGCGAAATCGAAGAGGAATCAACAACACGGATTGGATCCGAATCGATCGAGCGATGTATGACCGTTGCATTGACCCAAGAGACTACAGGCCTTAACGGATGAACAAATGGGCAGAAGCGGATGAGAATTCCTCTCGTTCACCTCTGCCCAATCCAATTTGGACGTTTCCCAGCATCACCTACTTGAACGGCTGCACCGGCGCCGGCTGGTTCGCGCCCACCTGGCCCACGGCCACCGCCGCCACAAAGAAATTCTCCCCGCGTACTGGGCTGCCGGCGAGCCGGCGCATCATCGCCAACTGGCCCACATGCGTCAGCGCGTCCGCCACCGGTCCTTGGACCAGTCCCTCGATCGGCGCACGCACCGGCTCGCCCGAAGCCAGATAGTCATCAAAAGCTCCCAGTGCCGCGAAAAACCGCGCCTGCTCCTCCGCCCACGGCAGCGGTTTGGCCACATGCCAGCGCTCCTGGCCCTCCACCGCGCTCAGCGCCCAGTCAAACAGGTCGCCCATATGCGTCAGAATCTCCACCGGCCGCCGTCCCGCGCTGTCAAACTCCGCAAAACTCTCCGGCGCGCCGTTGAGCGCCCGCGCCGCCCGATAAGCCAAACTGGCCAGCGTATGCCGCAGCAATTCCCGTTTCTCATCCATAATCGAAAACTATAGCGCAATGCGAACCTTCCGCCGCTCCAAATTAGGCGCGAAAAGCCGATCTCTGCTAAACTAAAAGTTCTGAGTTCAAACGCAGGAAAAGCCTATGTCCATTCATCCCGTAATGCAGCGTCTGGCAGATAAGCTCCAGCGCACCGACCTTCCCGCTTTCGTACCCGGCGACCAGATTCGCGTCCAGGTAAAGATCAAGGAAGGCGAAAAAGAACGCCTCCAGGCCTTTGAAGGCTTGGTCATCGCCATCAACCGCGGCCCCCAGGGCACCTTCACCGTTCGCAAAATGAGCTTTGGACAGGGCGTGGAGCGCATCTTCCCCTTCAATTCCAAGGTCATTGACAAGATTGAGAAGGTCCGCAGCTACCGCGTCCGCCGCGCCAAGCTGTTCTACATCCGCGGACTGCGCGGCAAAGCCGCCCGTCTCAAGGAAGTGGACCGCGTCACCGGCAAGGTTCGCGCTTAAACCCAGCTCAACCCCGTTTCATCAAGCCCCCGGCTCCCGCAGCCGGGGGTTTCGTTTTTATCCCTCGTAACCGGCCAACCAAGCACCGTGCCCCATCCATTCCGCTTCTCTCCGCGGAATGGGTCGGAAGCATTACGCCCATGCAAACAACGCCCCCTCCAACCCTGTCAGTTATTTCCACGCTATAATCCGCACAAAGCCATGCCCAGACCCAGATGTGAAATCCATGTCACTGCGAATTCGGTGAATGTAGTCACCGAGGGGCTCTACGGCACACGAACCTCCCGTCTCTGGTTCGGCTGCTTCATGATCGTCTTTCTGATCTTCCAGGTCTACGTTCAGATTTCCCACCACGGACGCGGACAGACGTTCATGGATTTGTTGGCGGAGACACGGCCGGGCAGCCGCGATTTCGGCATCAACTTGATCGGGCTTGTCTTTGCATCCCTCATCGAGCTCTTCCTGCTTGCGTCCGCTATCAGATACCTTTTTCCATTCGGCGAGCGTTTGCACGTCGACCGCACCACCGTCATTTGGTCCAGGATTTCCTGGCTAAGCTTCGGGAATCGCTGGGTCACGCACACCAGTCCCCTATTCGAAATCTTCCGAGCCTCCTACGCCATCGTCTACAAATCGAAGAACGTTCACGGACTTCTGCTTGAGACATACGGCGAGTCATGGAAGACCTTTTGGGGAATCGAATCGCCGGAAGCCAACCGCATCCTTCGCGGACTCAAAGGCCTAGGCGTCAACGTGCAGCACGACCCAGAAATGCGTGAGGAGATTCGCGAGTCACTTCGCGATCGAAAAGCTGAGCTTTAGGAGTCGCGCATTCCCGCAGTGGATATACTATCCCCATGCCGCCCCGTTGCAGCTATGCCCTCGAAGAAGCCGCCCGCCGCACTGGCTTTCTGCGCATTGCCGGCCTCGACGAAGTCGGCCGCGGTCCTCTTTTCGGCCCCGTTGTAGCTGCCGCGGTCATCCTTCCCAAAGGCTGCCGCCTTCCCGGCCTGACCGACTCCAAGCTGCTCTCTGAAAAGAAGCGCAATCAGCTCGCACCGGAGATTCGAGCCAACGCCATCGCCTGGGCCATCGCTGCCGTGGACGCCGAGACCATCGACCGCATCAACATCCGCCAGGCCTCGCTGCTGGCCATGTGCCTGGCCGTCCAGCGGCTTGCCCTCAGCCCGGACTTCCTGCTCATCGACGGCCGCGACCAGATCGACTGGCCCTGCCCGCAGCAGGCCGTCATCCATGGCGACGCAACCAGCCGTTCCATCGCCGCCGCCTCTGTGCTGGCCAAGGTCCACCGCGACCGCATGCTGGTTGAATTTGACAGCCAGTTCCCCGGCTACGGCCTGGCCAGCCACAAAGGCTACGGCTGCCCCGAACACCTCGCTGCCCTGGCACGCCTCGGCCCCACGCCGCTGCACCGCAGGAGCTTCAGTCCCGTCGCACAGACAGCGTTACAATTCCCAACAATCTGATTTTCTTAATCGGGAGGTGTGTTTTGGATCGGCTGCGTTCGTTGTCGGCTCTGTCCATTGCCTGCCTGCTGCTTGCGGGCTGCAACAAGTTCGAGCACAAAAAACCCGACGCCACCAAGGGCGTGGTCACCGGCACCCTACTCTGCGCGGACACCGGCAAGCCGGCCCGCTTTGCCACGGTCACCCTGACCGCGGCTCCCAAACCGGGCGAAAAGAGCAATGACGAGGCTCCCCTGCCCGCCTCAGAAACCACCATCACCGATCTTGATGGCCGTTTTCGCCTTGAAGCTGTCCCACCGGGGCACTACTATGCATTCGCCACTCTGGAGGGCTACCTGGACCCAGCGCTCGGCATCGATCCGGCGAAGCTGCTCGCCTTGCCCAGCGATCACGAACGCCACCAGTTCGCCATCGACCAATGGAAGGACCACCTCAAAAACGTGACTGTGTCCGTCCACAAGGTGGCCGATATCTCACTTGAGATCGAGCCCGCCGCGGAGATCTCCGGCACGGTCAGCTTCGACGATGGCTCTCCGGCAATTGGGATGCACTTTCAGCTTCTGCGAAAGACAGAGAAGGGCGAGATGGCCACCGTCGGCTTGCCGCTGATGGACACCTGGTCAATCCATGCTTTAAGCGACGGCCACGGCCGCTATACGCTCACCAACCTGCCCGCGGGAGAGTACGCGGTTTGCACGCTGATGCCGTCTGAGGCAGAGAACACCGCGCCCCGCGTCTGCCTGGGCAACACCTTCCGCAAAAAAGAATCGAAGACGGTGAAGGTGCAGGCCGGGGAGACAGCAAGTGGAGCGGACATCGAGATTCCACTCTCAGGGTTGCACACCGTCTCCGGTACCGTCTCCGCGCTCGCCGACGGCCACGGGCTCAACCACGCAACGCTGCGCCTGCTCTATGCCGACGACCGCGAGGGCGCACGCGAGACCTCGCTCGGCGAAGACGGAAGCTTTTCTTTCGACTATGTGCCGGAGGGCAAATACATTCTGGCGGTCACCAGCGCAATGGACGCTGTGCAGAAGGTCTCCGAATCAGGCAACGGCGCAGAGCCTGCTTCGGCGAAAACACCCGACGACATCCACTACGCCGACAAGGAAATCCCGCTCACCGTGCTCGACGACCTGTCCGACGTGAACATCGCAGTCTCCGCTGCCACGCCGGACAAGCCGCCCGTTCAGTGAGCATTAGGGCCCGACGTATTGAATCTGCACCTCGGTCGACCCCACCACGCTCGTGTGCGCAATCACATGGCCCGGACTGCTGATCATGTGGATCAACTCACCCGATCCCGATTGCACCGTTCCGCCCGCCTGCGTCCCGGCGTTGCAGTCCGTAAAGTCCACCGTGTCAAACTTGGCCAGCGAATAGCCAATCTGGGTCTGCAGCGCCTCGACGATCCACTCTGCGCTGCTGCCGAGAATGTTGGTGCCCGCCGGCGCCGTGGCGTGAAAGAAGCCGCCCGTATTGCTGGTGTTGTTTGAGATGAACACCGCTGCGCTGGTGGTTGAGCCCGCCGTGATGCAGATCAGCACGGAAATCTCGTCCCCAGGACTGAAGCTCAGATTGGTGATCCAGAACGACCCCGCCGGCCACCATTCCCACCACGGGTTGTATTGGTGCTGCGGGCTTCCGCCCGTGGTCTGAATATCGGAGTCGCACCCGGCCTGCATGATGTCGCCGGAGCCGCTTTCGCCGTCAATCCCGATCCACGTCGACGCCGAATACTGCACATTGTCTTCCGCGTTGCCCGGCAGATAACTTTGCGGAAACCGCCATGTGGCTTCAACCCACTTGAAGGTCGTCCCCTCCGCGGGCGTCACATACACGCCGGCCCAGTTGTAGGAAGTTTCCGCTCCATGCCGGGAAACCCCGTTCCGGAGTCTTATATTTGGCCGCTCACGCGGCGCAAACTCGGGCTGAATGAAGGTGTAAGGTTTGTTGAGTTTTCTGGTCCATCGTTCAACCAGTTCGGGAAACTCAACCGGGCAACGTGGATAACCGTATTGCAGCCGCTCGCGGTCCGAAGCTTTCTCCGGATCCCAACCTGCGGGAGGTGGAGTAAACGTGCGGACGGAAAGGCCGCCGGGGAGGACGGTCGTAGCCATGATCTTTCTCCTTGCGTTTGGACATTGGGCGGTTGCCAGCCCATGCAGTCCTCTACCGCAAAGCGAAACCCGCATCCTTTGTGAATCCTGAAAGAATCAAGGAGCCTAAGTTACCTTTGTACTCGGAGCTCGCGGTGGCGGACGCCTGCCAATCAAGCCGCGACCGCCCCGGACTTTCGCTTCTGCCATAAACTCCAGATAGGCCGCGCCGCCAGCAGCACGGCCAGCACCAGAGTCAGCCGCAGCGGGCTCAGGACGCCCGGCTTCACCTGCCACCAGTAGTGAATCGCTCCGCAGATCGCAGCCGCGTACACCAGCTTGTGCAGCCGGTTCCAGTTCTTCCCGCCCAGCTTGCGAATGGCCCAGTTGGTCGATGTCAGCGCCAGCGGAACCAGCAGCAGCCATGCTGCCACGCCGATGGTGATGAACTTGCGTTTGGCAATATCGTCCAGCATGGCATGCACATCGAATTGCGAATAGAGCGCAACATAAATCAGCATGTGCGCCGTGCCGTAGAAGAAAGCGAACAGCCCCAGCAGCCTGCGAAACTTGATGAGCCAGTTGAGCCGCGGCGAGAGCCTGCGCAGCGGCGTAATGGCCAGCGAAATGATCAGCAGCAGCAGCGTGTTGTAGCCGGTGGTAAGCGCGAGCTTTGCAGTCGGGTCCGGCCCCAGCGTGTTGGTGACAGCCTGGTAGGCCAGCAGCCCCATCGGCCCGAGGCAGGCCACCCAGGTCAGCGTCTTCAAAAGTATGAGTGTCGATCGTTTCATGGTCTCAGTGAAGCGGAGTTAGCGTTGTTAGCGGAGTTAGCAAAGGCGGCGGCACTGCTAACTCCGCAAACACGCGCGTAGCGCGGCTAACCCCGCTAACTCCGCTCTAAAAGTTCTTCCTCAAGTCCATCCCGTTATACAGCGACGCCACCTGATCCCCATAGCCGTTGAACATCAGAGTCGCCTGCCGCTGCGCATAGAACGGCAGGCCAATGCGCCGCTCCGTCTTCTGGCTCCAGCGCGGGTGGTCCACATTGGGATTCACATTCGAATAAAAACCATATTCGTTTGGCGCCTTGTCATTCCAGCTCGTCCTTGGCTGCTTATCGACGAACTTGATTGCCACAATCGACTTGCCCGACTTGAACCCGTACTTCCACGGAACCACAATGCGCACCGGCGCGCCATCCTGATTCGGAAGCACCTCGCCATACAGGCCAAACGTCAGCAGCGTCAGTGGATTCATGGCCTCGTCCATGCGCAGCCCCTCGACATACGGCCACGAAATATCGCTGTCCCCAGCCCACTTCTCCACATGCTTGTCATAGTAGGAAACAAACTGTACATACTTGGCACCCGACAGCGGATCGCACTGCTTGATCAGTTCCGAGAGCGAGTAACCCACCCAGGGAATCACCATGCTCCACCCCTCCACGCAGCGATGCCGGTAGACGCGGTCCTCCAGTGGCTTCAGTTTCATCAGCGCATCGATGTCGAAGGTCTTCGGCGTCTTCACCAGCCCCTCGATCTTCACCGTCCAGGGCCGCGTGGGCAGCCCGCCGGCGTTCTGCGACGGCTCATTTTTCTGGACACCAAATTCGTAAAAGTTGTTGTAGTGGGTAATGTCGTCAAGGCTGGTGAGCGCCACGCCGCTGGTGGTCAGCGGACTCTTCACCGTCTGCAGCTTGGTTCCCGCCAGCGCGCGAATCCGCGGCTCAAAAACCTCGGCCACCCGCTCCGCGCCCAGGGCCGCCGCGCCCGCCGCCGCCACGCCGGAAGCCGCTCCGCGCATAAAGGCCCGCCGGTTCAGATAATGCTCTTGGGGGGTAATGAGGGACGAAGGAATGTCAGACGGTTTCGCAATCAGCATGAATTGACCTCGTGCGGGGGGAATGCCGCTCTCACTTCATTAGACACGCAAGAGCGCCTTCAAGTTACAACATACGTTCCAGCCCAGCGAATCGGATTGCATCCCGCCAAATCTGCCCGTTCCCAGAACGCCAAAGCTAAAAGCTAGAAGCTAGCAGCTAGAAGCTGTCTTTCACAAACGGCCACTCCCCCAGCCTCTTCGCGCGGAATAAATAAATCGCCGTCCCGCTCGCCGCAATGCCCGCGGCCACCGCAAGCCCTTGCAGCGCATGCACCCGGTTCACCAGGATAAACACAAATCCCGCCATCGCCAGCAACGGCGGCAGCGGATAGAGCGGTATTTTGAACGGCCGCGCCAGCTCCGGCCGTTGCATCCTGAGCAGGATCACGCCGGCCTGCTGCAGGAAAAACTGCAGCAGGATGCGCGTGATGACCAGCAACGTGATCACCTGGGTCAGAGTAAGGAAGCAGAACACAGCCGCCACCACCCCCAGCGCAATCAGCGAGCGGTGCGGAATCCCGTGCTTCGGATGCACCGCCGCCAGAAACCGGAAGTAGTTCCCATCCCGCGCCGCTGCATACGGCACGCGCGAGTAGCCCAGCAGCAGCGAAAAGATGCTGGCGAAGGCCGTCCACACCACCAGGCCGGCGATCGCGTATCCCGCCCATCCGCCAAAGGCAGACCGCGCAATATCGGCCACCAGTTGCACCCGCACAGGCGCGCTGTCGGAAGCGTGCGAAGCAGACGCACCTAACGACGGCAGCACCGCCAGGTCCATCGTCACGTAGAACGCCGCCACGAACATCACTGAAAGCAGCACCGCGCGCGGAATCGTCTTCTCCGGCCGCTTCACCTCGCTGCCCAGAAAGCAGATGTTGTAGTAACCCCAGTAGCAGTACGTAGCCAGCAGCGTGCCTTGCGCCAACTCGCTCGCGGCAGCCTTGAGGCCGGGCACGGCGCCAAGCGCCGGCGCAACCGGCATATGCCAACCTCCCAGGTCCGATGCGTGCACGAACCCCGAGACGATCACGCCCGCAATCGCCGCCAGCACCCCGGCAAACAGCACCCAGGCCATGCCGGTGACAATGCTCAGCTTGCGATAGAGCATCCACGTCACCAGCAAACACGCGGCCGCGGCGGTGAAAGACGAGTAATGCAGCCAGGGCAGCGCGGCCAGCGGCGCGCCGTCAATCCCAGGCCAGAAGACCCCGAGAAAACTCGATAGCCCGATGCATCCCGAGGCGATCGACAACGGCGCTGTGAAGCTCACCTGCCACACGTAGAGAAAGCTCAGCCAGTTGCCCGCGCCGTGGGGGCCGTAGATCTCGCGCAAAAACGCGTACGAGCCGCCCGCGCGCGGAAACGCCGCGCCCAGCTCCGCCCATACCAACCCGTCGGCCACGGCAATGGCCGCGCCCAGCACCCACGCCCACAGGGAAAGCTTGAACCCGGCCGCGGCAATCACCAGCGGCAGCGTGATGAACGGGCCTACGCCGATCATCTCCAGCATGTTCAGCGTCACCGCCGAACGGAGGCCGATGCGCCGCTCAAGGCCGGAAGGTGCCGAAGGTGGATCAATCATCGAACGCCCGCGGTGATATTTAGATGGAAGAATGTTTTGAAAGGGCACGACTTCAGTCGTGCCGAAAACACCTGGATATCGACGTGGGCTTTAGCCCCTGCAGTATGTTCTTTCGCCATCATGGACGAGCAGCCAGTCTCCGCATAATTCCCGCGCCCTTCAATCGATGCAGCAGCAACTTTCGTTCACCGGATTGTACACTGACAGGAGCTATGGTCTTCTCCATTAAACTTCTTCGACGAGCAGCCTTCCCGGTCCTTTGCGGCCTCTGTCTCGCTGTTCTCATTCCGGCCTCGACGCACCTTCACGCGCAGCAAGCCGCGCCCGCAACCTCAAAGCCCGTCGCAGAACTCCCGTCGACCGAGCCCACCAGCATCGCCCTGCCCCTTGCCGAAGACCGCGGCGCAGCCGCCCTGGAGCAATCCCTCAAGCGGCTCTCCACTACGGCCAGCCTCATGGTCATCGTGGCCCACCCCGACGACGAAGACGGCGCGCTGCTCGCCTATCTCTCCCGCGGCCTCGGCGTACGCACGTCGCTGCTGACGCTGACCCGCGGCGAAGGCGGCCAGAACGCCATGTCCGCCGACACCTACGACGCGCTCGGCCTCATCCGTACCAACGAACTGCTCAAGGCCGATGAATACTACGGCGTCAAGCAGTATTGGGGCACAGAAATCGACTTCGGCTTCTCGAAAACGCAGGAAGAAGCCTTCGCCCGATGGGGCCATGACCGTGTGCTCTATGACGCAGTGCTGGCCGTGCGCCGCGAGCGCCCGCAGATCATTGCCTCCACCTTCGTCGGCGGCATTACAGACGGGCATGGGCACCACCAGGTCTCCGGCGAAATTGCGCAGGAGGTATTCAAAGCCGCCGCCGATCCCACTGTCTTTCCCGAACAGCTAAAGCCGGTGAGCGAAGGCGGCCTCGGCCTCACGGTGTGGCAGCCGCTCGCCGTTTACAGCATGGTTCCCTTCGCGCCGGTCACAGAAAAAGGCATGTTCGACTACGCCACCGGCAAATGGGCGCCCGCAAAGTTCAAGAACTACGTCACCGGCGAAGTCACCACTGGCGTTCCCTCGACGGACGTCACAATCCAGGTTGGCCAGCGCGACCCGGCCCTCGGTCGCAGCTATGCGCAGATCGCGCGCGAAGGCTGGGGCATGCAGAAGTCGCAGAACGGCGGCGCAAATCCCACGCTCAGCGGGCCTGCGACGACCAGCTATCACTTGTGGGCTGTTACCCCGCAAGCGAAGCCGGCCGCCGACCATCGATACACGGAAAGCGGCGGCCTGTTCTACAACCCGCGCGTCCATATCGGCACCACGTTGTCCAGCCTTGCCAAATTAGCCGATGGCGTTCCGCCTGCATGGCTGACAACCACATTACGCCAACTCGACGATGGCCTACGTCAGTTCCAGGCCCAGCGCCTTGGTCTTTCCGGAAGTGCTGCATCCTCGAAGCTCGCGCCTCTCTACCGCCAAATCCTCGACCTGCGCACTAAAGTCGCCGCCAGCAACCTCGTACCCAGCGCCAAAGCCAGCATCCTCTTCGAACTCGACCTCAAAATCGCCCAGTTCCAAACCGCCCTCAAAAACCTCCTCGGCCTCGATCTGATCGCCTTCACCACCCATTCCTCAAAGCTCGAGCCGGAAGGCCCCCGCGGAGGCGGCCCGGACGAAACCCCGCGCTCCGTCACTCCCGGCCAGGAGTTCAACGTCCGCGTCCACACCGCCCACGCCGCGCCGGAAGTAAAGCTCGAAAAAACCTGGCTTGCCAGCCCCACCGGCAGCCAATGGCAACAGGGCGATGCCGTCAGCACCGCGCAGACCGACACCTCAGCCGACGCGCTCTTCAAGGTCAAAGTCCCCAGCGACGCTCCGCCCACCGAGCCCTACTTCACCCGCCCCAACATTGAGCAGCCTTACTACGACCTCACCAATCCCGCCTACCGTGAGCGCTCCTTCGCTCCCTGGCCGCTCGCCGCATGGGCGGAGTTCAGCTTCGACGGCCTTCCCATTCGCGTGGGCCAAGTCGTCCAGACCATGCAGCGCGAGCTCGGCCCCGGCGGCATCTACGAACCATTAGTCATAACCCCCGCCATCGGCGTCAGCATTGACCCGGAAGCACGCATTCTGCCTCTAGATGGCTCCGCGCTGCCCGTCCGCGTCACCGTCCACGCCCAGGCCGCAGCCGAAGGAACCGTCTCGCTCACCCTCCCCGCCGGCTGGACAGCGCAACCCGCGTCCGCGCCTTTCCATCTAGCCGCCGCCGGCAACACCGAGCCGATCCTCTTCTCCGTCACCGCAGCCGCGGCAGAAACCGGCTCGTTCACGATCAAAGCCGTCACCCAATCCGCCGGTCACAGCTACGAATCCGGCTGGGAGTCGGTCGGCTACCCCGGCCTGCGTCCCTACAACCTCTACAAGCCCGCCCAGCTCCTCACCCGCAAAGTAGATGTGAAGCTGGCTCCCGGCCTGCGCGTGGGCTACATCATGGGCACTGGCGACCTGGTTCCCGACGCCATTGAAGCCCTCGGCGTCATGCCTCACACGCTCACCCCGGCCGAGCTCACCTCGGGCGATCTCTCCGCCTGGAATGTGCTGGTGATCGGCATCCGCGCCTACTCGTCGCGCACTGACCTGGCCGCCGCGCAGCCTCGCCTGGACGCCTGGGTCCGCAACGGCGGCACGCTCATCGTCCAGTACCAGAGCGCCAACTTCCCCGCCCCGCTGCCGCTCTCCCTGGGCCGCTCCCCGGAGCGCGTCGTCGACGAAGCCGCTCCGGTCAAGCTCCTCACTCCCGAAAATGGCCCAACGAACCCGCTGCTCTCCACCACCAACGCCCTCACCACCGCCGACTTTGACGGTTGGGTTGAAGAGCGCGGCCACTCCTTCCTGGATTCGTGGGACAAGGGCTACACCGCCCTCACTGAAACAGCCGATCCCGGGCAGGATCCGCAGCGCGGCGGTCTCCTCGTCGCCCACCCCGGCAAGGGAACCTATATCTATGTTTCCTATGCCCTTTATCGCCAGCTTCCCGAGCTGGTCCCCGGCGCCTACCGGATCTTGGCCAACCTGCTCAGCGCCGGAAAGTAACTCCGCTCGCAGTCGGCGAAAGGAGTGGGTACCCCACCCTCGGCGCGTTCCTGTTTTTGCGCCTAGGGTGGGAAGCAGTACTCCCGTGCGAGCCTCCCGCGAGCGTCTGCCCCAATGCAAGTGGTGCGAGCCTCCCGCGAGCTTCTGCAGCACCGCAGATGCCGCACGTGCTTAGAATACGAGCCGCGCCGTTCCCACAAACTCGTGGTTGTAGGTGTGGAATTTGCTGGTCGCGATCTGCATGCCCGCGCCAAACGCAATCCCCGTCCGCGCCTTGGGCTCCGCCGGGTGAAACGCGCACTTGCCTATAATTATCCCCGGCGTAATGAACTCCTGGGTCTTGCCGTCGTTCGGCCCGCCCTTGTAAAACGTGGCGTTGCTCTCAACCTCCGGCCAGAACAGCTTGGCCACCCGGTACTGCGCCACTGTGTTCCACAAAATCGGACGTCCTGCAGTCGTGGTCGCCGGAGTACCCGTCGGCAGTGTCGCGCCCACCGTCGTCTGCACATCGAAGTGGCCGAACCCCTTGCCGGCGCCAACATTCGGCTGCACGCTGGCATTCGTCGAGCCATTTTTGAAGCTGCCACTGGGCACCGTGGTCAAGGCCCACGCGCTCAAGGTATAGCTCCCATGCATCTCGTTGCCGCTGGCGATCCGGTACTTCACCAGGAACGAGAAGTCGCCCCAACCGTCCACCGCCTTCGAGTTGTGCTCGATATACGGGGGCAGATTGACCACCAGCTCTGTGTTGGCCCACGGAACCAGGTTCACGCCCTTGCTGTTGTCAAAATTCCACGTGTCTGTGCGCGCCGGCGCAATCTGCCGTGTAAAGTCCGTGCGCACCACCTGGATGAGACCGGTGTATGTGGTGACCAGCGGAACCGCCCAGGCGGGCTGTTTGGCCTGCGTGGCCGATGTACGAGCCAGCCACTGGCTAAAGAAACTGTTTGAGGAGGGTTGAGATGAGGCACCTTGTGCGTACACATTGGCCACTGAAAACAGGAGAAGCAGGGAGGCGGAAATCTTTTTCATGATTGCTGCTGAGCATCAAGGCTGGGGTATACCGCCAACAACCCACCATTGGGCGAGATTTCTCTCCACCCAAGGGATGATGGGCAGTTCCGGTCGTCTCCCTGGCTAGCTCGCGCGGCACGACGAGAGTGGCTTATTGAAGACCATCGCCGAGTTAGTCCTCGATGTCTCTGTTCTTGCATTAGATAAAGCAAACTCCCAATGTTACAGATGTGTGAATAGACCGCGCCAATCAAGGCGATTTCGCATGAGTCGGCTTTGTTAAAAGTACGTGAATTCGTCAAATATTCATACACTTCTGCGAGTCTTGGTTACGGAAGGGGGCCGTGTGAAGAATTTGCTTTCACGCACTTCATCAGGCCGCCGATTTCTCTTTCAAATGCACTTAGGAAATGAGCCGGCTTCATCGTCGTGTCCGAGGCATGTGAAAGAACATCCTTGATCGTGCAAGTCAACGCAGCCGACAGTCAATCTTGATTTCAGAAAACAAAGAGAGGCCCAATGAACTTCCAGCTCAAAACTGTTGCCGCCGCAATTCTGGCAGCAGGTCTCGTTGCCTCAGCCGCGTACGCCAGCGACGATGCACCGCCGCCGGCCAAGAAACACGCAACAACCAAAAAGGCTGCCAAGCCTCGGACACCTCCTCCGCCCTCGGTCGAAGAGCAGATTCAGGCGCTTCGCCAGGAACTGCAAGGCCAGATCAATTCGCTCAAAACCGACCTTGCCGACAAGGACACGCAGTTGAAGCAGGCGCAGCAGGCCGCCGCCGACGCCCAGGTCGCAGCCTCCAAGGCTGAAGCCGCGGCCTCCTCGCAGCAGCAGGCTGTCAGCGACAACGCAGCCGCCGTCTCCACGTTGCAGTCCACCGTGACTGACCTCAAGGGCAACCAGGTTTCCCTGGCCACCACGGTCTCCGACGAAACCGCCAGGATCAAGAAAGACATCGCCAGCCCCAACGTCCTCCACTACAAGGGAATCGGCATCACTCCAGGCGGCTTTGTGGCGGGTGAAACCGTGTGGCGCTCCAAGGCCACCGGCGGCGACATTCCCACCGCGTTCAACGCGCTTCCTTACGAGAGCGCGGACGCCTACTCCCTCAGCGAGTTCTACGGCAGCGCACGGCAGTCTCGCCTCGCCCTGCTGGCCGAAGGCAAAACCAACTGGGGCACCCTCCGCGGCTACTACGAGGCTGACTTCCTGGGCACCGGCATCACTTCCAACAACAACCAGTCCAACAGCTATGTCCTGCGCCAGCGTGTCCTCTGGGCCCAGGCAGAAACCAACAACCACTGGGCCTTTACCGGCGGCCAGCTCTGGTCATTGGCGACGGAAGACAAGAAAGGCATCTCCAACGTCTCCGGCGACATCCTGACCCCGCTCACCATCGACCCGAATTACGTTGCGGGCTTCGTCTGGACCCGCCAGTTCGGCTTCCGTGTCACCAAGACCTTTGACCACGCGGCGTTTGGCTTCGCCGTTGAAAACCCGCAGTTGCTCTACACTGCCTCGCTGGCCGGCAACACGCCCTATGCCGTGCTGGGCAGCGCCGGAGCCAACGGCGGCAACTACAACGCCGCCATCAGCGCCAGCGGAACCACCACCTTCATCCAGAACTACGGCAACCAGGTGCAGACTGACTCGGCCGGCAACACCATCGACGCGGCCATTCCTCAATATGCCACCATCGTGGCCAACACCAACGTCGCCAACATCTCCTTTAACCAGGCGCCCGATGTCCTCGTGAAAGCCGCCTTCGATCCCGGCTGGGGACACTATGAAGTCTTCGGCATCGCCGGCTTCGCCCACGAGACCGTCTATCCCGGCACCACCACCAACAGCGCCAAGTACGGCGGCCAGGCAGACATTGAAGGCTTCAGCGGTGGAACGGCAGGCGCCAAGTTCGCTTCTTCCACCTCGGTGGGTTCCTACTCCGATAGCATCATCGTCGGCGGCGCTGGCGGCAGCTTGCGCGTTCCCATCATCCCCAACCTGCTCACCTTCGGCGCCAAGGGCCTCTTCGGACCTGGCGTGGGCCGCTACGGCGACTCCACCCTGGCCGACGTAACCGCCAACGACTCGGGCGATCTGCGCCCCATTCACAACGTCTCCGGCCTGTTTACGCTGGAAGCCACTCCCACGCCGCGCCTGAACGTTTATCTGAACTACGGCGGCGACTACGCCGGCCGTGAAGATTTCGGCACAGGCAGCGCCATTGCCTCGTCTTTGGGCTCGCCCAGCGCGGTGTTTTGCCCCACCACCGCGGGCGCCTTCGCCTGCACCTCCTCGCCCACGGCTGCAGACATCGCCGCCGGTGGCAAATGGGGCGGCCATTGGAGCACGCCGGCTGTAGGAACCACCGCCGTCGGCTACGGTTCGCGCCTGCTCTCCAACTCAGCCTGCAATACCATCGCGGCTCCCGGCTACAACTCCGGCAGCTCCACCGGATTCCTTCCCGGCGGCTCCTGCGGCGCGCAAACCCGCAACGTGCAGGAACTCACCGGCGGCTGGTGGTATGACATCTACAAGGGCGATCACGGCCGCTTCCGCCAGGGCTTCCAGTATGGCTACGCGGTGCGTGAAGGCTGGTCGGGCGCAGGCTCGCCCGGCATCGGCGCCAAGGGCATCGACAACATGTTCTGGACCTCGCTCCGCTACTACCTCCCTTAACCCGCAAGGTTTCAGCGACCAACCAGAAAGGGCAGCCCCAACTGGGCTGCCCTTTTTCCTTTGCCGGCAAACGCCACTCGCCCCCAACAAATATTTCGTCTACCTCACATCTTCATTCGCCGGGCAACTTATCAGGCAGTCAATTGTCTTTTCGATGTGGTTCGCGTAGACAGCTCCAAGTGCGATCAGCGCGACCTCGCCGTCGGGACGAATGAGCACATACCCTGGTATTTGCCCGGTCCACCGATTTGTCGCAACACCGAAGTCAATCGGCAGTTGCGCCGTGAACGGCATCATCGCGATCGGCGATTTGATCTTGTAACTCTCCCGCATGCGGCGCACCGCATCCGGCTTGTCATTCAGCGCCACCATCAGCAGGCTCATTTGATCGCGTTCGGCACTGCTCAACACCTTCGGCATCGCTTCAAAGCAGGGCGGACACCATGTACCCATAAAATCGATGAGCAGCCACTTGCCTTTGAATTGTTCCAGAGTCAGCGGCCGATTATCGATATCGTTAAACTCCGCATCCGGTGCGCTGAAACCACTCGCAACATGCTTGAAAGGATTGGCGCCGACCGGCGAGTAGTCCTGCGCTGGAATCTCGCGAAGGCCAATCTCCATGCCGAAATCGCCGCGCTTGATGAACAGGTTGATTTTTCGGCGGTATCCCTCGTTGAAAAGACTTGCCATGAGCATAGGCCCGGTGTCCCCAGCATTTTTGCCGTCGATTCGAACGATCAGATCCCCTTTGATCAGGTTGAAATGGATCGGTGTGGTCGATGCACTGACCACCCGCCAGCCTTTAGGTTCGTGGGTGATCGTAACATTGTCGACCGCGACCATGGGTTCGGATTGCGAGTACGCGAACTGCGCACAAAGAGCGATATAGATATACAGGAGTATCCGTTTCATGATTGAAAAGTATTATATGTGCCCGTTCTTCAGGCACGAAGCTTCGTGATGCCTTCCTAGGGTGTATCGACATATACCGGCGCACAGCGACGGGAGCCATTTTTTCTCAGTTCGAGGAAAGAGGAGCGACGCATACCGGGTGTCTGCTAGCGACGATTGACGAAGAAATGAGGAAAAATGGCCCCGTCCCTTCGGGTTGCGGTTAAAATCCGGCCATACTTCATTGTCGGCCTCGAAGGTGGACCCGCCACAGTCTTCGGCCTCCGCTTCGTCTGGCCGGATTTTTCCTCGCAACGCTGCGCACCGGTATATGTCGATACACCCTAGACCCGCGCCCCCCCGTCCTTCAGCGTCTCCAGCACCAGCGCCAGCGCCTCCTCCCAATCCGGCATGCGCACGCCGAACGCTTCTTCAAGACGCAAGCCAGACAGCCTTGAGTTCGCCGGTCTCGTCGCCGGCCTCGGAAACTCGCTGGTCGGAATCGGAATCAGCTTCGGCGTCCCGGCTCCCAGGCTGACCGACCTCTCAATCAGCGCCTTGGCAAATCCAAACCAGGTGGTCGCACCAGAGCACGCCATGTTATAGATGCCGCTTCGCCCCTGCAATCCCCCGCCCGCAGGACCCAGCACCTGCGCCAGAACATCCGCCGTCGCCTGCGCAATGCACTCGCTGGATGTCGGCGCGCCCGTCTGGTCGTCCACCACCCGCAGCTCCGCGCGCTCTTTGGACAGGCGCAGCATGGTCAGCAAAAAGTTGTTGCCGCGCGCTCCGTAGACCCAACTGGTGCGGAAGATCAGGTGATCGCAACCCACCGCCGCAATCGCCTCATCGCCGGCCAGCTTGGTCTTGCCGTAGACGTTCAGCGGGTTCGGCGCGTCGGTCTCCACCCACGGCCCCTGCTTGGTTCCGTCATAGACGTAATCAGTGGAGTAGTGCACCAGCAGGCTACCCAGGCGTTTGGCCTCTTCGGCCAGCACGCCGGGGGCGGTCCCGTTGATCGCCATGGCCAGCTCCGGCTCGCTCTCCGCCTTGTCCACAGCCGTGTAGGCCGCCGCGTTCACAATCGCCGCGGGCGATGCCGCGCGCACCGCGTCGCGAATCGTTTCGGGCTTCGCGAAATCCACCTCCGGCGAGCCCACCGTGGCAATCGGGCCCAGGCAGGCCAGCTTGTGCCGCAACTCCCAACCCAGTTGTCCCGTGCGGCCAAAAACCAGCACCCTGCTGTTCTTCATACGCTCCCCCACTGAAAAGCCGGTAAGGCTCTAGTTTCCAAATCAGATTTTCCGAACGATTTCAGTGTAGAGCACAAAGCCATTCCGTTCGCCCCAGCGGGATGAAGCAGGTGCCTGATATGGCCCGGCCTGCTGACTCGCTGACTTGCTGGCCCGCTGACTCGCTGCCAACTACACCGCACGTGCCAGCCGCTCACGAGAAGCGGCCGTCTCCAGCACGCTGGCCGTCGTCGTTCCGATCTTGCGCAACAACAGCTCAAACCGCGCGTCGCCTGCGAGTTGTCGCAGCATCGGATCGCAGCGAAAGCCAAGGCTCCAGACAGACCCTTCCGCGTACGCTGCCTCCAGCCATCGGGCCGCATCCTGGCTCAGGTCAAGGCCCACGGCAACCAGCGCCAGCGCATACGCGTTGTTCTTCTTCTGCGCGTGCATCTGTTCCAGGCTGCGCAGAATCTCCCACGCCTTGGCCGCCTGTTTGCGCCTCGCATACGCATATCCCAGAACACCTTTGAGCGTCCGGCTCTGCGGAAACCTGGCGGCCATCGCCTCAATCCGCTCCATCGCGTCCGCCGAGCCCGCCTGGACAAGCGCCAGTACTTCAATCTCGGCAAGCCAGGCTCCGCATCCGCCGGTGGCCCGCACCTGCGCCGTCAGTTCCAGCGCCTGCTCAAAATCTCCCGCAAGGTAATGGCTCCAGCAAACCTGCGCGCCCAATGAGCAGACCAGCGTGTTTTGCCGCCACGCCTCCCAGCCCCGCTTGATCGCCTCGGCAGGATTGCCCTCCGCAAGATGCAACATCGCCCGGCCGGACAGCGCAAACGGCCTCCGCGGATGCCTGCAGAGTACCTCGTCAAAGTGCGCCCGCGCCTGCCGCCACTTGCGCTCGTACACCATGTTGAGCCACGCCGCGCTCAACATCGCGTCCGCATCGTCCGCGTCGATCTGCGCCGTTCGACGCAGCGTTTCCATCGCGCACGGATACGCCAGCGAGCCGTCGATCACCCCCAGCAGCGCCGACGCGATCATCGCGTCCGCCAACCCCGTCAATGCCCGCGTATTCCCCGGATCGACCTCGATCGCCTTGCGGCACAAGCCCGCAATCGTGTTCAGGTTTTCTTCCGAGCGCGTCTCCCACAGCCCTTGAGCCCGCTCCGTCAGTTCCTGCGATCTGCGCTTCGCCTCAGCCTGAGCATCTGCCGCGTCCGCCTCACCCACCCGCAACTCGCCCGCCAGGCTCACCAGCCAGCGGTCAATCTCATCCGCGTACGCAAACACTGAACCCTTCGCCCCGCCAAAATGGTGAACCGGCAGACCCTGACAGCCGTGCCAGCGCTGCACCGTGCGTGAACTTCGTTCCAGATAACCCGCTATCGACTTCCAAGAATCCAACCGCAACTTGCTCACGACTTTGCCAACTTTCCAGTGAAACGGGCTGTTGCAAATCGCGGAAGGCGGAACAGTTCGAGCGGGCTACAACATGCTGCGAAGGTTGCTTCTTATAGAGCCATGAGCAACGACTGACTGAATTCTAGGACGAAAGAGGCGCGGGTCTCCGGCCCTGTTGACGAATTGGGAAGCGTCCAAATCCAGATCGGGAACTGGGAGCACTTGCTCCCCGTTTCTGTCCCTAAATGGCATCAATTGTCGCAAAGTGTCGCGAATTGTCGCGATTTGTCGCCTTCAGTCGCCGCCGAATCGAGAGCACGCACTTACCATTCTGGACCGGTTCCGGCCTCGCACCGTGACCCTCCAACGTCTGCCCGGATTCCGTCCCGCGCGCACATGCAGCGCAACGTTATCGCGCCGCCGGCTCGCCGGTAGTCAGGAATGCCGCTCCATCAATTCGATCTCCCGAAGCCAGCACATCTCTCAGCTTTTCCGGATTCGCTCCGCTGCGGCAGACCGCTGCCAGAAGCATTCTCAACGCCGTGGCCGGGGTTGTATCCGGCTCCAGCCGAAAGATCCATGGAACGTTGTTGGTGGTCAGCGACTTGTCGGCGCTTAACGCGATCACCGGCACAAAGCTCTTCAGCGCCAGTTGCTCCGCCAGGTGAGCCGCGTTGCGATCGAGGGCCACAATTGCCAGAGCGTGCTCATCCATCAGCGCCTGCACCAGGGCCGTGGACGCGGCGCCCCAGTTCTGATCGCTCTCCACCGGCAGCAACTTCCACGGCCGCCCCTTCGCCGCGCCGAATTCGAGCTCTGCCTGCACCTCCGGCGATCGAGCGACTTCAACCGCCCTGGGGCCAAACAGCACCACGTTCACCGGCCCTGCCGGCACATCGGCCCGATGCGGCCCGTTGTACTCCACACCGCCCTCACCCACCCGCGCATACGGCGCCTGCGGTGCAGCGGGCGGCGCTTGCGCGTCAGGAGCTGGTTGCGGCACATCGATCGCACCTGCTTTTGCCTCTGGGCGCGTCAGCGCCGTCTGCCCCACCGCAGGGGTCTGGCTGACAGGCTGTTTCACCATCAAGGCTACGCGGTAAGTGATTGCCCCGTTGTGCACAGTACCCAGGTAAAGCGGCGCGACATTCTTCAGGTTCGGATCGAAGATCATGCGCCCGGTCACGCCGTCGTAGGTGTCGATGTTGGCCAGCGCATCGTGAATCCGCGCTCGATTCAACCCCGCCTTGCAGATCGAATCCAGCAGTTCGTTCATGGTGTCAAAGGCCATGGAGGCGAACTGTTCCGGCTTCTCGTGGAAGCGGGCTTCGAAGCGGCGGTTGAAAGCGAGCCAGCGCGGGTCGGTGCGCGTGGGATCGTAGGGGTACACCGCTTCGAATCCCTCCGCCGCGCCGCCGGCCTGGGCCAGCAGCGTGTCGCCCAGCGTGCGGTACTCGCCGAAGGCGCGCTGCGTCATCCCCGCTGCGCGCATCTGCTTCAGGATCGCCGCCGCTTCCGGTTCATCGCCCACCAGCAGGACAGCGTCCGGCCGCGAACCTTTGATCACCTTCAGTTGCCTGGAGTAGTCTGTCTCTCCGGGCTGAAAAACCTGCTCCATCACCACCGGGTGGCCCAGCCTGCGCGAGGCGTCCAGAAACTTTCCCAGGCCAAAACGTCCGTAGCGGCTGCTTGCCCTGAGAACTGCCACGCGCTTCAGGCCAAGCTCGGTATAGATGCGCCGGGCCAATGTCATGTACTGCTGCCGGTCATCCTGCATGGTGCCGAAATACCACGGAATGGTGGTCTCCGGAACCGTGGGATCGGAGTTGGCAGAGCTCACCACGGGCAGTTCCGCGCGCAGAGCCACGCGCAGCGCAATGTGCGTCGATTCGGAGCTGATGGACCCGAAGATGGCCCACACCTGGTCGTCGTAGGCCATCTTCACCGCTTCATCCGAGGCCGAGCCCCAGATGGCCGGGTCGGTCGGCCGCACATCGCCATACACCGCTTTCGCCTGCCAGTTGTTGTAGTCGTTGTGCAGCATCAGCTTGAAGGGCTTGCCACCGTAACCGCCCCCGGCATTGGCCTCTTCCACGGCAAGTTGCGCGCCGTGCAGCATGCGCATTCCAAGCACCGATTCGGAATTATTCTCGATCGGTCCGAAGAAGCCGATGCGCACCTCCGTCCCGTCTTTCGGATCGGGAATATCGCGCGCCGCACCGACATAAATATTGGGACGGACATAGTTGAGATCGTACGGCGTGGCGAACTTGGCGTATGGCTTCATGTCATCCGGTTCGCCCGCATACGGAGTCACTTCGCGATCCTTCGGCGGTCCCGGCGGATGCGCCCCGCACTCGCACACTCGCTTGCCCGCGCCCTGGCCCGCGGCCGATACCGCCATGGCCAGCGAGCACATCCCCAACATCCACCATCCCTTACGCATGACCACTGCTCCTTGGCGCCAACTACTCCCCGCTGTTCGCTGCCTTGTCCGTACGGAACATCGCGATGGCTTCAATCTCAACCAGGAGTTCCGGCCGGCACAGGTGCGCCTGGATGCCTGTCGAAGCAGGCAGCGGATCAAGCCCCTGTTCCTTGAAAAACGCCGTGCGCCCCGCGTTGAAGACGTCGTAGTCGCGATCGATGTCGCGCAGGTAGCAACTGGTGCGCACGATGTCGTGCCAGGTGCATCCTTCCGCGGCCAGCAGCCCCGTAATGTTGTCGAAGGTGCGCCGCAACTGGGCCGGAAAATCGCCGATATGCACGCTCACACCGTGCTCGTCGATCGAAGCCGTGCCCGAGATCAGCAGGATGGTGACGCCGCCGATATCGATGCGCATGCCGCGCGCAAACGAACTCGGCTTGGCGTATGCGTACGCCTCGTTGAGTACTCCGTGGTTGGTGATGGCGCGCTTTTCAATCGGCGCGTGCGCAATGGCTTCCAGAATATCTGCGAATGCATTCATGACTGCTTTTCTCCTGAATCTTTATTGTTTTTCCCGAATTCCGTGGCTCAATCCCTTGGCGGTCGCGACCCATATGTCGTCGCCTTGAAAGTCGATGTTGAGGATGTAGTTGTGGGCCGGCGCCGTGGTCACCGCGACCGGCGTAACTGTGCCGTCCGCGTCGCGCACCGTCATCTCCGGCTTGCCGTCCTTGAGCGACGGGGTATAGACCGCCCAGTTCACTCCATCATAGTAAGCCAGCCCCTTGTCGGTGCCGAACCATGCGCGCTTCGCGTCCACACCCTTCACGACATTGGTAAAGTTCGACGGAAGCCCGCTGTCCTTCTTGAGAAAGTTGTGCCAGTAGCGCCCGTCGTAGTGGCTGTCACCGAAGTAGGTGGCCGCCCACAACACATTGTCGACATAACTGACCGAGGTCACGATCTCGTGGATCAGTCCCTGGTCCTTGAACAGAACCATCTCCGTCTCGCCGTCAGGATCGTCGTACTTGTCCCACTTACCCGTCTTCTGGTCGTACTCAAGCACCCCGCTGCCCCAGATGCCGTAGTAAACCTTGGTGGGCGTAGCGGAGACCGAGTAAGACCATATCTCGAACATGGGCGTGTTGCGCTCGTTATAGAGCGACCACTGGTTGCTGTGAAGATTCAGCCGGCATGCGCCGGCAGCCGTTGCCACCCAGACATTCTCACCCTCGACGGACACCCCATAGACCACGTCGTTGCTCAGGCCCGAGTTCAATTGCGTGAAGCTGTCGATCCGTCCGCCCGAGATGCGGCTCAACCCGCCCATGGTGCCGGCCCACACATCGCCCGTGTTCTTATCCAGAGCCAATGAAATCACGGCCCGATGCGCCAGTCCGTCCTTGGTGGTGTAGGTCTTCCACGCATGGTTCTCGTAAACCGCGAGGCCGTTGTCCGTGCCTGCCCAGATGCGATTTCCATCCACCAGCACCGCATACACATGATCGTTCGGCAGCCCGTTGGCCGTGGTGAAGTTCTCAAACCTGAAACGCGGCATCTTCGGCAGCGCCGATGTCCGCGTTACGTTGCCAGGGGCTGGCGCGGCCATCACCACGGTTCCCGCAACCAGCAGCAATACGAGAGTACACAGCTTCTTCATCGCATCCCCTCTCATCGAGTCCTGAGATACTCAATCAGGTCGTTGAGCTCGTCCTTGGTTAGATCGTTCGTCCGTCCGTGCTTGTCGTCCGGGTTGTAAACCGTCCAGATCTCCTCGAGCGTGCGCGCGGAACCGTCATGCAGATAGGGCGCCGTCAACGCTATGCTGGTCAGCGGCGCGGACTTGAGCAGGCCCGCATTGTCATTGGCCTTGTGCGTTCCCACATCGAAAAGTTTTTGGTTCGTGCCCTTGGGACCGCTGTGGCAGTATGCGCAGCGATTGAGCTCTGGAATGGTTTTCTTGAACTTGTCTACCGCTCGCTCAAAGAGTGCCTTGCCGCGCTCCTGCGCAGGCGTCAACTGATAGCCCGCTAGCTTCCACCGGCTGGGCCGCGGATCGAGACTGCGAAGGTAAATCGTCAAATCGGCAAGCGTCAGGTTGTCGTAGTTTTCCGAGCGCCAGAAGTACTTCTCTGTCCGTGGTCCGCACTCCGTTGGAATGTTCGGATTCGTCCCGGTCCACTTGTAGGGCTCGGTGTCCTTCACGCCTTCGAGTAATTTGTTGTCGACGATGTTGCGGCCAAATCCATCCGGCTCGAGGTTCCACGTGATGCCGTCGAATGTGGAGTCGATGTGACAGTTGGCGCAGCCAATCTCTCCCTGGAACGAATAGCGCGCTGTGTAGAAAGTCTGCTCGCCATGCCGGATCGCCGAAATCGTCTTCGGCCCTTCGAGCTTGACGGTTGTCTTCACTTGATTGGTGCGCGTGTCGATCACGCTGATGGAATCGTCGAGCCGGTTGGCCACCAGCAGCGTGCGTCCATCGCGCGTGAGAGTCAGGCCGCGCGGATTCAGTCCCACCGCAATGCGCGCCACAACATAATTTGCGCTCGCTGACAGATCCTGCACAAAAGGCGCCGGGTGCGCATGAATGAAGCGCATCAGCCGCGGCACGTCGATCACCGTCACCGTCTCCGAGCCGCCGCTGGTCACGTAGATGCGCGACTTGTCCGGCGAAATCGCCACGCCGAACGGCTGCGAAACGTAACGCTCCAGTTCATCGAGCGGCACTTCAACCGTTCCGCCCACATCCGCGCCAAACACCGTGATCGTATCTTCGAAAGCTCCGCCATGCTCCAGGTGCGCCAGCGGAATCATGTTCTTGGGGTGGTACTCGGCCACCACGCCCAACCGGCCATCGGGCGAAAACGCGACATGAAACACGCCCGCAATGTGGTGCAGCGGCATGCGGTCCACGACCACCGCACGCCCCGCGTCGATGACCGTGATCTCGGATTCCGGAGGCGTGCGATTTTCGATCCCTGTCCGCTGCGCGTCGGGATTGGGATACACATGCGTCGCATAGATGCGGCTTCCATCCGGCGACAGCGTCAGATAACTCGATCCTCGTCCGGCCAGCAGCCGCTTCTCTTCCACGCCCGTGGCTGCGTCCAGCACAACCACATCGTTGCTGATGCGGTTCGCGACGAACAGCCGCGTGCCTGCACGATCCTCCACCACGCTCGATGGCTCCGCGCCCACGGGCCATGTCGCGGTTACCTTCAGCGCCTTTGTGTCGATCACGCTCAGCGTGTCGTCCCACGTGTTGGTCACGAACAGCGTTGCCCCATCCGGGGACAACGAAAACCCGCGCGGTATATGCCCCACGGCGATCTTCGCGGTCACCGCGTAGCTCGCTGCATCCAGCACTCTGATCTCGTCACTGCCCTGGCACAGCACGTAAAGCCGCGCTCCATCTGGAGAAAAGAGCACTTCAAGCGGGGACGCGTACGGTACGTTTTCAACCGTCCGGTGTTCCTCACCTTCGCATGCGGTGTTCGCGCCGCACAGCGCAACCGCAATCAACACCATGGCCGCGAGCGGCAGATTCATCGCCGCCCCAGCCCAGGCTCCGCGTTGATTGCGTTCAGTCACTTCGGCTCCTCCACCGTCAGCACGCGATCCGCCGTCACGTTTTCCAGCGTCTGCTCGCGTCCGCTCGGCCAGTGCACAATCAGCTTGTCGACCGTCGCCGCCGCGCCCAATCCAAAATGCAATCGGCTGTCGTCCTGCGACAGGTAGCCCGATCCGGCGACGCGTTCCGCCGTGTGCCGCTTGCCGCCGGCGAACACTTCAACCCGCGCGCCTATCCCGTCCCGATTGCTCTTCGTCCCCACCAGCTTGATCGCAATCCAGTGCCCGGTGTTCGTTGAAACGTTGCGCACCAGCGTTCCCTTGCCGCCCAGGTTCACAACGAACGCATCCATCTTTCCGTCGTTGTTGTAGTCGGCAAAACATGCGCCGCGCGCCGTCGTGCGTTCGCTCAGCACCGGCCCTGCTTCACGCGAAACATCCGCAAACTTGCCGTTACCGATGCCGCGAAACAGCGTGTGCTCCTGCGGAATCAGGTGAATCAGGCCGCCGTGAAAGATAAGAATGTCCAGCAGCCCGTCGTTGTCGAAGTCGTAAATCCCCGTACCCCAGCTCACGTACTGCGCATTGGTCTGCGAGACGCCTGTCTGCGCGCCAATATCCTCAAATGTCAGCTTTCCAGTGTTGTGCAGCAGGCGGTTGTAGTGCCCGTCAGTCACCCAAAGATCCAGCACGCCGCGCCCTTCAAGATCCGCAAACACCGGCCCCATCGAAGAAGTTGATTCGCCGTTCTGCCCAAACGCCGTGCCTGAATCGCCGCCGATCTCTTCAAACGTTCCATCATGCTTGTTGTGAAAGAGAAAGTTCTCCGTGCGATCGTTGGCAACGTAGATGTCGTCCCATCCATCGTTGTCGAAGTCGGCCGCCGTCACGCCCATGGTGCGTCCCACATAGGCGCCGATGCCCGACTTCTCCGTAACATCCGTAAATGTCCCGTCGCAGTTGTTATGGAACAGCATGTTGGTCTCGCCCTCATAGTCGAGCGGCCCCGGATAATTGGTCGGCGCATAGTAGGCGCGATACTTGGGATCGAACTTCACATAGCGGCCTACAAAAAGATCCACGCAGCCATCCTTGTCGTAGTCCAGCCAAGTTGAGCTGATCGCCCATCCATCCACCTTGATGCCGGCCTTCTCCGTCACATCGGTGAAGTGCCCGTTGCCGTCGTTGTGATAAAGAATCACCTTTCCATAGCCGGTAACCAGCAGGTCTTCATTGCCGTCGTTGTCGTAATCGGCCGCGGCCACGGCCATTCCGTACATATCCGGATTGAGCCCGGCCTTTTCCGTCACATCGGTAAAATGGCCGTTGCCGTTGTTGCGATACAGATGATTGTGCGGAGGCGTCGCCGGCTTTTCCTTCAGTGGATACGGGTGCATCGAGTCATCGAGCGGCCGCCCGTTGACCACATACAGCGACATCAATCCGGAGTTGTTGTAGTCGAGCCAGACGCAGCCCGCGCCCGTTCCCTCCAGCAGCGATCCCAACTGACGCGATCCGAAACTATGCGTAAAATCAATGCCCGCCGCATCGCTCGCATCCTCAAATCGAATCACCGGCTCCGCCTTCGGCGACGCAGGCGCCTGCGGTGCGGCAGACGCCGCTGTCGCGCCAGGAGTGACCTGCGCTCCGGCAAGGCTTTGCCCGGCAGCCAAAGCGATCGCGCTGAAAAGCAGAAGAACGCGACTCGTCATATCAATTGCCTCCCGGCGCAGTAGACTGTGCAACAGCCGATTGCTTCGCGCCGGTCAAATCAACCGGCGTTGTGGTGTGCAGCAGTACCGCCGGCATCGTGTTCTCTGACGCCCGCTCCGGCCCTGCATGACAGCCAACGCAGATGCGCTGCTCGCCTTTGCGAATCCAGAACCACCCGTGCTCCTGCCGCACAACCGCGCCCTTCCGATCGAGCAGCGCAAACCGAATCGGCTTGTCCGCCGGCACCTTCACATAAAACGATCCGTCCGATTCCACCGGCGCCGTGCCCATCGCCATCGCATGTCCCGCGCCGTCCAGCGTCTCAAGCCGCACCTGCGCGGGCACAACTTTCAAATCGCCTTCGCGCGACTGACGCGCATCGAGAGCCATCATGTTTGCGTAGTTCCAGTCGTGCAATCCGGAGGGGTGACGCTTCGGCCGCGTATGCCGCGCAATGACCACCGGTTCCACAAGATCTTCGCCGCTTACAGCCAGCAGCGTCTCCAATACATTCGCTCCAGCACCCGCAGTCGAAGCAGCCTTCCGTAACTTGAGTGCGTAGTGAGTGCCCGATCCGGCTCGCTCGCTTACCAGCCAGTCGCCCGCTGCCGTCTCCGCAATCCCGCCCGCATACTCGCCGCGCGGCCCGGCAACCCGCGCCTCATGCGCCAGGGCCGAAGTAAATCGCCCCAGCGAACTTCCGTGCGTGAAGACCACATCGCCCGACGCCAGTTGCCTGCCGCCCCAGCGAGCCACGCCATGATCGCAGCGATACGACTCCACTCCCGAACCATCGGAATAGGCCAGGTACGTCTCCGGCGTCGCGCCCGATCCCAGCGGGAATCCGGACTCAAACAGAATCCGCCCGTCCAGTAGCACATCGTCGGGAATCGTGTTCCCCGGCACATAGCTCAGCGGAAGCACCGTTGCACTCGCCTGGTCATCCACAGGTTCATTGACCTCGCGGCCATCCTTGCCTGCAACCTCCAGCCGGAAGCCCTGCGCCGTCTTGCGCGCGTACACCAGCCGCCCACCGGGCAGATAGAGCGGCCGAATCGCGTCGCCCTCACCGTCAATCAGCCTGCGCAGCGAGTGATCAGACAGCTTCAGTTCCCAAATTTGCCAGGCGTCGTTTGCGTTCTGCTTGCCCGCAAACAACACCCGCCTTCCATCGAATGAAATGTTGGCGTCCGCACTGGCCGCAAAACCCGTCACCAGCGGCTCCGCGTTGCCTTCATGAATGAGCAGCAACTGTGCGCCCTTGGGAAACCGTTCCGCTCCGCGCAGCGCAGCCAGCGGCTCGAAAGCCGGAGCGGCCGTCACCACGACGTCTACATTCAGCGCCGCACTTGCGCTCAACCCAGATTGTGATTGAAACCCGCAAAGGGCAGTGAGCATCGCAACCAGCGCACACCTCGCAAGCAGTCGGGGAGCGACTTTCATCCAACCGCCTCCATGGGCCGCGCGCCCGGCGTCTCGCGCCGCTCAAGCTCCATCGCGCGCACCGCAAGCCACGGCTCAAGGCCGTCCATCATTTCGTCGAAGCCCGCAAAGTCGAGCGACTGCTCACCATCGCTCCAGGCCTTCTCGGGATGCGGATGCACTTCAACCAGCAGCCCGTCCGCACCGCCCGCAACCGCAATGCGCGCCAGCGCAGGAACCAGTTCGCGATGCCCTGCCGCATGACTCGGATCGGCAATCACCGGCAGATGAGAAATCTGCTTGAGCAGCGCGATCGCCGCCACATCGAAGGTGTTCCGCATCGCCGTTTCAAAGGTGCGAATGCCCCGCTCGCAGAGAATGACGTTGGGATTTCCGTTATCCAGAATCAACTGTGCCGACCGCAGCCACTCCGCAATCGTGGCCACCATGCCGCGCTTCAGCAGCACCGGCCGCCCTGAGCGCGCCGCGGCTTCCAGCAGCGAGTAATTCTCCATGTTGCGCGTGCCGATCTGCAAGATATCCGCGTACTCGGCCACCAGCGGAACATCGTCTTCCTGCATCACTTCCGTGATGATGGCCAGCCCGCTCTCATTGCGGGCGCGCGCCAGCATCTGCAGGCCCTGAAGGCCCAAACCTTGAAATGCATAAGGAGAACTGCGTGGTTTGAAAGCGCCGCCGCGCAGAATGCGGGCTCCCGCGCGCCGGACATGATTGGCGGTGGCCATCAGTTGGAACTCGGTCTCAACCGAGCATGGCCCAGCCATGGTGATGAACTCGTCCCCGCCGATCTCCAGGTCCAGCGCCGGCACCACGGTTTGTTGGCGCCGCGTGCTCTTCAGAACATCGGGACTCTCGGCAAATCGTTCGTGCCAGTTTGCGCGCACCCTGTGCGCTCCGTTTCTGGGGAAGCGGAAGGATCAGACTAACGCCCACTTTGGAGCTCTACCTCAACCGAAAGATGGAGGTTTGGCGTGCATGGACAACATCTGTGACGCAGCTCACAAACCGGCTCGATCCATCCGCGTTTCCTCGCAGGAAGTCAAGGGGGCAGGCACGTTTTTCGGCAATCCGGAGCAGGATGCAGCGTTCAGGCGTACGGGCCGACGTCGATAGGCTGCTCCGACTCAATGGTGCGCAGACGCTGGGACCACTCGTCGAGCCATTGGCGGCGTCGGCGCTCCTCCACGCGGACCGGGCCGTAATGGATAGCGGGTGCGAGCACGCTGAATCCCGTGAACTGAAAGATGCCGCGGTGGATGGGGCGCAGGATGCCGAGAATGTCGCCCTCTTCGCCACCGGAAACATAGCTCGACTGAAATCCGCCCGTGGTGAGCGAGAGCAGGGCGCGCTTGCCGCGGAACGGGCCATGCTCGTAAATGCGTCCGGAGCCGTACGCGCGGCCCATGGCGAAGACGCGGTCCACCCAGCCCTTGAGGATGGCGGGCAGGCCGAACCACCAGAGCGGAAACTGGAAGATCACAAGATCGGCGGCCTCCACTTTGCCGATTTCCGCCTCCAGTGCGGGTGCGAAGCCGTGAGTCTCGGTGGCATGCCGTTCTTCAACCTGGGGCTTGAAGTAGTCGGGATCCTTTTGTTCCAGGAAGTTGGCCCGGCTGGTGCGGGGATCGAAATCCATCCTGTAAAGATCGCTGCTGACCACCGTGTGGCCGGCCGCGGTCAGAGTGGCTGCGGCGGTATCGAACAGGGCGCCGTTGAAGCTTTTCGGCTCGGGATGTGCGAACACGATGAGAACATTCATCAGCTTGGCCTTTCAGAACTAGTGTGATGTCCCAGAATTCCGCATCATAATTTGGCAGTCTCAGTCCCCCAAAAATCAGCTGACATCCTGAGCGAAAGGGGCCCCAAACGTTCTTCAGTTTGGGGGTGGTGAGTCGAAGGATCTGCGGCTGCACTTCGGGATTTATGCCAGGAACTTTGGAGACAGGACACTAGACGTAAACACTGATCTACAGATGTCCACGAATGGGCAACCGATGCGAAAAAGTGAGGGCGAAATCAATGCGGCGCGATGAGGCGCCGGGAATGCGAACCAACTTGATTCCATCGTAGTACTGCAGTTGTAGATCGGGAATCCCGGAGGGAGCACGGGGTTTCAACCCCCTGAAAAGGGTCGAATTTACGTGGCCTTCAGGCCCGGGCCTTTGTCTGGATTCCACCAATCGAGCCAGATACAACTGTAGTACTAGCTGAACGCCATCGTCGGCACTCGATAGCCAAACGCCTTATCGACAAACGCAGCAATCCCCAGAGCCGTCTCGTCCTGAAACGGCCGCGCCACTATCTGCACGCCTATCGGCAATCCCTCTGGCGACTGCCCCACCGGAACCACGGCGGCCGGCGCGGCGAGCGCATTAAACCACTGCGAGTGCCGCCACGCGTCCATGTATTCAACTGCCCGCCCCTCGACATCCCAGCTACGCTCGTCGTGCCTGAACGCCGGCACGCTCGCCACCGGGCACAGCAGCACTGGATACGCGCGCATCTCTTCAAGCGTCTTGGCGCGCAGCAGATCGAGCTCCGCCCACGCGTCCAGCAAATCCTGTGCGGTCAGCGGCGGTGCAGCCTCGGCGAACCCGAGAAACTCTCTGAAGATGGGGCTCAACTGCCCTTCATGCCCGCGAATCTCCGGCGCATAAAACATTTCCCCGCACTGCACAAAGAACTTCACCCACAGCTTGCGCAGCGGCTCCAGCGTACTCGGCCTGAAGGGCTCCACGCGAAAGCCCGCGCCCCGCAACGCAGCCGCAGCCGATTGCACCGCCGCCCGCGTCTCCGCCGTCACTGGAACCAGCCCATCGTCCTCGAAAAACCCAATTCGATTCGCGCGCAGCTCTTCCACACCCGGCTCGCGCAACGCAACCGGCGGACTCACCGGATCCAGAGAGTCCTGTCCGCTGAGCGTGCGAAACAGCAGTTGGACGTCAGGAATTGTCCGCGCCATCGGCCCAATCGCACCCAGAATCGAAAACGGCCCCACGCACGGCGGCAGATGCCCGCGCCCCGGAATGCGCCCCGGCGTCGGCTTCAGCGAGCAGATCCCTGTGAAATGCGCCGGCACACGCACCGATCCGCCGCTGTCGCTTCCCAGTCCCGCCGCCGACATACCCGCCGCAATCGCAGCCGACTCGCCGCCGCTCGAACCACCCGGCGACCGCTCCAGGTCCCATGGGTTCGACGTGCGCCCGTGCAGCAGATTCGCCGTCTCATACGCCATCAGAAACTCAGGGCAGTTCGTCGTGCCCAGAATCAGCGCGCCCGCCGCGCGCAATCGCGCCACCACCACCGCATCCTCATGCGGCACATCGCCCTTGTGCAGCAGGCTCCCGATCTCGCATTTATAACCCGCCGTCGCAATCGACGACTTCACCGTGACCGGCAATCCATGCAGCGGCCCATACGGCCCGCGCGCCTCGTCCAGCACTCGCGCCTGCACCCGCACGCGGTTGGCATCAAAATCAACCAGCGCATTGAGCTTCGGATTGAGCCGCTCAATCTGATGAATATGCGCCTCAGCCAGTTCCAGCACAGAAATCTCGCGCGAGCCGAGAAGCTCCAGTTGCCGCACCGCCGAACTGAGCACCAAATCATTCATAGCAACCCAAGAAAGCAGTGACCCGGAGTCAAAACAATTGTCATCCTGAGCGAAAGGGGCCCCGAACGTTTTTCAGTTCGGGGGTGGTGAGTCGAAGGATCTGCATTTGCTTTTCGGCTCCTCATCTCAAGGTCGATCAACCTCATCAATCGCCGGCGCAGCCGGCATATCCCGATAATCAAATCGATACGACCGCACCGGCTCGCCCGAATCCCAACGATCGTTCCAATCAAGCTGATACTTCAACGCGTCCGCATCGTCGGGAAACTTCTCGCTCACCGGATACGGATAGGTGCTCATCCCATGGAACGGCAGTTGCGCCACGGTAAACGGCGACGCGTCCCACCAGTCCATGTCCTTCACAAATCCGTTGGCATAGAAGAAGTAGTCGCGCTTCCAGTGCGCCGGAAGCACCGGCAGCTTGGCCGTATCGAACTCCGCCGCAATCTCTTCGCCGCTTCCAAAAATCGCAAAGCGATTGTCAACGCCCGTCAGCAGCGAAGTCACATCGCCCATGCGCGTGTAGTTGCCGCGCTGATGCTGAAACGGCCCCGTCAAACTCACGCGGTCGTAGTCGTAATCGAGATCGCCCGGGCTCGCCAGGTCAATCTGTTTCGGATAACCGCGGAAGTGCAGTGCAGCCGTCGCCAGCGGAACCTCGGTTGCGCGCGCCTGCGCGTCCTTGCTTTGGTCAATGAGCACCTGGTCCCAATAAATCTGCAGATTGGTCTCCAGCCGAATCCGTCGCGTTCCCGCCGGCAGCTTACCTGTCAGGTCAACAACAATCGTCCGCTCCAGGCCGGCCGGAAATCCCACATCGTCCGCCACGCGCTTCCATGTCCCATCGGCCAACTCCGCCTCAACATAGGGCGACACCGGCTTCACGCCCGCCTGCCACGCCGCATATAAGCTGGTCGCGCTGAAGTAGTTCACGTAGCCCGTCATCAGCAGCCGGATTGGCGCGCCCTGCTTCACCTCACCCAAATCAAGTGTCAACGTATGCAAATTCGCAAATCCATCGTACGGCGCCACTTTGAATCCGCTGGCAAACACATGATCGCGGCGGCTCAACGCATCCAGAACATCGCGTCCTTCACCATCCCACGCGCCCACTGGCAACCGCGCGCCCTCCGTGGCCACTACGCGCCCCGAGGCAAATGGCGGATCGTCGAGGAACCGCTCATCGGGATTCACTTCCACATTTTCCGGATGATCCACGGCCACCACGCGCAACTGGTCAATGTAATTCACTTCCTCCATCGGCTCCATGAAGCGCAGGCTCAGCTTGCCCTTGACGAGCGCCGTCTCTGCGCCATCCACCTTCACCCATTCGCCGGGATTGGGAATGTTGCGCCGCTGCGGCGTGAACCAGTGCCCCACCACGCCCGCGCCGATAACATCAGTCACTAACTTGTACTTATGCCCATCCCACGCAAACAGCACTGGGCAAGAACTTCCGCGCCGATCCGCCTCTTTCATCGCGATGACCGCGCGACCCTGCGTCAACTTGGGCAAATCAATCTCGTCCTGCAACACGCCCGTCGGCCACAGAATGCGCAGCAAATCCACTCCCTGCGCATCGCCGAGCCCCACCAGAATCTGCGGTGCTGATTGCGTCTGGTAGCCCGAGTTGCCGGCCAGCTCCCACTTCTGCCACATCCCGCTGGCGAACACTTCCACCTTCACGCCCAGCGCCGTCTTGTTATCGGCAAAGCCCGTCAGGTCGAGCCGCACAAAGTGATTCTTGTTCGCACCCACATTCTTGAGCAGCACCGGCGGCGCGTTCAATTGGGTCACAATCAGGTCCGCCGCGCCGTCGCCATCCACATCGGCGGCAATCAGTCCGCGCGGGGCTTTCAGATGCACCGAATCCAGTCCAAGACGAGAAGAAACGTCCTCAAACGTCCCATCGCCCTTGTTGCGGAACACGCGCACCTGCGGTCCCGCGCTCGTCTCCACAATCGCCGCCAGGTCAATCCATCCGTCATTATCAATATCAATCGCAGTCACGCCCCATCCGCGCAGCGCGTCTTTCAATGGGAGCTCGACTCTTTCAAACTTCCGTCCAACGTTCTCCGGCCCTGCAACATTCCGCCACAGCGAAAGACCAGGCGCACCGTCGTGCGTAACCGCAATATCCATCCAGCCGTCTTTGTTGTAATCGAGCACCGCAATACCGGTTGTCGGCGCGAGTTTTTCCGCATCGTACAAGGCCTGCGTGGGATATTTGCCTTCGCGCGGATTCACATAGATCAACGGCGCAGCCCCATCCCCAGTGACCGCAATGTCCACCGCGCGGTCATTATTGAAGTCCGTCAGGATCGCCGCCTTCGTCTTCCCGTTCCCGCCCAGACCCGTCGGTTCCGTCCATTCGGTAAACGTCTTGTCCCCATTATTCCGCCACAACACATTCGGCGAGCCGCCGTCCTTCAATGGCGCGCCAGTCAGAAACAAATCCAGATCGCCATCGTGGTCATAATCCACAAACGTAATTCCTGTCGGCCGATTCTTTGCTTGCAAGCCAGCTTCTGCAGTCACATCCTGGAACTTGCCCTTGCCCAAATTGCGAAACAGCAGCACCTGGTCGCCCAGCGCGACGGCAAGATCGTTCAATCCATCGCCATCGAAATCGCCTACCGCGCAGGCGACAGCATGGCCTGAGGCCTTCAGCCCCGCTCCGGCAGCATCCAAGTCGACGAAGTGCCAATTCCCGTTGTTGTGCAGCACGCGGATTGCTTGAGCACCGGTCTGCATCAGCACAAGGTCCATGCTTCCATCGCCGGTAACATCGATCATGCAAGCGCCGCCAGTTGTGGTCCATGGCCAAGGCAAACCGGCAATTGGCAAGTTGAGCGGCGTCTCCACCAGCCTCACCGCAATCATCCCCTTTTGAATCCGCTCCGGCTCCGCCACCGTGGTCACCGTCGAATAATGCCCCTGCTCGCCATAACTCAACCCAATCGGCGCTCCCACCTTGGTGCTGGTCAAATGCTGAAACCGCTTGAAATGCTCCTTGGCCTCTTCCACATGGCCTGACCGCTGCAGCGCGCGCGCCATGGCAAACTCCGCCGATGCATGCTGCGGACTGATAGCCAGTGCCTTCTTCAGGATTTCGATCGCCTTGTCGAAATCCTTCATCTCCTGGTAGCAGACGCCCTCAAAGTAATACGAATCCGCATCGCGCGGATCGAGCTTCACTGCCTGCTGAAAGCTCTCCAGCGCCGGCTGCAATTCATTGCCGGCGTGTTCTGCGAGCCCCAGGTTGTACCAGGCCTGCACGCTCTGCGGATCCAAAGCAAGAGCGGCCTGAAGGGCCTTCTTGGCCTCGTCCAGTTTTTGCAGAGTCATCAGCGCAATGCCTTCATTGATGGCTGCCTGCGCCAGTTTTGGATCCTTCTTGAACGCCTCGGCAAACGAGTCTTCCGCCCGTTCGGTGAATTGCTGGCCCATCTGCGCCACGCCGCGGTTGTTGGTCCGCACCGCCTCCGCATCAAAGCGCGCCTGCGCCCCGGCTCCGATCGCCGCCACCACAAAAACTACAAAAGCCGCCAGTCCGTTCCTCTTCATCAGTCACTTCCCCTGCGCGCCCGAACTCAACTCAATCAATAATCCGCCGAACCCATCAAGTGTATGCGAGCAGGCGCCTCGACCGCAGCGGTCCCGTTTCGTCGATTTTTACGCTGCGCAAAAAGCTCCGCATGCAGCCACACTGGCGCGCTCTACGTTTCCTGGTATAAGCGCGTCGATTGCTCCTATCAACCCAGTTGGATCGCGCCGCAGTAGCAGTACTTTCTCGCCGGACACCCCAGGTCCCTCGCATTTGGGGACCTCGGAACGCACGAAGCCAGTGCGAGCCTCCCGCGAGCGTCCGCTCCATGCAATGGCAATTTATACTTCTCCTGTGATCCCGACCCTCCAGGACATCCGCTGGCACAGCTTCCTCGCACGTTCTCCACTGGCGTCCCCATCC
>Ga0302278_10000778_pt1 | contig 40249 bp, 26 predicted proteins | sample III_Bog_N3_2_FD_194543 | JGI IMG/M metagenome (GOLD analysis project Ga0302278, IMG submission 194543) | Peat permafrost microbial communities from Stordalen Mire near Abisko, Sweden - III_Bog_N3_2 | ecosystem: Environmental > Terrestrial > Soil > Wetlands > Peat | place: Sweden: Abisko...
GATCCTTGAATGGAACGACGTCATCCTCTATCCCGGCGGCACGCCCGCCCAGCAGTTGAGTTACGAAGCCAGGCTCATCCTGCCCGACGGCTGGAAATTCGGCACTCCGCTTCCCATCGCCAATCAGTCCGGGAACCAGGTTTCCTTCAAGCCCATCTCACTCGATCTCCTGGTCGATTCTCCCATCGTGGCCGGCCAGTACTATCGCGCCATCGACCTCACGCCGCCGGGCGAGCCAATCCACCATGAGATCGACATGGTTGCTGACAGCGAAGCGGCTCTCGATATGAGCCCGAAGATCCAAAAGGCGATGACCAGCCTGGTCGCCGAGTCGGGCAAGCTTTTCGGCGCGCGCCATTATCGCGATTACCATTTTCTCTTCGCCCTAAGCGATCACGTGGCGCATTTCGGCCTCGAACATCATGAGTCAAACGACAGCCGCCTTCCCGAGCGCGCCCTCCTTTCACCCAACGCGGGCATGTCCCTGGGCGGTCTCCTCTCGCATGAATTCGTTCACTCGTGGAACGGCAAGTTCCGCCGCCCAGCCGACCTGGCCGTCCCTTACTTCGAGCAGCCGATGGAAACCGACCTGCTCTGGGGCTACGAAGGCCTTACGGATTTCCTCGGTCCCATGCTCGCCGCGCGCAGCGGCCTCTGGACTCCGGAGCAATACCGCGACTACATGGCCAGCATCTCTGCCCAGCTTGGTCCCGGTCGCCCCGGACGCACCTGGCGTCCATTGCTTGATACGGCTATCGGCGAGCCCGGCATGAATGGACGCGGCTGGAATAGCTGGCGTCGCGGCACCGACTACTACGATGAGGGCGATCTGCTGTGGCTTGAAGTTGCCACCATCATCCATCGCGAGTCGCATGGCCAGAAATCCATCGACGATTTCTGCCAGGCCTTTCACGGCGGCGCCAACAACGGCCCCGAAGTAAAGACCTATACCTTCGACGAACTCGTTGCCACGTTGAATGCAGTCGCGCCCTACGACTGGGCCGGCTTCTTTCACACCAGGCTCAATTCAACGTCCGCTGAAGCGCCACTGGGCGGCATCGAGAATGGCGGCTGGAAACTCCTGTTCAACACCGAATCGTCTCACCTGGGTGGACGCCGCGGCGAACAGGACGACCAATATTCCATCGGCCTGCAGGTGGGTGAGGACGGAACCGTCCGCGATGCGTTCGTCGGCAGCCCTGCCTTCGAAGCAGGTATCTCATCCGGCATGAAGGTGGTTGGCGTAAACGGCCGCGTCTACACCCACGACCTGCTAGAAGACGCAATCAAGTCCGCGAAGGATACGACGGAACCCATCACGCTTCTCGTCGTTGTCGACGAGTACTACAAGACCTCCGCCATCAATTACCACGGCGGCCTGCGTTATCCGCACCTGGTACGCGACGAAGCCAAACCCGACTATCTCGACGAAGTCATCAAGGCTCACGTAGTGAGCCAGTAGAATCGTCTTCCATTCAATCGGCACCATGACCACCAAACACCAGCGGCGCATTCCGAGTATCGGAATGCGCCGCTGGCACTTAACTGCGACCTGTCATCTGCAATCTCTCATCTTACTCAACTTCCCCGATATAAACCCCATACGGCCCCAGTTCAAATTGCCCCAGCCACGTTGGATCGGCGGCTCCAGGCGTCTTCAGCAAGGTTTTCGTCTTGCCTCCCGACCCCGGAATAGTCAGGCTCACCATTTGCGGCAAAGCCGTGAAGTTGACGCTGACCACCACCGTTGGCGCGCCAGGCGTCTGCCGCACCCAGCTCAGCACTTTCGTGTTCGCCGTATCCAGCATCGTGTCGCTGCCCTTCGCAAACGCCGGGTTCGTCTTCTTCAAATGAATCAGGCTCTGGTACCACGTCAGCAGCGAGTTCGAATTGCCTTTTTCGGCCGCCACGTTCACTGTCGCCGCGCTTGGCGGCACCGGCAGCCAGGGCTTGGCGTCGGCGTTGCTGAAGCCCGCGTTTGCGCTCGCATTCCACTGCATCGGAGTGCGCTCGCCGTCGCGGCCCTTATCCTTTGGCCATCCGGTCAGGCCAACGGGATCCTTCACGTCTTCCTTGCGCGTGGGCGGCGTGGTCTTCATGCCGATCTCGTCGCCGTAGTAGAACAGCGCCGTGCCCCGGCTCGCAAACAGCATCGTCGAAATCACGCGTTGAATGTCCGTGTCGTGCACCCCGTCGCCATAACGCGCGTCAAGTCGCGGATTATCGTGGTTGTCGAACACCAGCAGCGGAACATTCCCGTTGATCCCTGTCTCCACGTCGTTCAGCTTGGCCCGGAACGCCGCCACATCCAGCTTGTTGATGAACCCAATCTGCGTGTCCATGGGCAGATGAAACTCCGGCTTGCCCGGGAGCCCATACTGTTTGGCCAGCTCGCCGATGTTGGGTAAATAGGTCTCGCCGATCAGCACCCGCGTTCCCGGAAACTTGTCCGACCCAAACGTATCTGTCCACGCCCGCATCTCCTGCATCACAGGATGCGTGCCCGGCAGGTTGTTGGTCATCGTGTCGTTCAAGGCAACGTCGCCGTAGTTGTTGAGGTACGGTTTACCGTCCTTGTCCTTCAGCACTTCATCGTCCCGCAGTTGCGGGTCCTCAAACAAGGTCGTGATCGCGTCAAAGCGGAACCCGCCCACGCCGCGCTTCAGCCAGAACGCGACGACGTCCTTGAACGCTTCGTGGATCTTCGGATTGTCCCAGTTCACATCCGGCTGCTGAATATAGAACTTGTGATAGTAGTACTGGCGCGTCTTCTCGTCCCACTCCCACGCCGAGTGGCCAAAGTCCGACTGCCAGTTATTCGGCACTTCGCCCTTGTCCGTCGCCGTCTCGCCCTTGCCGTCGTGCCACATGTACCAATCCCGATACGGATTGTCCTTTGACGAACGCGACTGAATGAACCACTCGTGCTTGTCCGAGGTATGGTTCATCACCATGTCCATCAGGATCCGAATATGGCGCTTCTCGGCTTCCGCAACAAGATGGTCAAAGTCCTTCAGGGTCCCGTACTGCGGGTCAATGTTCTTGTAGTCCGAGATGTCGTAGCCGAAGTCTACCTGCGGCGAGGGATACACCGGCGAAAGCCAGATCGCATCCACACCCAGGTCTCTCAGGTAGTCCAGGTGCTCGGTAATCCCGTTCAAATCGCCGATGCCGTCTCCATTCGAATCCTGGAAACTGCGCGGGTAAATCTCGTAGATCACCGCATTCTTCCACCAGTCCCGCTCACTCGCGCTACCGGTGCTGTTTGCCTCTTCAGAGGCCGATACCGCAGCCCCCAGCGTGGGTTGGATTTGCGGTCGGGCGGCCAGTTGCTGGCCCCCAGCTGAGCACGCCAAAACCCCTGCAATCAGGAATAAGGCGCAGCTCTCCATGGTCCTTGCGATTCGTACGGTCCAGTGCATTGCGGTTCTCCTCGTTTGCTTCCGCTGCTCGTAATATTGGCAACGGTGTAACGCAAGCAAAACTATCACATTCCGGTGCTCTTTGGAGAACCCAAATCGCTGCCTCACCAATGTCCTGTCACTAAACTTCCTAAAAAGATATGAACGGTCATTCTGAGCGAAAGGGGCCCCGAACGTCTTTCAGTTCGGGGGTGGTAAGTCGAAGAATCTGCTTCTTTCCTCTTCGACTTTTCAGAGACAGACCAGGCCCGCTACTTCTGTCCCGGCGTCTCCGGCAACGTCTTCTTCATTCGCCCGATGTCAACTCCGAACTCAGGGGCATCCCGTGTTCCCGATATATGAATGGGAACCTCGGTCCCCGCTCCATCCTTCTTGAAGAACCGGTCGGCAGGCTTCAGCAAAAGCCCCTTCCAGCCGCCCACCATTTGCGAAATCGTCGCCTGCAGTGCGGCGCTCCCTTCAAAGTTGATCGCCCCGCCTTCCACCTCATACGTTCCCCTTAATTGAATGGCTGCCCCCGGAACGCTGTATTTCAAAACCGGGAGCGCAATCACGCCATCCACCATCTGGAAATCGCCGCTCATGGTCGAATCAACAGTTTCAGGAGCGCTCTCCTTCACGTCCTTCGGCCGCCCAAGCGCGCGCAGGCTCAAATCTCGAATCCGGTCCTGGATCTTTGCACTCGTAAACAGCGCGTCATCCAGCTTGAATGACCCCTTGAGCTTCATCCGCTTCACAACGTGCTCCGGCCCCGGCGGAATGTCAAGCATCGCTCTTGCCGTCACGGCGCCAGTCAGAATCGACGGATTCGAGTGGCTCGCCAGCCGCAGAAAATCCTCAATCCGCCCTCGATCCACGTTCACCGTCAGCGAAATGTTGTGGCCCTTGCTTACCAGTGGACCGCCGTTCTCTCCGGGTTCCGCCACGCGCACAATTTTTCCTTCCACCGTAAAGTGGGAACGGCCCAGCGTGGCTTCCACCGGCTGCAGCCACGTGTCGCCGTTCGTCCCGTCCACCTTGGCATGGAATTTCGTATGCAGCGGCAGCGGATTGTTGAACGGTCTCAGCTGGAAGTCCGGCGTGTCGGTTTGTCCATCCACCGTCAGATCGCGGAGCGTTCCGTCGTAGTGGCCGGTCGACGACAGGGTTCCCGCCAACGCCTTGAAGCTTCCCAGGTCCGCATGGCTGAAATCGTAGTCCCCGGTCACAGAGCTCTCGCCCGGATCGTCCACCTGCCACGGACCAAATGTTCCCGAGGTGGTAATCCTCCCCACCGGCTTGGGATTGGTCAGCTCCGCCTCAAAATCCATGACCGGCACCCCCCCGCTCGTTTTCCCTGTTGCGCCGGTCCTCCTGAACCCGGTCAGCTTCAGTCGCGAGATTGCGATCTGGATCGGCAGCTTGCCTGGCTTGTCGGTCTCGAGCGTCAATCGCGTTCCCAGGCACTCCACCGTGTCCACACTCACAGTCGGCAAATCCCAACCACGATTCGATCTCTGCACTGCTTCGCCCGCATCTTTCGGCTTGTCGTGCGCAAATCGCGACCGGGGCGGGACGCGAACGTCCAGTCCCTCCAGTTCCACCACCGAGATATGGAATGGCTTACCGCGCTGATAGTGCAGCGGCGCATGAAACCGGAACTCGGCCAACCGGATCAGCGGCTCCGCGTTTCCTCCGACTGTCGCATCCTTCGTCAAAGCGGATTGCGGCGCCCAGATCCTCAGCCCCTTGCCCTCCGCACGCAGCCCATGCACCAGGGACATATGAAAGCTGTCCAACTCCACCCGGGCATGAAAACGATCCTCGAGACCTGCCACAATCCGGGCGCGCAAAAACGGCTCGGCACGATGCAGCGCTACCGCCACCACCACAGCCAGGGCCGCCACCACCACTCCGAGGCAGCCCCCGAACCACAAAATCCATCGGTTCCTGCGCCAAAACGACGAATGCTGTTCCGTCAACCCGCCACCCCGCCCGCTCCCATTCTCGCTCACTGCACCCGCCCCCATCGCCATCCGCCCTCAGCAGATTGGATGCACGAGTTACGATCACGATGGGCACACTGGCGCTGCGGCATTGACCACCCCGCACGGACCACTATTCCTTAATACACGGTGAATGACGTAGACTTCATGTCACGGATGCAAGCTCAAATCGAAAATCTCGTAAAGCTGCAAAACGCGGACCTGGAACGCACTCGCATCACTCTCGCTCTGCGCGCTCTTCCCACCGAGGTAGCCCAGGCGCTAGCAGCTCTCGCCGCCGCCGAACGCCAATCCGCCGAGATCTCCGCATCCCTCACGCGGGAAGAATCCCTCCGCACCCGTCTCGATCGCGAGATCGCCACCCACCGCCAGAAGGCGGTCCGCTTCCGAACTCAGCTCGACGTGGTCAAGACTCCCGAGCAGGCCAGCGCAATCGAGCATGAAATTACATTTGAAACCTCGGAAGCCGATCGCCTGGAGAATGAGGAATTCTCGAGCCTGGAGCGCACCGAAGCTGCGGAAGCCGCACTCGCCGCCGCCCGTGCCCAGGTGGAATCGCTCGCCGGCGCCCTCGACAGAACCCGCGCCCGCGCTGCGGAACGCCAAAAGGAATTCACTGCCGAACTCGCCACCCTGAATGCCGTGCGCGAAGCCCTCCGCCCGCTCATCGAGGCCGAGTGGCTCGTCCGCTACGACCGCCTCTCCGGCTCCCGCGGCACTGGCATTGCCCGCGTCGACAACCAGCAGTGCACCGGCTGCCGCATGGGCGTCCGGCCCCAGATGTGGAACCAGTTGCGCGAAGGCGAAATGCTCACTTGCGACAGTTGCGGGCGCATTCTTTACTGGGACCCGGCCATGGCCCCGGCCGCAAAAGCGCCTCAGCCCGAGCCTGTCCCCGGCGTTGGACGCGCCGTCCGCAAACCTCACCAAGCGGGAGCCTGATTCATGCGTCGCATCTGTGTCGACATGGATGAGGTCATGGCGGACACTCTATCCGAGCATCTTCGCCGTTACAACAAAGAGTTCGACGAAACTGTCGGCCCTGAGCAACTCGCCGGCAAATCGCTGTGGGAGATCACGCCCCTCGACCGCCAGCAGCAACTGCGCGCCTTCCTCGACGCCGAAGACTTCTTCGAAGATCTGCCTTTGATGCCCGGTGCGCAGGATGTCCTCAAGCAGCTTTCTTCGCGCTACGAAGTCTTCATCGCCACCCAGGCCATGTCCGTTCCCAACTCACTCGGCCCCAAATACCGCTGGCTGCAGCGCCACTTTCCTTTCATCCCGCCCACGCACTACGTCTTCTGCGGCAACAAGTCCATTCTCCGCGCCGATTACCTCATCGACGACCTGCCCCGCAATCTGGAGCGCTTTGAAGGCCAGGGCATTCTCTACACCGCCCCGCATAACAGCACCGCGACAGGCTTCGTCCGCGTCGATAACTGGCCGCAGGTAGCCGACTACTTCGCCACCCAGCCCGCGTAGCTCGCGACTTTCCCTTTGTCTGTCATCCTGAGCATCTTGACCCGCCATGGCGAGTTATGACTGGAATGAACCCGCGCCGGACCAACCACAGAAGCACCGTGCCCCGTTTTGCGCCTTCTTTCTGGCGCAAGGCGGGAAAGCACAACCCTCAATAAGCCCGTTCATCGGGAGCGAGCGCAGCGGGTCGAAGGACCTGCTTCTGTCTTTCCTAAAACGCCCCGAAACAGTGCTGGGCCCCATTCATCGCGGCTGTTTCGCGATGAATGGGATCGCCGCATCGCTGAACACCGGCGGCGGGGGTGGCGGAGCAAAAAATACGGGATGCGGAATGAGAACATCCCACCAGTGTCATGGGCAGCAGCAGAGCAGCAGGAATATGCTGCCACGCGGGAACAAACAGCCGCGCCCGGGTGTCTAACTCAATAAATCGCTATCATTTTTTCTGGCACACACGTAAGAAACTTCCGCATCGGGCGACTACCTCTTCTAGAACCACCTAGGCTCCAGCACATCGATCACGCAAAATCCCGGAACCGTCGAACCAAATTCACCGTACTAACGTCTTATCGGTATACCCTCAACAGGTTCAAAGAATCCAACCGTTTCAAGTCTCCAGGGCCTCAAACTTCTCCGGAGAAAAAGGATGTCTGCATGACCCCTCCATCTTTCGCGAACACTCTTGCCTCCATCCGGAAGATGCTGTCTCGCCCCGTTGCCACCCTCGCTCTCGCGTTAACGGTCGCCCTTGTCCTGCAGCCAGCACATCAGCTCCGCGCGCAGGTGCCGACTTCCGCACCAGCTCCTGTTCCGGCCGTGAATACCACGGTGATCGTGACCGCGCAGGACCTTACCGGCACCTGGCAAGGCACCCTCCACGTCGGCCAGGATCTCAGAATCGTACTCAAGATAGCCAAGGCGGACGCCGGCGGCTACAAATCCTCCTTCTACAGCATCGACCAGACCCCCAACCCGTTCACCGTCGACAAGACCACCCTGGATGGATCGGCGGTCAAACTCTTAGTCAACCAGATAGGTGGCACATTTGAAGGCAAGGTGAGCGCGGATTGGAAAACCATCGTGGGCAGCTGGGCTCAGGGCCCCAACCCCTTTCCGCTCACCCTTACCCGCGCCACTCCGGAAACCGAATGGTCCATACCCACGCCGCCCCCGCCCGTGCCGCCCATGGCCGCCAACGCCGATCCCGGCTTCGATGTGGCCACCATCAAGCCCAGCGAGCCCGGCAAGCAGGGCAAGGGCTTCGGCTTCCGCGCCGGCCATTTTGTCACCTTCAACACCAACATGAACGATCTAATCGCCTTCGCCTACGGTCTCCATGCCAAGCAGATTGTCGACGCGCCTGCATGGTTCGGCACCGACCTCTTCGACATTGAAGCCAAACCCGACACCGAAGGCCGCCCCAATCTCAAGCAGATGGGCATCATGGTGCAAAAGCTGCTTACTGAGCGCTTCCTGCTCAAGTTTCACAAGGACAAGCGCGAGCTCTCCGTCTACGCCATCACCGTAGCTCCCGGTGGACCCAAGATGACCAAAACCACGTCTGCACCCGCTGACCCGCAGGGCTTCCAATTCCGCGGGCTTGGGGATCTGATCGTGCGCAACATGAGCATGACGGACTTCGCCACCTGGATGCAGTCCAGCGTGATGGACCGCCCCGTGATGGATCAATCCAGCCTCACCGACCGCTACGACTTCCAATTGAAGTGGACTCCCGACGACTCGCAATTCGCCCAGTTTCGCGGAGCTGTCGCAGCGCCTCCACCACCCACTGAGGACCCCAACGCTCCGCCCAGCCTCTACACCGCGGTCACGGAGCAGCTTGGGCTGAAAATCGGCCCCGCCAAGCTCCCAGACGACGTCATCGTCATCGACCACGCCGAGAAGCCTTCAGCCAATTGAGGCCCCTCTGATCGAGCCACAACTCGCAGGTACTTTGTAACAGGGCACGACTTCACAGCCTGGTGAAAAACTTATTCGGAACTGCGACGAGCGTCAGGGCACGACTTCAGTCGTGCCGATAAAGCCCAAAAAAGACGTGGGCTTTAGCCCCTGCGGGTTGTGTTTAGAAGCCTTGCCTCAATGTTCGACTTTTTCACCAAACTGTTTAGCCGGGTGCCCCACCCTCGCCACGTTGTTGTTTTTGTGGCTAGGGTGGGAAAGCAGGATCTCCAGAGCGGAAACCACCCCACTCACGTCAAGTAACAAACCCCCGCGTGGAATCGGCAATCGTACCGTGCTTTGGCTTTCCGGGCCCCGCACCCGTCTCAACCGCCCATCTCAACCGAGGACTGTGCCGAATGACTGAGCGCATCGCATCCATGAACACCTGCCGCAGAGCGTCGACACTGCTTACTACCGTCTGCATGGTTGTTTTCGCGCACGTCGCCGCAGCTCAAACCCCCGCACCAAAGCCCATCGACGCCGCACCCCCCGCCGCCTTTGAAGCGGCATCCATCAAACCCCAGGCCCCAAGCTCCGACGGCAACATCAGGACCATGGTCCGGTATCCAGCCAATGGAAGGCTCACCGCGGCGGGCGCAACCGTCAAAACTCTCATCTGCGTGGCATACGGCATCAGCGATTTTCAGGTCCTCGGCGGCCCGAATTGGATCGATGAGGAGCGCTACGATGTGGAGGCCACGCCGGGCGCCGCGCTTGAAGAACAGTTGCAGAAAATGACTTCAGACGAGAGCACCCTGGTGAAGCACCAGATGCTTCAGACGTTGCTTGCCGAACGCTTCAAGCTCACGCTTCATCACGATACGAAGGAATTGCCCATCTACGCCCTGGTAATTGCCAAGGGGGGCTCCAAGCTGCAGGAGACGAAGCCGGACGATGCCAATCCAGATCCGGCAAATGCGTCGGCCCATCCCACCAACAAGGGAAGAATGCGCATGAGCTTCCAGTCCACGGCCATCGAGTTGACCGCCACCGGAATGGCCATGGATGGCCTCGCGCGGCAGCTTGCCTCTCAACTGCATTCCACTGTGCAGAATCAGACCGGCCTCAAAGGTATCTACGACTTCACCGTCCACTTCACGCCGGATGACGCGGGCATGGATGCGTCCGGCCCCGGAGGCAGCGGCGCGAGCCTTTCCGATAATTCCGGAACCTCAATCTTTGCAGCCGTCGAAGACCAGTTGGGGCTGAAACTCGAGTCGAAAAAAGGCCCGGTGGATGTGGTGGTCGTGGACCACGTAGACAAACCATCGGATAACTAGGCCCTGCACCAGTAGGGCCGTCTTGTTCGGAAAGAAGAAATGCAGTTCGATTGCCTCGGAAGCTTATGAACAGACTGAACCGCCGCAAACTCGCACAGTGTGCCGCAGCGTTGGCCCTCCTCGCCGCGCTGGCCGCCTTGGGGCAGTCCGCGCCACCCGCGCCGAATGCCGCACCCGCGCCTGATTCCACCCCTGATTCCGCCGCTGCTTCAAAGTCCGATGCGCCTCAGCAGCCTGCCTTCGAAGTAGCCGCCATCAAGCCCAACAAATCCGGCGGTGGGCACTCGCGTTCCGGCTTTGACAACGGTCGCTTCACCGCAGAGAATGCTTCCCTCAAGATCCTCATCCAGTACGACGCCTATGGCGTCCCCGGGCCGCAGCTTCTCGGCGGACCCGACTGGCTCGCTACGCAGAAATTCGACATCGACGCCAAGGTCGACGACCAAACCGCCGAGCGCATGGATAAACTCCCGAACGAACAACGCAACTTGCTTATGCACCAGTTGGTCCAGCAGTTGCTTGAGGACCGCTTCAAACTCGCCGTTCACTGGGAACACAAAGAGCTCCCCGTCTATGCTCTTGTGGTCGAGAAAGCCAGCTCCGGAATCCATCCCGCAAAGGACCCCGACAAAGACAGCCGGTCCTCAACCAACGGGACGCTGACCGATGAGGGCGTCACCATGACCGACCTGGCCCAGCAGATGACGCAGATTCTCAACAGGGAAGTGGGCCGCGTCGTCATCGACAAGACCGGCCTGCAGGGCAAGTACGATCTCACCCTCACCTGGTCTCCAGACAACCACTCCGCCAACTTCAGCAATGCCTCGGCAGATAATTCAGCCCCCCTCGGCCCCTCCATTTTTACCGCGGTGAAGGAGCAGCTAGGCTTGAAACTTGAATCCACCAGAGCCCCGGTCGAAGTCCTCGTCATCGACCACATTGAAGCGCCTTCAGAGAATTAAAAGGGAGAATGATCGCCACCATGACCGCACATGCCGCACCAAAACTCGCAGTGAAACAGCGCCTCCTGCTGAGCGCCGTGGGACTTGCGGTTGTGGCTGCTCCATTTGCATTTGGCCAGACAACCCTGCCAAAGAGCACTTCCGCACCACAGAAGGTGGACACGACCGCGGAAACTCTGCGCTTCGCAGTCGCAACCATCAAGCCTAATTTGAAAAACGACGGCCGATGGAGGCTGGAGTTTTCGCGCTACGGGTACTCCGCCATCGGCGTCCCCGTTCACATGCTCATCCAGGACGCATACGGAATGTACGAAGACGGCCGAATCCTTGGGGAAGCCGGTTGGGTCAGCACTCAGAAGTATGACGTCGAAGCGAAAGTGGACGATAGCGATGCCGCGGCATTCCAAAAGCTGAAACTTAGTGAACGCAGAGTCCTGCTTCAGGCCCTGCTCGCGGACCGCTTCAAACTAGTCCTCCATGGCGAGAAGAGGGAACGTCCGGTCTACGCTCTGGTGATCGCGAAGAGTGGTCCCCGACTTGAGGAGACCAAGCCCGATCAAATACCCGCCAACCCCGCGCAAGCATTGCCGCGAGTAACCCGCAGCAGGCCCGGAGAATTGACGCTCCAATGGATGACCATGTCCTCTTTTGCGGGGATGTTATCGGACCACGTAGACCGCATGGTTGTGGATCAGACCGGCCTCACAGGCCATTACGATTTCAAGCTGGATTGGACGCCGGAGAACGCAACTCCTGCAACCAACGCACCGAACGGCGCCTCAACTTCGCCCGATCCGTCCGGCCCCTCCATCTTCACAGCCCTTCAGGAGCAGCTCGGCCTGAAGCTTGAATCCACCAAGGCTCCGGTCGAAGTCCTCGTCATCGACCACATTGAAGCGCCCTCAGAGAATTAGCACCACCTTGGAGTGACATAGATGACGCAGTGCCGGCGAATCTTCACCATCGCGTTCTCCTGCATCCTCGCGTCGCTCTGCGTCTCCATGCCGGCCGCGGCCTCTCCGTATCACGGCCAGGTCACATTCGGCGGACTGCCCGTTCCCGGAGCCACCATCACCGCCATCCAGGGAAGCAAAAAACTCACCACCGCATCCGACCAGGGCGGCCTCTACAGCTTCGACGATCTGCCCGACGGCCAATGGAAAATCCAGATCGAAATGCAGTGCTTCACTACCCTCCAGGCCGACGTCACCATCGCTCCCAACGCCCCCGCCGGCAAGTATGAGCTCACAGCGCTTCCTCTCGACCAGCTCATGGCCCGCACCAAACTCACGCAGAGCCCGCCCAACATTCAGCCCTCCCTTACCGCTCCGGCCGCAGCCAAGCCTGGCGCCCCCGCAACCGCCAACGCGCCAACCGAGATCCCCAAGCCCCCCGACGAGCAGAGCGAGAAAGCCAACGACGGCTTCCTCGTCAACGGCAGCGTCAACAACGCGGCAACCAGCCAGTACTCGCTCGACCGCGCCTTCGGCAATCGCCGCCCCAACAGCAAGAGCCTCTACAACGGCGGCATAATGGCCATTCTCGGCAACTCGGCACTCGACGCGCGTGCCTACTCCCTCAGCGGCCTGGAGTTGGCCAAGCCCTTCTATAACGCTGTCACCGGTGCAGTCTCCTTCGGAGGACCCATCAAGATCCGCCGCCTCCTGCCGCGCGGCCCAAACTTCTTCGCAGGCTATCAGTGGACCCGCAATCAGACCCAGCAGAATGAAACCGGCATCGTCCCCACCCATGACGAGCGCACCGGCAATCTCAACGGCCTCGTCAACGCCCAAGGCCAGCCGGTCACAATCTACAATCCCGCCACTGGCGTTGCGTATTCCAACAACCAGGTCCCGGTCAGCTCGCAGGCGCAGGCCTTGTTAGCGCTCTATCCCGCACCCAACATTACGGGCACGCCGCTCTACAACTACCAGGCCCCGGTGCTCAACAGCACCCATCAGGACGTCGTCCAAACCCGCCTCGACAAGACACTCGGCCGCCGCGACCAGCTTTACGGCACGTTCAATTTCCAGAGCACCCGTGCCTCCAGCGTCAATCTCTTCAATTTCGTCGATTCAACTGACACGCTCGGCATCAATTCCAATATCAACTGGTCGCACCGTTTGAATCCGCATCTGTTCCTCTACACCAACTACAAATTCAGCCGCCTCCGCACCCTTATCGCTCCAGAGTTCGAGAATCGTGAAAACGTATCCGGCACGGCGGGCATCGCCGGCAACGATCAGGACCCCGCGGATTGGGGTCCGCCTTCGCTCGGCTTCTCCAGCGGCATCGCCGGCCTCAGTGACGGCAACAGCGCCTTCAACCGCAACCGCACCGATGCATTCTCCCTCTCCGCCGGCCTCTATCGCGGCCGCCACAACGTCACCGCCGGCGCAGACTTCCGCTACCAGCAGTACAACGACTTCTATCAACAAAACCCGCGCGGCGGCTTCGCCTTCACCGGAGCCGCGACCGCCGGCCCAGCCCCACCCACCTCTACAACGTCGCCCACCAGCGGCTCCGATCTCGCCGACTTCCTCATCGGCGTTCCAGACACCAGCTCCCTCGCCTATGGCAACGCCGACAAGTACTTCCGCCAGCCCGTCTACGACGCCTACATCACCGACGACTGGCGCGTTCTCTCCGTCCTCACCATCAACGCGGGCATGCGCTGGAATTACGAAGCCCCCATCACCGAGCTGCACGGCCGTCTCGTCAATCTCGACATCGCTCCCGACTTCACCGCCGCCCAACCAGTCCTCGGCAGCGATCCTGTCGGCCCCCTCACCGGCGCACACTACCCCACCTCGCTCGTTCGCCCCGACCTGCTCGAATACGAGCCCCGCATCGGCATTTCCTGGCGTCCCATCCCCGCCTCTACCGTCGTGGTCCGCGCCGGCTACGGCATCTATCACGACACCTCGGTCTACCTCGCCTCCGCGAAGCAACTCGCCCAGCAGGCCCCGCTCTCCACCAGCCTCAACGTGCAAAACTCCGCCGCCTGCCCCCTCACCCTTGCCAACGGCTTCATGCAGTGCTCCTCCACCAGCGCTGACACCAACGCTGTCGACCCCAACTTCCGCGTCGGCTACGCGCAAACCTGGCAGCTCGCCGTGCAGCGCGATCTCCCCTTTGCCATGCAGATGACCGCGACTTATCTCGGCGTCAAAGGCACCCGCGGCGTGCAGGAGTTGCTCCCCAACACCTATCCCATCGGCGCAACCAACCCGTGCCCCTCGTGCCCGCTCGGCTTCGAGTACCGAACCTCCGGAGGCGACTCCACGCGCGAATCCGGCCAGCTCCAGTTGCGCCGCAGACTCAAGGCGGGGTTCACCGCATCGGCTCTTTACACTTACTCCAAGTCTCTCGATGACGACGCCTTCCTCGGCGGCCAGGGTCACGTCACCTCAGGCGGCGAGGGTCAGGCCCCCACGCAATCCGCCGCCCCCAACGCCTCAGTCGCCCAGAACTGGCTCAATCTGCACGCCGAGCGCGCGCTCTCCACCTTCGACCAGCGCCAACTCCTCAGCCTCCAGGCGCAATACACCACCGGCCAGGGCGTGGAAGGCGGTACCCTCCTCACCGGCTGGCGTGGCAAAGCCTACAAGGAGTGGACCCTGGTCACCAACATCACCGCTGGCACCGGCATGCCGGAAACTCCGGGCTATCAGGCAGCCGTTCCCGGCACCGCCTTCTTCACCATTCGCCCCAGCCTCACCGGTGCGTCCATTTACAACTCCAGCACACGTCAGCATCTCAACGTCGGCGCATACCAAGCGCCCGCCAGCGGCCAGTGGGGCAACGCGGGCCGCGACTCCATCACCGGCCCCGGCCAGTTCAGTCTCAACTCGTCTCTCGAGCGCACTTTCCGCCCCACCACCAAGTTCAATCTCATCGCCCGCTTCGACGCCACCAACCTGCTGAATCACGCTGTCATTTCGGGGTGGGTCACCACCATCAACAGCACCCAATTCGGTATTCCGGCCGGCGTCAATCCCATGCGCAGCCTGCAAACCACCATCAGGTTGAGGTTCTAGCATGATGACCAAAAAGTCCGCACTAGAAAAGACCTGCCGTCCAGAGCCCCAAACGATGGCTGTCATCCTGAGCGACCGGAGGGAGTCGAAGGACCTGCTTTGGCACTTCGGGACCATCTTCTCCACTCTCCTCTTCCTCCTCATCGCCGCCACTCTAGCGGGAGCCCAGCAAATCGGCACCAACAAGCCCGCCGACGCGCAGCAGGGCTACACCCTGTCCGTCAAAGTGCAGCTCGTCACAGAAGCCGTCGTCGTCAAAGACAAGGACGGCCACCCCATCCCCGGCCTCACCGCCAAGGACTTTACCGTCACCGAAGATGGCGTCCCGCAGACCGTTCGCATCTGCGAGTACCAGGGCCTAACCGCCCAGTCCACGCCCCTGCCTGCCTCCAAGCCCGGCACGGAAGACATACGGATCTACAAGAAGCTCGCCCACACCCAGATCGCCCCTGAATCGGTGGATAACGAGCGCTATAAGAATCGCCGCCTGCTCGCTCTCTACTTCGACATGTCCGCCATGGGCCCCGCGGACCAGCTCCGCGCCCTCTCCGCCGCCGAGAAGTTCCTCCGCACGCAGATGACCTCCGCGGACCTGGTCTCCATCCTGCGTTACCAGGGAGCTTCGGTCGAAATCCTTCAGGACTTCACAGCCGACCGCAACAAGCTGCTCAGCATTCTGCAAACCCTCGTTGTGGGCGAAGCCCAGGGCGACACCGAAACCACCGACGACGCCAGCAGCGCGGACACCGGCGCAGCCTTCGGCCAGGACGACAGCGAGTTCAACATCTTCAACACCGATCGCCAGCTCTCCGCTCTTGAAACCGCCGCCAAAATGCTCGGCCAGTTGAATGAGAAAAAATCCCTCATCTACTTCGCCAGCGGCCTTCGCCTCAACGGCATTGACAACCAGGCTCAGCTCCATGCCACCGTCGATTCCGCAATCAAGGCCGGCGTCTCCTTCTGGCCCATCGACGCGCGCGGCCTCGTCGCCTCAGCCCCCCTCGGCGATGCGACTCAAGGATCCCCCGGCAACTCCGGCATCTACACCGGAACCGCCGCACAAGCTAACACCAGCAACTTCCAGCAGTCGCAGGACACGCTCTACGCCCTGGCCGGCGACACCGGCGGCAAAGCCCTCCTCGACAACAACGACCTCGACCGCGGCATCGTCGACGCGCAGGAAGCCATTTCCGACTATTACCTCATTGGCTACTACGCCACCAACACCGCCAAGAACGGCCACTTCCGTCGCATCAAGGTCACCCTCACCTCGAATCTCGAGGCCAAGCTGAACTACCGCGAGGGCTACTTCGCCGACAAGGAATTCGCCAAGTTCACGGATGTAGACAAAGAGCGCCAGCTTGAAGATGCGCTCATGCTTGAAGATCCCGTCACCGAGCTTTCCATCGCCATGGAGATCGATCACTTCCAGCTCAATCGTGCCGAGTACTTCGTCCCCATGATCGTCAAAATCCCCGGCCGTGAGCTGGCCCTCGCCAAGCGCGGCGGCGCGGAGCACACCCTGATCGACTTCGTCGGGGAAATCAAGGACCTCGTCGGCGGAGCCACTGTCTCCAACGTCCGCGACAACGTCAACATCAAGCTCTCTGACGCCACTGCCGCCGAGCTCGCCCACCGCCCCATCGAGTACGACACCGGCTTCACCCTGCTCCCCGGCAAATACCAGATCAAGTTCCTCGCGCGCGACGACGAAACGGGCCGCATCGGCACCTACCAGACCACCTTCGTCATCCCCAATCTCAACAAGGAAACCCAGCGCGTCCCCATCAGCTCCGTCGTGCTCAGCAGCCAGCGCGTCGAACTCAATCAGGCCCTCTTTGACACCGCCAAGGCCAAAGACCGCCAGAAGGACGACCAGGTCAATCCCCTCGTCCAAAACGGCAAGAAGCTCATCCCCAGCGTCAACCGCGTCTTCAGCACCACGCGAGAAATCTACGTCTACTTCCAGGCCTACAAGCAACCGCAGGCCGCGGCCGCAACAGCCCCCACACCGGCATCAGCAGACGTCAAGCCCGCCCCCCAACCGCTCTTCGCCTTTGTAACTCTCTATCAAGGCGACAACAAGGTCTACGACACGCCACCGACGGCAATAGTTCCCAACCCCGCCAGCCGTCTCGGAACCATGCCGCTAACCTTCAGCCTGGGCGTCAACGGCCTCCCGCCCGGCGAGTACAACTGCCAGGTAACCATCCTCGACCCCGCGACTGGCAAAGCCAACTTCTGGCGCGCCCCCATCCTGCTCGTCCAATGAGTTATCGAGTCACAGGACGCGTTGTTTTGAAAGGGCACGATTTTAATCGTGCCATCAGTTCCCGGAAATGAGCGTTGGCTTCAGCCGCCGAGGGATGTCTCTTGCAAACTCGGTCAAAGCCAAAGCTCTCCGCAAGCTGCTCAGACAGCGCACACGCCTCCATCAACTCAAGTCGTGAACCGCGGAGCCTGCGGAGTCCGAAGGAGTTCCCTCCCGTTCCTCGGCTTCCTCAGAGTTTCCAAACACTTCTTCCCGGATGATGCGTTCTGTGGCTTCGTTCAGGTACTCATCCAACGCGCTTTTAATCTGGAGGAACTCGGGCCACAACGTGCCATTGATGAACGATGCCGGTGCCCGCAGCACGACAGTGGAATAGCGCTGCCGCGGGTACCGGTATGGCCTGAGCCCGTATCGACGGCAAAGCGCGGTAAACAGCCGCCGATTCCAGCGATCGGGAAGTCGGAAGATCATTTCGATGGTCTTTTCGGTTCGCTCTGCTACCGAAAGCGCCGAACGAACCCTCTGAATGGCTGCGGCGGCGGCCTCTCGCTCTCCTGGAGTCGTAGCGCCTTCGAAGAGAGCCGCAATCTTGCGCAATTTCTGGCGCAGTTCCTGTTCGGTAGTCAATTCATGCGCTTTCCGGTTCAAGGGTGAACCAAGGCAGAGCTTGCGAACACTAGAATTCTATCCTCCGGAATCGCACTGCCAACCCTTGGCCGGCGCCTGCTACGTCGCTTGGAAGACCAAGAGGACCAGATCGATACATCAGAATTCCTCGCCGTCCTCAACGTCAGGCAATATGTCGTTTTCTCTGGCTGCCCACACGTACAGAGTGGGCAAAAGGAAAATGCCGATGACGAGATTGGCCAGCAGGCCGCCAACAATGACGATGGCGAATGGGCGCTGCGAGTCAGAACCGATGGCGTGCGAGAGCGCAGCCGGCAGCAGCCCCAGAGTAGCTACCAGCATCGTCATCATGATGGGGCGCAATCGCAGCACGGCTCCTTCGACAGCAGCATCCACAATGTGTTCCTGACTCGATGCTTCCATCCCTTTCCGGCGCGCGCGCAATTGATTAATAAATTCGATCATGATGACCCCTGCCTGCACCGAGACGCCGAAGAGAGCAAGAAAGCCGACCGCCGATGAGACCGAGAAATTGGTATGCGTGATAAACAGCGCCAGTGGCCCGCCGATGGAGGCCATGACCACGCTGACAAGAATCAGCACGGCCCACTTGGTGGAGCGAAACATGGTGTACAGGATCAGGAAAATCGCGAGCACGGTGATCGGCACAATCAGCGCCATGCGCTTGTTGGCGCGCTTCTGGCTCTCGTACTCCCCGGCCCACTCCAGATGATAGCCGGTGGGCAACTGAACGTTATGTTCCACCTTGGAGATAGCTTCTTCAACGGTTGAACCAAGGTCGCGCCCTTTGGCGGAGTACTTGATCGCGATATAGCGCTGACCGCCCTCGCGATTGATTTGTTCGGCGCCGTCGTCCGTAGAAATCGTGGTCAATTGCGCCAATGAAACGCGCTCGCCCGACGGAGCAAGCAGACGCACGCTTTCAATCGCCTCGCGCGTATCGCGATATTGCTGCTGATATCGAATCGTCACGTCGAATCGCGCTTCACCCTGCTGAACCTGCGTTACAGCATTTGCGCCCACAGCGGTTTGTATAGCGTCCTGCACATCGGCTACATTAATGCCCCAGCGGGCTGTCGCTTTGCGATCCACCTGGAGATTCATGTTGGGCTGCCCGACAATGCGAAAGATGCCCAGATCGGCAACGCCCTGCACAGTCGCCATCTGCGCCTGAATCTTTTCGGCCACATGCTCCAGCGTGCGGAGATCGTCGCCATAGAGCTTCACCGCCAGCTCGCCCTTTACGCCGGAGACGGCTTCTTCCATGTTGTCGGAGATGGGCTGCGAGTAATTCCAGATGACGCCGGGGAATTTCGAGAGCTCGGCGTCCATCGCGGCGATCAGTTTCTCTTTGTCGCGACCGAAGACGGGTCGCCAATCTTCTTTTCTTTTCAGGTCGACGAAGTATTCCGTGTTGAAGAAGCCCGCCGTGTCCGTGCCATCATCGGGCCTTCCGGTTTGGCTCACCACCTGCGTCACTTCAGGGAACGACGCCATCACGACGCGTGCCTTGTTGGTGAAATCGATGCTGGCGGTGGGGCCTTCGCTGGGTGAAAGCGTTCCGCGCACCCAGATGGATCCCTCGTCAAGATGCGGCAGAAATTCCGAGCCGATCGGCCCGCCTACAGTGAGATAAATGGCGACGGCGAAGAGAAATGTCGCGATGCCCACAGTGATGTAGCGATGCATGATCGCGGCCCGGACCGACTCGCGATAGCGAACGATGAGCCAGCCCATGATGGGGTTTTCCCACTCCGTGGCGCCCTTGCTGAACAGGAAAGAAGCCATCACGGGAGCAACAAGGATGGCGAAACCGAGAGCGCCGAGAAGAGCAAATGTAACCGTCCAGGCCATCGGCTTGAAGAGCCGCCCCTCCACGGCCTGAAGTGTGAAGATCGGCAGGTAGGACGTAATGATGATGCCGCGGGCAAAGAAGACCGGGCGCAAAACTTCATGCGCGGCCTCGCGAATTTTTTGCGCCGGGGTGTGCGTCGAATCTTTCCGCGCAAGGTGGCGCACCATGTTTTCAATCATCACCACGGAGCCATCCACCAACATGCCAAAGTCAAGTGCGCCGAGTGACAAAAGATTTGCGGGAATCTTGCTCAGGTCAAGACAGATCGACGCAAACATCAGCGCGAACGGGATGGTCAGCGTGACAACGATGGCTCCGCGAATATTGCCCAGGAAAAGGAACAGAATGATCGCTACCAGGATCATGCCTTCCGTCAGATTGTGCTCCACCGTCTCCACTGTGTAGGCCACCAGTTTGGACCGGTCGAGAAACGGTACGACTGTTACCCCCTTGGGAAGAATGCCGTGATTCAGCTTGTTCACTTCCTCGTGGATGCCCTGAAGCACAGGGTCGGAGTCGTCGCCCTTTTGCAGCAGCACGATGCCTTCGACAGTATCCGGATTGTCAACGATCTTTCCATCGGCGCGATGTGTCGCTCGACCGATTTGACCGAGCCGAATCTTCGCTCCCTGTGAAACCGTGGCAATGTCCTTAACGGTGACAGCTGCGCCGTTTGAAGTTTTGACGACGGTATTCTCGATATCCTGCACACTCGTATACAGGCCAAGCGATTGAACGTTGATCTGCTGCTGGCCCTGCTCAATAAAGCTGCCGCCGCCGTTCGTGTTGTTGTTCGCCACCTGCTGCTCTACTTGGCCGATACTTAGCCCGTAGGAGACAAGCTTTTCCGGGTCCAGCTTGATCTGGTATTCCTTCGTCGGGCCGCCGAAGCTCGATACATCCACCACGCCTTTGACGCTCTTGAACGACTTCTCCAGGAGCCAGTCTTCCAGCGACTTTTTCTCCATCACGTCATACGAGGGATTGGTGCTCTCAAGCGTGTACCAGTAAATTTGCCCAACCGGGCTCCAGTCGGTTCCCATCTCCGGCACAAGGTTTCCAGGCAGGCCCACCTGGCCAAGCCGCTCCACAACGTGTTCCCGATTGACGTCGCTGGTTGAGCTGTCGTCGAAGATCAGCATCAGGCTCGAAAGGCCGGCGAGGGTGGTCGAGCGCAGATGCGTCAGGTGGGGAATCCCGGCCATCTGGATTTCGACCGGCACCGTGACCTGGCGTTCAATCTCTTCAGCGCTGCGCCCCGGCCACTGGGTGATGATCTGCACGTAATTGTTGGCGACGTCGGGGTAGGCCTCAATGGGAAGCGCCCGGAACGAAATGATGCCCCACACGGTCAGGACTACGACTCCGCCGAGGACGAGCCAGCGATTCTTCAGTGCAAAATCAACAAGTCCACGGATCAAAGGCGGGTCCTTAGCGTGCAAGGCAAGAATAAAGACCCGGTGAAGATTGGGCAAGGAGGGCAGCCACGGGCGCGGTCGGACGGAAGGGGATGATGTATCAGGGCCCCACTTCAGCCGGGCCAGGGGCTGCAAAAAGAATGGATGAGCATTCGCCCGCGCTCCGGTCGCCATGCCACCCCATCCTCATGCTCCTCCAGCATCTGGGAGCGCCGAAAGGAATTTCCGTTCCCATGAGCCGGGAGAATATTCCAGGTTTAGATGCTTCTTGCATTTCTTTCGTGAGGACCTATATACAAGCATGACTGGATGTGAGGTCAAAAAAACTTGGAGGCGTAATGGCATTCCGCAGAAAATCCCTGTGCGTTGCGGTGGTTTGCGCAGTCGTATTGTTGTTGCCCTTGGCGGCATCGGCTCAAGGCAGCACGGAAGAGATTAACCTGCTCTCCTGGGGCGCGGGCGCGCTCGTCGTTCAGTCGCCACCGTCGGAGTCCAACAGCGGCCAATGGTCGACCGAGGCGTTGCTGGATGAGGTGAAAGAGACGGGCTGGGCCAACAAGCGCGGCGACCTTACGCCCAAAGCCATCGTATTTGAGCTTGCGCAGCGTAGCGAAATCAACAGCCTCGCTTTCGATACTGCACAGGCCTATTCGCGCGAGCGCAGCGCCAAGGATGTGACTGTAGAGATCAGCGACCGCCAGGACGGTGGCTTCACCGAAATCGCCAAGATTTCGCTGGCGCCTGCGATGGATGGACAGAAATTCCCGCTCAAGGCACCCGCCTTGGGGCACTACATCAAGCTCACGGTGTTCAACAACTATGGCGACAAGCAGTTCATGGAGATCATGAATATCTATGCCTTCGGCAAGCCCGTGGGCAAACAGCCACTGGCTGACAACTCCGGCACGTTTTCGTCGTCCTACGGGAACTTCCACATTCAGCAAATTGGCGTAACCGTGACGGGCTGCTACGAGTTGGGCAATGGACTGATCGAAAACGGCGGATTCGACGGCAGAGTGCTGCGCTTCACCTGGAATGCGGATCAACCTGGCGGCGGACGCTACAGCGGCCCGGCAATCATCACTTTCCCCGACGACGGCAAATCGTTCGTCGGTCACTTTTGGCACGCAAACGAGAAAAATTGGCACGATTGGAATGGCACGCGCATTTCCAAAGATGTCGGCTCGTGTCCGAACTGGAAGCCGGGAACAGGCAACCAGGTTGAGCAGCAGCTCAAGAGTGAGGGCCGCGCCCGCCTCTATGGCATTTTGTTCGACACCGATTCCGACCATATCAAGGACGACTCGAAGCCCGCGCTTGATTCGCTGCTCGCCGCGGCCCACAACCAGCCTGCGTGGAGCTTCTCCATTGAAGGACATACGGACAATGTCGGCGGCGACGCGCACAATCAGACGCTCTCAGAGAAGCGCGCCGCAGCGGTGAAGGCCTACCTGATCAAGGCCGGCGTAGCTGAGAAGCGGCTGACAACCAAAGGATTCGGTGCGAGCAAGCCGGTCGCGAGCAACGACACAAGCCTGGGCCGCTCCGAGAACCGCCGCGTAGAAATCGTGAAGCAATAGACGGTGCGCAGGCAGGTGGCGCACCCCATCGCGGTCTTAGGAGCTGTGCCCCGTTCATCGCAGCCTTATCGTGATGAGCGGGTCTTCGGAAAAGGTAGCAGTTGGGTTACGATAGCTGGTTGCCCCGTCATCCTGAGTGAGCGCAGCGAATCGAAGGACCTGCTTCTTGCTTCTCATTTCACAACGAACGGTCCGCCTAGCAGCCTCAAGCCGCGTCCCGAACCCCCAGCTCCATCTCATCAAACCTTCGCCACTTATAAATAGCAATCGAAACAATCCAGCTAGCCGCAAACAGCCCGATAATGCAATACCCCAACATGCCGAAATGATCGTTCAGCTTGCCCACCAGCCTCCATAGTCCGCCCGTCAGGTGGAACTGCCCCGCCAGCAAACCCAGCGCCTCAATGCCGCCCACCGCCAGCGCCACCACCACCGAAACCGAAGTAATGGTGATGTTGTAATAGAGCTTCCGAATCGGCTTCACATAAGCCCACCCATACGCGCCCAGCATCAACACATTGTCCGTCGAATCCACCAGCGACATACCCGCCGCAAACAGCACCGGAAACACCAAAATCGATGAGAGTGACAAACCCTTCGAAGCCTCTGCCGCCGACAATCCCAGCAACCCAATTTCTGTCGCGGTATCGAACCCCAGCCCGAACAACAGGCCCAGCGGATACATGTGCCAACTCGACCGGATCAGGTCGAACATGGGCCGGAAAAGCCGCGACAGAAACCCGCGGTTCCCCAGCAGCATATCGAAGTCTTCATCCACATACGGCTCGCCGCGCCGCACCCGCACAAAGCTGTGCAGAATCGACTTCAGGACCACCAGGTTCACAATCGCAATCGCAAACAGAAACAGCGCCGAAACCAGCGTGCCGATTACCCCGCCAATCTCCCGCACCGCGTCCATGCGATGCTGCAGCGCCAGCGCCGTAGCCGCAATCGCAATCGCGCCCACGATCACCACGGTCGAGTGGCCCAGCGAAAACATCAGTCCCACCGCGACAGGCTTCTTTCCCTGCTGCATCAGCTTCCGCGTTACGTTATCGATGGCCGCAATATGATCCGCGTCCACCGCGTGCCGCAGCCCAAAACTGTAAGCCAGGAATGCCGTTCCCAGCAGAACCGGAAACCGGTGAAACGCCGCGAAAGCCCAGAACCACGCCCCCACGTTGAAAGCCATCAGCAGGCCATACAGCGCCACAACCTTGGCTTTGGTGCTGCCCGGTTCGTCGTTGGCCAGACTCCGCAGGAGGGAAATCATCGCATTCCTTCAGGGCTCACGGATAGTGAGCCACTCTGAATATGACCGGCACAAATCATTGCAGCAATGCCGTTCGTCACATCAGTCGCAGGATTTCCCAGGCAGGAAAATCCAAGACTTAGCGTAACACGATTTTAGGAACCTTGCGAATGACCACTGCCTCAATGTGCGGCACGCTTCCCGGAGGGAGCAGGGGGTTTCAACCCCCTGAAATGAGGCCTAAAAAATGGCGGCCTTCAGGTCCGGATCGGGTTCGGTTCTCCAACAATATTTAAACTGACCGCCTTAATGCGTATGCGGATGCACATGCGTAGCCGTCTTCAAACTCGCCCCGGAATTCGTCAGCACCAGCTTCCCCAGCTCCACCCCGCGCAACGCCAGCATCCCGTCGGCCACCGCCTGCAGGTCCTTGCCTTTCCCTTTCATGATGATCACTTCCAGGCAATAATTGTGGTCCAGGTGCACATGCGTAGCCGCCAGAATCATGGCCCCCGCCACGTGTTGCACCTCGGTCAGCTTCTGCGCCAGGTTCGGAACATGATGGTCGTACACCAGCGTCAATGTCCCCACCACCGGCTTGTTCGATCCCACCATCTCCGCCAAAAGCGCTTCGCGGATCAGATCCCGAAACGCTTCCGATCGGTTCGCGTAGCCGCGCCTGGCAATTAGCCGGTCAAACTCCTTCAGCAGGTCCTCTTCCAAAGAAACGCCTGTCCTGCTCAACTGGGTCATCGTGTCGCTCCATCCGCTTCCTCCAGATTGTAGTCGCCTCCGGATGCCCTGAACGACGTTTCCCCCAACGCTTTAGCGCGTTTCCCCTCCGCCCACCTTCACCGGGCCGGGCGCCAGCGTCCTCTGCCCCGCAAGCACCGCGCGCTGCGCCCCGGTCAGCGCGGGCGGCGCCTGGTGCATGGTCACAATAATCGCCCCTGCCGGCTTCCTTCCCGCGCACTGGTAGGAGTGCGGCGTGCTCGCGTCGAAGTACACCGCGTCCCCGCCCTCCAGCGTGCATTCCTGGTCGCCGTGTTGTATATGGAGCTCCCCATCCAGCAGGTAGAGAAACTCGAACCCCGGATGCATATGCCCCTTCGGCTCCATCTCCCTGGTCGGGGGAATGAATTCGGCAAAATAAGGATCCATATGCCGGTCCGGCACCATGTACCCCAGGCTCTCAAAGAAATACGTGGGAACCTCCACCCCGGTCTGCGGAAGCCGCACCCGCTCCTTGCGCCGGTGTACACGGAACAGCGCATTCGGCTCCGTCTCGAAAAAATAGGACAGGTCCTTCGAGAAAACCATTGCGATCCGCGCCAGGTTCCGCAGGGTCGGCACCACCTTCCCCGTCTCAAGCTGCGACAGGAAACTGGCCGACAGCCCGGTATGCCTGCCCAACTCAACCAGCCCCATCGACTTCTTCAGCCGCAGCCGCTTGATCCGCTCCCCGATCCGCTTCTCCGCAATGAACCGCTCCGCTGTTTCCGGGTCAACCTGGGTCTTCTGCGTCTCGTCGTTTCTCAGCACCGCCAGCTCGCTCATATCTTTCCCCTGTCAAGAATTAAGATTGCGCCAATTGATTATTTGTTGTCCAGATCAAAAATTATTCCTGCTTCATTAAAGTTGGTTGCCTCAAGACAAGATATTGTGTTCATCAGAAGTCAAAACAATTCCACCCTGTCGAAGGTACGGACGGTGCCTGGAAACAGATTGATTTTCATTTGAAGATATTTGCCGCCAGCATCAAACGTCTTGGGGGAAACATCCCCGCGACCTGCCGGAAAGGCCGGGCAATTTGGAAATGAACGGAAAGATTATTCTTTCGGGCGCATCAGGAATGGTCGGATCAGCCCTCCGGCAGGCCCTTGCCGCAAACAACCGGCCCATCCTTCAACTCGTTCGCCGCACCGCCGCATCCCCTGCGGAGATTCAGTGGAACCCGGCCGCTGACCCCGCCATCGCCGATCCTGAAGCCCTCGAAAACATCTCGGCTGCTATCCATCTCTCCGGCTCCAGCCTGGCCGACCATCGCTGGACCCCCGCCTTCAAGCGCGAAATTGCCGAGAGCCGCATCCAGTCCACGCGCGCCCTGGCCGGCACACTCGCTCAGTTGCGCAACCCGCCCCAAACGCTCCTGCTTGCCTCGGCCACCGGCATCTACGGCAACCGCCACGACCAGTTGCTCGACGATTCATCCGCTCCCGGTTCCGGCTTCCTCGCCGATATCTGCCGGCAATGGGAGGCCGCCGCCGAGCCTGCCGTACAGGCCGGAATTCGCGTCATTCATCTCCGCTTTGGCGTCGTCATCGGTCGGGGCCATGGCGCGCTCGCCAAAATGCTTCCCATCTTCCGCCTCGGCCTCGGCGGCCCGCTCGGCTCCGGCCAGCAATGGATGAGCTGGATCAGCCTCCACGACGCCGTCTCCGCCATACTCTTCCTTCTTGAGACCCCATCCCTCGCCGGCCCCGTCAATCTCACCGCCCCCAGCCCCGTCACCAACGCAAAGTTCACGCGAGTCCTGGCCCGCGCCCTCCATCGCCCTGCCATCATGCCCGTCCCGGCCTTCGCACTTCGCCTTGCCTTCGGCGAAATGGCCGACGAAGCGCTCCTCGCAGGCGTCCGCGCCTATCCGTCCAAACTCACCTCTGCCCATTTCAAATACATCCACCCCACGCTGGATTCCGCCCTCGCCGCCGCCCTCGCCTGACCCCATCCGCCGCCAGCGCCGTCCTCCCTGCCGGATATCTGCACACGGGCTGTGCCCCATTCATCGCGCAGTTTCACCGCGCGATGAGTGGGATCGTCACGATGAAGCCCCGTGCCCCGTTTTTGCGATTTTTTTCTGTCGCAAAGGCGGGAAGCAGTTCGCCTGTGGCGGGTGCCCCTGGCCCCTCGCACTTGGGGACCAGGGAAAGAACAAAGCCTGTGCGAGCCTCCCGCGAGCGTCTGCCCCACCGCAGGGGGCGGCGTTATCCTAAAGAGTCCGGCCGCGCCCAAATATCTGGGTGCACCATCCTGTCATCCTGAGCGAGCGGAGCGAGTCGAAGGACCTGCTTCTTGAATCTCCGGAGGCTAGGGTGGGAGAACATGCCGCCCAGAGAGCCAAAGACCATGCCCGAAGACGCAATCACTACATCGCCTGAATCCGCACCAGACACTCCTGGCGCGCAAGCGCCGTCTGCCCCACCGCAGGTGGCTGCCGCAGTGCAGGTGCCGCCGTCTGCCCCTCCGCCGGTCGCCACCATCGCAACCCTCGGCCAGCATGAGGGCCAGTCCGTCACCCTCCGCGGCTGGCTTTACAACCTGCGCGAAAGCGGGAAACTCCTTTTCCCCATCTTTCGCGATGGCACCGGCACCATTCAGGGCGTTGCCCACGTCAAGAGCGTGCCGCCAGCCGTTTTTGAAGCCCTCAAGGGCCTTACGCAGGAGTCCTCCGTCATCGTCACCGGCAAAGTCCGCGCCGACAAGCGCGCCCCCGGCGGCTTCGAGCTCGACGTCGAAGACATTCAGATCATCCAGCGCGTTCCAGAGTCCGCTCCCTACCCCATCACCCTCAAGGAGCACGGCGTCGATTTCCTCATGGAGCACCGCCATCTCTGGGTCCGCTCTCCGCGCCAGTCCGCCATTCTCCGCATCCGCGCTGAGATCATGCGCGCCGCGGCGGAATATTTCGATACCAACGGCTTCATCCGCACCGATCCGCCCATCCTCACCCCCGCGGCCTGCGAAGGCACTTCCACACTTTTTCCGGTCGACTACTTCGGCGACCAGGCTTTCCTCACCCAGTCCGGCCAGCTCTACATTGAATCAACCGCGCTCGCCCTCGGCAAGGTCTACAGCTTCGGCCCCACGTTTCGTGCGGAGAAATCCAAAACCCGCCGTCACCTCACCGAGTTCTGGATGATCGAGCCGGAAGTCGCCTATTGCGACCTCGACGGCCTCCTCGAACTCGCCGAAAACTTCCTGTCCCACATCGTCCAGTCCGTGCTCAAGAACCGCGCCTCTGAGCTAACTGTCATCGGACGCGATCCCGCCAAGCTCCAGGCCATAGCCCCACCGTTCCCCCGCATCACCTACGACGACGCCGTCTCCTTACTGAATGCGGCCCACAAAACCGGCGCCCTTGAGCAGCCCTTCGAATACGGCAACGACTTCGGCTCGCCCGACGAAACCTGGCTCAGTTCCCAGTTCGACCGGCCAGTCATGGTTCACCGCTACCCCGCAAACGTAAAGGCTTTCTACATGGAGCCCGATCCCCTCAATCCCAACCTCGCTCTATGCGTCGATGTCCTCGCCCCGGAAGGATACGGCGAAATCATCGGCGGCTCGCAGCGCGTCTCCAGCTACGACCTGCTCCTCAGCCGCATCCAGCAGCACCAACTCCCGCAGGAGGCGTTCGAGTGGTACCTCGATCTGCGCCGCTACGGCAGCGTCCCCCACAGCGGATTCGGCATGGGCATTGAGCGCGCCGTCGCCTGGATCTGCGGCCTCGATCATGTGCGCGAAACCATCCCCTTCGCCCGCACCCTTCACCGCATTTACCCGTAGCCGTCTCCGGTACCCTGCGTTGACGCCGTCCGGCCTTTCCTTTCTCCATGAGGGAGAAACCGAAAATAGCCCAGGGTGAAGTCTGCTGAAGCGGACGAAACCCTGGGGCAGATCTCCGCACAAAGCCGAGGCGCCCCGGAGGGCCGCCGCGATTCCTCGCCCGGTCCTCATGGAAACACCGGTTTGCCCCCCATGTTTGGCTCGCGCCCTTCCAACCGCCCCCTGACTCATAAGTTCCTCATAGGTTATTACCAATGGCACGAAAGTTGCCTAACAAACCGCCTGAATTGCAGTTACGATGACTTTATGTTCCGTGGAAGGCTACTTGGCGCGATCCTTGCGTTGAGCCAGCTCCTTGTTTTGCAGGGAGTCGCGCAGCAGTTCGCCTTTCAGGAAGACAGCGATAACCAGGGCCTGAACAGCCTCACCATCAACTGTCTCCTGCAAGATCGCACCGGCATTGTCTGGGCATGTACTGAGAACGGCCTCTATCAGTTCGACGGTTCCACTTATACCCGGCTGGGCGCCGAGGAAGGCTTGCTCGATAGCTATATTTTGTCCATCCAGCAGGACGCGAGCGGCGAACTGTGGGTAGGAACCAGCTCCGGCCTCTATCACGGCGACGGTCGGCATTTCAGCGCAATCACTTCGGAAGCCGCCAGCTTGACCGGCAGTTCCGGCCAGCAACTGGCCTCCACAGGTTCAGGCCAGGTCCTCGCTGTCAGTCATCACCGCCTCTTCCAACTCACCAGAGCGAGCACCGGCGGCGCATGGAGCGTCGCACCCTTCGTTCCCCAGCCGTTCGTCAACGCGCACCCGGAATTGGTCGACATCTACAGCGTCTACGCCAGTCGGGATGGCTCTGTCTGGGCTGGCTGCGGCGACTCCATCTGCCAGTTTTTTTCAGGCGGCAACGTGAAAGTCTGGAACACGGCGAATGGAGTCGACTCCGATACCTGGGCGTGGTTCCTTCAGGACTCCTCAGGCCGGCTTTGGGTGCGCGGCTACCACCACATCCTGCAAATCGGTCCCCACGCTTCCGCGTTCATGAACCTGGACATCCCCGACACTCCCGTCTCCTTCACCACCCCGCTCGTCCCCATCGTCGAAGACGTGCAGCACCGCATCCTTACCCGCACGGACCGCGGCCTGGCCATCTGGAGCCAGGGTCGCTGGCAAACCCTTGGTGCGCTGAACGGGCTCGACGTCCCCGGCATCCTGGCCCTGATGGTTGATCGCGACGGCACCCTCTGGCTCGGCACCTATGGCAAGGGCGTCGAGCGCTGGCTGGGTAATGGAAATTGGGAAACCTGGGGTTCCGGCCAGGGACTCGACGGGAATCTCGTGTGGTCCATGGTCCGCGACGGCCGCGGAACGCTCTGGGGTGCCACCGAGCATGGCATTGTCACGTTCGACCGCGCTGGTCGCCGCTTCATTCCCTGGGCTCCCAATCCGGAGGTTCCGCGCGGGCAAGTCATCTCTGTGGTCGAAGGACCCGAGCGCAGCCTCTGGTTCTCCACGTCTGCCGGCCATCTAATGCGTTACTCGCCCAACACCAATGTCTCGCGCAACTGGACCATCCCTCCAGGAATGCGCTGGCTCTGGCGAGCCACGTCGGACGGAATGTGGGGCATGACGAACAATGGCCTCTACAGCTTCGATTCAACGACGGACAATGTCGTAAAGGTGCATAACTCAGCCGTTCCGGAGCAACCCTTCTTTGACGTCTGTGAAGATGCTCATCACGGTCTCTGGTTCGCCTCCAATGCCGGCATCATCCACTTTGCGGACGGTCAATGGACCAAGGTAAATGTGAGCAATAGCGCTGCATCCGGCCGCTTCGGCAGCGTGGCCTGCGCCGCCGATGGCTCGCTGTGGCTGGGCGGCGCCTCCACCGGCGTTGAACACCTGCAGGTCAAAGCGGACGTGGCCAGCCTCGCTGAACCGCAACCGCCGCCCGGGTTCAAATCCATTGAGCCCATGTTTGTCCGCCACGACCGCCGCGGGTGGATCTGGATCGGCAGCGGCTCCGGAGTCTACGTCTTTAACGGAGCCCGTTGGCGGCACCTCACCAAGAACGATGGCCTGGTCTGGAACGACTGCAACGAAGACTCGTTCCTCGAAGACACCGATGGTTCCATTTGGATCGGCACCTCGAATGGACTCTCGCATCTCCTCCATCCTGAGGCCATCTTCGAGCAGAAGCCCCTCCAGGTAATCGTCACTGGCGCAACGCTGGGCGGCGCCCCCATCCCTCAGGACGCCCCGGCTTCCCTCGCATATACCAAGGAAGCGCTCCGCGTCCATGTCATCTCGTCGCCCCTTGAAGACCAGCCCTCCACGGTGTATCGCTACCGCCTGGTTGGCCTGGAACAGGAGTGGAACACCACCCGTACGCACGATCTCAACTATTCGTCGCTCCCCGACGGCGCCTACAAGCTCGAGGTTTACGCCGAAGACACCGAAAGCGATATTCGATCGCCCCTTGTCACCTTAGCTTTCACCATGCGTCCCCCATGGTGGAAGAGCATCCCCTTTGACATCTGCGTCGGCCTTTTTCTCATGTTCCTCGCCTATGCGTTGCTGCGCTATCGCGATCGCGATCTGCGCGCCAAACAGGCCAGGTTGGAAGCCATCGTCCACGAGAGAACCGAACAGCTCGAAAAAGAGAAAGTGCAGCTCACTGAAGCCCGGGAAGCGCTGCGCGAGTTGGCCAGCCGCGACCCCATGACCGGCCTGCTCAATCGCAGAGCCATCTTTGACGTGCTCACCGGCGAAATGGCCCGCATTCGGCGCGATGGAAGCGCCCTCACCGCGGTCATGATCGACCTCGATCATTTCAAGTCGGTCAACGACACCTTCGGACACATCGCCGGAGACGAAGTCCTCCGCGGAGTTGCCACACGCCTCACCGATTCGGTCCGCGCCTATGACTCCGTAGCCCGCTACGGCGGCGAGGAGTTTCTCCTGGTTATGCCGCAAATAATGGATACCGCCGGCATGCGCGACCGTCTGACCGCTGTCCACAACGCCATCTGCCTCCAGCCCTTCGTTTTTGCCGGGGGCCATGTGAAACTTACCTGCAGCTTTGGCGTGTCCACCCTTTTCTGCGACCAGAGGATGACCGTTGAGCAATTCCTCGACCGCGCCGACCGCGCCCTCTACCAGGCCAAGCACACCGGAAGAAACCGCGTCGTCTACGACGAGACCCCGCGTGTACCCAACCCATCCGCATAGTCCCACCCCGAGGCTTTCCCTGCGTCTGGTGTTCCGCGCCGGACCAACCACAAAAGCACCGTGCCCCGTTTTGCGCCTTACCGGGGGTCCCCGCGGACAGGTCTTCGTCCGTGGGGTGGTCAGGCGCAAGGCGGGAGAGCATAGCCTTCAATAATCCAGTTCATCAGGAGCTTCAGGACTCGCCTCGGTCGGGTGGCCCTGGTCCATCGCACTTGGGGACCAGGGAAAGCATGAAGTTCGTGCGAGCCTCCCGCGAGCGGCCGCCGCACCGCAGGTGCCGATTGAAGAATCTTTCCTCCCCGCTCCGCAATCAAACCGGCGTCTACTGTATCCAGGAGCCCCTCAATGTCCCTGTCCGCAACCGAAGTGAATGATCTCAAGAGAGCCCCAGCCATCGAGGGCGTCCTGCCCGTCTTCCACAACCGCTGGAGCCCGCGTTCTTTTGCCGATCGCCCAGTCGACTCTGCCGACCTCGCCAAAGTCTTTGAAGCTGCCCGGTGGGCTGCCTCCTCTTACAACGAGCAGCCCTGGCGTTTCCTCGTCGGCATCCGCGGTTCTGAAACATACCGCAAAATCTTCGACTCCCTGATGGCGCTCAACCAGGCCTGGGCCAAGGCCGCCCCCGTCCTCATCCTCGGCGTCGCCAAAACCAAGTTCAGCCATAGCGACGCCCCCAACCGCGTCGCGCTTTACGACCTCGGAGCCGCTGCGTCCTATCTCACCCTGCAGGCCGCGGCGATCGGCCTTGCCACCCACCAGATGGGCGGATTCAATGCCGAGACCGCCCGCAAGTCGTTTGAAATCCCGGAAGATTATCTCATTGGCGCAGTCATCGCCCTCGGTTATCAAGGCGAGCCCGCCGCTCTCCCCAACCCGCAATTCGTGGAGCCCGAAGTGGCTCCCCGCCAGCGCAAGTCCTTGAGCGAAATTGTGTTCTCAGAGTGGGACACCCCCGCCAGCCTGGCCTGATCGGGGTAGCGCCGGCTTCCAGATTGGGTAGCACCGGTCTCTAGACCGGCCGTCATGCGAGCGTCCACGCCCGCATCTCACCCTGCCCCTCCAACCACCGCGTTAAAGTGGAACCTGGAGGAATCCCCCCCAGTTGAGCAGAATCCCGCCCCGCACCTCGCCTCCCCGGCAACTTCGCCGCCAGGCCCCGGCCCGCCAATCCACTGCACGCCGGCGCCGCCCCGCACCCCCGCGCGCCAATTGGCCCTTGCGCGCCGCCCTCGCCGCCGCGGCTTTCTGCGTCGTCCTGCTCGGGTGGGGCGTCATCGCCCGCCAAATCGAGCCGCAGTCCAACACCTCCCTCACCCGCTTCGACGCCATCATTGTCCTCGGCACTCCCGCCGACGACGACGGCAACCCCACCCCCGCACAACTCTCCCGCGTCACTGAAGCGGTGCATGAATATGAGCGCGGCGTCGCTCCGCGCCTCATCCTCACCGGCGGTCCCGCCCACAACCAATTCGTGGAAGCCACCGTCATGGCCCAGGCTGCGCACGCCCAGGGCATTCCTCAATCCGCCCTCTTCGTCGAGCCCCGCGCACAGGACACCGTCCAGAACGCCTGCTATTCCGGGCAGATCATGACTTCCCACGGCTGGCGCTCCGCCGAAGTTGTCTCCAGTCCAGCCCATCTCCCCCGCGCAGCCATGATCTTCAGCCACACCCCCATCGAGTGGCGCATGCACGCCGCTCCAGCGCTTTCTCCCGATTCCCCGGCTTACGGAACCGCTGCCGCATCCGTCGAAACCTTGAAAACCCTGCGCTACCTGCTATGGGCTCGCTGGACCGACCATTGCAACCCTTGATGGGTCGCCTCGCAAGTTCGTATCAGAAAAAGAGCTGTCATCTTGAGCGGAGTCGAAGGACTTGGCTTTTGCACTTCGGAACTTATGCCTGTGCCCCATTCATCGCGGCTTCATCGCGATGAGTGGGATGCAGGAGACCATAACCCTCAACCATCCCGCGTTGTCCCTCCTCGGCGCGGTCCTGTAAGCTGGATGTGATGCGTCTTCAAGTTCATTTTGCCCCTTTCGTTGCCGTTGCTTTACTGGCTCTCCATGCCGCGCCCAGCGCCCAGGCTCAGGTAGCCCCTGCCGTCACTCCCGCCGGACCAGCCAATGGGGTCTACATCGCCACCGATCCCCTCGCGAGTGTCCGCTACGACAATCGCTACGACATTTCTCTCTCACCGGCCTATGCGCGCGTGATGGCCGGTCCCACCCTCAATCAGGGCTCCAATCTCGGCGGTCTCGATCTCGCCGGCTCCTACTGGCTTTCAAAACACTGGGGCCTTGAAGGCTCCGGCCGCGGCTATCTCGGCACCAGCGGCGCCGGCCTCGGGGACAACATCTCCACCCAGCTCATCAAAGGCCCGTTCATCGCCCAGTACATCTTTGCCGGCGGTCCGGAATGGCTGGGCCCCCATAACAAGCACGGCGCGCTCATCGCCCATGTGCTCGTCGGCGGTGCCTACGGCGAATTCGAGAGGGATCTCCGCGGTCTGTCCCCTTCAGCCGTCGACTTCTATCCCAACCAGGTCGCCCCTGCCGCCGTCTTCGGCGGCCACATGGACCTGAACCGCTCCGCGCAGTGGGTCTTCCGCATCACCCCCGACGCCATCCTCACCCGCTACAACGCCCCGTACGCCACACCCACCACCAGCGCCGGCGGCATAACCAACTGGAACTTCGCCATCTCCGTCGGCGTCGAGTACAAGTTCAAAAAGAAGCGCTAGCAGCTTCGTGCGGTAGGCCGGGGTTTATTTGGTAGGCCGGGGATTCATCCCCGGCATAAGCCGAGCAAGATGGCCACGGCCTTTAGGCCCTGCGGTTCGCTTCAGCCACGACTCACAGGCGCTCTGTAACAGGGCGCGACTTCAGTCGCGCCGATAAAGCCGATAAAAAGAGCCGGGCTTTAGCCCCTGCGGGAGGGGCTTCAAACCCCGCATCCAAAACCAAGTCCTTTTTCCGCAACCGGCCGCTTCGACGCATTTGCTCCCGTAGGGAGCCATCGAGAAAAGGCACCCCTCGGAAGGCTTTTCTAAGAAGTCCCTCCGCCCCGTAGGTCGCGCGGAGCGAACCTCAATCCTCCTCGGCCTCTCAAAAACATTCGACAACATGGTGGTTTTCGGATCGCCGCCCAGCCACTCGCAACCCTCGTCCCAAGCAAGGGCTGTCATCTTGAGCGGAGCGCAGCGGAGTCGAAAGATCTGCGGTTGCTCTTAGGAATGCATGCGATCGGATAGGCAAACTTCCGGATTGGCGACAATCCGACCACAACAGCAGACCGTGAGAACATGCCACTTAACCAAACATGTGAAGGACGATGTAGAACAAGTAAAAAGGGAAACAGGTTAACCACAGACACCAGGCGATTCTGGTGACCTTCGCTGAACGGTTTTCCCTTATCCGAGGGAGCCCTGTAGCGATTATTAACACCGATGATGCGCACATCCACACAATGTCGGCTCTCCAACCACCGAACCGATAGTTTCCCAAAAGACGGTCAGCGAGTCCGGCCTCCGGGCCAATCCCAGAGAATGCAGGGATGAATGTCAAAACGAAAAGCGCGAAGTCCACGGCCAACAAACCGCGAAGAATCCAGCCAGAGATTTTCATTTGAGAACCTACACTAAGCCAGCCGCTGCACCATGTCCATCGCAGCGGTCACACGTTGGCTCACCAGCGAATTGGCTCCCGCCGGGAATTCGGCGCTCCGGACATATCACCGCCAATCCGGAACCAACCCCCGATTGCCGCCAACAGCTCGGCCCGCTCATTCCCCACCCTCCAACATCCCCGCCTTCACCCTCCCCCCCGGATAACCATATTCGATTGAACAGCGTCGAAATAATTCGCTGGCTGCGACTTTCATACTCTATGTGGTATTCTCCACCCGTTCAGTGACGCCTTGGGTAAGGTGCCACCGGAAAATATGCCGTACCGGATTGCGGCACTTCCTCAAGCGCACTTAAACTGTTCATCCATAGGAACCAGAGACAGGACCAAATGGACATGAGAGACACACTGGGAGTTTTGCTTGCCGGAGGAGCCGGAGAACGACTCTTTCCGCTGACCCGCGATCGTGCCAAGCCGGCTGTGCCGTTTGGCGGACATTACCGCATCATCGACATCACTCTCTCCAACTGCATCAACTCCGGCCTGCGCAAGGTCTACATCCTCACCCAGTACAAAGCCCTGTCCCTCAACCGCCACATCCGCGAAGGATGGACCGGCATTGTCGCCCAGGAGCTGGGAGAGTTCTTTGAGCTGCTGCCTCCCATGCAGCGCACCGGCTCCAACTGGTACATGGGCACCGCGGATGCGGTTTACCAGAACATCTACTCCATCGGCAGCGAACAGCCCAAGTACATGATCATTCTGGGCGGCGACCAAATCTACAAAATGGACTACAGCCGCATGCTCGAGTACCACAAGGAGCAGAAGGCCGAAATCACCCTGGCTACGCTTCCCATCCCTCCCGACGAGGTCTCCCGCTTCGGCGTCGTTGAGGTAGGCAAGGGCGGGGAGGTTCTCGGCTTCCAGGAGAAACCCGCCTCCACCAGCTTCCGCTCGCCCTTCAATCCCAATGCTGTCGACGCGTCCATGGGCATCTACATCTTCAATACCGAGATCCTGCTCAAGGCCCTCATCGCCGACGCCGAGGACCCCAACTCCAAGCACGACTTCGGCCACAACATCCTGCCCAACCTGCTGGGCGAAAAGAAGATGATGGCCTACAGCTTCGTCGACGAGAACAAGCAGCAGGCTCTCTACTGGCGCGACGTTGGCACACTGGACTCCTACTACGACGCCAATATGGACCTCTGCTCCGTCTCGCCGACCTTCAACCTCTACGACAAGAGCTGGCCCATGCGCACCCGCGTCCGCCAGTATCCGCCTGCCAAGTTCGTCTTCGGCGAACCGGGCCGCACCGGTTCCGCCATCAACTCGGTCATCACCGCCGGCGTCATCATCTCCGGCGCATCGGTATCCAACTCCGTCCTCTCGCAGGATGTCCGCGTCAACTCCTATTCGGATGTCGACGCCAGCATCATCTTTTCCCACGTCAACATCGGCCGCCACTGCCGCATCCGCCGCGCCATCATCGATCGCGATGTCCACATCCCCGAAGGCACAGTAATCGGATACGACGCGGTAGAAGACAAGCGCCGCTACTTCGTCACCCCCTCCGGCCTGACCATTGTTACAAGAGACGCCTCCCTCTTCGAGAATCCGGTAGACCCCGAATTCCTCCAACGCTACTAACCCTCATCCCCCTCCCAGCCAAGCCCTGTGCCCCATTCATCGCGGCTTCATCGCGATGAGTGGGCGGCCGGGTGCCCAGGTCAGGTGTCCCACGGACACGCGGGAACCGGGGAACCCTCTGGCTCTGAGTCAGGGACGGAGTGGTCCGCTGGACCGAGGTCCCTCGCACTTGGGGACCTCGGAAAGTGAGAGGCCCCGTGCCCCGTTCTTACCGCTTTTTTCTGCGGGAAGGGCGGGAAGCATGAAGCCAGTGCGAGCCCCCGCGAGCGTCTGCCGCACCGCAGGTGCCGTAAAATGATTCCAGCATGCTGCTTCCCCAGGGAACTTCCATCCTCGTTTCCCTCACCGGACTTGTCGCCGTCACGGTCTGGCGTCTCCGCGAAGCCCGCAGCGCCGTCTCGCTCCGCAAAATCGTTATTCCGCCCCTCGGCATGGCCACCGGCTTCTGCATGTTCATCGCCCCCGCCTTCCGCATTCCCTGGGCCTGGGCCGGCGCGGCCTTCCTCATCGGCGCAATTGCCCTGGCTTACCCGCTGCTGCTCACCACACGCCTCATCCGCCAGGGCGACACCATCATGATGAAGCGCTCCGGCGCCTTCCTCGCCGTCATCTTCATCCTCGCCGCCGTCCGCTTCCTGGCGCGTGGATACTTTGACACCCTCCTTACCGTCCAGCAGTCCGCCGGCCTCTTTTTCATCCTCGCCTTCGGCATGATCGTCCGCTGGCGCGCCAAACTCCTCATCGATTTCCGCAAAATCACCGCCGAATACGCCCCCGAAACCGCCAGCTAATCGTCCTTTGGCTCCAAGTCCTTTAATCCCTGACAACTGAGAACTGACAACTGACATGCAATTCCTATCCCTCTCCCGCCGCCGCACCACCGAGTTTCCATCCGAAGCCTTCACTCCCGACCTCGTCGCCCGCGAAGGCCAGCGCGTCCGCCAGCTCTACGCCTCCGGCATCCTTCGCCAAATCTGGAAGCGCGCCGACACCCCCGGCGCATCCATCCTCTGGGAAGCCCCCAGCGAGGCTGAAGTCCGCGAAGCCCTCGCCAGCCTCCCCATCTACCAGGCCGGCATGCTCGAAATCCAAACTCTCATCCCCCTGGAACCCTACCCCGGTTTCACCAACTGACAGCAGGCCGGGTCTGATCCCTGACCCCTGACCCCTGATCCCTGAATTACACTGATTCTTCAAGGAGAAGACTCCCATGGCCTATCCAGCCAACTATCGCTACACCCGCGAACATGAGTGGATCCAGCTCGACGGCTCCATCGGGACCATCGGCATCACCGACTACGCCCAAAACTCCCTCGGCGACATCGTCTACGTCGACGCGCCCAAGGTCGGCGACACCGTCATCGCCCACCAGACCTTCGGCTCCGTCGAAAGCGTCAAGGCCGTCAGCGACCTCTATTCGCCCGTCTCCGGCACCGTCACCGCCGTCAATGAAGAGCTGAAAAATTCGCCCGACAAGGTCAACGAGCATCCCCACGAAGCCTGGATCATCAAGGTCGAGCTCTCCGATCCAAGCCAGTTCGAGTCCCTGCTGGACGCCGCAGCGTATGAGGCCTTCATCGCAGAAGAACAGTAAAAACAGTTGTCAGTTTTCAGTTGTCAGTTCTCAGTTACCCGGAACTCGCAGTCAGCCAGTTTTCTTTGAATGAGCCATTTCGCTTTGATTTCCGGCCTTCGCAATTCGGCGCACGGAAGCCCTCAACACTTCCACGGCCCGGAAGCTGAAAACTGACAACTGAAAACTGGTCCCGGAGGGACCATGCGCTACCTTCCCAAATCGCCTGCGGAACGCCAGCAAATGCTCGCCGCCATCGGCGCTGCGTCCATTGACTCCCTTTTTGAAGTCATCCCCGCCGAGTACCGTCTCGACCGCGACCTCGACGTCCCCCGTCAGCAGGCCGAGAGCGAAATCATCGACTACTTCCGCGCCGCCGCCAACAAGAACGGTGCCGGTTTTGCCAGCTTCCTCGGCGCAGGCGCGTATAGTCATTACCGCCCGGTCATCATTGACACCCTAGTCCAGCGCGGCGAGTTCCTCACCAGCTACACCCCCTACCAGCCGGAAATCACCCAGGGCACCCTGCAGGCCATCTTCGAATTCCAAACCATGATCGCCGAGCTCACCGGCATGGACGTGGCCAACGCCAGCATGTACGACGGCTCAACGGGAGCTGCCGAGGCCGTCATGATGGCCGTCCGCGTCACCGGCCGCCACAAAGCGGTCGTCGCCCGCACCGTTCATCCCGAGTACCGCGAAGTCATGGCCACCTACGCCAAGCACCAGGGCCTGCCCAGCACGCTCGTCGGCTACAACCCTGAAACCGGCCGCGTCGATCTCGAAGCTCTCGAAGCCGAAGTCACCACCGAAACCGCCGCCGTCCTCGTCCAGAGTCCCAACTTCTTCGGCATCGTTGAAGACATTCCCGCCATCGCCGCCATCGCCCACGCCAAAGGCGCTCTGCTCATCGTCTCCATTGCCGAAGCGGTTTCCCTCGGCGTCGTCCGTCCCCCCGTCGAGGCCGACATCGTAAGCATGGAAGCCCAGTCTTTCGGCGTCGCCCTCAGTTACGGCGGCCCCTTCTGCGGCGTTATCGCGGCCAAGGAGCAGTTCCTCCGCCAGATGCCCGGCCGCCTCGTCGGCCAAACCGTCGACGCCAACGGCTTCCGCGGCTTCGTCCTCACCCTCTCCACGCGCGAGCAGCACATCCGCCGCGAGAAGGCCACCTCCAACATCTGCACCAACCAGGCATTAGTCGCCCTCATGGCCACCATCTTCCTAACGGTGTACGGCAAAGAAGGCATCCGCGAACTAGCCGAGCACAACCTCGCCAAAGCCGCCTACGCCGCCACCGCCCTTTCTGCGGTAGCAGGCGCAAAACAGTTGTTCACCGGCGCTCCCAAATTCCACGAGTTCGTCCTAAGCACCACCGAGTCCCCATCCATCTGGAACGCCCGCCTGCTGGAAGAAAAGATCATCGGCGGCCTGGACCTCAGCCGTTGG
>Ga0302278_10000780_pt1 | contig 40232 bp, 40 predicted proteins | sample III_Bog_N3_2_FD_194543 | JGI IMG/M metagenome (GOLD analysis project Ga0302278, IMG submission 194543) | Peat permafrost microbial communities from Stordalen Mire near Abisko, Sweden - III_Bog_N3_2 | ecosystem: Environmental > Terrestrial > Soil > Wetlands > Peat | place: Sweden: Abisko...
CCGCTGCGCTCCCCCCGGCCGGGGGGAGCGCAGCCTCATCTTCCCGTTTGGCTTGCGCCAAACAAAGAAGAAAAAACAACATACAAGATGGCCGCAGATAAAAACCTGGAGGAGGCGTAGATCCAGTTCAGACCTTACCGAGGGCCCGTCGGGGTCCCGGTATTTCGGGTTTTGCCATTTCTCATCATCTGCGTCCATCCGCGTCCATCTGCAGTTAAGCTCTTTTCAACCGCCTGGTTCCGGCAAAGGTTTTGGGACGCCGTTCGCGGCCGGGCGACAAACTGTTGCAGTTTGCCCGCCGCCCGCTACCCTAGGGACATGCGATTCATCGGCAATGTCATAGAAAAATTGCAGCGCCATCCCAAACGGGTCGTCTTTCCCGAAGGGGCTGAACCCCGCGTCCTCCAGGCCGCCCGGCAGTTTTACACGCTGCAATTGGGCGCTCCGATCCTCCTGGGGCGCCGGCTCGAGATCCAGACCGTGGCCGCCGGTTTGAAAATTCCCCTCGAGGGAATTCGCATCATTGATCCCGCCGAGAGCACGGATTTGGAGGCCTTTGTCCGCCGGTTTTATTCGCTGCGCCGCGAAAAAGGTCTGCGCTCCACCGAAGCCCGCGAGGCCATGCTTCAGCCCAACTATTATGGCAGCATGATGCTGGCCATGCACCAGGCCGACGGGCTGATTTCCGGTTCCTCCCACACCACCGGCAGTGTGTTACGGCCCCTGTTTCAAATCATTAAAATGGCGCCCGAGTTCGCCACCGCCTCCAGTTGCATGGTCATGGAGGTGGAAGACACACTCATCGGCGAAAAGGGCGTCCTGTTCATGGCTGATTGCGGGGTCATTCCCGACCCGACCGTGGAGCAACTGGCGGACATTGCCGTTTCCACCGCCCGCCTGGCCCGGCACATGCTCGGCGTCAAACCGCGCGTGGCCATGCTCTCCTTCTCCACCAAGGGCAGCGCCTCGCATCCCTCCGTCGGCAAAGTGCAGGCCGCCACCGCCCAGGCCCGCCGCAAGGCCGAACAGTTGTTTTTGGAGGCGGACTTTGACGGCGAATTGCAGGTGGATGCCGCGTTGGTTCCAGAAATTGCCGAGCGCAAACTGCACGAGAGCCCCGTGGCCGGCCGTGCCAACGTACTCATCTTTCCTGATCTGAATTCCGGCAACATCGCCAGCAAAATGGTGCGGATTGTGGGGCACGCCCACGCCTACGGCCAGATTCTGCTCGGCTTGAACCGGCCGGCGGCGGATGTCTCCCGCGGCTCCAGCGCTCACGACATTCTCGGGGTCGCCGCCATCATCGGCGTTCAGGCCACCAATTATCAGAAGCTGTATCCGCCGGAAAGCGACGCGAATTTGAACTTTGCCGCCGAATGAGGTTTCCGGGCCGCCCATGAACACCGCCACCCCCCGTATTTTCATCGCCGCCACCCGGCAGAATGACGGCAAAACCACCACCTCGCTGGGGCTGATCGCCGCCCTGCAGAAGCATTACCAGAGCATTGGCTACATCAAACCGGTGGGCCAGCGCTTTGTGGAAATCGAAGAGCAGAAGATTGACGAGGACACCGTGCTGATGGACGCCGTTTACCGGCTCAATTGTCCGCTGGTGGACATGAGCCCGATTGCCGTCGAACCGGAGTTCACCCGCAAATACCTCCAGTCGGCGAATAATGAAGCACTGGTTCACCGCATTCAGGAAGCCTTTGACCGCGTCGCCTGGGAGAAAAATTTTGTGTTGTGCGAAGGTTCCGGGCACGCGGGCGTGGGCTCGGTCTTTGACCTGTCCAACGCGCAGGTGGCCAAGACCCTCGGTTGCAAGGTCATCATCGTCACCCAGGGCGGCATCGGCCGGCCCATTGATGAAGTCTCGCTCAATCAGGCCTTGTTTGAAAAAGAGGGTGTCGAAATCATCGGCGTCATCCTCAATAAAGTGCTCACCGAGCGCATCCCGGAAATCACCCAGTTTGTCCGGCGCGGCCTCAAACGCAAGGGCTTGGAACTGCTCGGCGTCCTCCCCCACCAAAAACTGCTCTCCAATCCCACGCTCGAATTGATCCGGGATGAACTGCGCGCCGAATTGCTCAATCCGCCCGTGTCCCTCGAAGCCCTGGTCAACGACGTGGTGGTCGGCGCCATGGGCGCCCAAAATGCCGTGCCCTTCTTCAAACCCGGCGTCCTGCTCATCACCCCCGGGGATCGGGAGGATCTCGTGCTCGCCGCCAGCGCCGGCATGGACGGCGCCCCCGAAGATAGACTCGCCGGGATTGTTTTAACCGGTGGCCTGCGTCCCGGCGAAAGCGTGCTCAAGATCATCGGGAAAATGCCCGTCCCCGTGTTGCTCGTCCAGGCCGATAGTTATCAGGTCGCCTCCAAGGTTCACAACCTCACCGTCAAAACCCGCCCCAACGACCTGGGAAAAATCTCCCTCATCCGCGACATGGTCGCCCGGTATGTGAATGTGAAGAAAATCATCCAATCGCTCTGACCCATGAAACTCAACCCCGCGCTGCAACGCCTGCCGGTGTATCAACCGGGCCGCCCCATCGAGGAGGTCGCCCGCGAACTCAACCTGGCCCCGGAATCCATCATCAAACTGGCCTCCAACGAGAATCCCTTCGGCCCCTCGCCCCTCGCCCTGGCCGCCCTGCAAAAAAGTCTGGCCGGGCTGAGCCTCTATCCCGATGGCAACGCCTTTTACCTGAAAAGGAAACTCGCCGCCAAACTCGGTGTCGAGACCAGCCATCTGATTCTGGGCAACGGCTCGAATGAAATCATTGAATTTCTCGGCCACGCCCTGCTTGAACCCGGCGCGGACGTGGTGGTCTCGCAATATTGCTTCGCCGTCTATCCCATCGTCACCCAATTGTTCGGGGCCAACCTCATCACCGTTCCCGCCGTCAACCACGGCCACGATCTGCCGGCCATGCTCCGGGCCATCACCCCGCAAACCCGGGTCCTCTTCGTGACCAACCCGAACAACCCCACCGGCACCCTGGCCCCGCGCGAAACGGTCATCGCCTTTGTCAACCAGGTGCCCGACCACGTCACCCTGGTCATGGATGAAGCCTACCTGGAATTTCTACCCGACCCGTTGCAACTCGCGCCGCTCGTCCAATCCGGGGCGCGGCCGAATTTGGTGCTGCTGCGGACGTTCTCCAAAATCTACGGCCTCGCCGGTCTGCGCGTCGGTTATGGCATCGCCCACCCGGACCTGATTACCGCCCTCGAGAAAATCCGGCAGCCCTTCAACCTCAATCTCGCCGCCCAAACCGCCGCCCTGGCCGCCCTGGAGGATGATGACCATGTCCGCCGGACCCGGCAGAATAATTTCGAGGGGTTGGACCTTTATGAACGGGCCTTCCGCGAGTGGGGCATTGAGTATGTCCCCTCCGCCGCGAACTTTATTTTGGTGCGGGTTGGGGAGGGGCAACGGGTGTTTGCAGCCCTGCAGCAGCAGGGGGTCATCGTGCGCCCCATGGGCGGCTATCAATTGCCGGAGTGGATTCGCATTTCCATCGGCACCCCGGCCGAGAACCACCGCTGCCTGGCCGTTCTGAAATCCGTCTTGGGCGTCGTCCAGAGATGACCGTGGCGGGCCGGGGTGCGACCCGGTGATGGGAGCCAAGGTCTGGTGCCATGGATGGGGTGCCCCTCGCCGCCGCCCCAATTTCCATTTTAAAAAATCCGTTAAATTCGTCCGAACCCTTAGTGCAGAATGCAATTCATCCCCGGGCGGATTTGCAAATTGCAAGCTGCCGCCGTGATCGCCGGCCGCCCCAACGCCTGACATCCCGGTTTCACCGGCTTGACACAACGACAATCCTTGGCATAGAGTTAGCTGGATTGAATCAACGGCTGGACTGACTGGCCGGTGAAACCAAAATCACAACTTCAACCCGCACCCCCCCCTCATGCTCTACACCCTCGCCTTAATTCTGATCATTGCCTGGCTGCTGGGATTTGTTTCTTCCTACACTCTGGGCGGCTTCATCCACATCCTGTTGGTCGTCGCCATCATCTTGGTGCTGGTGCGCCTGATCCAGGGTAAAAAAATATGAGTGGCGGAGAAAATGATCCACGCTCAGGCCTGACCTAGTCATTGATCCCCCATCCCTGCCGGCCGGAATCCCATGGCCCCTCATCGGTCCCGATGGCAAAATCCTCCCGCTTTTCAAGCCGGGCGGTTGGGGTGGCCGGGTCGGAGGGCGGTTCCAGGCATGCCAGCCGCCGGCCTTGATTGCAGAAAAAGTCCAGACCGGATTTGGCCGCCAAACCCAGCAGGTATTCGCCCAAGCACGGCAGTTCCCGGCCCGGGGGTGGTTCCTGACCCAGCAGCGCGACCATGGCCGCCTCCCGATCCGGGCGCCGGGCCAGCACGCTTTCAAACCAGCCTTTGATATATTCCGGCAGTTCCTCACGACCGTCGGCGGAGATGAGAATCAGGTTGGCCGCCCGGATCCCGGAAGTCGCCTGGGCGCGGGCTTCCGGCTGCCGCAGCCACTCGAACTTCCATGTCTCCGTGTCCAATTGATCGCATTCTTCCTCCATTTGTCCGGCGAGTCGTTCCAGCACGGAGGTGCCGCGCACGCCGGCAATCAGGTCATCATGCAGCAGGACCATTTTGAAATCAGCATCGGGGTTCATATAACGATTAGTCAATAACCGCCCTGGTCACGGTGGAACCCGGGTAAGGCAGGATTTTGTTACGCAAAGACCATGCCAACTTGGGCGGGCCCTTAATTCCTTGAAAAACCAACCTGTGAAATCCGGGGGCCGGACGCCGGCTGCAATCTGCAACTGAATGGGGGAAAATATCTTGCATCCGGCAACGCGCCCGGGGTGGAATGAGGCAAGCGCGGCTTATCACGACCATGAGAACGGCTATTCCGTGGCTGGACAAGGGGGCGGAAAAGCGCTAGTTTCGGGCGCTGCCGCACCGGGGACGGGACTGAGGGTGGGCGGAGGAACACTGAAGCATGGTGAAAGAGCCCAACAAGCATATTTATAATGCCGTGGTGGTGGTCTGGCTGACCCTCTCGCTGGGGAGTGTCCTGTTGGCGGCGGCCACTTGGTCGCAACTTTCGCGGCTGGTCACCACCGGCCGGCAGGAGAGCGGGGTCCGGGAGAATCTGGCGCAAATTCTCAAGCTGCTGCTGGATGCCGAGACGGGGGCGCGCGGCTACGTCATCACGGGCGACAAGCGGTTTCTGGAACCCCTGGCCGGGGCGGAGACGAACCTGCCGGCCGCTTTTGATGCGCTGGCGCAGGCCGCGCCGGAAGCCGGCGAAATGTTGGATCAGTTTGCGGACTTGCACGCTCAGGCCGAGATGTGTCTGCACTGGCAATACAAACTCACGGCCGCGCGCGACCGCAGTTTTGGCAAGGCTGCCGAGCTCATGACCTCCGGGGAGGGCAAAACCCTCATGGATGGCATTCGCGAGCAGATGGCGGCCCTGGATAAAATCCTGCAGGATCGGCGGGCGAAGCTGCGCGGGGAAGTGGGCGCCCAGTTGTTCCGGGCCAGCCTGACGAGTTGGTGGGCCGGGGTGCTGGCCATTGGCGTTGGAGCGTATGCCTTCCGGCTTTCCCGCCTCACTTTGAAACATCAAAAACGGGAGCGGGAACTCATGGAGGAGAACTTGCGCGCGGAACACAGCAACCGGGAAAAGAATGTGTTTTTAGCCAACATGAGCCATGAAATCCGCACCCCGATGAACGCCATTCTCGGTTTCAGTGAATTGTTGCTGGATGATTTGCGCGAACCCCGGCAGCGCCAATACCTGCAATCCATCCGCACCAGCGCGAACTCCTTGCTGCTGCTCATTAACGACATTCTGGATGTGTCGAAAATCGAGGCCGGCGTCATGAGCTTGCGCCTCGAACCGACTGATCCGCGGGAAATCAGTGATCTCATCCGGACGCTGTTTGCCGAACCGGCCGCGAAAAAGGGCATCCGGTTGGAATGCCAGGTGGCCCCGGATTTACCCCGGTCCCTGTTGGTGGACCGCATCCGGCTCCGCCAGGTTCTGGTCAACTTGGTGGGTAACGCGATCAAATTCACGGATGTGGGGATGGTGGAAACCCGGGTTAACTGGATCAAATCACCCCACGGCGGCCACCTCACGCTGGTGATTGAAGTGCAGGACAGCGGGATGGGGATTCCCCCGGACAAGCTGGCCGACATTTTTCAGCCCTTCACCCAGGTGGGCAATCAACGGGAGAAAGAAAATCAGGGCACCGGGCTGGGGCTGGCCATTGTCAAACGCCTGGTGGAACTCATGGGGGGAACCGTGACGGTGGCCAGCGTGCTGGGGCGGGGATCAGTTTTTCACCTGCATTTTCCCGACGTGGCCATTTCCGCACGCCTGGCCAGCCCCGAAAAAAACCAAACCCGGTCCGGGGTGGATTTCAATGAGCTTAACCCGGCCACCCTGATCGTGGTGGATGACCATGAGTTGAACCGCCAGTTGATCGCCGGGATGTTTGCCGGCACGCATCACCGGCTGGTGTTTGCCGCCGGCGGAGAAGAGGCGCTGACCCAGGCGCGCCGCCTCAAACCCGACCTCATCCTCATGGACCTTCGTCTGCCCGGAATGAGCGGTCAGGAGACGCTGGCGGAAATTCGTAAAATCAACGGCTTGGAATTGATGCCAGTCCTGGCCGTGTCCGCCTCCGTGCTCACGGAGACCGAGAGCGCGGAGAAAGAGCGGTTCAGCGGGTATCTGCGCAAGCCTTTCACCAAGCGCGAATTATTTGAAGAGCTGGCCGGTTTTTTGCCGGCCCGGCCCGGCGGGGAAATCGTGCGGGAACCCGCCGTCCCGGGAGCGTGGCCGGAAAATACCGAACCGGTACCCCGGGAGTTGCTCGCCCAATTGCGGGAGCAACTCATCCATCCCTGGCCGGCCTTGCGTGACAGCGTGGCGGTCAACGACAGCCGCGCCTTTGCCCGGCGATTGGAAAGCCTGGGCCGGCACTGGCAATGCCCGGCCCTGATCGGGTATGCCGAGACCCTTTTGAACGACGTGGAAAACTATGCCGTGGCGGATTTGGAAACCCACCTGGGTCAGTTCGCCGCCCTGGTCGAACAACTCGTCCGCAACCCCCGAAATGAGCCCTGAAGTGAAGCCCCACAACTTTCCCCCCGGCGAGCCGGAGACATGGACGCGTCCGGGGTTGGCCGAGACCGGTCCGGCGTGTATTCTCGTGGTGGACGACCAGCCCACCAATATTCAAATGGTCGGTTCGGTGCTGGGGCGGCTGGGCCATGAAATTCTGCCGGCCCGGGACGGGGAAGCCGCCCTGAAACGGGTCGCCGTGCGCCCGCCGGATTTGATTCTACTGGATCTGTTGATGCCCGGAATGGACGGGTTTGAAGTTTGCCGGCAGTTGAAGGCCAGTCGCGCCTGGCGGGACATCCCCATCATTTTCCTGTCGGCGGCCGACGACAAGGATTTGATCGTGCGCGCGCTGAACGCCGGCGGCGTGGACTACATCACCAAGCCGTTCAACCAGGCGGAGTTGGTGTCGCGCGTGCGGACGCAACTGGCGCTGAAAACCGCGCGGGACCAGCTCCGGCAACTGGCGGAAGACAAGGACGAACTCCTGGGCATTCTGGCGCATGATTTGAAAAATTACCTGGGCGGCATGAATATGAGCGCCCAATTGTTGGTCACGCACATCCATTCCGGACCCACGGCGCGGCTGACCCAGCTCGCGGAAAACATTTTGCGTTCGAGCGAACAATCGCTGACTTTCGTGAAGGAATTTCTGGCCAATGCCGCCGCCGAATACCGGCTGGCCGCCAAACCGGGGAGCTTCAATCTCACGGCCGTTGCGGCCGGGGTTATCCGGCAACACCAGGATGCGGCCCGGCGGAAACAGTTGCAAATCCGGGCGGATTTTCCGGCGGAGCCGATCATGGCGCTGGGGGACGTCTCGGCGCTGGATCAGGTGCTGGACAACCTGCTGTCCAATGCCCTGAAATTTTCCCCGCCGGGGAAACAGGTGCGGGTGGCCGTCCGGCCGGCCGGCCGGATGGTCGAGTGCCTGGTGCGGGATGAAGGCCCCGGCTTCACCGAGGCCGACAAAGCGTCCATGTTCCAACGTTACCAACGCCTTTCGGCCCGGCCGACCGGGGGGGAACCCTCCACGGGTCTGGGCCTGAGCATTGTCCGCAAACTGGTGCTGGCCATGAACGGGGAGTTGTCGTGTGAGAGTGAGCCGGGCAACGGGGCGAGCTTCACCATCCGGCTGCCGGGTTCAGAGGCGAACTAAATTGAACTTATGATGAATTTTTTGGTGGTGGACGATGACCAAACGTTTCGCATGGCCACTTGCTTCCTGATCGGGGAGGCGGGACATTCCGCCGAAGGCGCGGCGTCCGGTCCGCCCGCGTTGGCGGCCCTCAAGGAGGAAACCTTTGACGCGGTGCTGCTGGATCTCAACCTGGGGCGGGAAAACGGCCTCGACCTGCTGGTCACGATTCAAAAGCAGTATCCGCAGATTCCCGTGGTCATGTGTACGGCGCAGGGCAGTGTGAAAAGCGCCGTGGAAGCCATGCGGCGCGGGGCGGTGGATTTTCTGGAAAAGCCGTTCGAGCGCGAACAGTTTCTGACCGTGCTGGCCCGTTTGCAGCGGTTGGGCCAGTTGAACCGGCAGATCGAACAATTGGCGCAACAGGTCAGTGAAAACAAAACCCAAAGTCTGGAGCCGATTTTTGATTTCACCGCCCCCGCCATGCGCGAGGTGATGGATCTGCTCCTGCGCGCCGCCAAGACGCCCGCCTCCATTATGATTCTGGGGGAGACCGGCACCGGCAAGAGTGTGGCCGCCCGGGCGGTTCATGATCAAAGCCATCTGGCCGAGAAGCCGTTTGTGACGGTGAGCTGCCCGAGCTTATCGCGGGAATTGCTCGAAAGTGAACTGTTCGGCCATGTCAAAGGCGCCTTTACCGGCGCGATCAAGGATCACTGGGGGAAAGTCCGGGCCGCCGACGGCGGCACTCTGTTTCTCGATGAGATCGGTGATTTGCCCGTGGAAATCCAACCCAAATTGCTGCGGCTGCTGCAGGAGCGCGAATATGAGCGGTTGGGGGAAAATGTCACCCGCACTGCAAACCTGCGCATCATTGCCGCCACGAATCGCGATTTGAAAAAGCGCGTGGCGGAAGGCGGGTTCCGCGAGGATCTTTATTTCCGCCTCAATGTCATCGCGGTCGAAATGCCGCCCCTGCGGTCACGAAATGGGGATCTGCTCCGTTTGGCCGAGCATTACGCCCAGTTTTTCGCCCGGCAGTGCGGCCGGCGTTCCGGCGGACTTTCGCCCGGGGCCGTGGCCTGCCTCCAGGCTTATGCGTGGCCGGGCAACTTGCGTGAATTGCGGAACGTGATGGAGCGCGCCGTCATTTTGGCCCGGGGGGAGCAACTTCTGCCGGAGGATTTCCCCGCCGAACTGCGGCTGCCGCCGACCGCCGCCCCCGGCGTGGCGGATTCGGTTGCTGCCGGCGCGCTGGTTTCCCTGGAAGCGTTGGAGGAGGCTCATCTGCGGAAAGTTTTGGCCCAGACCCCCAACCTTTCCCATGCCGCCGCCATTCTCGGCATTGACCAGGCCACCCTTTACCGCAAGCGCAAGAAACTCGGCTTGGAATGAGAGGGGGCGGACGCGCTGGTGGTTTCGGGGCGCGTCCGCCCTTTTGGTTGTTTAGGGTAAAGCGTTAAATGCGGCCAAGTCCGCCCGGGCTTGGGTGACAAACGCATCCTTGCGTTCGTAAGCGTAGTCCTCCATTGGTGGCGGGGACTGGGTTGTCCCGGTGGTGGCCGGATCGGTGGCGGTGGACACCACATTGGTATCTTTCGCCGGGGTGCCGTCCACCGGCGGAGTGGATGGTTTGCACCCCATCAAAAGGCCGGTCAACAGGATGGCCGGAAGGTATGCGAATTTAATTTTCATAACCGGACCGCCAGTTTGCGCCTGGCAGTTTATATTTTTAATGATTATTGGACAAAGGCATTTTAGCACACCTCATGCCAAGCCGTAGACAGGCGGAAATCAGGCGGTCGGGGCCGCGCTTCATGCGAAATGCAACCCCCGGGTTGCTGCTTGCAAACATGACGACATCAAGGGCATCAAGGTCGTCAGCCGAACCGCCCCGGCGCTGAAATGAGGAACACTTTAGCGGGCCAGTGGGCTTTCCAGTGCGGTCCAACGAACAGATGCCGGGCCGGGTAACGGCGAACGGTGGCGAGGTTGACGATGCCCAGACTCGGGGACGCCAATAAAATCAAATTCGGGCGCGGCGGTTTCCCCGGGCACGCCCACAACGGCGCGCCCGCCGCGAGCAGGAAATCACCCTTTCCACGGTCCCCGTGAAAAATGCGGCCCCCAAAACCGACGCCATCCCCGCCGAACAGGCCGCCTGAACCGCCCCACCACCAAGCCCGAAGTCGCCAGACTTCCGGGCTTACTTTTTTCACCTTTTTTCCGTGAGGCCACCCCGACGCGCACGCCCGGAAACCGGCGCGCGATTTTCCCCGCCGTGCGAACCGCCCAGAACGGCGAAGCAGAAAAACCCCGGGGGTGGTCACGCCTGAAATGCCACTGAAACACCCCCGCAAACCCCGGATAAAATGCCCATTACGAATAGTTCAGGCCCCCCCGGCCATTATTTCTGCGATAAATGCGACGACCTCGCCTTCGGCCCCGCCTGCCGAGTCTGCAGCACCGAAACCCGCTTTATCAAAACCACGCCCAGCCGAGGTTCAGACGCGCCCATCATCATCGGGACGAGCGACGAATTGGTCATGACCCAGCCGCCCGCGCCGGCAGGGCCGGGCTGGCGCGGGGGGGGGAAACAAGGCCATGGTGGGGGATTGCGTTGCCCGCGCCGGACCATCCCCACGCGGGTGGGGAAACTTCCGCATTACCAACAACTTATACTGACAAATTGAGGCTGAAAAGGATTTTAGAAGGGCGGTTTTCCAACCGTGACCGTGGTGCATTCAAGCACTGAGATTAATTCATCGGTGGCCAGTTTGCGGAGGTGTTGAAGATCATCGCTGGAGGGTTCTGGAAGGGTTCTTTCCTCCAGCCAGCAATCCGCATCGGCCTGTCCCTCGTGAATCATAAACAGATGCAGGCCGACCTGCTCGCAGCAAGCGGAAAAAAGAAGCGATAAATCCAAGCAGTCGCCAAGGCTTTGCGAGAGAATGTTTGTCCTGCGTTTCTTTCCCGGTGGTCAATGTGACCCAAGATGATTTTTTGCCGCTTCCTCGATCACCACGACCCCGTCGTCCGGCGGTCTTTTTTCCACTGTCAGGATGCCGGGGTTCGCCAGCTGCCCGTGCAGCAATTCGCTGGTGCCGGTCGCGGGATCAAACCAATGCACGTTCAACTCCTGCGCCCCGATCACGGCGGTGTCGAGGGTAATGCTGTGCGGCGAACTGATGTAGGCCATGAGATAGGTTGCATCATTGTGCCCCATGGTTCCATCGCGTGTCACCTGCACCCGGGTGGCCACATTGGTGCCTTGTCCAGCAAGTACCAGGCTTTGGTCCGGAATGCGGTCGAGATACGGATGCGAATAAAGAAGCGTCTTGATAAAATGAAGCTGGCGGACCGCCGGCGTGTCCAGCGCCTGCGTCCAGTTCGTCACGCCCGGGGTCCAGCCTCTGAGCATCCAGGGAAGCCCGGTGTGCGGCGTCATTTGCCAGAGCGCGTCGTGCCCGTAAGCGTAACCGCAGCCGCCTGCAAACACGCATTGATACAAGCTGCGTCTTTGGATCAGCGGGTCTTCCTGCGTGCCGGATTCGTAGCGATGTTCGCCCATCATCGTCGGCTTGATGGCGGCGATTTTCCAATCCCCCAGCACCAATGCGGCGGCGTCAAACGTGGCGTTCGCCGGCCCGCTGCCAGACTTCGCCTGGCTCAGGTAAAAATCCAGCCACGGCGCCGCCGCGTAATATTTGGAGGCCGAAGCAGGTGAAACCGGATGAACCGTCACCAGATTCCGACCGCCACACCCCTCCTTCAATGCCTTGCCCAGGGCGTTCACGCGTCCGACGTCAATATAATGCGGCGAGGCCTCTCCACCCGCGCAAAAAATCACGTTCGGGACCCCTGCGTACCGGCCGCCCAGCGCGTGACCCAGCGTGGTCAATTGCGCGGGACTGTAATGATTCATCGTGCCGGCTTTTTCCCCCGCCCACATCGCGTAAATCATCACATACAAGCCGTGTTTCCCCGCCTGCTTGATGATTGCATCGCACGTATCAAAATACGCCGGGTTCAGTTCGGTTTTGTCCGCGCCCAAGTAAGCGGGCTGGCCATAGGCGTTGGTCTCGCTCGCCTGCGGGGCGAAGTTCAGGGCAAACATGACGACGTTGAATCCGTGCTCCTCCCGGCTCTGCAGGTATCTTTCAATTTCGCCCAGGTTGAGCGCGCCGAGATTCCACGCCGTGTCCGCCAGGATGAAAACCGGATCCCCCGTCCTGGCAGCCACCAGATAATGATGATTATCGCTCACCCTGAGGCGGTCCAAGCTTGCTGCTTGCGCCGGGGGCGTAACCAGAGCAGAACCTCCCGAACAGGTCATTGCAACGAGGATTCCGCAGAGGATGGAAAACCAGGCGGCGCCAGGTCTTTGCTTGGATGCAATGGCGGTTTTTCGAGGGCGTAGGGTCTTCAATTTTGGTCTTTTAACGTATTTAGAGTGTGGAACGATTGAGTTCAAGTAAAACTTTTTATGGCTATTAACTTGATTCCCCTGCCACAAGCTGTTGTGGGGTGGTGCCACCGACCAACTCACGGCCGCGGACCGGGCCAATCGCTAACGCCTGCTCAATCAACCTGTAGAACAGCAGACCGCGCGAGTTTGAGCGCCGCCGGTTGAATCGGAACGTGAACTCATCGAGATAGTAATCCAAATGCGAGTGAGCCACGGCCCCCTGATGTGTGCCCAGCAGCCATCGCTGGAGCAGGCTGGCCACGCGGTTGACCCTGGGCAGGACGTTCTCGCCCGTTATCGCCGACTTTATGCACCACCTGATGATCGTAGCCTGCGGCGGCCAAACCCGCATTACCCTCCCAGCCGTCGGTCAAGACTTGGCTGCCGGGTTCCACGCTGGCACGGATGGCGGTCGTGAGCACGGTCGCCGAGGCGTCCGCGACACGCGCCAACCGGATGCGGCCAATGCGAGCTCCCTCGGCCTGGGCAACGACCAACACCAGCGCTTTGCCTTCCGCTCCCCGGCCACGTTTGCCGGACCGTGCGCCCCCAAGGTATACCTCATCAGCCTCCAGCGTCCCCGTCAGGCGGTCGCGGCCAGGCCGGACCATGGCGCGACGCAGCTTGTGCAGCCAGCGCCAAGCCGTCGGGTAGCTGATCCCCAGCACCCGCTGGACCCCCAGAGCGCTGGCTCCGTTCTTCTGATTGGCCACGGACCAGATCGCCTCAAACCACAGACTCAAGGGCAAGTGAGCGTCCGCAAAAAGCGTACCCACTGTTACCGTGAAGTCGTAACCACAATCGGCACAACGGTAGAACGGCGGATCGCAAGCGCAGACCTTGGTATTGGGGCAACGCGGGCACTGCGGACCGTCTCGGGATACTCAGCCACGCCGCCACACTCCCCGTTGTGGTCAGGGGAATCAAGTTAATAGCCCTATTTTAAAATTTTCGCACGCGAATTCAGGGGGTCATCAGGGATGGAATCGGGCCGGCAACTCAGCTTAAAAAAGAAGATTTTCAGCAGCTTGGGCATACTCTGGGCATACCACACGCATAACAAACAATAAAATCAAATGGCGGAGAGAGGGGGATTCGAACCCCCGGTAGTGTTACCTACGCACGCTTTCCAGGCGTGTGCCTTAAACCACTCAGCCATCTCTCCGCTGTTGCCCACAGCATGGCCGATGCCCGGACGGTTATCAATTTAAAATTCCGCCCCTTGCCGAACGCCCCCCCAACTGGCAAGATGCGCCTTTATGAAAAAATCCGTTTCTGATCCGCAACGTCCGTTTTCCAGCCTCCTGTTTGACGGGGACGAACGCGCCGCCGCCCGCGCCATGCTTTATCCCGTGGGCTTCACGGCCGCAGATTTCAAAAAGCCGCTGCTCGGGATCGCCTCCACCTGGAGCGATGTCACCCCCTGCAACATGCACATTGACAAGCTCGCCCGCGAAGCCGAGGCCGGCGCCAATGAGTCCGGCGGCAAGGCCATCATTTTCAACACCATCACCATTTCCGACGGTATTTCCATGGGCACCGAGGGCATGAAATATTCCCTCGTCTCCCGCGAGGTCATCGCGGATTCCATCGAAACCGTCGTGGGCTGCGCCGGCATGGACGGTTTTGTGGCCATTGGCGGCTGCGATAAAAACATGCCGGGCGCGATGATCGCCATCGCGCGGCTGAACCGCGCCGCGGTGTTTGTCTATGGGGGCACCATCCTGCCCGGCTGCATTACGGGGGACACCCGCAAACTCGACATCGTCTCCGTCTTTGAGGCCGTCGGCGCGCACGCCAACCATAAAATCAGCGACCAGGAATTTCAAGCGGTCGAACAATGCGCCATTCCCGGCCCCGGCTCCTGCGGCGGCATGTATACCGCCAACACCATGGCCTCCGCCATTGAAGCCCTCGGCATGAGCCTGCCAAACAGCTCCGCTCAAAACGCGGTTTCGCCGGCCAAACTCGATGATTGCCGCCGCGCCAGCGCGTGTGTCCTGCAAATGCTCAAAACCGGCCTGCGCCCCCGCGATATTCTTACGAAAAAAGCCTTCGAGAACGCCATCACCGTCGTCATCGCCCTGGGGGGCTCCACCAACGCGGTGCTGCACCTGCTCGCCATCGCCCACGCCGCCAAAGTCAAATTGTCCCTCGACGATTTCACCCGCATCGGCAAACGCGTGCCCGTGCTGGCCGATCTGAAACCCAGCGGCAAACATTTGATGTCCGAACTCATTGCCATCGGCGGCATTCGTCCGCTGATGAAAATGTTGCTGGACGCCGGCCTCCTCCACGGTGATTGCCCCACCGTCACCGGCGAAACGATGGCCGAAACCCTCGCGGACGTCAAAGCGTATCCGGCCCACCAGACCATCATCCACCCGCTGGCAGAACCGATCAAGAAGGACAGCCACCTGGTCATTTTGCGGGGCAATCTGGCGGTGGAGGGGGCGGTGGCCAAAATCACCGGCAAGGAAGGTTTGAAATTCACCGGTCGCGCCCGCGTCTTTAATTCCGAGGAACTCGCCATGACCGCCATTTTGGACGGCACCATTGTCAAGGGCGATGTCATCGTTATTCGTTACGAAGGACCGCGCGGCGGTCCCGGCATGCGGGAAATGCTCTCGCCCACCTCCGCCATCATGGGCAAGGGCCTGGGCAGGGACGTGGCGCTGATCACCGACGGCCGGTTTTCTGGCGGCAGCCATGGCTTCGTCGTCGGGCACATCACTCCGGAAGCTTATGTCGGCGGGGCCATCGCCCTGATCAAAAATGGCGACTCGATCACCATTGACGCCGAAAAGCGGCAGTTGAATCTGGACGTCACCGCCGCCGAATTGAAGCAGCGCCAAAAGGCGTGGAAAGCCCCCAAGCCCCGTTACACCCGCGGCGTGCTGGCCAAATACGCGAGCCACGTCACCAGCGCCTCGCTGGGGGCGGTGACGGACGCGGATTTGAAATTATAACGCGCCGGAAATATAGTGCTCCATCTGCTCAATGGCCGCCTCCTGCGTGGAGATCGTCCAATTGACCAGGTCGCCGATGGAAATGATGCCGACGAGTTCCGCGTTTTGCAACACGGGCAGGTGCCGCACGCGGTGTTCGGTCATCAACCGCATGCATTCCGCCACGGAATCCTCCGGGGTCACGGACAGGACCTGACTGGAGATGATCTCCCAGACTTGCGTGTCCTTGGAGGATTTGCCGTAGAGCGCCACCTTGCGGGTGTAATCGCGTTCGGTGAAAATCCCCACCAGCCGGCCATCGGCCAGCACCGGCAGGGCGCCAATATTTTGGGCGGCCATCAATTTAATGGCGTCAAACACGGTGGCGTTGGGGGCAACGGACCACACCGCGCGGTTTTTGTCTTGTAAAAGAGAACTGACCGGAATGGAATTTTTCATAGGCTTAGCTTGGTTATCGGCCTCTCCGGGCCGGGATGCAAGCTAATTATTCGATTTATTAAAAATAATCATCCTCGCGTCCGGCCGGCCGCCGGATTTCCGCTGGCCATCCGGGTTTCCCAGCCGGACCCGCACCGGCTCAGGTCCGACGGGCCGTGATCCCTGAGCCGGCCCGACTTCATTCAGACGTTTTGAGACGGGGCCGGGCACAGGGCAGGGGACCGGTCAGCCCCGGGCGCGGTTTTCCGCACCCTGGTGGAAACCCCGGGGGCAACCAAGGCTTGTTTAGCCTTGATCTGCCACGGGTTGGGCACCAGCCAGTGACTATTTTAAATCGGTAACCGGACCGACCCTGACCGACCTTGACTGACCCTGACCGGAGCCGTCGAAGCCATGGCCACCCCCGGATAGCCCCAAATCTGGAACGGGGAATTGACCCGCATCATCAAGGCCGCCCCGACAATCAAGGCGGCCAGAATGATCCCGGGGGTGACGCGATTGGCGATTTTCTCGAAGCCCCGGAGCAAATGCCGCGCGTCCGGTGTGCGGACCTGGATGTCCAGTTCGGCATTCCCGACCGTATCGAGAATTTTGTTCACCCGCCCGGGCAGGCCGCCGATAAAATCCTTCATTTCCAACAGCGAGCCCAGCAGGTTGCCGGGCGTGCCGGCCTGAAACATGCGGCGGCGCAGAATCTCGGCGAGGGTGAGGAGGTTCGCGGCCTCGCGTTGGTAATCCAACTCCTGGAGCAGCGTGCTTTTAAATTCCGCCAGAATTTTTCCGAACCGATACCGCCGGCCGGCGTCGGTGTGCTGGTCCAGAAATCCCGCAATTTCCTCCAACACCTCGAAATCCAGGGCGATTTGCCGCCGGATTTCCGGGCGTTGAACCTTGACCACCACGGCCCGGCCATCCCGCAGGGCGGCCACGTGAACCTGCCCGAGGGACGCGGCCGCCAGGTGCTTCTCATCAAAAAAGGCAAACGCTTTTGAAATTCGCACGCCCAGCTCACTGGCAACGATCTGCTCCACTTCCTCCAGGGGGAAGGGCTTGACTTTGTCCTGTAAGCGGGTGAGGGCCTTCAAATAGGGTTCCGGCAGGAGATCCGGCCGGCTGGACAAGAGCTGGCCGAACTTGATAAAGGTGGGCCCCATTTTCTCCAAATCATCCGCCAACTCCTCGGGTTTGGAGTTGCCCGACCGGTCGCCGGCCGCCCCGGTTTGGTCCTGGAAACCGGGCTCTTCAAATTCGCGGGCCAGCTCGGAATCGCCATATTTCCAAAACAGCCGGGCAATCTCCTGGTAGCGTTTTAAATGATGGAGTTTAAGGGATAGTTTCATGATCCGGTTCTCGGCGGCGGTCAAATCAGACACCACTTTTCCCGACGCCACCCCAATGACTCGCAACTCACATGCCGCTGGCAGGCCCGATAGCATTTCCCGCAGAAACGACGGGATTGGCCCGAAAATGGAAGCACCGCCTTGGGCGAACGGTCTTCACAGAATGGTCTTTTGCATGACTTGGGCTCGGTTCTTGCACTTTGCATTGCGCGGTCGAAACGCCGGCCCCATCCGCCGGGCCGGCCATGCGCCGGGAGCCGGGGAAACGGTCCGGCATGAAATCAGCTACCGACGCATGGGTTCCGGGGCGGGATTTTGATTTATGCCCCGGTTCAAAATTATTTATGAAATATTCTCGATGCGATGGGTGTGGGCAGGCGGTCTTTTTTAAAAACGACCGCTGTTTGAAATGCGGTTGTCCGCTGGGTTTTTTGTCGGACACCCTGACGCTGAGCAGCTTGGAAAGCGCCGCCGATGGGTGGTGGCGGCCCCGCCGCCCGGACCGCTCCGGTCCACGCTACCGCCATTGCGCCAACGGCCGGGATCATCAAGTCTGCAATTGGATGGTTCCGGAAAATGATCCCAATCCGCTGTGTGCGGCCTGCCGGCTGAATGAGGTGATTCCCGATTTATCGGATGCCAAAAATCGCGGGCGCTGGGCCGGGTTGGAGCTGGCCAAGCGTCGCTGCGTCTATACGTTTCTGAACTTGAAACTCCCGCTGGAAGGCGCGCCGGACCAGGGCCGGGGTCCGCTGCGGTTTCGTTTTCTGCAGGACGCGCCCAACGCCCCCGCGCTCACCGGCCATGAAAATGGGGTGATCACCGTGAACATATTGGAGGCGGACGATGATGAGCGTGAGCGGCGGCGGCTCGCCTTGCACGAGCCCTATCGCACCCTGGTCGGGCATTTGCGCCACGAATCCGGTCATTATTATTGGGATTGTCTCATCGCCAGGTCGCCCCGCCTCGGCCGATTCCGCGAATTATTCGGTGATGAAACGGCGGATTACGAGGCCGCCCTCAAACAATATTATGCGGCGGGGGCCGCCGCCGACTGGCCGACGCGGACGGTGACCGAATATGCCAGTGCCCACCCCTGGGAGGATTGGGCGGAAACGTGGGCGCACTACCTGCACATCATGGACACCCTGGAAACGGCCGCCAGTTATGGCCTCAGTGTCAATCCCGACCAACCCGCCACGCCCGGCCTGCAAAGCACGCCCACCATCATTTTCAATCGTCAAATGGATTTTGACCGCCTCATGTCCTGTTGGATTCCCCTGACGGGTGCCTTGAATTCGATCAATCGCGGCATGGGACTGCCCGATCTCTACCCCTTTGTCATCGGGCCGGTCGCCGTCGAAAAATTGCGTTTTATTCATCAAGTCGTTGGGGCGGTCCCGGCGGCCAATTTGCAGTTGAATCCCCTGCCGAACCCGCCGCCGCCCCAAGCGCAGCCGGCCTTTCACGCCGGTGCATAGGGTTAATCGGCCACCCGATCCCGCCCGTGGGGAGGTGATTTTGTCTCCCTCCGCGACAGTGGAACCCGCCTGACTGGCTCAGTCAGGTCGTCGCCCGCATTCTTGAATCCGGCCTTGACCGCGAGCTTGTTTCTGCGGCTATGCCCGGCCCGCCAGCCGCAAAACCAAAGACACCAAAAACAGAATCAGAAAGATGGTAAAGATGACCCGCGCTATGCCGATGGCCGCGCCGGCGATGCCGGTGAAGCCCAGAACCCCGGCGATGAGCGCCACAATCAAAAACAGCAATGTCCAGCCCAACATATTAATCCTTTCGTAAAATGCGATTTATATTTAGCAGCAAATGTGCCAGCACCACCGCGGCTGCGCGGCAACCCAGAGTTTGGATGCGGCTGGTTACCATGGGTCGCTCCGGGCGGAAGGCAAACCCACCGGCAAATTTCCTTTTCATCGCCCGGATTTGGCGTATTCTACGTTGCTCTGATTTAATTAAATGGACGCAGCACATATTAGAAATTTCAGCATCATCGCCCATATTGACCATGGGAAAACGACGCTGTCCGACCGGCTTTTGCATCGCACGGGCACCATTGCCACGCGTGATATGGAGGATCAGTTGTTGGACGCGATGGATTTGGAACGGGAGCGCGGCATCACCATCAAGGCGCACCCGGTCACGATGCTTTACAAGGCCAAAAACGGCGAAACTTATGAGTTGAACCTCATTGACACCCCGGGCCATGTGGATTTTTCCTACGAGGTGTCGCGCAGTCTGGCGGCCTGTGAGGGGGCGCTGCTGATCATTGACGCCGCCCAGGGCGTGGAGGCACAAACCGTGGCCAACGTCCATTTGGCGATGAAGCAGAATCTGACGGTCATCCCCGTCATCAATAAAATTGACCTGCCGCACGCCAACATCGCGGGCACCAAGACGCAATTGGAGGAGATTCTGGCCATTCCGGCGGAGACGGCCGTGCTGGCCAGCGCGAAGGAGGGCATCGGCATCGAGGAGATTTTGGAGGCCATTGTCGAGCGCATTCCGCCCCCGAAGCCCACCGGTGCGCCGTCGTTGCAGGCGCTGGGGTTTGATTCCTACTTTGACACTTACAAGGGCGTGGTCACGCATGTGCGCGTGTTCAACGGCGAGTTGAAGGCCGGCCAGCACGTCAAGTTGCTGCATTCCGGCAAAACCGTGGAAGTGAAGGAAGTGGGCAGTTTCAATCCCAAACCCTACACCCGCGACCGGTTGCAAATCGGCGAGACGGGCTATTTCACCGCGAACATCAAAAGCCCCAAGGAAGTGAAAATGGGCGACACGGTCACGGATTCCCGAAATCCCTCGCCGGTGCTGCCGGGCTTCAAGGAAATTCATCCGATGGTGTTCAGCGGGATTTATCCCATCAACACGGCCGATTACGAGCATCTGAAGGCCAACATGGGCAAGCTGCAGTTGAACGATTCCGCCTTTGTCTATCAATCGGAAACCTCGGTGGCCCTGGGGTTTGGCTTTCGCTGCGGTTTCCTCGGGCTGCTGCACTTGGAAATTGTGCAGGAACGCCTCCGCCGCGAATACGGCATGGACATCATCGCCACTTATCCGAGCGTGGTTTATCGCGTCACCCAGACCGACGGGTCGGTGAAGGAAATTGATAATCCGGCGTTTCTGCCGGAGGTCACCTACATCGGAAAAATCGAGGAGCCGATGGTCAAGGCCTTCGTCATTTGCCCGAATGAAAACATCGGGGACATGATGGCGCTGATCTCGGAAAAGCGCGGGGCGGTGGATCACACGGAAACGCTCGACACGCGCCGGGTCATGCTGACCAGCCTGATTCCCCTGAACGAAATCCTGATTGATTTCCACGACCGCATCAAAAGCATCACCCGCGGGTTTGGTTCCATGGACTATGAACACGCCGATTACCGGGAATCGGACATGGTGAAGCTGGACATGCTGGTGAACAACGAGAGCGTGGACGCTTTTTCCTGCATTGTCCACCGGGACAAAGCGGAAAGCCGGGGCCGCACCCTGGCCGCCAAACTCAAGGAAGTCATTCCCCACCAGCAATACCAAGTGGCCATTCAGGCGGCCATCGGCGGAAAAATCGTCGCCCGGGAAACCGTCAGCGCGTTCCGCAAGGACGTCACCGCAAAATGCTACGGCGGGGACATCTCGCGCAAACGCAAACTGCTCGAAAAACAGAAAGAGGGCAAAAAGCGCATGAAGGCGTTTGGCACGGTCAACATCCCGCAGGAGGCGTTCATCGAGGTGTTGAAGGCCTGAGCCGGAACGATGCATTTCAACCGCAGATGAACGCAGATGAACGCAGATTTAACCCATTATTCCATGAACCTTTTGCCGGGAATGACTGTCTGAATCTCAACTTGGGCGACCCCAATAACAATTTATGATGTTTTTCCGCTGGCTCAGTTCCCAGACCGTGCGCAACGCCTTCACCCTGCGCAAACACGTCCGGCGTCTGGTGGCCGCCCAACGGGACATCCTCCCGGCCCCGGCCCGGGCCAACCTTGAACGCGCCCTGGCCGAATTCGACACCGCCCTCCATTCCGGGATCAAAGCCGACGCCCTGATGGCGGAAATGCAAAAACTCGAGCAGGCGGCGAATAAATGGATCACGCCCTATCCCAACGCCAACTGGCGGGAAAATGTCGAAGTGATTCTGGTGGCCGTGAGTGTGGCCATGGCCATCCGCACATTCATCCTCCAACCCTTCAAAATCCCCACCGGCTCCATGCAACCCACGCTGTTCGGCGTGACCTCGAAAAATCTGATGGACGACCAGAATTTTGTCATCCCCACCGGCTGGGAGCGGGTCAAGGAATGGTTTGAAGGCGTCTCCTACATCCACGTCGTGGCTGCCGCCGACGGGAAGCTGGAACCCACCGAGCAGAACACCCTGAACTATGGTCGGGTGCAGGTGGTGGAAGCGCCGCACAAAATCTTGATTTTCAACCTTTGCCAGAGTCTTAAATTGGGCGGGGTGACGCAGACGATCTGGTTGCCGCCCGACTTGGGCGAGGCCCCCTTGGAATATCGCACCAATCTGGATCCGGATCACTATTATCACAAGGGCGATGAGGTCATCAAACTGCGCGTCAGCGCCGGGGATCATTTGTTTGTGGACCGGGTCAGTTATAATTTCCGCAAGCCGAAGCGCGGCGAAATCGTGGTGTTCGAGACCCACGGCATCAACAGCCTGCCCCAGGACGAGTTCTACATCAAACGGCTGACGGTGTTGCCGGGTGAGCGGGTGCAAATCGGCGACGACCGGCACCTCATCATCAACGGTCACCGCCTGGACCGCACCACGCCCCATTTCGAGCATGTCTATGATTTCAACCCGGCCACGCCGCCCGATCAGAGCATTTTTTGCGGGCACCTCAACGGCACCGTCGCGCAGAAATACCATCAGTATTCCGACCTGCCGTATTTTCCCGATCAGGAAACCATTTATACGAACGGCCCCAACACCTACATGGTGATGGGCGACAACACCTGCAACAGCTCCGATTCCCGCGTCTGGGGTTCTTTCCCCACCGGCAATGTCATCGGCAAATACTTCTTTGTCTATTGGCCGTTCACGGGCCGGTTTGGCTGGGGAAACCGCTGAGACCGGGGTTGGCGGCCGAATGCCGGGCCGCCCTTTGAGCGCATGAACCAGGGTTCCATCGAGACCGTTTTAATCACCGGAGCCTCCTCCGGCATCGGTTTGGAATTGGCCGGCTGCTTCGCGGCCGAGGGTTGCCGCCTCGTCTTGGTGGCGCGCAACCCGCCGGCCCTGGAAGCCCTCGCCAAAAAACTCTGGGAGACGCACGGGGTGGAGGTCATCGTTTTGACCTCCGATCTGTCATTGCCCGAATCTCCCCGGCAGATTTTTGACGCCCTGCAAGCCCGGTCCGTGGCGGTGGATGTATTGGTCAACAATGCCGGTTTTGGCGCCAACGGTGACTTCGCCGAGCTGCCGATTCAACGCGAATTGGAAATGGTCCGGGTCAATATTAATGCACTGATGGAACTCACCGCCAGGTTTCTGCCGGCCATGATCATTCGCAACCGGGGCGGCGTGTTGAACGTCGGTTCCGTGGCCGGCTTCCAAGCCGGTCCGGGCATGGCGGTGTATTTCGCCAGCAAGGCCTTTGTCTTGTCTTTCACTGAGGCGCTCGCCGAAGAATTGCGCGCCACGCGGCTGACCGTTTCCGTGTTGTGTCCCGGCCCCACCGCCACGAATTTCGGCGCGGTGGCCCTCGGCCCCAAAGCGCGCTCGCACCGGGTTGCGAAAATGAGCGCGCAGGCCGTGGCCCGGGCGGGGCACCGGGCGTTCCGGCGGGGCAGGGTGACGGTCATCCCCGGCTGGCTCAATTTCGGCATGGTTTTCCTGGTGCGGCTGCTGCCCCGGTGGCTGCCCCGCAGAATCGTCCGCCATTACAACCAAACCCGCTGATTCCGGCCATCCACCGGGGCTTCCGGGTTAAACGCCCGCTTCCCAATGGGTTAAACCTGCCCTTAAGGGCAGTAGCGGACGGAACGGGAATGCGGTAGGTTCTACATCGTTATCAGTTAGTGTCCAACAACCCAAACGTAAAGCGGGGCTGGTGTTAAGCACCAGCCCCGTTTTAGTTTTACCGGGCACGGGGAAAAACGCGCTCGCATTCGGATTGCCTTTCGGTGAAGAATGACGGAGGCTTGCGGCGCATGAAAAACCATTGGCATTGGGCGATTCTGGCGTTGTTGACGATCATTTCCGGCTGCGCCACGCCGCCACCATCCGCAGAAACTGACGCCACGATTGCGGCCAAAGCCGCCCGGGTGCGCTTTTTTCGCGAACCGCCGCCCAACGCCAAATTCATCGCCAAAATCCCTTATTCGAGCGGCTCCGCTGAGAACTGGCGCTCGGAGTGCGCCAATTATCTGTCCCGTGAGGCCGCCAAACTCGGAGGCAACGTGGTGGTGCCCGGCGTTGAACTCGATTACGGAGGGAGACGGATTGAGACCGGCGACCCGCGCTTCAACTCCGTCCACCCGCCCGTGTTTGTCCAAACGGAGAATATCCACGGCCAACTCACCATCATCCCAGGACATTTTCATTTTTGGAGCAAGGTTTATTTTTGTCCCGAATGAGGCCAAACTCGATGCCCATGAAATTATTATTATTGGCCCTTTTTCTGGTGGTCGTGGCGGGTTGCGCCACGCACAAGCATTCCCAGCACGAACCGGATTTTAAAGCGGCCATTCAACGCGTTTTGGACGAGCGCCGGGATATTCGCTCGGTCATCAGCCATCCTCCGCGCGACGAGGCGGAATTGGCCGGCATCGCCCGCATGAACCCCGACGCCCAGATTTTCAACGTGGAGGATTTCGCCCTGCGGCTGCCCACGATCTCGTTGAAGGGCTGCCCGGCGGATTTTCGTGATGCCTTTGGCGCCTATGTGACCGCGTGGACCGAGCGCGCCGCCGCCAATCCCGCCGTGCTCCTGCTGGTGTCTCCCGGGCCTCAATTGCCCTCCAGTGACGCCCCCGTGCAACCGACCGAAACCGCCTGGAAAGCGGTTCAGGCCGTTTGCACCCAATACGGGATCGCTGCGGAATAAGGCCCATGCCCCAAAAATTGAGGCTTGATTTTGATCGGGCAGGGGTAATCCTTTGTAAATGAGGACGTTCTGCATGTTGTTGCTGGTCCTGGTTTCCGGGTGTTCCCATCCGGATTACCGGGCTGCCATCCAGCAGGTTCTTGACGCCCGGGTGCAAACGCGCACCCAAACCACGCGCCATCCCAAGGACCGGACCGAGGTGATGGGATTGGCCAGCATGAACCCCAACGCCGTCATTTTTGATGCGCAAGATTACGCCCTGATTCTATCCACCATCAACCCGGCGAAATGCCCGGGCGATTTTCGTCATGCCTGGTCCGTCTATGTCTCCGCCTGGCATTATCGGGCGTTTGCCAACGATAATCCGTCGTTCGTCCTGCAATCGGGCATGGAAATATCCCAGAGTGAATCCGTCGGCGCCTTTGATGAAGGTTCGGGCGCAAACGGCGACGGCGAGAGCCACACGGTGTCCGCCTGGAAAGACGTGGAAGACGTCAGCGCCAAATACGGGGCCAACGCGGATTAAACATTCAAGCTTTGCTCGATTTTACTTCCAAACAATAAAGGATGCACAATGTTTGTTATATTTAATACGCAACAGCCAAGCAATGCTATATCCATTCCGCTTCAAACGTGTGTCGTGGTTGAGGTTTGAAATTTGGAATTTCCTTGGATTTTGATCCTTGGACTTTGAAGTTTCCGATTTATCCCGCCTTGAGCAGATCCGCCTGGTTGGCCAACACCGCCGCCTGATATATTTTCACATAGTCCTGCACGGTGCGTTCCCAGGAAAAATCGGCGGTCATGGCGTTTCGACGGTATTGCCGCAATAATTCCGGCTGCTCGTAAAGCGCCAGCGCCTTGCGGATGGCTTTGGCCAGCGCGGTGGCCGAATATTCCCGGAATTTGATGCCGTTGGCGCGCTCCGCATTCAATGTGTAATCAATCACGCTGTCATCCAGCCCGCCCACGATTCGGACGACGGGAATGGCCCCATAGCGCAGGCTGTACATCTGGTTCAAGCCGCACGGTTCGAACTGCGACGGCATGAGGTAAAAATCGCAGCCGGCCTCGATCCGGTGCGACAACCCCTCATCAAAGCCGATGCGCACCGCGACCTGCCGCGGATAACGCCGCGCCAGGTCCAAATACGCCCGTTCGAAGACCGGCGAACCGCTGCCCAGCAAGGCGAATTGCAGGCCCGTGCTCAGCATTTCCTCCAGCGCGCCCAGTTCAATATCCATGCCTTTTTGCTCGGCGAGCCGCGAGATCGTGCCAAACAGCGGCGTCTTGGGCGCGGCGGGCAGGCCGAGTTCCTTTTGCAATTGCGCCTTGTTCCGCGTTTTGCCGGCCAGATGCGTATCGGTATACGAATACTTCAGAAACGGGTTTTTGCCCGTGGTCCATTCGTGGTAATCCACGCCGTTGAGGATGCCCGTCAGCCGGCCCTGGCGGTTGCGCAAAAACCCGTCCAGCCCGCAGCCGAATTCTTCCGTGGTGATTTCCCGCGCGTAACGCGGGCTGACCGTCGTGATGCGGTCGGCGAAGGCGATGCCCGCCTTGAGGCAATTCAGTTGACCGTAAAATTCCGCGCCTTCAATGCCGAAGAATTCCTCCGGCAGATTGGTCAGCCCGAACGCCTCGGCCGGGAACGTGCCCTGATAGGCCAGGTTGTGAATCGTCAGGCAGGTCGGGGGCGGCGTCGCCCACCCTTCCCTTTGCTGCTGCAGCATCAACGCCGGCACCAGCCCCACCTGCCAGTCGTGAACATGCACCGCGTCCGGCCGCCACGGGAGATACCGCGCCAGATGCGCCACGCATTTGGAAAAGAAGATGTAACGATCCGCATTGTCCAGATAACTGAAGTTATCCTCCTGATACAGGCCGGCCCGGTCAAAAAATCCGGGGTGATCCACGAAATAAACCGTCAATCCCGGCAGCGGTTCCAGGGACCAGAGCTGGGCGTTCACATACCGTCCGCCCAGCGGCAGGTTCAGATACCAGTCCACATGCTGGAGATCCGGGAATCGCTCCCGGACGCCGCGATACAGCGGCGTGACGAGGCAGGCTTCGTGCCCGGCCTGGGCCAGCGCCCGGCCCAACGCCCCCACCATGTCGGCCAGACCGCCGGTTTTTGAATAAGGATGGACTTCGCTGCTGGCCAGCAGGATTTTCATTCGTTCAAGTTCAGGCGCCGGCGGTGATGCGGTCGGTTTTCAGATACGGCTGCAGCGGCGCCGGAATTTTGACGCTGCCGTCGGCTTGTTGATGCGTCTCCACCAGCGCGACAAACAACCGCGCCAGCGCCGTGCCGCTGCCGTTGAGGATGTGCGGGAACTTGTTTTCGCCCGCCGCCGTCTTGAAGCGCAGGTTCATGCGGCGCGCCTGGAAATCCTCGCAGTTCGAGCAACTCGACACCTCGAGATACCCCCCCTGCCCCGGCGCCCAGACCTCAATGTCGTAGGTTTTGGCGCTGCCAAAACCCATGTCGCCCGTGCAGAGCAAAATCACCCGGTAATGCAGGCCCAGCAGTTGCAACCCCTTCTCCGCGTTGCCCACCATTTTTTCCAGTTCCTCATAGCCCGACTCCGGCTTGACGATCTTGATCAACTCGACCTTGTCAAACTGATGCACCCGGATCATGCCGCGCGTGCCCACCCCGGCCGCGCCCGCCTCGCCGCGAAAGCACGGCGTATAGGCGCAATAACGCACCGGCAAATCCGCCTCCTTCAGGATTTCCTCGCGGTGGATGTTGGCCACCGGCGTTTCCGCCGTGGGAATCAGGTATAATTTGCCCAGCTTGGCGGTGTCGTCCCCCTCGGCCACCCCGTAATACTGGTCCTTGAATTTGGGAAACTGGCCGACCCCCTCGAGGCATTGCGGCCCCACCATCAGCGGCGGCGCGATTTCCGTGTAACCGTGCTCCGTGATGTGCAAATCCAGGAGAAACTGGATCAAGGCCCGTTCCAGCCGCGCGCCCCAATTCGTATAGAGCAGAAAACCGCTGCCCGAGAGCTTGCTGGCCCGGGCGAAATCCACCAGCTTGAGCGACTCGCACAATTCCACGTGGCTTTTGGGCTTGAACTCAAACCCCGGCTGGGCCCCATGCACCCGGACTTCGGGATTGTCGGCGGCGGTTTTGCCCGGCACCACCGAGGCATGGGGCAGATTGGGCAGCCGCAGCATCAATTCCCGCAGGTCGGCCTCCGCCGCGGCGGCCGCTTTATCCAGCTCGGCAATCTTATCGCCCAGGTCGCGGGTCTCCGTTTTTTTCGCCTCCGCCTCGGTCGTTTTTTTCTGCCCCATCAGGGCGCCGATTTCCTTGGAGACCCGGTTGCGCGTGGCCTTGAGGGTCTCCACGCCGGCCAGCGCCGTGCGCCGGGCCTCATCCAATTTGAGGACCGTGTCAATGTGAACTTCATCCCCGGCCCCGCGCAAAGCGAGCCGTTCCCGGACGAACGCCGGGTTTTCACGAATTACTTTAATATCGAGCACCCGAAAATTATAGGAAAATTATGGCCAGCGGCAAGGTTCAAGGCGAAAGTTTGCGCAGCGGGCAAAAATGCCAATGCGGAGGGCTTTTCAAACGAGGAAGCGTTCGCGGGGAAGGCCGGATTGCCGGATGATGGACTGCAAGGTGCCAATCCTGACCGTGCGGTGCATTGGCACCGGCACGGTGATCGTCCCGGGGTCTGTCTGTCGTTGCATAATCAGGTGACTGCCCTTCTGACGCACGCGGATGAACCCTCCGGCTTCCAGAATTCGAACGATTTCTTCGCCCGAAAACACCCCGAGTTTAGGCACAAGCCACCTCGATGCTGGTGAATAGCGCCGGCTTCTTCAGCCGCGTCCGCACTTCCTCAGCACTCGCCGTCTCAAAAAATCCTTCCAGCGCTTCTTTCAGATTGGCCAGCGCCTGCTCAACCGTTTCGCCCTGGCTCGCAATATCCAATTCCGGGCAGAGCGAAACATAGCCGTCCGCCTCGGGATTCAGCACCACGCTTAACGTCATCGTTTTCATAATTCAATCGTTTCGATCAGTTTACCACAACCGCGCTGCCAGGCCAGTTCCATCCGGGCGATGCCGGACTTTACCAACCGTCACGTTGGTTTTTGCCATGAGGAAGCGTAACAGGCCGGCCTCAAGTGAGGCAAGTGTGGTCCGCCAACTCCCGTCATGGAGAATTTCCATATATCAAACGATGGCCGGAGATAAGCAGCAACCGGGTCCGTGCCTATTTCAAAGCCGCTTTCAGCAGCTCGCGCGGAAAAGCGGACGGCATGGCCACCTTCGCGGCGGCGTTGGTCCCGGGGGTGAGGGGTTCGCCCGGGAAACGGAACGCCGCCAGCCGGTTCGTCAGCCCGGCACCCGGTTGCAGTCCCGCCAGAAAGGCGTCCCAGACCCGGCCCCGCTCCGTATCCTGACTGCTGCGCCAGAGACAATATTTGGCGAGGTCATCCCCCGTCACCGCCACTTTGCCGAGATGCGCGGTTTGAAACGCGGCGTCCGGCAGCGTCCAACTGGCGTAACAAGTGACCGGCAGAAGCGTCGCATTCGTCCGGTCCCCGAGATCGGCATCCCAAACCACCTGTTTCAGGGGCTCATCCCAGCGCCCGTTGCTGTGGTCGGGGGCCGACGGCAGCGATAATTGGACCGCCAGATGATCCGGGGTGTTCCCGAACAGCCTGATGCCCAGTAAATTTTGGACGGCGTCCGCCGCCACCTCAGTGGGCTCCGGCCGTTGAGTGTCCGGCTTCAATTTGCGGACCGCCTCCCATTGCCGGAGTCGGGCGCGGTAGAGGTCCGTGCCGGCGCAATAATTGGCAAACGATTGTTCCATCGTGGTCTCATCGCCCAGAAACGCGAGCGCGACCGGGACGGGGGCCGTTTCCGGCACGCCCATTTTGCCGGCCACCAACCGTTGAATTCGCAACCACAGCGCGGTTGAGTTGTTACCAGTAAGTTGGTTCACTTCGCTGAATAGGCCCGGGAGGTCGCCGATTTTGAAATAATCCCGATTCAGGAGATACTGGCCGAATCGCACCATGAACTCCTCATCCGCATTGGTTCTATAATTGCTCACGAGCTGACCCTCCCACCAATAATCGCCGAGGTTTTTGAGGTCCTGGCGGAAATCCACGTCCAGAAAATGGTGTAACGGCTTGTAACCGGCTTCCCGCCATAATTCCCGCCGGCTCCAGCCGACCATCAGGTCCGCCAACTGATCCGCCGCCCGGGCGCGCTGCCGGGCGAGGCCGGCCAGATCGTCATTGCCCCGGAACCGTTCCACATAACCGCCCGCGTCGCCCAGACTCGTGCTCAGATGCGAGTAATCCCCTGCTCCACCGACATCCGCCGGGAGCGCATGGGTGAATACGCCACGAACCACATGGCGGCCCTCCCCGTTGGTCAGATTCGGAGCCGGCGACTGCGCCGGATACCGCGCGGTAATGGCCGTCAATTCATTGGTGTCAAAGGACGAATAATTGGGAACGCCATTGGAATTTACGCCCTCGGCGCTATAAAACACCAGCGTTCGCATGATGGTGTCGCCCTGCGGCTGAAGCTGGACGAGGTATTCGTTGCGCGGACAGCCCGTCAGCACCAGGGCCAGCGCGGCCAGCGCCAGGGGCGGACATGGGGATGGTTTAGAATTTCTTTTCATTCGATTTGCGTTCGGTTCCGTTGCGATATTCCGCCAGTGCCATCATGGCGCCGGCCCTTCATCCATACAAAGCGCAATCGGCGGACAAAACGGATCAATTATTTTCCAACCGCAGAACGACACCACCCGCCAGCGCTTTTCGCAACCATTTACCCAGCCGAGGTTCGGCCCGCTTTGGTTTTCTCCGCGTGCTCCGCGCCTCGGCGCGAACAAAACGGCTTCCTCGACTTTCGCCCGCCCGCCGCCACGCCGGGGTTGTCCCCCAGCCATTGGGTCTTGGTTCGAGTTGAGGCGCGGGGCTTGGGGCTTGGGGCGCGCGGCGGGGACCGGGCAAAAGCCGGACGGTTTGAGAATCCCCTGCTCCGTGACCTCTGTGCCTTTGTGGTTAACTTTTTCCTCGCGCAAAAAAAACGGCACCTAACCGCTCTTAACTATTGACAATAGGCATAAACATGCGTATTCTGGCTTTAGGATTGCGAATGAACGCCTCAGCCTCATCCTGGAAATGGCGGCCGACGGTTCGGCGGCGCGGTCCGCCGCGATACCGCCCGGCTCTGCGGCAAGCGGGACACCCGTCTCCAACTGGGCCCCTCGCTTCCGTTCGTGTCCCGCCGATTTATCCGCCACCCTCCTGTCTCGCGAGATTTGGGTTTGGCCCTCATTCCGCTATTGAAGCGTTGTGCCTCTACGGTTCATTCTGTCCATTCTGTCATTCTGTCCAAAACCGCCCGGTCAAGGTCGGTCAAGCCCGGTCCTGCCACCCGGCATTCAGGACCCGAGACCCGAAACCCGAGACCCGAGACCCGAAACCCAGGACCCGAGACCCGAAACCCAGGACCCGAGACCCGAAACCCAGGACCCGAAAGGAGTCAAGCCCAGTCAAGGTGTATGTCGGCGGCCCGCCAGGGGGGATGAATCATTGTGGCACAATCGAGTTGCAACCGGCATTTAACCCTTTTAACTCCTTTTAACGCACATTAACGCTATTCCCCCTTTTGCTTCAACAACCGCGCCAGCTTTTCATCGGCGGATTCCCGGTCCGGCTCGGCGATGGGAGCCGGAGTGGCCGGCGGCGTCGCACCCCCAAATTTCGCGATTTCGCCCGGGGGAGCCGGGATGGCCGCGGTTTTTCCCGGTCCGGGAGGCGCAAACCCGCTCAAAGTGCGGGCCAGATCCGTGAAAATGAGCAGCATCAGGGAAAGCAGAAAAATGACGCCACCGGAAAAGACCAGGTCATTATAGGAAAACGAGTCAAAATAGGGGTCATTGAACCGCGCCACGGCGTATTTGGCGAGCAACCGCCCGCCCGCCACCAGGCCAATGAGACCCGCCACCAGGGCCAGCCAATATAGAAGGCGTCGTAAAAATCGTGTCATATCTCGGCGCAATGCAACTTTTTGGAGATTGCATTGTTTCATTAACGTTCGATAATGATTAAATGTCACTTAACGGTATGAAAACAATGAATAAATTGAAAAATTTGCGCCGCTCCGGCTTCACTTTGGTTGAAATCATGGTGGTGGTCGCCATCATCGGCCTGCTGATGAGCGTGGCGACCGTCGGCATCGGCCATGCCATTAACACGGCCAAGGCCCAAACCTGCGCCATGAACATCGAGGCCATCGAGAGCGCCAAATCTTTGTGGGGACTGGAAAACAAAAAGGGCGACAATGATGTGGCCAGCGAAGATGATCTCAAGCCGTTATTGAAAAATAACACCTTCCCCGCGTGCCCCAAGGGAGGAACCTACACCATCAACGCCCAAGGCACACGCGCGACCTGCTCGATTCATGCCGCGTCCGCCACCCCCGGCACCACCCCCACCACCACCCAATAAACCCAACCCGCTGTGCCAGCCGGAACGATGCCTTTCAACCGCCGATGGACGCAGATGAACGCAGATAAAAACTCGGAAGAAACATTGATCCAGTCCAATCGTGACCGTGTGCTCGCCGGGGCCCCGGTATTTCGGGCTTTACCCTTTCTCCGCATCTGCGTCCATCAGCGTTCATCTGCGGTTAAGCTCTTTTCCACCGGCTTGATATGACCACCCGCCAGGCCTCCCTTAAACGGGAAACCAAAGAAACCCGCATCGCCCTCCGGCTCAATCTGGATGGCCGGGGCCAGTCCCGCATCCACACGGGCATCCCCTTTTTCGACCACATGCTCACCCTGTTCGCCAAACATGCGACGGTGGATTTGCAACTCAAGTGCCGGGGCGATCTCGAGGTGGACGCCCACCACACCGTCGAGGATTGCGGCATTGCGCTGGGCCAGGCCGTGTTGCAGGCTCTGGGCGACAAACGCGGGCTGCGGCGTTACGGCACGGGTTTCGACCCCCGCAACCCCTTCACCGGCGAGGCCCATGTGCCCATGGATGAATGTTTGGCGCGGTGCGTGATTGATTTCAGCGGCCGGCCGTATCTCGTATGGCGGGGACTGGACCGCTTCGCCCAGAAGCAGATTACCGCCGCCGAAAAGACTCAGGACGTCTCGAGCGCGTTCCGGTTTGGCCTGGCCCGCGAGTTTTTCCAGGGCTTTGCCAACGAGGCCCGCTGCAATCTACACCTGGAACTGCTCTACGGCGATGAACCCCACCATATCGTCGAGGCCCTGTTCAAGGCCTTTGCCCGCGCCACCGACGCCGCCGCCCAGCGCGACCCGCGCATCGCCGGCCAGTTGCCCAGCACCAAGGGCAAGCTTTGATTTTCCTGAAAAATGAAATTTGGCTGAAGTCCGTTGAATAAAGATTCAACCGACACGTCCAATCTATGTCAGGTCCTGCTTTTTCCACGACCGACGACGACGAGCTGGTCCAACTGGCCCGGCGCGGCGAATTGGCGGCGTTTGAAGAACTGGTGGGCCGGCATCGGGACAAAATTTACGCCCGCGCGTTCAGCCTGACCCGCAACGAAGACGAGGCGATGGACCTCTCGCAATCGGCCTGGGTCAAAGGCTGGCAGCGGTTGCAGCAGTTTCAGGGCGAATCGAGTTTCGCCACCTGGATGACCCGGATTGTCATCAACCTGTGCCTGGATTATTTGCGGCGGCAAAAACGCCGCCGGACGGAGTCGCTGGAGGCCATGGCCGAGGAAAATGACGGGCTGGAACCGCATCTGCCGGTGATCCCCGTCAACCCGACGGCCGGCTTGGAACGCCTGGAACTGCGCCGGGTTATTGACGACGCGCTGGACCGGCTTTCCGTGGAACACCGGACGGTTTTAGTATTGCACGAGTTTGAAGCTATGGAATACAAAGACATCGCCAAAACGATCGGCTGCTCCCCGGGCACCGTGATGTCCCGGCTGTTTTACGCCCGGCGTAAAATGGCCGCCCTGCTCGCGGATTTGCGGAACCAACCATGAACCCGGCTGACCCATTGAAATTGTCGGCCCTGCTGGACGGCGAATTGCCGCCCGCCGAGGCCCGTGACTTGTCGGCGGCGGTTCAGCGCGACCCGGCGGCGGCGGCCCTGCTGGCGGAACTCCAAACCACCCGGCAAGTCTTGCGGTCGGCCGACCTCCCGGCGACGCTGCCCGCCTCCCGCGAATTCTACTGGTCCAAAATTGAACGGGACATCCGGCGGCTGTCGCCCCCCACCCCCGCCCGGTCAGAACCCGGGCTGTGGGCCAAACTCCGGCTGCTCATCCTCCCCACGGCGGCGCTGGCGGCGCTCGTGGTCGTCATTGTTACGGGACATTTAAACCCCACGCCCGCCGCCTCGAAGAAAGTCGCCGACCCCGACACCCCGACCGTGGAGACCGCCCTCGCCAGCACCGACGCCACGACCTACCGCGACACCAGCGAAGGCACCACGCTCGTCTGGTTCACGAATAAAAAGGCCGCCGCCCCGGTCGCCGGCACCAATGGCGTCAACTGATCCTTTGCGAATGAAATGGTTCACCGCCCTCGTTTGCACCACCCTCCTCCTCGGCCTGACGGGCCCGGCCGCCCGCGCGGCGGAAGGGGACCTGCAATTGGAGGCCCAGTGGATTCTGGGCTCCAACGACCCCGTCGCCAAAGGCCGTCCGGTGGCCCCGGAAATTGAGAACAAACTCAAGCGGCTGCCCCTCAAATGGCAGCACTATTCCCTCATCGCCACCCAATCCTTTGCCGTCGGCAAAGACGGGGCCAAAACCGTGACCCTGGGCCAGGACTGTGAAATCACCGTCAAAAATCTCGGGGCCGAACGGGTCGAACTCACCCTGGCGGGGCGTGGGAAAATCACCCAGTCCCTTCGCAAAGGCCAGACCCTGGTGACCGGCGGCAACGACGAAAATTCCATCGTCGTGCTGCGCCAGGCAGATTAATTTTCAGCGTTTGGCCTTCAGCAATTGCTGGCGGGTGGCCTGCAACCGGGTGACGACCACTTTGGACACGCGTTTCATCAACTCGTAGCCCAGCCGGGGATCGGCTTCGCAATTTTTACGCAGGGCGGCGGCAAACAGAATGATGGCCGTCGTCGGCTTGACCGCGCGCGCATCAAAATTCCATTGGTAGGGCGGAAACAACCACGACCAGCCCAGGACATCGCCCGTCTTGATGGTTTGGATCAGCGCCGGTGGGCCGCCTTTTTTGACCGGGGCGGATTCCAGGGCCACTTCGCCTTTCAGAATGATGTAAAAGCGGTTGGCCGCCAGGCCCTCGTTAAAGATATATTTACCGACCGGAAACTCAACCACCATGGCGTTTTCGGCCAGCATGTCCAGTTGTTCCTTGGGAAAGCCTTTGAGAAACGGTTGCTTTGCCAGAAGGGTCGTGTCAATTTCCATAATGTTTTGCATCTCTTTCTGCCAAGTTTTGATATTCAAGTATTTAATCAACCATCCGCCAATCCATCCTAAAGCAGCTTATCTTAACAATCCGCCAAATGACAATACCTAATTTACTTTTTTTGCACCCAATTTTGGCGTCCTCCGGCCCATCTTTGATCGCTCTGAATGATTATTTTTCAAAAAAAAGTTTAACCTTTGACCGGGCACGGCGTCTGGACTGGGGTATGCACAATTTCGCTGTTCGTTTAGGGTTGGCAGAGAGGTTTTGCTCGTGACGCGGTCTGGACAGCGATCCCCATGGATCCGTCACACTTCTGAGCGCCTGGGTGAAGGCGTATAAACCTTGTCACCACAACGGCCGGACGCAAGTCCGGCCGCTTGATTTTTCCACTGGTTTTGCGCCCGAAACCGCCCTAAGCTCACGGCATCCCGGATTTCGCCCGGCGCGGGCGGCCGGTTCAACGCTTATGAAAATCGACACCAAAACATACCGTGTCCGCGAAGGCGGCCAAGTCAACCTCAAGCACTGGCCCACCCGGAACCCACCATTCTATCACACCAAACCCGAGTATGAGGCCCACCTGGCCCAGCACGTCGAGAAGATGAGCCGGCGCCATGACCTGCTCTACGCGCAGAACCGCTACGCCTTGTTGGTGATTTTTCAGGCCATGGACGCCGCCGGCAAGGACGGCACCATCAAACACGTCATGTCCGGCCTGAACCCGCAGGGCTGCCAGGTCTTCAGCTTCAAGCACCCCAGCCCGCTCGAATTGGACCATGATTTTCTGTGGCGCACCACGCGTTGCCTGCCGGAACGCGGGCGCATCGGCATTTTCAACCGTTCCTACTACGAAGAGGTGTTGGTGGCCCGGGTGCATCCGGAAATCATCGCCGCCCAGAGACTACCCGATGTCAAACCCGACGCCGAATTCTGGCAGCACCGCTTCGCCTCCATCAACGACCTGGAAAAGCACCTCTATCGCAACGGCACGCACATCATCAAGTTTTTCCTGCACCTGTCCAAGGAAGAACAGCGCCTGCGCTTTCTCGCCCGCATTGATAACGAGGATAAGAATTGGAAAATCACCCATGCGGACATCGCCGAGCGCCAGTATTGGAAGCAATACACCGCCGCCTACGAGGCGTGTCTGGCCGCCACCAGCACCAAGCGCGCCCCGTGGTATATTGTGCCCGCCGACGACAAGGGCAACGCCCGGCTCATCGTCTCGCAGGTCATCCTCGATACGTTGGACCGCTTGAAACTAAGCTACCCCAAGCCGGGGCCGGACCACAAAAAGGAACTGCTCGCCATTCGTAAAGCGCTCGCGAAATAACGGCGCGAATTTGCAACCATGGAGGCACCCCCACCCGCCGCACCGGCGCTGATGGCCGGCTCGTCCGCCGTGCCGGTGATTTTTGCCCTCACCTGCCTCGGCCTGGCCGCCGGGCGCGTGCCGGGCTTGAAACTGGACCGGACGGGCATCGCCCTGCTGGGCGCGATTGCCATGATGGTTTTCGGCGGCCTCTCCACCACCAGCCTCATCGGGTTCATCAACTGGCCCACCGTGTTGCTCCTCTTTGGTTTCTTCGTCCTGTCGGCCCAACTGCGGTTGAGCGGATTTTTCGACCTGGTGGCCGGCCGCATCGCCGCCGGATTGGACCAACCGGCGCGCTTTCTGGTGGTGTTAATGCTCGCCACGGCCGGCCTGTCCACCTTTCTCAACCACGACATTGTCTGCTTTGTCTTCACCCCGGTCGTCACCGTGGCCCTCCGGCGGCGGCAACTGAATCCCGTGCCCTTCCTGATCGCCCTGGCGCTGGCCAGCAACCTCGGCGCCGCCGCCACCCTCGTCGGCAATCCGCAGGACATGATGATCGGGGAAATCGCCGGACTCGGTTTCGGACAATACGCCCTGTGGTGCCTCGTGCCGGTGCTGTTCGCCCTGAGTTGCGCCTGTATCCTCATCTGGCGGATGTCGGGCCAGCACCTGATCGCCACGGCGGCCATGCCTCCCGGCCCGATGGCGCCCCCCTACCCTTTTGACCGGGCGCACACGATCAAGGGTCTCGTCATCCTCGGCGTCGTCCTGGGCCTGTTTTTCACCCGGCTGCCCAAGGAAATCGTGGCGCTTACCGCAGCCGGAATCCATCTGGCCAGCCCCAAGTTTCGCACCTCGCAACTGCTGGGGTTCGTGGACTGGCCGATCCTGGTCTTGTTCATGGGCTTGTTCGTGGTAACCGGCGCATTTCAAGCCACGGGCTGCAGCGCCCGGGCGGCGCAATGGCTGGCGCACGCCGGGGTGCCGTTGCAATCACCCCCGGTGTTGCTCACCGTCACCGCCGTGCTCTCCAACATAATCGGCAACTCCACCACCGTCATGCTCCTGCTCAAGGTGGCCAACCTCGCCCATCCTCCGGCGGCCTACGTCCTGGCGCTGGCCAACAGCTTTGGCGGCAGCCTCATCATCCCCGGCAGCGTGGCCAACATCATCGTCGTCCAACAAGCCCGCGAACTGGGCGTGCGGATTTCCTTCGGCGACTTCGCCCGCCTCGGCGTGCCCGTCACCCTTGCCGCCATGGCCGGCTTGCTGGTGTGGGTTATGCTGATGGCCTGAATTTCCCCACCGCCACCGACCTTCCGTCGCCGAAACCGGCCGGCCCTCGTCCCCGCACACCAGTAACCCCCCGCCGAAACCGGTCCGGCCCCGCATCGGATAAACATCCGATGGACAAACGAACCGATTGTGATTAACTCAAGTTGAACACCATGCACTTGAACCGGCCAGACATCCGAGGCCATTTTTGTGCATTAATATATGCAATCAACTAATCCTATAAAACTGAAATGAAAAAAACATTCATCATCGCGACCGCTCTGACGGGCCTGGCGGCCACGGGGCTCCATGCCCAACAGCTCGCCTTCCCCGGTGCGCACGGTTTCGGGGAATACGCCACCGGCGGCCGCGGGGGCGCCATCTATTATGTGTCCAACACCAACGACAGCGGGGCGGGTTCGTTCCGCGAGGCGGTCGGCACCCCCAACCGCATCATTCTCTTCAGTGTGGGCGGCACGATCTCGCTCGCGAGCGCGGTGTCCTGCGCGGACAATCTGACCATTGCCGGCCAGACCGCGCCGGGCGGCGGCATCGCCCTCATCGGCCACGAGATCTCCTTCAGCGTGAAGACCAATGAAATCGTCCGCTACCTGCGCATCCGGCCCGGCAGCATTGCCAGTTCCGGCGAGGACGGCATCAACATGGGGGACGGCACCAACATGATCTATGACCATCTGTCCATTGAATTTGCACCCTACAACACCATTGACGCCCATGGCAATTACACCTGCGGCAACGATATCACCATCCAAAATTCCATCCTGGCCGATCCCATCGGCCAGCAGTTCAACGCCCATACGGAGGCGAGCAACAACTCCTTCTCCTGGATCGGCAACATCTTGTCATGCGGTCACGACCGGAATCCGATGGCCAAGGTGAACAACATCTTCATCAACAATGTCGTCAATAATTTTCAGGCCGGCTACACGGTCGCCGACACCGGCGGACATTTCTCGCACGACATCATCAACAATTATTTCATCGTGGGGCCGGCCACAACACAAGCAGGCAATGACTTTTTCCAGTTTGATGCCAACCAGTCAGTCTATGCCTCGGGCAATCTGCTGGATAGCGCCAAAAACGGCACTTTGAGCGGCTCCTCGACCGCCCCCGGCGGCGTGACGGATCTGTCTTCACCGTGGTCCTCGGTGACGGGGACCATCCCGACCGTCTCGGCCGCGTCGGCGGTGCGGGCGGATGTTTCGCTGTCGGGCGCGCAGCCCCGGGATCAGGTGGACGCCCTGGTCCAGGCGGACGTGCTGTCCTTCGGCACGGCCGGCATGGGCGGTGGTTTGTGGACCACGCAGACGGCCACCGGTTTGGGCAATGACGGCTACGGCGTGATCGCCAACGGTCCCGCGCCGGCGCTGGATTCCGACGGTCTGCCCACTTATTGGGAAGTGGCGATGGGCTTGAATACGAATGCGAACAACGCCAACACCGTGGCGCCCAGCGGCTACACCTATGTGGAGGAATACATCAACTGGCTCGGCGCCCCGCACGCCTTCACGACGAACGGAACCGCAGTGGCGGTAAACTTGAGCCAATACGCCGCCGGCTTCGTCAACAGTCCAACCTACAGCGTTGCCGACGCGGTGGATGGTTCCGTCAGCCTCAGCGGCGACACCGCCACCTTCACCGCCAACAGCGGTTTCTCGGGTATGGGCAGTTTTAACTTCACCGTCACCGATTCGGAGGGGGATGCCATGACGCAGACGGTCACGGTGCTCGTTTCACCGGGGGGGACGGCCGGCACCCTCGCCAATGGCGTCTATGAGGTGCAGAATGTTCACAGCGGTCTGGCGCTGGATGCCTTTGGGCAGGGCCTCACCAACGGAACGGAGATTGATCAATGGGCCTGGAACAGCGGCGCCAACCAGCATTGGGCGGTGACCAATATTGGATCCAGCACCTATACGATTGTCGGCGTGCAGAGCGGCCTGTATTTGTATGCCCCCGGAACCGGCGGCGGCACCTACGTGGAACTGAACGCCAAGAACGGTGCCTCGAGCGAGCAGTGGGAGTTTCAGCCGGCCACGGGCGGCTATTACACCATCCAAGGGGTGCAGAGCGGCGATCTGCTGGATGACTACCAAAATGGCACGACCAATGGCACGCGGGTGGACATCTGGCCGGCCAACAGCGGCAACAACCAACAGTGGTTGCTGACCCCCCGCTGATAACAGCGGGAGCGCACGGTGCGTCACAACTCCGTCCCGGGCATCGGTAACTCTTCACGAGCGATGCCCGGGGCGGCAAACGGGTTATCCAGTCTAATTACTTCAAGGCTTGAATCAGGTCAGCTTCAAGCCCGTGATTTTCAGCACATAAATGTAATCACACGGCTTTTCCCCGGGAAAGGTCACTTTCAAACCTTCGGCATCCCGGGTGAAAGGAAGGCTTCCGGCCTGACCGAGCAATTCGACCCGCCCGACTTCTCCGCGCACCGGCTGACCGCCGGCCAGCGAGGTGATGGTGACCGGTCCGGCTTCCGGCCAGTTCATCACTGCGGCATAGAGGGTGTCGCCATGGGTGGTGAAACGAATGTCTTTGGCCGTATATCCGTTGCGAGAAATCCCGCCGCCACCGACCCCGGTTCCGCCCAGATTTT
>Ga0302278_10000781_pt1 | contig 40199 bp, 30 predicted proteins | sample III_Bog_N3_2_FD_194543 | JGI IMG/M metagenome (GOLD analysis project Ga0302278, IMG submission 194543) | Peat permafrost microbial communities from Stordalen Mire near Abisko, Sweden - III_Bog_N3_2 | ecosystem: Environmental > Terrestrial > Soil > Wetlands > Peat | place: Sweden: Abisko...
AATCTGCTCAAACAAGACATATCCTGCAAGCTGGGCGTTCACGGAAAACGATTGCAGGCCGCTTGGGATCATGACTACCTGCTGCACCTGCTCGGCTGTAACGCATAAGATGCGTTTGCCCTGCAGGTGGACGCGAGGGACTGCTCGCCGTCTCTTCCTTTGAGAGCCTTCGGCGGGAGTGTTCTGCATTGCGCAGCGAGTTGGATGCAGCGATGCCTCGCTCTGTTCAGGGGGAAAACGAACAGGTTTTGAGTATTACGGCAGTTCCCGTAATGGTGTATGCCGCAATTGAGCGAGAAAAGCAGATTCCTCCGCTTCGCTGCTAAATGACAAATAATGGTCTAGCGCAATTTGGGAATCGCTGCAGAGATCAGGCGATAGGAGAGGCGCAGTGGGCGTTGAAGGCGCGGGTCAGCTCCTGGGCGATGGCTGGAGCGGTGGAAGTCTCGATGGCGGAGCGCTGCATCAGGTAGACAAGCTGGCCGTCACGCAAAATGGCGATGGCGGGAGAGGTGGGAGGATTTCCGGCGAAGTAGCTACGGGCGCGCTCGGTGGCCTCGGCATCCTGTCCGGCAAAGACGGTGAGGGCGTGGTTGGGTTTGATGTCGTGTTGCAGGGCTAAGCGCACGGCGGGACGCATCTTGCCGGCGGCGCATCCGCAGATGGAGTTGACGACCAGCAGGGTGGTTCCGGACTGGGCCAGCGCGGAATCGACCTCGGCGGCGGTGCGAGCCTCGGCGAGGCCGGCCTTGGTCAGTTCTTCGCGCATGGGAATCAGCATGATCTCTGGGTACATGGAATCTCCTCCGGGTTTTCTACGGGCAAATTTGTCTCTCAGTGAGCAATCGCAGCACTCATTAAATGGATGAGCCAGAGGGTGTGCCGGATGCATTACTTCTGATAAACGTGAAGTTGCAATAGTCTAGGGAAGGGCTGGAATAAGTCCGCAATAATCCCATAGGACAAAGCCTCTGAGTTAAGACTCAGTTTTGGCGCGCAAATATTCCCTCGGAGGCTAAAGCCCCAGTGAAAAAAGACAACTTACGGAGGGACTAAAGTCCCGCCCTTTCAAAACAAGGAATTGATGGAGAGGGCTTCTAGAATTTGTGACTATTCAAGAGAATATTTCGCTGGCTAAGTACACCACGCTGGGCGTGGGCGGAGCGGCTCGCTGGTTTGTCGAGGCAGACGGCGACGAGGAGATTCTGGCGGCGGTGCGCTTTGCTCGGGGGCAGGGCGTGGAGCACTTCCTGCTGGGCGGGGGAAGCAACCTGCTGGTGAGCGACGATGGATTCGCCGGATTGGTCATCCGCATGGCTAACTCGGGGCTGGCTTGGGTGGATGAGGGCGATGGATTCGCCTGCATTCTTGCCGGAGCCGGAACCGAATGGGATAAAGTGGTGCAGCTTGCGGTGGAGAATAACTGCGCCGGAATTGAGTGCCTTGCAGGGATTCCGGGCAGTGTGGGAGCCTCGCCGGTGCAGAATATTGGAGCGTATGGGCAGGAGGTCTCGCACAGCATTCTGAGCCTGCGCGCGCTGGATCTGGAGACGGAGAAGGTCGTCGATATTTCGGCCAGCGAGTGCGGTTTTGGCTATCGGCGCAGCCTGTTCAACTCGACTCACAAGGGGCGGTACGCGATAACGCGCGTGGTCTATTCGTTGAAGATAGGAGGCTCGCCGTGGCTGGAGTATCGCGATGTAAAGCAATACTTTGCCGAACGCGGCGGAGCCCAGCCGTCACTGGCGGAGGTGGCCGCTGCGGTGCGGGAGATTCGTGCGCGCAAAGGAATGTTGTACGCCGAAGACGACCTGGACTCGCATAGCGCGGGATCGTTCTTCAAGAATCCGGTGGTGCGAGCCGATGCGGTGGCTGGACTGGCGGCTTTGGCGGGATGTCGCGCCGAGGAGGTGCCGCAGTATCCGACGAGGGATGCGGCGATGGTGAAGCTGTCAGCGGCCTGGCTGATCGAGCGGTCTGGCTTTACCAAGGGCTTTGCCATGGGGCGAGCGGCTCTGTCGAGCAAGCATGTGCTGGCGATTGTGAATCGCGGCGGAGCGACGGCGGGCGAGATCGTCGCGCTACGCGATGCGGTTTTGGATGGAGTACAGGCAAAGACGGGGATTCGTCTGGAACAGGAGCCGGTGTCGCTGGGATTTGCGCCGCTGAGTTAGGACGCAGGCTACTGAAGTGGGGCGAGGCCGTAGGCGGTCAGTGTCTGCTGGATGGGCGGGGAGCGGAGCCAGTCGAGAAAGGCGTGGGCGGCGGCGCGGTTGGACGAGTTCCTGAGGACGATGGCGCACTGGCGAATTTCCAGATAAGTGGAGGGCGGCATGAGGATAAACGAGCCGATCTGCTTGTTGTGCGGCGTGGAGGCCGCAGTGAGCGAGAGGAGGGCGAGTTGCGCCTTGCCGGACTCGACGAGTTGTGCGGGGTCTTCGGCGAGGATCAAGCGCGGCTTGAACTGGTCGTAGAGCTTCATGCGGGTAAGGACGGCGACGGCGGCTCGTCCGTAGGGGGCGTGGGCTGGGTCGGCGATGGCGAGCGAGGTAAAGCGTCCGCTGGAAAGAGTGTTTTGGGTGAGCGGTTGGAGGGATGAATCGGCCCGCGCCCAGAGGACGAGGGTTCCGCGCGCGTAGGGGATCGGTGCGGAGGTGTCGGCAAGATTGGCAGCTACGACCTGCTCGGGGAAGACGTAGTCGGTGGAGAGGAAGAGGTCGACTGGTTCCGTTGGGGCGGCAGGAGCGGTGGGGGCGTACGGCGCGATCTGGGCGGCGAGCGTCGCAGAGGGGCCGTAGCGGATCAGCAGCTTGATCCCGGTGGCGTGAGTGTAGGCTTCGGCGAGCGCGGGCAGAACAGGCTGGAGATCGTCGGCGGCGAGGACGTGGAGTTCGCGGGGAGCGGGTTGGGCGCGGGCGTTCGGCGAGGCGAACAATAGGCAGAGGATTAGCGCCAGAGCATTTCTCGAATTGCTGTAGCCCAGAAATGAATTGTCATTCTGAGCGAAGCGAAGAATCCCCGCATTTTGCTCACTGCGCGGGGATCTACACCATTGGGAAAAATGCCCCAGAAGATTTTTGCCAAGGCCGTGGAGTGTCGCGACGCGAGAGGGCGCTCCGATTGAATTGGCGGAGTTTGTGGGGCGACGCGGCGATATTTTTGGTAGATTTGTTCTCATTTTTGGGTAGACCCGTCCTCATGCGATAGGCTAATAGGCAAGACCATGAGCGCGACACATCAACTACGATGCACGAACTGCGGCACACGGATCGCAGCAGAGGCGGTTCGCAGCGACTTTCGCTGTCCGGATTGCAAGGGACTTTATGAAGTGATCTATCCCTGGAGCGAGGGATGGAGCGCAGAGAAGACGGCGAGCTCCGAGGTGCCAGCGACCGGTCCGGTTCGGCTGCCCAACCCCGGCGGGCTGCGCCACCTGTGGCAGGAGCGCAAGACCTCGACCATGGGCGTCGATCAGAGCGGAGTCTGGCGGTTCCGCGAGATGCTGCCCTTCATGCGCGACGTGGAGAAGGTCGTCACGCTGCGCGAGGGCAATACGCCGCTGTATGAGATGCCGCGCTGCGCGGAGATCGCGGGCGTGGACTGGCTGTTTGCCAAGCATCAGGGGATGAATCCCACCGGCTCGTTTAAGGACACGGGGATGACGGCGGCGCTGTCAGTGGCCGTCGAACGTGGCTTTGAGTGGGTGGCCTGCGCCTCGACCGGGAACACCTCCGCCGCGATGGCTGCCTATGCGGCGCGCGCCGGGCTGCGCTCGATCGTCTTCATTCCTGAGGGCAAGATCGCCTGGGGCAAGCTCTCGCAGTCGATGGACTACGGCGCGATGACGATTCAGTTGAAGACGGACTTCGACGGCTGCTTGAAGCTGCTGACCAAGCTCGTCCAGCAGTTCCCGATCTACCTGCTGAACTCGGTGAATCCCTATCGGCTGGAGGGTCAGAAGACCCCGGCGATGGAGATTCTGGAGCAGTTGGAGTGGCAGGTTCCAGAGCATCTGGTGGTTCCCGGCGGAAATCTGGGCAACTCGTCGGCGCTGGGCAAGGGATTTTTGGAGATGAAGCATCTGGGACTGATCTCGCGGGTGCCGAAGATCCATGTGATTCAGGCGCAGGGAGCGAACCCGCTCTATCGCTGGTACAACGATGAGAACAAGACGATGCAGTCGGTGTCGGCGCATACGCGGGCCACGGCGATTCAGATCGGCAATCCGGCGAGCTGGCTGAAGGCTTCGCGCGTGATCGAAGAGACCGGTGGATGGTGCGAGCAGGTGAACGAGCAGGAAATCGCTCTGGCCAAGGCTCAGATCGGAGCCGAGGGAGTGGGCTGCGAGCCAGCCTCCGCCGTGACGCTGGCTGGGCTGAAGAAGCTGGTGGCGCAGGGACGAGTGACGCGCGAAGAGCGCGTGGTTCTACTGCTGACCGGGCACACGCTCAAGGACTCGCAGTACACCATCGACTTCCACAAGAACGAGTTGCTGACGGCGGAGGAGACGGCTGGAGCGACCGACGTCGAACGCGCACAGCATGATGCGCTGCGCAAGCCTCCGATGGTTCTGGAGGCCGACGAATCGGTGATTATAAAGACGCTCACGGCGCGGATGGCTACGGTCGGAGCGCGATGAGCGAGAACGCAGGAATGGATTCGGGCCTGATTGCAGGGGAGATCGCGGGGAAGCCGATTGCAGGCGTTCGTCTGCGGCTGCCTGCCACCTCGGCAAATCTTGGGCCGGGATTCGATGCGGTGGGTCTGGCGATGGGGCTGGCGCTGACCATCGACGCGACGGTACATACGCCGGGTGGGCCTGAGTTGACGATTGTGGCGACCGGGCGCGATGCGGCGCGATGCTCGCGCACCAAGAACAACATGATCTTCGAGACCTATCGCGATCTGTTGCAGCGCGCTGGTCGCACTGTGCTGCCGCTTGGTCTGCGGATTCACAACGAGATTCCGCTGGGGATGGGGTGCGGGTCGAGCGCTGCGGCGCTGCTGGCGGGAGTCATGTTGGCCAATCACTTCGGCGAGCTCGGCTGGAGTCTGCACACCTGCATGGAGGAGGCCTGCCGACGCGAAGGGCATCCCGACAATGTGGCGGCCTGCGCACTGGGATTTCTGACGGCTTCGGCGGTTTCCGATGGCTCGGTGGTTGCGGCAACCTGCGGCGAGGAATTGAAGTGGAAACTGTTGTTGGCGCTGCCCTCGGCGAGTCTGGCGACGGAGAAGGCTAGGGCGTTGCTGCCTGTCAATTACAGCCGGGCCGATGCCGTGGCGAATGTGCAGAGGACGGCGCTGTTGATCTCGGCCTTCGCGCTGGGACGCGGCGATCTGCTGCGCGTGGCGATGCAGGATCGTCTGCATCAGCCCTATCGCATGGAGGTCTGCCCGCTGCTTCCGCTCCTGCTGCCGATGGCCGGAGAGCCGGGAGTGCTGGGCGTGGCGCTGAGCGGCGCTGGGCCGGGAGTGCTGCTGGTGGTCGAGGCCAAGGCTGCGGTTGACGAGATCGTCACACGGATTCGTAGCGTGGCCGGAGATCCATCGCTGGAGATTGTTGAGACGCGGATTGGCTCAGGAGCTTTGCAAGGCCCTCTCCCGCTACAGGCCTCTCGTTTGTAAAGCAACCTCCACGGGGATTTGCAGATGTTTGCTGCGCACGCTGCTTGGTATAGCCCACTTGTTTCACACGCTATTGCAACAACGGATGGATGCCGATAGAGACACAAGAGGCCTGCGGCAGAGAACGTAGAATGGGCTTTTGATTGTAGAGCTTTTACTGCATTGCTATAGACCATAATCTTTGTCATTCCGCAGCGAAGTGGAGGAATCTGCTTTTCTCGTTACGCTACGGTCTACATCACAGGGCGGAATGCTCTAGTTCTGGCAGGAATCTTCTGCCCTTGTCTGGTTGACTCACCCGACTTTCGCTGGCTGCATCGAGCGGGATGCAGCACGGCACAGGTTCTACGCCATGCGTGTGCAGAATTCAATACAGAGTGGTCGAGAACGACGGAGTTTCTCCCTCAGACGCTGGACGACTGGGTGCTGCGTGGCAATACAACTGCGAACCTTTCTGGGTGCGCTGTTGCTCTTCGGCTTCGTAGGCGCATCGGCTCAAGGGGCGAGCCTGAGTGCGGCGTGGACGGCGGTGGGGCCAGCGCAGATTGCCAGCCAGCGCTACGGCACGGTCAGCGGGCGAGTGACGGCGGTGGCGATTGATCCGGCGGACTCGACCGGCAATACAGTTTATGTGGGGACGACCGGCGGCGGAGTCTGGAAGTCGACCAACGCGGCGGGGCCAGCGGCGAGTGTAATATTTACTCCGCTTACCGATACGCTGTCGGTCTTCAGCGCGAACGCTGGAACGGCGGTGATGCCGTCGTTGACGGTTGGCGCGCTGAGCGTGAGTCAGGTGAGCGGATCCGACGTAATCCTAGCCGGAACGGGCGACCCGAACGACGCGGCGGACTCCTACTACGGCGAAGGAATTCTGCGCTCGACCGATGGCGGCTCGACCTGGACGCTGGCGCAGCAGTCCAACGATAGCCCCGCAGCCAATCACTCCTTCGTGGGACTGAGTGTGGCGGGCTTTGCGTGGAGCAGCGCATCGCCGGGGCTGGTGGTTGCGGCGCTCTCGCAGTCCGAAGAGGGTGTGCTGGTCAACGCGCCCAACACGACCTACAGCGTGATGGGACTCTACTACTCGACCGACGCGGGCGTGACCTGGCAGATGGCGACGATCAAGGACGGTAGCCAGACGGTGCAGCAGGCCTCCTCTGCGGTCTATCCGGGAAATGCCGCAACGGCGGTGGTCTGGAGCCCGCTGCGGCAGATGTTCTACGCGGCGGTGCGCTATCACGGGTACTATCAATCGTCCGACGGCGTGACCTGGACGCGGCTGGCCAATCAGCCGGGAACGGGGCTGACCACGACAGCTTGCCCGACCAATCCCAACGCGACCGGCAACACCGCTTGCCCGATCTTTCGCGGCGCGCTGGCCGTGCAACCGACGACCGGCGACACCTTCGCGCTGACGGTGGATGCGAACAATCTCGATCAGGGACTGTGGCAAGACGCATGCGGACTCTCGGGATCAAGCTGCGCGAGCACTCCCATTGCGTTCGGAAAACATCTGAACTCGACCGCGCTGGAGGTGGGCAGCGGAAGTGCGCCCACGACGATACCGCAGGGGGACTACAATCTGTCGCTGGCGGCGGTGGCGACGGGCACTGGTTCGAGTGCGGACACGCTGCTCTTTGCCGGGACGGTGGATCTCTACCGCTGCTCGCTAGCCGCCGGATGTGCGGTGCTGCGCAATGCGACTGACGCAAACAATGGATGCACCAATCCGGCGATGGTCTCCCCGTCGCAGCACGCGATTGCCACGCTGGCGGGCGCAGGAACGGGAGCTACTCCAGCGCTGCTCTATGTGGGCAACGACGGCGGGCTGTGGCGCTCGCTCGACGGCGTGGATCAGCTACAGGCGGCTTGCTCGTCGGACGATGCGAACCACTTTCAGAATCTGAATGGCGGGCTGGGATCGCTGGCCGAGGTCGTTAGCTTTGCACAGCATCCGAGCGATCCGGCGACTCTTCTGGCTGGTCTGGGAGCAAACGGAACCGTTGGCACGGGCGCGGCGTCTGCGACGTCGGCCTGGCTGCAGATTGTAGCGGGCGAGGGCGGAACGGTTGCCATCGACCAGACCAATCCTCAGAACTGGTACGTCTCGACCGAGTCCGGCGTGAGCCTCCGCGCCTGCGGCGGCGGGAGCAACTGCACGGCGACGAACTTCACTGGCTCGCCGACCATCGGCTACGCACAGGTGGACAGCGACGCCTCGCTGATCTACGAGCCGTTCCTGCTCGATCCGGCGCTGACCAACGAGGTCTTGATCGGCACATGCAGAGTCTGGCGCGGGCTGGCCGATAGCGGCTCGGGCTGGCCGGGGTCGAGCAACATCAGCACAATGTTTGCTGGGCCGCAGAACGCGGCCTGTAGCGCGACGAGCAATGCGATGATGCGTTCGCTGGCGGCGGGCGGGCCAGCGAGCGGCGTTTCAGCAGTGCAGAATGCCGGTTCGACCGTGCTGTATGCAGGCATGGCGGGAACCTACGACGGCGGGTCGAGCGTTCCGGGACATCTCTTTGCAAACTACGCGGCGGGCAGTGCGAGCAGCAACTCGACCTGGACGGACGTAGCCAAATCGACGGTAAGCAATGTTACCGGCGGGGCATTCAATCCCGGCGGATTCGATCTCTCGTCCGTCGTGGTTGATGCGCACGATGCGACCGGGATGACGGTCTATGCGACGGTCGAGGGCTTCAGCGGCAATGGCGTGAACGCCGCGCATGTGTATCGTTCCACCAACGGCGGCGCAAGCTGGGCCAACATCAGCAGCAATCTGCCGAACTCTCCGGCGAATGGCCTGGTGGTCGATCCCAACGATGCGAACACGCTCTACGTTGCGATGGACGCGGGCGTATACGCCACGACGGCGGTGACGACCTGCACGACTGCGACGGTGAACTGCTGGAGCGTCTACGGAACCAGCCTGCCCAATGCGCCAATCGTCTCGCTGGCTGCGGCGGCGAATATGGCTACCGGCGATGGACGCTTTGGCGAGTTGCGCGCAGCGACCTACGGACGCGGCATCTGGCAGATTCCGCTGCTGACGGCGGCGTATCCAGCGACTCCTGCGATGACGCTGAGTCCGTCCAGCCTGAGCTTCGTCGCGCAAACTATGGCGACGGCGAGTACGGCGCAGACGATTACGGTGATGAACTCCGGCAACGCCTCGATGACCATCCCGTCGCTCGCGACTGCGGGGGACTTCAGCGAGACCGATAACTGCGTTGGAACAGCGGTTGCCGTGAATGCGAGTTGCACGGTGCAGGTGAAGTTTCTGCCAACGCAGACGGGCACGCGCACAGGCTTGCTCACGATCTACGGCAATGTCGCGGGCGGTCAGGCAACGGCTGCCCTGACCGGCGTGGGGACGACGGCGGCGGCGATCATTCTGAACCCGATTACGCTGACCTTCGCGACGACCAACGTGGGCGCGACCAGCGCGGCGCAGAACATTACCATCACGAACACGGGCGGTCTTCCGGCGACGCTACAGACGCCGGTAATTACGGGCGAATTCATCCTCTCGGCGAATACATGCGGTACGACGCTGGCGGCGAACAGCGGATGCACTGTCTCGATTGATTTTCAGCCGACAGCCTCCGGCACACGCGCAGGCTTCTTCAGCATCACCGACAGCGTGGGATCGCAGACCGCATCACTGAGCGGCGTGGCACAACTGCCAGCGACTGATGCGCTGGCTCCGTTGAGCCTGACCTTTGCGGCGCAGCAGTTGAATACGACCAGCGCGACGCAGCAGGTGACGCTGACCAACAGCGGCGATGCCTCGCTGACGTTGATCTCGGCGGCGATTGCCAGCGGCGACTTTAGCGTCGTCAATGGCTGCGGAACTTCGCTGATCGGACACTCAAGCTGCTCGCTGGTGGTGACGTTTGTGCCGAAAAACATTGGTGCGAGGACAGGCGTTCTGACTGTCTCCGACACATACCGCAGCCAGACGGTGACGCTGAGCGGAAGCGGAGTTGCGCCTGCCGGAGTCTCGCTCGCGCCGGTCTCGACGCTTGCCTTCGCGGCTACGGGAGTGGGCCTCACATCGCCAGTGCAGATGGTAACTCTGACCAACAACGGCGGGATGCCGTTGACGATCCAGAGTATTGCGACAACCGGCGACTTCGCCCTCGTCGCGGGGAGCAGTACCTGCGGGACGAGCCTTGCGGTTGGCGCGGCGTGTACCGTGCAGATCGCCTTTGCGCCGACTGTGGCCGCTGCGCGCACTGGAACCTTCACTGTGACAGACAATGCCGCCTCGTCGCCGCAGAGCCTACAGTTGACGGGAACCGGCGTGGACTTCGCGCTGGCCGCAAACGGCAGTATGACGGCGACGATCTCGGCGGGCGGCAATGCGGCTTATCCGCTGCTGCTCAGCTCGGCGGCGGGAGTTCCGGGAACGGTGATGTTTACCTGCGCACCGATTCCGGCCCATGCGACCTGCGTAGTCAATCCGGCTACAACAACGCTGGGCGCGACGACGCCGATCACGGTTACGGTTGCGACCAGCGTTGCCGGGGCGGAGCTGCGCTGGCCAGAGATTCCCGGCAAGTCGCAGATGGTCTGGCTCGCTCTGCTGCTGCCCGTGGGGTTGTTCGGGCTGGGACGACGACGCATGCTGCGAGTTAGCACTTTCGTTGCGCTGTGCTGCGTACTGGCGGTCGCAGGATGCAGCAGTTCGCGGATGATTCCACAGAGTACTTCGGGCGGCGGCGGAACGACTCCGACGCCAAGCGGAGCCTATAATCTTGTGGTCTCAGCGACCAGCGCAGGGCTGACGCGCAGCGTTGGACTAACGCTGATTGTGCAGTAATTCCGCGATAACGCACACGGCAGCATTGCTCATGCGGATTGGCCGGCGCTGACGCCGGAGGACCAGGCCCACTGGAAGTTGTAGCCGCCGAGATGGCCGGTGACGTCTACGACCTCGCCGATGAAGTAGAGGCCCGCGACGGTGCGGCTCTGCATGGTCTTCGCGTCGAGCTGGTCGGTGTCTACGCCTCCGACGGTGACCTCGGCCTTGGCGTAGCCCTCGGTTCCGGCGGGCGCGATGCGCCATGCGTGAAGCTCTCGCTCCATCTCTGCCAGCGCGGCGTTGGGCAGTGCGTTCGCCTGCGCCGCGCGAGCTTCAGGAGCGTGTAGCGCGAGCCAGCGATTGGCCAGACGCGATGGCAGAACGGCGCGCAGAGCCTGATCCGCTGCGGCAAGGTCGCGACGAGCCTGCGGGCGAAGCAATGGCGCGAAGACACGCAGCGCTTCGGCCTGCTCGCTAGCGTGATTTTTGCCGCGCGTCGTGGCGAAGTTCCGCGCGGCATCCGGCGCAGGCTCCGGCGCAAGGTCGAGTTCGATAGACTCGCCCGGTCGCCAGTAGGAGGAGATCTGCAAGATCGCCGGCCCGCTGAGTCCGCGATGGGTGATGAGCATCTTCTCGCGAAAGCCGCTTCGCACGGTTCTCGAAGTGCTTCGCCCCGTTTTTGAAGTGCTTCGCGCTGGACTCGATGCGCTGCCTTCGGCGGAGGCTACGACCTCGGCTGCGAGGCCGGGGAGATCGCACCAATCGGCCTGATCCTGCGGGTTGAAAACCAGCGGCACCAGGCCGGGCCGCGTCTCAACGATGCGGTGGCCGAACTGCGCGGCCAACTCGTAGCCGAGTGCGGTTGCTCCCATCTTCGGGATCGAAAGACCTCCGGTGGCAATGACCAGCGAGGCTGCGCTGAACGTGCCAGCAGAGGTCTCCACACGGAAGCGCGAGTCGGCCTGCGCGACGGCGAGAATGCGTGTTGCAGTCTGGATGCGGACTGCGGCTTCGGCGCACTCCACGAGCAGGAGGTTGAGAATCTGCTGCGCGGAGCGGTCGCAGAAGAGCTGGCCGAGCGTCTTCTCGTGATACGCAATGCCGTGCTTCTCTACCAGCGCGATAAAATCCTGCGGCGTGTAGCGAGCCAGCGCTGACTTGACGAAGTGCGGATTGGCGCAGAGGTAGTTCTCCGGCGCGGCGTTGCGATTGGTAAAGTTGCAGCGTCCTCCGCCCGAGATCAGAATCTTTTTGCCCGGGCCTTCGGCGTGATCCAGCACCAGAACGCGGCGACCACGGCGACCGGCCTCAATGGCGCAGATCAGCCCAGCGGCTCCTGCGCCGAGGATCAGGACATCTACTTCGGAGATAGGATTCATGCTTGGCAAAGGACGGTTGTTCGATCTTACAACGCGGGTCTCAAAAAAACTTGATGGTTCTTTGAATTTCGCGATGTATGGCCGAACGAAAGCCGCTCCCTTTCAAAGCAAGGAGCTTTTTCGTAGCCTGTGAAGTTGCGGGATACATGGGAAGAGTTTGCTCTATAGAATGATTACGCGAAGTGGTGAAAGGCTTTCAGTGGGTTCAAAGATTTGAGCATTCCGGTAATGGCGTAGACCGTTGCGAAACGAGCAACAGCAGATTCCTTCGCTTCGCTACGGAATGACAAACAAATTGGTCTATAGCAATTCGGAAAAAGCTCTAAACCGATCCAGAGAGGAAATGGAGAACGATGAAAATTGATACACAGAATTTTTGCGTACGTCCGAGATCGAAGGTCAATCTTAAGAAGTGGCCGACGACGAGCAAGCCCGTCTTCTCCTCGAAGGAGGAGTACAAGAGGCTGTTGGAGAAGCATGTGCAGCAGTTGAGCGAGTTGCAGGAGTTGCACGCCGCCTCGGCCAAGACTGCGCTGTTGCTGATCTTTCAGGGGATGGACGCGGCGGGCAAGGACGGCGCGATTCGCCATGTAATGTCTGGCGTGAATCCGCAAGGGTGCGAGGTTTCGAGCTTCAAGCAGCCCAGTGCGACGGAGTTGCAGCACGACTTTCTGTGGCGCTCGACGCAACGGCTGCCGGAGCGCGGCAGGATCGGCATCTTCAACCGTTCGTACTACGAGGAGGTGCTGGCGGTGCGGGTGCATCCCGAGCTGCTGGCCAACGAAGGGTTGAGCGACGAGGCGCGCGATAAGAACTTCTGGAAGAAACGCTATCGCTCGATTGTGGATGCGGAAGAGCATCTGTATCGCAATGGCACGCGGATTGTGAAGATTTTTCTTCACCTCTCGGAGGAGGAGCAGAGGAAGCGTTTTCTGGCGCGGATCGACGCTCCAGAGAAGAACTGGAAGTTCAGCATCTCGGATATTCACGAGCGCAAATTCTGGAAGCAGTATCAGGAGGCCTTCGGCGAGTGTTTGCAGGAGACCAGCACGGAACACTCGCCCTGGTATGCCGTTCCTGCGGACGATAAGGAGAATGCGCGGTTGATTATCTCGCAGCTCGTTTTGAATGCGCTGCGCGGAATGAAGATGGCCTATCCCAAGACGACCGATGAGCGACGGGCAGAGTTGATGGAGATTCGCAAGCATTTGGTTTAGTGAGTTCTTCCGGGGATCTGACGCGAGGGGCGGCGAGGCGAGTAGAATTTATACAACGGTATAATGAGAAATTCAGAGATTAGACGGTGCGATCGTTGGATCTGCTGGCAAGGAGTGGAAGATGGCGTTAGAGACTACGAAGAATATATGGCATAACGGGCAGTTAATTGCTTGGGAGAAGGCCCAAATTCATGTGATGTCGCATGTGGTTCACTATGGGTCTTCGGTGTTTGAAGGGTTGCGCTGTTACGCGCAGCCGAATGGCGCGGCGATCTTTCGCCTACGCGAGCACATGCGGCGGATGCTGGACTCGGCAAAGATCTACCGGATGCCGATGGCGTATTCGCTTGAGGAACTGTGCACGGCCGTAGTCGATGTGGTCGAGGCCAATGGCGTTGCTCCGTGCTACATTCGCCCGATTGCGTTTCGCGGGTATGGCGAGCTTGGTGTGAATCCTCTGAACTCTCCGATGGAGGTGTACATCGCCAACTATCCGTGGGGCAAGTACGTTCCGGGCAACGATGGCGCGGATGTCTGCGTGTCGAGCTGGAGTCGGCTGGCACCGAATACGATACCCTCGCTGGCCAAGGCGGGAGCGAATTATATGAACTCGCAGTTGATCCGCATGGAGGCCGAGACGAACGGCTACTCCGAGGGGATTGCGCTGGATGTGAACGGCTACCTGTCTGAAGGCTCGGGTGAGAATATCTTTCTGGTACGCGATGGGATTCTGTACACGACTCCTTTGGCCAACTCGGTGCTGAGCGGGATTACGCGCGCGTCGGTGTTGACGATTGCGAAGTCGCTGGGCATTCCCGTGGTGGAGCAGGCGCTACCGCGTGAGATGGTCTACATCAGCGACGAGGCGTTCTTCAGCGGAACCGCCGCCGAGGTGACGCATCTGCGCTCGGTCGATCGCATTCTGATTGGCGACGGCAAGATGGGGCCGATTACTTCGGCGATCCATGAGGAGTTTTTCGCCATCGTCAACGGCATCAAGCCGGATAAATACGACTGGCTGACGCCGGTTCGGGTTCCGGTGACGGAGCCAGTCGGAGCCTAAGACCGCAGGGGCGATGAACGTATGAAGATCCATCTTGTTGGTCTGCGTGCGTCCGCCCTGCAAGCGATGATTGAGCTGCATCGGCTATCGCATCCTCCGCTGCACGAGTTGGTGGAGGATGCGACAAGCGCAGAGATGATCGTCTTTGTGGGCAGCGTTCCGGCTCATGGTGAGGGGATCGTGGACAGCGCTTTGCCCAGGCTCTACCCGGAAAAGTGTTTTGTTTACTGGGACGACGATGGCGTGGTGTCGCTGCTTCCCGGCATCTACACCAATGCGGAACGGGCGAGATGGTTTGATCTGCACCGCACGGCAAGCCACAATTTTATTGACACCCTGAACCCTCAGGTAAGGCCGATGCCGGAGGTGGAGAAGCGCTATCTGGTCTCGTTTGCGGGAGGCTCGACCTCGCTGCTGCGCAAGAAGCTGTACAAGATCGACTACCAGCGAGCCGACGTCCTGATCCAAAATACCTCGAGCTACTTCCATTGGGATCCATCGCAGGAGGATCGCGTGGCGCGCCAGAGAGAGTATGCGGAGACGATTGCCGCAAGCCGCTTCGGGCTGTGTCCGCGAGGAGCCAGCGCGGGCGGGTTGCGTCTCTTCGAGGTGATGCAGATGGGGGTTGCTCCGGTGCTGGCGTCGGACAAATTTCTGCTGCCCGAGGGGCCAGACTGGGACTCCTTTCTGCTGCGCATTCCCGAGCGAAAGATCATGCAGTTGCCGGAGATTCTGGAGCGGCATATGGCCGAGAGCGCGGAGCGGGGACGGCTGGCGCGGCTGGCTTACGAGCAATGGTTCGCGCCATCGGTGATGTTCAACGGCATCATTGCGACCCTTGTCCGAGAGCGCGAGGAGAGGAAGATTCCAGAGCGCTGGGTGCATCCCTTCTGGGGGGCGATCTTGTGGCAAAGACGCTTTCGCAACGCCGCTCGCGGAGTGGCCAAGAAGGTTGTGCTGGGAGTCTTTCGTCTTCTGAAGCTTCGATTTATCTATGATCTAAATCACAACTAGAGAATTTCTTCTGAGATGAAGTGTTGCGGCAGGCGGCAACGGGCGCAAATTCGCACTATACTTTCAATATGAGTTCAGGTGTGAGTGTGGATGAGTTTCAGGCGCTCGAGCAGAAGGTGCTGCGAGCAGTGGAGATCGTAAAGCGGGAGCGCGAGGCGCGCGCTGTGGCCGAGGCCGAGGTGACATCGCTGCGGGAGCAGCTTGCCGCACAGGCACAGGCTGCCGAGAGCCAGATTGCCGATGTTCAGAGCCAGATTGCAACCGCCGAAAGCCTGATTGCAGATGCCGAGAGTCAGGATATAAGCGCGCAGAGCAATGCAGAGGCGATTAAGAGCAAGGCCGACACCCTTCAGCGCGAAAAAGAAGCTGCGGAGAGCCAGATCGCCACGTTCAACAAGGAGCGCGAAGAGGTCCGCCAGCGCGTTGAGCGTATGATGAGCGAGATCGACGAATTGCTGTAGGTTGCGTCGTGTGAACGCATGGATATTTCTGGTTTAGAGCATTTTTACTAACGGTGTAGAGTGTCGCGACGCGAGCGAAATGCGGGGATTCTTCGCTTCGCTCAGAATGACAATAGTTTTCACTCTATAGCAATAGTGAAATACATGAGTCGAACGACCTTGGGAGAGGAGGCGCGCGTGGCAGAGTTGGACGAATTACAAGACGGATCGGATCAGGCCCAGAGCGAGGTGGAGAGAGCTCAGAACGACGCGTCTGACTCTGGAGCGGTCAGCGTTGACATCTACGACCAGATCTACAACCTGAGGGGCAGCGATGCCGAGTACATTGGGCGGCTGGCCGAAGTGGTTGACGGCAAGATGCGCGCCGTTGCATCCTGCGGCGGCACGGTTGATTCGCTGCGCGTCGCGGTTCTGGCTGCGCTGAACATTGCCGACGAACTGCTGGCCCTGCGCGCACGCTACGACACGCTGGCGGGATTGGTGGATCGCACCGAGGACACGGTTCGCACACGCACCGACTCGCTGGCCGAGATGCTCGACGAAGTGCTGGAAGACCGCCGCGCCGGATAGAACCTGCTGCCAATGTGGAGTGTCGTGGCGCGAGCAGAATGCGGGGATTCTTCGCTTCGCTCAGAATGACAGTTCATCTTTCCATGCCATCGTAATGCAGAAATACTTTTACAGCATTCCTATCGGCGGTTGAGGCCGAGCAGGGAGAGGAAGAAGCTGCCGAAGATGACCTCTACGCCCAGCATGAAGAGCGTGACCGAGGGCAGAGTGAGGCGCAGCATTCGCGTTGGCGAGAGTGGGCCGAAGCCTGCGGCGTGCCAGAGAAAGATCGCGTAGCCGAGGATTCCTGCGCCAATCAGCAGCAGGAAACAGCCGAAGAGAAGCCCCGTCTCCAACGTGATGACCTTAAAGAGCCGCTCGAACTTCGGGTTGACGGGAAGAAATCCCTCCTGCGTTCCGAAGACCTTGGCCGAGATCGCAAAGACGGTGATGTGCGTTCCGACCAGAACCAGACCAAGCGCGTAGGTCAATGTATCGACATCCAGCGAGTGCGTGGCTCCCCAGAAGTGCAGAACCAGCGGCCCCGGCAGCAGCGCTGCGGAGAGAATCAGACCCAACACGAGCGCGGCCAGTCCGGGATAGAAGAAGAGCCAGCGCGGACTGTAGAGCAGAAGGAAGCGAAGGTGTCGCCAGCCATCGCGCCAGGAGCGCAGATGCGGCGGACGAGAGCGTCCGTCGGGCGAGAGCGTGGTGGGAACCTCGGTCATGCGCAGCCCCGCCAGCGAGGATTTGACGACCATCTCGGAGGCGAACTCCATGCCCGTGGTGCGCAGGTTCAACGCCAGAATTGCGTCACGGCGAAAGGCTCGCAGGCCGCAGTGGAAGTCGCGCACCGGGATGGAGAAGAAGATGCGCCCGATGGTGGAAAGAACCGGGTTGCCGAGGTAGCGATGCAGCGGCGGCATCGCTCCGCGCTCGATGCCGCCTGCGAAGCGATTTCCCATAACGAGGTCGTAGCCCTCGTTGAGTTTGGAAAGAAAGCGGGGCAGGTGTTCAAAGTGATAGCTGGCGTCGGCGTCGGCCATCATGACGAACTTGCCGCGCGCGGCCTCAATGCCCGCGACCAGAGCCGCTCCATAGCCTCGCGTGGGGACGTCGACGACACGAGCGCCCTCGGCGCGGGCGATCTGCTGCGAACCGTCGGTCGAGCCGTTGTCGGCGACGACGACCTCTCCCGCAACTCCGCTGGCTTGGATCGCCTGCACCGCCTGACGAACGCAGAAGGCTAGAGTCTCCGCCTCGTTGAGGCAGGGCATGAGGATTGTGAGGTCGAGGTCGGACATAAATTGATGCTAACAAAGGAAGTGGAATGCAGGGCGGAAACCAGAGATTTTCTGCCAGAAGTGTAGAGCGTCTTCGGTGATTGTGTAGATGCTTGTGGAGCGAGCAAAAGTAGATTCCTTCACTTCGCTGCGGAATGACAAGCAATAGGCGCTGCGGACTGACAAACAAAGCGCGCACCCATTAGTCTGGGTGCGCGCTTCAAACAACAATCTGCTTAAGTGAATCTAGTTGTGAACGGAAGAGATGCGACGACGCGCCAGACCTGCCGCTGCGATGATTCCCGTGCCGAGCAGAAGCAAGGAGGTTGGCTCCGGGGTCGGGGTCATGTATGTCGGCGTTCCTCCACCAACAACTCCGGTCGGATTTCCATCCTCGTTGTAGTCGATGATGTCCGAGGCGAATAACACGCCGTCAGACGTTGTGAACTGACTCAAATCGATTCCAGCGAGGGTGATCTTAAAGTCCACTGGGCCGGGGTAGGTCGTGCTGGCTCCGGGACCACAGTTAATGCAATCCAGTGCATCCGTGAAGTTGCCGAAGGGCGAGTTCTTCTCGCTTCCGGTAGCAAAGGTATACTCACCGACAGAACTGCCGGTAAGGGTAATGTTAGATGAGGTGATTCCGGCAAGATTGAATGCCAGCGAATCGCCTGCGCCGGTGCTAACAAAGTCAAGACCGCTCGACAAGGTTTCATGAACAGTGACGACTCCAGAACCCTGTGTGAGAGTTACTACGGCAAATGTCGGGCCGTTACCGCAGCAGCCGCTTTGTGTGAGGTCGATCGTCTCGACAGTACCAATCGCAGTTGCATGAGACGTAACGGCGGCGCGAAGCAAAGCAGGGCGATACCGGAGAGAATAGCTAATTTGTTGGTTATGACTACCCCTTTCTTAGGGACATGCTCGTCGTTCAATATACCTATAAGCAATTCACGTGCCAAATAGCGCCTGTTAGCGAAGTCGCGGATTTGTTTGTCTTTAGTCTATGCTTCGCTTGAAGGAAGGCTAGCAGAAAAAGAAGATATGTGAAAAGTATTGCTTGTTGAGTAGGGAATAATTTTCCTAGTCGAATTTGGATGGGGTGAATAGGCCGCAAAAGACTCAATTTTGGTAGACAAGGACTATATTGGCGAGTATTGCATTAACAATAGTGGTGCGGATCGTCGTGGAGCGAGCAAGAGCGGCGATGTGGCTATCTTTACAACACGGAAGATGCTTTCCGCCTCAGCGCACCTGCGCAATAAGAGGAATTATAATGTATAAGTTATTGATAATATGGCTCCTGAGGTAGGACTCGAACCTACAACCCTTCGGTTAACAGCTCTGGAATCTGTCTATTCTCCTGTTGCCATTGTTTACTATAAGGCGTTATTCCTAATACAGTTAGATCGTTATTCTCTACATACAATTGCTATCCGTACATGCCTAATTATGCCCGATTTTGAAGGAGCATGGGTACAAAAATGGGTACAGTCCTCAGATGCAAATCCCTCTTTATTTACGACTGAAATCGGAACCAAAACAGACAGGAATGGTTCTGGATATGACACCTGCTGAGAGTTTAGTGGAGCTCGCTAGCTTACCTCATATAATGCGCTTATGTCTGTATTTTTTATTGATTACCTCGTATACTGTGTACATGCTGACGCTGACTTCATTAGGCGAGTTGATCGCGGGCAAACGCAAGTCGCTGGGATTGAGTCAGGCCGCTCTGGCAAAAAGAGCGGCCATTGGTCATTCCACGCTCGATGCGCTTGAGAATAACCGTGCCGGAGAGCTTGGGTTCACCAAGATTACGAGGATACTGTCGGTGCTTGGCATGGAACTGAAACTTCAGCAGGAAAGTTCACGGCGACCGACGCTGGAGGATCTGATGGAAGAGGAGCGCGATGATCAAGGTCTGGACCGACGGCACTGAGGCAGGACTGCTTGATCGTTCGGGCGAGCGTGGCAGCACCTTTCTTTATCTGCCGGAGATTGATGCCGCGCGAGCCGTCTCGATCACGATGCCTGTGCGTCTTGCCTCGTGGGATGCACGCTTTGGTGTCGCCCCAATCTTTGAGATGAATCTTCCCGAGGGTGCGCTACGCGAGCGACTTCGTCTAGCCTTTGCCAAGGCGACCGGTTCATTTGATGACTTCGATCTGATCTCTATCATTGGGCGTTCGCAGATGGGGCGCAACCGATACACAGGCCAGAAAGAGCAGCTTGAGGAGGACGTCCCCTTCCAGTCCGTCGATGAAATTCTTGCAAAGCGGCGCGACGGCGAGTTGTTTCGCTACCTCATAGATAAGTTCGCATCGTTCTCCGGGATCAGCGGAGTGCAGCCCAAGTTTCTCTTGCGCGATGAGAGAGCCTTCGAGTCCACAAATATGTCGGACGTGCGGCTATCGCAGAGTTATCGAGGGGCAACACACATTGTGAAGTTCTGGGAGGCAAACGAGTATCCCCAACTCGCCGCCAACGAATACTTCTGCCTCAAGGTGGCGCAGACGTGCGGGCTTGAAGTGCCTCGCTACCAGCTTGCCGAGGATGGCGGAGCGCTCGTACTGGATCGCTTCGACCTGCGTCTTGATGGGAGCTATCGCGGCTTTGAAGATTTCTGTGTGTTGAATGCCAAACGAACCGATCAGAAATACAGTGGCAGCTATGAAACGTCGATTCTCAAGAGGTTCGAGCAGTTTGCGAATTCGACGAACGTCCATGAGGATCTGGAGGGATTATTCTCGCTCATTGCGCTGAATTGCGTGCTGCGCAATGGCGATGCGCACTTGAAGAACTTCGGGATGGTCTATGACGACGTGCTGGGTGAGGCCAGGCTCGCCCCCGTCTACGATCTGGTGACGACTACTGCCTATTTGCCGAAGGACGGCATGGCGCTCACGCTGAACGGTACCACCAGATGGCCAACCGCAAAGGAACTGCAAAGGCTCGGCGAAACCCGCACGGGCGACACACCATCGCGAGTGCGGCAGATTCTGGAGCGGATCGCAGACGCAATCTCCATCACCTCTGCCGAGGTTCACACTTATATCAAGGAGCATCCCGAATTTGCAGAGATCGGAGTACGGATGCTTGCGGAATGGGAGAGAGGGATTGCGCTCTCCCTCAGGAATGCCTGAGTAGATTTACATAGATTAACCTTGTTGGTGGCGTATGAATTTGGCTAACCGCCATCGATGCAAGAATCCTCATTATCGCCGAAAGATCCCAAACAGGAGCGTTGCCTCACTCATGCCCAAGAAACGGACTAACAGCACTACCGCTCTTCCAGATCGATGGTTTATCAAGGAGCTGAAGGGTGAGACGCCACCGTCGTTCACGACGATGGAGAATCTCTATGGACTCGCCTTCGACTTATATGGGCTGCGTCCTTGGCGGCTGTTGAACGAAAACCATCTGATTCTGGTTCGCGATACTGTCAGCGGCGAGACCTGTTACTGCTCGGTTATGGGAGCGCTCGGCGAGGTCTACTCCGTACACGTCTACATTGGCACGGAGAGCTTTCGACTCTTTCGCCGGATGGAGGCCGAAGAGATCACAGACCCGGGTGAGTTTTTTGCTTCGCAGCGCGGGGTCTCGGTGGGGTTTGTGCCCAAGACAGAGTTGGAGCCGCCGGATCGAGAGTTGCTCTCTGCGATGAAGCATCCGAAGGGCAGAGGAGTCGCCTCGCCGATCTTTCGCGCCATTCGGCCCGGATTTCTTCCGTGGTTCGTAACCGAGGAGGAGGCGCAGACGCTGACCGAGTGTCTTCGAGCCGTGATTGCGGTCTGCTCGGCTGTTGTCAACCAGAAGAGCGTGAGCTTCTGGGATGCAATCCGAGTGAGTGGATTATTCCATCCTATGTTCCTAACCGAAGGTAATCTCACTTGCCTGCTCCAGGCTTATACGGCAGCAGCTTTGAGCGATTCGCTCTTCAAAGCGATGCAGGCTAATAGGTCGTTCCAGGATTTAGCGAAGGACGCGACTCCTTCTTTGAGTAGCTGATCGGCGACGGCACTGGTATCGATGCCAGCCTTGGCAAACTCTGCGAGTTTTTTGTCCGTGCCCTCGGCGATGGATTCGCCGAATGCTGCATGAGTGGCAAGAGCCTTCAAGGTAGCCTCGGGCATGGTATTGATGGTGAAGGGTAGGGCGAGAGCTTCGACGTAGAGAATGCTAGAGGCCTTGGGGTCCTTGGTTCCAGTACTGGCCCAAAGAAGGCGCTGCGAGCGGGCTCCTGCGTTCAAGATGCGCTGCGAGCGCGGCGAATCAAGTAGAGTGCGGTAGCGTGTGTAGGCATCTCTGGCGATGGTGATGCCAAGCTGATTACGCAGGGACTGCGGGGCTTTCTCGGCAACTGCCACATCCCAACGACTGACGAAGAGGGAGGCTACGGAGCCGACATCGGGATTCAGGCCGGCGGCGATACGACGTTCGATGCCGCGCAGGTAGGCCTCAGCAGCGGCAATATATTGTTCGCCAGAGAAGAGAAGGGTTACGTTGACCGGCACCCCGGCGAAGATTGCCTCCTCAATAGCGGGAAGGCCTTCACGGGTGCCGGGAATCTTGATGAAGAGATTGGGGCGCGCTGCGCGGTTGTGCAGATCCTTCGCTGCGGCAAGGGTCGCTGCTGTGTTGTGAGCTAGCAATGGCGAGACCTCGAGCGAGACCCAGCCATCGACGCCGTTGGTGCGATCATAGATGGGGCGAAAGAGGTCGGCGGCCTGGGTGAGGTCTGCGAGAGCCAGCTCGAAGAAGAGCCCCTCGCCTGACTTGCCTTTCTCCAGTTCTTGACCGATGAAATCGTCGTAGTCGTTGCTGTTCTGGATGGCGTGATCGAAGATAGTTGGGTTCGAGGTGAGCCCTGTGATGGAGAGATCTTGAATGTAGCTTTGCAGTGTGCCGCTTGTCAGTAGACTGCGCGTGATGTTGTCGAGCCAGAGACTCTGGCCAATATTATGTAAATTCTCCGTTGTTGCATTCATATTGATTCTCCTAATTAAGGTTGGATCTCTAACGCCTGAACCTTATCCACCCTGCGTTGATGGCGAGTTGCCCCGCTGAATCGTGCCTTGAGGAAGGTTTCTATCAGTTCCCAGGCCAGGGCTGGGCCGATCACCTGCCCGCCAAGCGCAAAGACATTCATGTTGTCGTCCTCGACGCCCTGATGTGCGGAGAAGACATCGTGGATCAATCCTGCGCGCACACCGGCAACTTTGTTGGCGCATATCGATGCGCCAACCCCGCTGCCGCAGAGCGCAACGCCGCGATCTACTGTACCCGCAGCTACGGCACGGGCCAGTGGAATTACGTAATCCGGATAATCGTCTCCGGGGTTCGCCTGCAGCGCACCAAAGTCAACGACCTCATGCGAAGCGTCGCGCAGCAGATCCGCGATCTGCTGCTTCAGAGCAAATCCCCCATGATCTGACGCAATGCCTACGCGCATGTTCGCTTCTCCTGATGCTGATCGAGCACACGATGAGCCTGCTTGCAGATGTTCTCTACGGTGAAGCCGTAGTGCTCCATTACTACCGACCCGGGAGCCGATGCGCCGAAGCTATCAACTCCAATGACGGCGATCTTGGGGCCGACGAAGGACTGCCATCCTACCGGAGAAGCCGCCTCGACGACCAAGAGCGGAAGATGCGCAGGCAGTATTTCCTCTCGGTACTCGTCTGATTGCGAGGCAAAGAGGTTGGTACTTGGTATACTGACCACTCTTGCGCGAATACCCTCTTTTAGCAGTTGGACGCGCGCTTCAAGAGTTAGATGCACCTCGGACCCTGTAGCGATAAGGATGATCTCTGGAGGGTCGGGCTGGGGCGAGTCCGCGAGGATATAACCACCTAGCGGAACCCCGGTTGGAATATTGGGATAGCTATCCAAGCCAAGCACAGGTAGCCCCTGCCGTGTGAGGATCAACGCAACAGGCCCTTGCCGTCTGCCGATTGCGACTCGCCATGCGGCGATCGTCTCGTTGGCATCGGCTGGGCGAAGGACGACCATGCCGGGGATGGATCGGAGGCCCACGAGATGCTCCACGGGCTGATGGGTCGGGCCATCCTCCCCCATAGCGATGCTGTCGTGGGTGAAGATATAGATCACCGGCAGCGCATTCATGGCTGCAAGGCGCATGGGAGGACGCATGTAATCGCTGAAGACGAGGAAGGTTCCGCCGTATGGAATCAGGCCGCTGTGCAAGGCTATTCCATTCAGAATGGCACCCATCGCGTTTTCGCGAATGCCGAAGTGCATGTTGCGTCCCGCCCAGTTCTCGGGCTCGAAGTTTCCCGACTCGTCGATGTGGGTGTGAGTGCTGGGAGCAAGGTCTGCTGAACCACCCATCATCTCCGGCAGACGTGAGCCGAGGACTTCGATCATTTTTCCGGATGCGATGCGAGTCGCCATTGGTCCATCTGCCACAGTAAATACGGGCAGACCAGCGTCCCAGCATTCAGGGAGCTGTCGATCCATTACTGCCTGAAACTCATCCGCGAGGCGCGGATGTTCCTGTGCGAAGGCTTTAAATCGCGACTCCCATTCCTGCTGCGCAGTGCCTCCGCGAGCAATTGCTTCTCTAAAGTGCTCAAGCGCCTCTTCGGGGATATAGAAGGAAGGGTCTACCGGCCAGTCCATCCCTTCTTTGGTAAGTTGCACCTCTTCGACGCCGAGAGCCTCGCCGTGAGCCGCAGCAGTGTCCTGTTTGTGCGGACTGCCAAAGCCAATGTGTGTGCGTACGGCAATCAACGACGGGCAATCTTTTTCCTCGCGTGCATTTTCCAACGCAAGGGCAACATTTTCGACGTTGTTGCTCCGCTCCACTCTCTGCACATGCCAGCCGAAGGCGGCGAATCGCGCCATGCGATCTTCGGTGAAGGTCAACTCGGTGCTGCCCTCGATTGTGATGTGATTGTCTGCGTATAGAACGATGAGCTTTCCAAGATGCTGGTGGCCAGCGATCGATCCCGCCTCTGAGGAGATTCCTTCCTCAAGATCGCCATCGCTGACCAGGACGTAGGTGTAGTGATCCACGATCTGGTGACCGGGCTGGTTGAAGCGCGCTGCCAGCGCCACCTCGGCTATGGCCATGCCAACGCCGTTGGCAAGACCTTGCCCCAGTGGCCCCGTAGTCGCCTCGACACCGGGAGTCTTGCCGTACTCCGGATGCCCCGGTGTGCGACTTCCCCACTGGCGAAACCTCTTCAACTCATTGAGGGGAAGGTCGAAGCCCGTTACATAAAGCAGCGCATAGAGCAAAGCACATCCGTGGCCAGCCGACAGGATGAAGCGGTCGCGATCCGGCCAGTGAGGATCGCGCGGGTTGAACTTGAGCGATCGATCCCAGAGAGCGTACGCCATAGTCGCCGAACCCATCGGCAGCCCAGGATGACCCGAGTTGGCCTTCTCGACCATGTCCACCGCAAGGAAGCGGAGCGTGTTGATGCACAGCTCATCCAATACGGGCGCAGCGACTGTTGTTGCGACTGCTACAGAAGAAGCCATGACGGTTGTTTCCCTTTCACGGTTGAATTGAAATGAATAACGGACAGGAATTCGAGACTTGCCGATGAGTCAAGAGTCATTCCCTGCTACATCTTCAGGCCTATCTCCTTGCATTCCGGTTGCTTGCAGTCGCACGGTGTCTTTGGATTCATTGTGTCTGCGCAGGTGGTGCTGCAATGCTTCTTACCGCTAGTGGGTTGACAGTTACAGCGATGTTGTTCGTACTTTTGTGTGATAGTCATAATCACTCCGTTTTTTCTGAACATGCATTCAATCTTTTGAAGGATCTGTTGTTTAAGGATGATCCGAGTTCTCATCCAATGCTGCATTTACAGCCTTGAATTCCAAGTGATACATCAAACCGAGGCCCTAGCTTCACACTGGAATGCCTTCTGTCATCCTGCATCCATTTTGAAAGATTTCTGCGATCTTTGGAGACCAAGTCATCTGCGAGATCAGCATTGCATCTGCAGGCATTCCTAATCTGCTCCATATTGCTCATGCCACTTGCATGTATCTTCAAGATAATCTTTCGTTGTCAACATGTCTCAACGCGCGACGGTTCATCACGTTCAGAGAAGAACAAGTCTCAACTCGCTATGCGATACGAAAGGATGGAGCAAAATTGACCAGAACCGAATACGAATACGGTTCATCGTGGTGATGGGGGGGGTATTAACGATGACGGAGCAATCTACTAATTCAGAAAAGGAAAAAATCGAAGACGGTTCGGACTCGGACGTAGCAACTCAAAAGAGGCTTGATCGCGTTGCCGAAAGAGCCGCAGAGAAGGCTTCGCATACGGAGCAAAGTTACGATCAGGATCACTCCGTCTTTACAAAGTAAAGCATACCGCACTCTTTTATAACCAATAACGTTGCTCACTGAGTAATATTCCATGCCACGATTACAGGCGATTGCATCTCACGGTGTATTGGCGTGAAACCGACAGAGATGTCGAAAGACTCGATGTATCGATCATCCCTGACGACCTCTTGAACTCAAGCGCGAAGGCTAGCTTGGGCTGCACTGGATATTTTGCACAATAGCAGGGGAGCACTCAATATGGAACCGAATGCTGGCAAAGTTCAGCCCAAGGATGATAGCAATTCTCTGAAGACGCTCGCCATGCCGGAGTTGATGAAGAAGCTCAACGCATCGGCTGATGGACTGACGCAGGCCGAGGCAGAGAAGCGCAAGGTGCAGTATGGATCGAACCAGATCGAGGAGAAGAAGACCAACGAATATCTAAAGTTTCTCTCCTACTTCTGGGGGCCGATTCCATGGATGATTGAAGCTGCGGTGATTCTTTCCGGCGTCGTTCGTCACTGGCTAGATTTTTTTGTGATTCTGGTTCTGTTGCTCTCCAACGCTCTGGTCGGATTCTGGGAGGAGCATCAGGCGGGCAATGCCATCGCCGCACTGAAGGCTCGATTGGCGATTACAGCTAAGGTTAAGCGCGATGGCAAGTGGCAGGATCCCAAGGCTAGCGAGCTTGTTCCCGGCGACGTGATTCGCCTGCGCTTAGGTGATATTGTGCCTGCGGATGCGCGCCTGCTCGACGGCGATTCCATCGAGGTCGATCAGTCCGCGTTGACTGGAGAGTCGCTACCGGTCAGCGCAAAATCCGGCGACGCTGTTTACTCCGGCTCCATCATTCGTCAGGGTGAGATAGATGCAATCGTCTATGCCACCGGGACGAATACCTACTTTGGCAAGACAGCGCAGTTGGTGGAGCAGGCGCATACAGTCAGCCACTTCCAAAAGGCTGTGATGAAGATTGGCGACTACCTGATAATTCTGGCGGTCGCACTAGTCGCGTTGATTCTCGCCTTCGCCCTCTATCGCGGAGACAAGGTCCTGGCTACGCTGGAGTTTTGTCTGGTGCTTCTGGTGGCTGCGATTCCCGTCGCTATGCCGACAGTTCTGTCGGTGACTATGGCAGTAGGAGCACGGCTGCTGGCGAAGAAGGAGGCGATTGTCACTCGACTGTCGGCAATTGAAGAGCTGGCTGGCGTCGATGTTCTTTGCTCGGACAAGACTGGCACACTGACACAGAACAAGCTCACGTTGGGCGATCCTTTTTGTGTAGACGGGACATCTGCGGAGAACGTCGTTTTGTGGGCGGCGCTGGCCTCGCGCGCGGAGGACAAAGACACCATCGATCTGGCGGTGATTGGCGGCGTGAAGGATGACACGGAGATGAAAAAATGTGAGGTGCTGCACTTCATGCCATTCGATCCGGTGCATAAACGTACGGAGGCCACGGTCAAAGGCGGCGATGGGAAGCAGTTCTTTGTGGCCAAGGGTGCGCCGCAGGTGATCCTGCAGATGGCGAGTAACGCTGGAGATATTAAGGCAGCGGTAGACAAGGCCATCCTCGATTTTGCTGGCCGCGGCTTCCGCTCGCTGGGGGTGGCCAGAGCCGATGAGCAGGATAAATGGAAGTTCGTCGGGATGCTGCCGTTGTTCGATCCGCCACGCGAGGATGCCAAGGCGACGATCGCCAACGCCGTGCAGATGGGCGTGAAGATCAAGATGGTGACGGGCGATCAGATTGCGATTGCGCGGGAGACATCGAAGGAGTTGGGGCTGGGCGAGAATATTTTGGACGCCAGTGCGCTGGGCGATACAAAGAAGCAGGAGTCGCCGCAGGTCATTGAGGAGATCGAGAAGGCGGATGGATTCGCGCAGGTGTTTCCCGAGCACAAGTATCATATCGTGGACGTGCTGCAGGGCCGTGGCCACATCGTTGGCATGACTGGCGATGGCGTGAACGACGCGCCTGCATTGAAGAAGGCCGACTGCGGCATTGCCGTCTCCGGTGCGACGGATGCAGCGCGGGCGGCAGCCTCGATTGTGCTGCTGACCTCTGGGCTCTCGGTCATTATCGATGCGATTAAAGAGAGCCGGCGCATCTTCCAGCGGATGAACAGCTACGCGATCTACCGCATTGCAGAGACACTGCGTGTGCTCTTCTTCATGACGCTATCCATTCTGGTCTTCAACTTTTATCCTGTGACGGCAGTCATGATCGTGATGATCGCGCTGCTGAACGACGGGGCGATTCTGTCCATTGCCTACGACAACGTCTTATATCGAAACAAGCCAGAAGCGTGGGATATGCGGCTGGTTTTGTCGATCTCTACTGTGCTGGGTGTGATTGGTGTTGTCGCCGCATTCCTCTTGTTCTATCTGGGCGAGCGCGTCTTCCACATGGATCGCCTGACCGTGCAGACGCTGATGTATCTGAAACTCTCCGTGGCGGGTCATCTGACCATCTTCCTGACGCGTACGCGCGGCCCATTCTGGTCGATACGCCCTGCAAAGACTCTGCTAATTGCAGTCGTAGGCACGCAGGCAGTCGCGACACTAATCGCAGTATATGGAATATTCATGGCTCCGCTGGGCTGGAAGTGGGCTGGACTTGTATGGGCATACGCAATTGTCTGGGCACTCATCAATGACCGCATCAAGCTGCTGGCCTATCGCATCTTCGATCCGATCCAGAAACCATCTGTGCAGCAGCAAGCCAGTGCTCCTGTCGATGATACACAGGCAATCTCTGCGCGGGCTTATGAGAGTTATCAGCAACGAGTACACGGCGAGAGTCAACAGGATCAGGACTGGCTTGCAGCAGAGCAGGAGACGCATCGTGATGAGCAAGAACACAAGAAGATCGCCTAATCGCTAGCTAGGTCGAAAGGAACAGGATGATGATCGATTCGACGACTTACCGCGTTCCGTCAGAGAAAAAGCTCGATCTGCGCGAGTGGCCAACGAGCGTGTCGGCACTGACCAAGTCGAAGAAGCATTATTCGCAGTTGCTGGAAGAGCATGTAAAGGATCTCAGCACATTGCAGAATCTTCATTACGCATCCAACCGCCATGCGCTTCTGCTGATATTTCAGGGCATGGATTCAGCAGGCAAGGACGGCGCGATTCGGCACGTTATGTCAGGAATCAATCCGCAGGGCTGTGAGGTCTTCAGCTTCAAGCAGCCTAGCGTGGAGGAGTTGGAACATGATTTTCTCTGGCGCAGTACATGCCGTCTTCCTGAACGCGGTCGCATTGGTATATTCAATCGCTCTTACTATGAAGAGGTACTCGTCGTTCGCGTCCATCCGGAAGAGCTTCGAAACGAAGGTCTGTCGAAGCAACTACACGACGATAAGTCGAAGTGGCAGGATCGCTATCGCTCCATTGTGGACTTTGAAGAGCATCTTGATCGCAACAACACGCGGATCGTTAAAGTCTTTCTTCACCTCTCAAAGGAGGAGCAGCGCAAGCGATTTCTTTCGCGCATCGATGATCCCACTAAGAATTGGAAGTTGAGTTTCGCCGATATTCACGAACGGAAGTTCTGGAAGGATTATGTAAAAGCTTACGAGGAGTGTCTCAGCGCAACGAGTACGCATCACGCTCCCTGGTATGTTGTTCCCGCTGACGATAAGGACGACGCGCGGCTGATCGTCTCGCAGATTGTTTTGGATGCACTGCGTGGACTGAAGATGTCCTATCCCGAAACGACGCAAAAGCATCAGGCAGAGCTGAAGTCTATCCGTAAGATGCTGGCTAAGTGACGCGGCCCTGTATCGCGATTGTAAAACCATCTGAAGTCTGAAAGCCTCTGCGATATGCAGGCAGTTGCGGAGAAGAGAAGGGATGCGAACCGATGTCTACCACTGAAGTCTCTATCAACGTCAAGAAGGATGATACAGCCCAATCCTTCAGCAAGAACTTTGACCAGAAGGGCAACTCATCCGGCTTTATCTTTGACGTAAGTCTGTCGACCGCGATTGCAGCCGACGGCAAAGAAGAGGCGAGAGCCGCAAAACCCAAGGGGCCGCTCTCGCCTGCAATGCTGGATAAGATGAATCGCTACTGGCGTGCGGCAAACTATCTCTGCATTGGGCAGATCTATCTGTTCGATAACCCACTGCTACGCGAGCCGCTCAAGGCAGAACAGATCAAGCCGCGCCTGCTTGGTCACTGGGGGACTTCGCCGGGGCAGAACTTTATTTATATTCATCTGAACCGCATCATCAAAGAGCACGATGCCAATGTGATTTATATCTCCGGGCCCGGTCATGGCGGCCCTTCGTTGAATGCCTGTTCATATCTGGAGGGAACATACACGGAGGTTCATCCTGAGATCACGCACGATGTAGACGGCCTGCGCCTGATGTTTCGCAAGTTCTCGACCCCAGGCGGAGTGCCCAGCCACTGCGGGCCGCATGTGCCGAACTCGATGCACGAGGGAGGAGAGTTGGGCTACTCGCTGGTTCATGCCTTCGGCGCGGCCTTCGACAATCCCGATCTGATCGTTGCCTGCGTGGTTGGCGATGGCGAGTCCGAGACCTGTCCGCTGGAGGGGAGTTGGAAGTCGGTCAACTTCGTCAATCCGGTGCGCGACGGCGCGGTTCTGCCGATCCTTCATCTGAATGGATACAAGATCTCTGGGCCAACCGCTCAGGGACGAACGAGCGATGCGGACTTGAAGGCTCTGTATATAGGACGTGGCTATAAGCCATATTTTGTCGAGGGCGATGAGCCAGAGGTCGTGCATCAACTGTTGGCGCAGGCGCTGGACGATTGTTATGCCGAGATTCGTGGGATTCAACTTGAGGCGCGCAAGAACGGCTTCAAGAAGCAGCCTGTCTGGCCCATGATTATCTTTCGTACGCCCAAGGGATGGACCTGCCCGAAGGAGGTCGACGGAATCCCCATCGAAGGCACATTCCGCGCGCATCAGGTTCCACTCGCAACTGTGCGCGAGAATCCGGAGCATCTCAAGATTCTTGAGGCCTGGATGAAGAGTTACAAAGCGGAGGAACTCTTCGACGCGAATGGAAAGTTTATCGACGAACTAGCGGATCTCAACCCAGCGGGAGATCGGCGCATGGGAGGCAATCCTCATGTGAATGGCGGGCGCGAGTTGATCGCTCTGGATCTGCCCGACTTCACGGGCTACGCGCTGGAGATTCCTGAGCCGGGGCAGGTTCTCGCCGAGGCTCCGCGCAAGCTGGGCGATCTCTTCCGCGACATCTTCCGAATGAACCTGACCAACTTTCGCATGTTCTGCCCCGATGAATCGAACTCCAATCGACTGAACTCGATCTTCGAGGCTACAAAGCGCTGCTCGATGGCTGAGATTGTTTCGATCGACGACCAGCTGGGCCCTGATGGTCGCGTGATGGAGGTGTTGAGCGAGCATCTATGTCAGGGATGGCTTGAGGGCTATCTGCTGACGGGGCGACACGGCATGTGGTCCTCTTACGAGGCCTTCGCGCAGGTGGTTGATTCGATGACCACGCAACACGCCAAGTGGCTGGAGCAATGCCGCGAGTTTCCCTGGCGCAGACCGCTCGCTTCCCTCAATGTACTGCTGACCAGTCACGCATGGCGCAATGACCACAATGGCTTCAGCCATCAGGCAACTGGCTATGTCGACAATGCGCTGGCGCGACGCAGCGAGGTGATTCGCGTCTACTATCCACCGGATTCAAATTGCCTGCTGAGCGTCTTCGACCACTGCATGCGCAGTCGCAATTACGTGAACGTAGTCACCTGCGGCAAGCAACCGCAGTTGCAATGGCTGAATATGGAAGAAGCGATCGAGCATTGCTCGCGTGGAGCGTCCACATGGAAGTTTGCCACCAACGATGAGGGCGGGGAGCCAGATGTTGTGCTGGCCTGCGCTGGCGATGTGCCTACCATTGAGATCTGTGCGGCCTCATGGCTGTTGCAGAAACACATACCGGGAATCAAGGTTCGCGTCGTCAATGTTGTCGACCTGATGACACTCTCGTTTCCTGACAAGCATTCGCATGGTATGGATGAGATGTCCTTCAACGATCTCTTTACCGAGAACGCGCCAGTGGTCTTTGCCTTCCACAACAATCGATGGCTGATTCATACGCTGGTGCATGGACGCTCCAACGAAGGCCGCTTTCATGTGCATGGCTATATGGATCAGGGCACAACCACCACGCCCTTCGACATGGTTGTACTGAATGAGATGAGCCGCTTCCATCTTGCGCTGGATGCGTTGAAGCATATCCCGCGTTTGCGCCAACAGGCTGAGAAGGCGATTGAATTCTTCAACGAGGAGCTTCATCGTCATCACGACTACATCCGGGAACATCTGGAGGATATGCCGGAGATCAGAAACTGGCAGTGGACGAAGGACTTCAGCGATGCCACCGCGCCAGCTCCACTGGCCAAGGGACATCCGCAGAAGGCGATCTTTACCGATAGCTAAACCGCATCTGATTGCAAGTGAGGCGGAGGCTTGTGGTCGCAAGAGATCTGCGATTGCACCCTCCGCCTCTGGAGTCAGGAACAGAGGAGGCAATATTGACAGATCCCAAGGCACCGTCTGATTGGCTCAAGGTGGATGGTATCGATGCGCTGGTTGAGTTGGCACTGAATCTTCACTGGTCCTGGAACCATGCTGCGGATGAGTTATGGGAGCAGCTCGATAAGGAACTCTGGGCAACCACGCAGAATCCATGGGTCATCTTGCGAACGGTCTCTCGCGAAGCGATCAAGGCTGCATTGGGCGACGGAAAGTTTCGCAGCCGTCTCGACAAACTGCTGCAGCAGAACCGCGATTCCTATCGTGCCGACGCATGGTTTCAGCAGAAGCATCCAGAGGCTGCGCTCACGACGGTCGCCTACTTCAGCATGGAATTCATGCTGAGCGAGGCACTGCCCATCTACTCTGGCGGCCTTGGCAACGTTGCTGGAGATCAGATGAAGGCGGCCAGCGAGTTGGGCGTTCCCGTCGTCGGAGTTGGCCTACTCTACGGTCAGGGATACTTCCGTCAGGACTTCGATTCGCAGGGCCGACAGCAGGCACTCTATCCGGTCAACGATCCTGGGCAGTTGCCGATTCGCCCACTGCGACAGCCCAATGGCGAGTGGTTGCGCCTGCAAATTCAACTTCCCGGCTCGAAGATCTGGCTCCGCTGCTGGGAGGTCTCCGTCGGTCGAGCAAAGCTGTATCTTCTCGATACCAACGACTTTGCCAATACTGCGGCGCACCGTGGAATTACCAGCGAGCTCTATGGGGGAGACGCAGAGATGCGCCTGAAGCAGGAGATTGTGCTCGGTATCGGCGGATGGCGTCTGTTGCGAGCGTTGGGACTCACGCCCGATGTATGTCACCTGAACGAAGGCCACGCAGCATTCGCCGTGCTCGAGCGAGCGCGGTTCTACATGGAAGATCACAAGAAACCATTCGACCTTGCTATGAACATAACGCGAGCCGGAAATCTGTTTACCACGCATACTGCCGTTCGTGCCGGATTCGATCGCTTCGATCCGCAGCTTATTCGCACTTATCTGAATCACTATGCTGCGGATGAGCTTGCTATCTCGGTCGACGATCTGCTCGCCATGGGAAGGCAGAATCCTGAGGATGCTTCGGAGCCATTTAATATGGCGTATCTTGCCGTTCATGGCAGTGGACAAATCAACGGCGTAAGCAAGCTGCATGGCGAGGTCAGTCGACAGATCTTTCAGCCACTATTTCCTCGCTGGCCACAAAAGGATGTGCCGATACACTCCGTCACCAACGGCATTCATGTTGCGACATGGGACTCGGAAGAGGCCGATGCACTGTGGACCACCGCCTGCGGAAAGAAGCGTTGGCGCGGAGATCGTCCTGCCGAGGACGACATTCGCAACATCCCCAATCAGCAGCTCTGGCAGATGCGTACAGCTGGGCGCATGGGTCTGATTGAGCGAACGCGCAGGCGTTACGCGGGACAGCTCGCAGCCGAAGGCGCAAATCCGACGAGTGCTGCTGGCATCTTCAACGAGCGGACGCTGACCCTCGGATTTGCCCGCCGCTTTGCCACCTATAAACGCCCCAACCTACTCTTGCACAACAGCGAACGACTGGTTCGACTGCTGACCAATCCGCGCTTCCCAGTTCAACTCATCCTCGCCGGGAAGGCTCATCCGCAGGATATTCCCGGACAAGATCTCATCAAGCAGTGGAAGGACTTCATTAAGCGTCCAGAGGTTCAGGGCCGCGTTGTCTTTCTCAACGACTACGACATGATGCTGGCTCAGGAGTTGGTTCAGGGGATCGATCTTTGGATCAACACGCCGCGTCGTCCGTGGGAGGCCTGCGGAACCAGCGGTATGAAGGTTCTGGTCAACGGCGGGCTCAATCTCTCCGAGCTGGATGGCTGGTGGGCCGAGGCCTATTCGCCCGAGGTGGGCTGGGCCATCGGCGATGGCAACGAGCATGGCGAAGACCCAGCGTGGGATGCACAGGAGGCCGAGGCGATGTATTCCTTGCTCGAATCCGAGGTGATTCCTGAGTTCTACGAGCGCGATGCCTCCGATATGCCAGTCAAGTGGTTAGGACACATCCGCGAGAGCATGGCTCGTCTCACGCCAGAATTTTCCGCCACGCGTGCCATCCGCGAGTATACCGAAAGTCACTATCTACCAGCAGCGTCGGGCTATCGAGAACGCGCCGCAGATGAAGGTGCGCTCGGCTTCAGTCTGCTCCAGTGGAAGCAGGATATTGCTCGGCATTGGAATTCGGTTCGCTTCGTCAATCTGCGAATCGACACCCACGACGGGAAGCATTTCTTTCAAGCCGACGTAGCTACAGGTTCCCTCAGCACGGATTATCTCCGAGTCGAACTCTACGCAGATACCGCTTCCGGTAAGCTCGCCTGTAGCGAAGCGATGAATCCATCCGGTCCTTGCACCGATAAGCCAGATACATTCACATACTCAGCCCAGATTTCCGCAGACCGCCCCGCTAGCGAATATACCGCAAGGATCGTCCCACACCATCTCAACGCTTTCGTGCCACTCGAAACAAACCAGATTGCATGGCAACGATGATGACCAATCCTGGGATTATGGAGCGTGCACGAAAACTCATAGATGCTGTAGGCCGGCGTTCCGGCAAGCAGGCGGAAGACAACAGCCAAGCCACTGAAACATGCCACGCTAAGCGCGGCAGCGATACCGCACAATTCGACCCTCTACCAATCTGGATGAAGACTGAGGCCAGAGTTACCGAGTGCCATCGGGAGCCATCCAAACGCTGGACGCAGCTCCTGAGAGTCACTAAAGCCCATGACAATGTGATTGTTTCCTTTACCTACTACGCTCACGCACAGATCTACTATGACGACTTCAGATCGTCAGTCGTAAGGGAGCAGGGAGAAGCCTTCTCTGTCTACTACAACGCCCTAAGTCCGCGACAGAACACCCTCTCACCATCAAAGTTCACGATCGAACGCGCGCTGTCAAAAGCCGCTCTCCTTAGCGTCATGCTCTTCTCGCTCCTCTTCCTTGCCATGACATCTGAGTGAACTAGAGCACAAAGACTCACATCCAGCAGCAACATCAAACCAAGTCGGGTGAAATCCTCAATTGCCTGTGCCAAGAGGTTAAGATTAATCCAATGCGGAACCCCATTACCACATGTGATTCGGCTGTACCGGGTAAAGATGCAAGTCGGACGTACCCGCTAGGTCAAACGCTGACTCCATACGGGGTGAACTTCAGCATCTTCTCAGCTCATGCCACCAATATGGAGATTGTGTTCTTCGATCACCCAGACGCGCAGCAACCGGCCAAAGTCGTAACGCTTGATCGAGCGATCAATTGTACCTCTCATTACTGGCACATCTTTGTTCCTGGAATTGTGTCTGGGCAACTCTATGGTTACCGCGTCGATGGTTCTGACGATATTTCCAACGGAGATCGATTTGACTTCCACAAGGTTCTCCTTGATCCGTATGGCAAGAGTGTTTTGGTTGGTCAGCACTACGATCGTTTTGCCGCGAGTCACTCTGGAGACAACGCCGGTAGCTCGATGAAGAGCGTTGTTGTTGATTTAAGTACATTCGACTGGGAAGGAGATCAACCGCTTAGGCATCCGTTTAGCACAACTGTAATCTATGAATTGCACGTCGCAGGTTTTACGCGCCACCCAAACTCAGGTGTTACTGAAGAAAAGAGGGGGACCTATCTTGGACTCGTCGAAAAGATTCCGTATCTTCAGAGTCTCGGGATCACAGCCGTAGAACTTCTGCCTGTCTTTCAGTTCGATTCGCAAGATGCTCCACCCGGACTCGATAACTACTGGGGGTATGGGCCAGTGTCCTTTTTTGCACCTCATCTCGGCTACAGCTCCAGTAGCAATCCATTAGCCTGTCTGGATGAGTTTCGAACTATGGTAAAAGCGTTACATCGAGCTGGCATCGAGGTTTTCCTCGATGTTGTATACAACCACACCGGCGAGGGGGACGAGAATGGTCCGACACTATGTTTTCGTGGAATCGAAAACAGCTTTTACTACATTCTCGGGAACGACAAGGCAAAGTATGCAAACTACACTGGGGCAGGAAATACTCTTAAGGCCAATCACTCTGTGGTTAAACGTCTTATTCTCGATAGTCTCAGATACTGGGCTTCAGATATGCACGTGGACGGTTTTCGTTTTGATCTGGCGTCAATCTTCTCGCGCAATGAATCTGGTACACCCATGTTGGATCCTCCGATTGTCTGGGAGATTGATTCCGATCCGGTTCTTGCAGGCAAGAAGCTGATTGCGGAAGTATGGGACTCCGGCGGTTTATATCAGGTTGGAAGCTTTGGTGGAGATATGTGGAAGGAATGGAATGGGAAATTTCGCGACGACATTCGCAGCTTTATTAAAGGCGACCAGGATACTGTTCTCAATCTTCAAAAACGGATTGAAGGAAGCCCTGATTTGTATCAGGGACGGAACCGTCCGACGGGGCAGAGCATTAATTTCATCACTTGCCACGACGGATTTACGATTAGCGATCTTGTTTCTTACGATACAAAGCACAACGAAGCGAACCTTCAGTCGAATACTGATGGATTAAACGCCAATCTTAGTTGGAATTGCGGTGTCGAAGGGCCGACTGACAACTCGGATATTCATCGCTTGCGTATGCAGCAGATTCGGAACCTGTTCGCGCTAACTTTGCTCTCCGTAGGGACGCCAATGTTGCTTATGGGAGACGAAGTCTGTCGAACCCAGCTAGGCAGTAACAATGCATATTGTCAGAACAACGCTACAAGTTGGTTCGACTGGAGTCTCTGCGATACGAATTCAGATATGCTGCGCTTCGTACGGCAACTAATTCATCTGCGTCTTCACTTCGATCAGAAGGCGGAAAGAACACAAACAACGCTTGAGGGCTACCTAAGAAAGAGCCGCATAGAGTGGCATGGCATTGAAGTTGGGAAACCAGACTGGCGGAGTGACTCTCACAGTCTCGCATTATCTTTGCATAACGTCTCCGGTACACAGGTGCGTTACATTGCGATCAACGCATATTGGCAACCCCTGAAGTTTGAACTTCCTTCCATCGCTGGGGTTGTACATAGAGAGTGGCACCGCTCCATAGACACATCTCTCCCCGCCCCAGACGACGTTATCGATAGCGCGATGGGTTTGCGTGTGACTGATTCACATTACTTAGTCAATGCCCGGTCTATCGTTATGCTGGATTCTGATTAGCAGGCAAGCGGCAATCCGATGAGGCGAGGAGAGGCGCATATTCATTTTCATTCAACATTCAGCCCGAGTTGAGATAGCTGGATATGTGTAGATTTGTAATCTGTATGTACGATGCCATGAATTCCCATCCCAGTAGCGATCTGAACAAACAACCCTGTGTTATCAATGAAGACAGCCTGCTCGGGTCTAACCTGAGCAATATCGAGAGCCAGCCTGAATATATCTGTATCCGGCTTGCGCATGCCGACAAAGCAAGAAGAGATAAAGCAATCAGCCAGCCTATTCAGCTTGAACTTGTTAATTCGATACGCATTCAGCTCACGGACTTCATTGCTAACGATGACAATCTTCAACTCAAGCTGAATCTTCAACCGGGCAATTAATTCGATCATCTCAGGATACGGCTTCGACTGTGCAAATACATAGTTTCGAAATTGATTGCGCGAAAAGCTCTGCTTTTTATAAAACACCACCAGAGTCAAGTATTCGTCCAGCGATATTTTCCCTTGCTCGAAGACCTCGAAGACCAGAGTATGCCTGGCCTCCATCTCGTCCCAGTCCAGCTTGAAGTATTTGGCTGCTCGCCTGCGTGTCAGGTGATCCCATCCATCAGACAGTAGCACCTCACCAACATCCAGAAACACACACGTAATTCCATCTAATCTCTTCATCTGTATGTTTTTCATCGAATAGCCTCATTCAAATCCGTCAATACTCGATCTGCAATCTTTCTTCTCGGTAGAGCGCCAGATATGCCCAGAGCTGGCGAGATACTATTAGGCCACTATAACGACTATCAATGAGAATACTACTGAGAGTCCGGTCAATTATGCACAGAACAGAAGGCGTCCAATCTGTAGAACAGAGATGGTAGCTTAATATTTCATCTAGCATCAATATCTATTGCATGAGAGTTCCCACCGAAGGGTTGTCTTCATGGCAGAAGTATTTATATTGGTCCTGAATAGCGGATCCTCTTCGATCAAGTTCTCCGTCTATGCAACCGGCGACGGCGAACCGCGCAAGCTGCACGAGGGTGCCGTTGACGGCATCGGCACTGATCAGGCCGATTTTTGGATCAAGGACACCGACGGCAAGAAGCTCGTCGACCAGTCCCCACCTCTTCCTACTATCGCCGATGCCCTCAAGTTGGTAGCAGATGCGCTAAACTCCGATGACTTCCCTACGCCGTCGGCCATCGGCCATCGCATGGTCTCGGGCAGTCCCACCGTTCAAACCAACCAGCGCATTACTCCCGCGTTGCTGGAAGAGATGGAACGCTACAAGTCCTTCGCTCCCCTGCACGCGCCCATTGCCCTCTCCATCATGCGCGAGGCGATGCAGCAGTTTCCTGACATCCCCAATTATGTTTGTTTGGACACCTATTTTCATCGCAAGATGCCCGAGGTTGTTACTCGCCTGCCGATCCCGGAGGCATACGCCGCCATGGGCATACGCCACTACGGAGCCCACGGCCTATCGTACGAGTCGATCATCTATCAACTGGCACCCGAGGTACCGCAGCGACTAATCATCGCTCATCTTGGCAATGGCGCATCCATCGCAGCCATTCGCAACGGACAGAGCCTAGATACCTCCATGGGACTTACCCCCCTCGGCGGCATCATCAGCGGCACTCGCACTGGTGACATCGATCCCGGAGTGCTCCTCTATATCCTGCGCAAGATCGCCGAGACGACCACAGACGCCTCCGCTGCCGCCGACCTGCTAGAGAATGTCGTCAGCAAGAGCGCTGGACTACAGGGAATCAGCGAACTCTCCGGCGATATGCGCGACCTGCGTGAAGCCATCGCGCAGGGCAACGCCAAGGCGCTCCTCGCTGTAAACAAGTTCACCTCGACCATTGCCCAGTGGATCGGTGGCTATGCGGCTGAGTTAGGCGGTCTGGACATGCTTGTCTTCACCGGTGGCATCGGAGAGAACGACATCGCATCCCGTGCTGAGATCTGCGCGGGTTTGAGCGCCTTAGGTATCGCGCTAGACACGGTACGCAACAGTCGGTCTCACACAACCGTGATCTCGGCAGAAAACACTGCAGTCGTAGTCCGTGTCATCCCCGCTGCCGAAGACCTAATGATCGTCAACCACGTTGTGCGCTTACTGGACGAATAAGACTCGGCACGCCTACCTACTGACCGTCTCCAGAGCTTCTTTGGCTTGAATAAGTTTGAGAATAGAGCAAACTCCCGGAGCTGAAGAGGCTGGATTCTGGCCCGTGATGAGGTTGCCATCCACTTTGATGAACGCACCCCAATCCGGCCCCTTTGCGTACAGACCGCCAAGTTGCTTCAATTCATCCTCGACCAGGAATGGAACCATTTTGGTCAGATACGCAGCTTCTTCTTCGGTGTTGGAGAATCCGGTCACTTGCCTTCCCTTAACCAACGGTGCACCATCGAGCATTACATCCTTTAGAACTCCTGGAACATGACACACCAGCGCAACAGCTTTTTCTGTGGTAATCATCTTCTGAATTAATGCAATTGAGTCCTCGTCGTTTGCAAGATCCCACAGCGGTCCGTGACCACCAGGATAAAACACCGCGCCGAATTGATCCGCCTTGATGGTCGCAAGTTGAATAGTATTGGCAAGCGCATGCGTTTCTGACCTGAACCCAAGAAACTGGACCATGTGATATGAGAGTCTAACCGGCCTTTTGGCAGGAAGGACTTTCTATGAAGCGCAAGAAGCATACGCCACAGCAGATTTTGGAGAAGCTACGAGCCG
>Ga0302278_10000783_pt1 | contig 40175 bp, 22 predicted proteins | sample III_Bog_N3_2_FD_194543 | JGI IMG/M metagenome (GOLD analysis project Ga0302278, IMG submission 194543) | Peat permafrost microbial communities from Stordalen Mire near Abisko, Sweden - III_Bog_N3_2 | ecosystem: Environmental > Terrestrial > Soil > Wetlands > Peat | place: Sweden: Abisko...
GCGCCATCTGGCTGAACGCCCAGAACAGGCTACCAGACAGCAATGCCGCCGCTGGCAGCGTGAACACCCAGGCCGCCAGGATATTGCGGATGGTCGACCACTGCAGCCCACTGTGATTGGCCGCCATGGTCCCGGCAATGCCTGAACTGAGCACATGGGTAGTACTGACCGGCAGGCCAAAGTTATCTGCCGCAAAGATGGTGAACATGGCCACAAGTTCGGCGCTGGCGCCCTGCGCATAGGTCAGGTGCTCCTTGCCTATCTTCTCGCCGACAGTCACCACGATTCGCTTCCATCCAACCATGGTCCCCATGCCCAGCGCCAGAGCCACCGCGACCTTTACCCAGGTGGGAATAAACTTGGTGGCTTTGTCTACCTTGCCTTTGTAGGCGGTGAGGCCTGCGGTCTCAGCGGGGGTAAAGGCTGGCTTGCCTGACTTCTGCATCAGGCGAATAGCTTCGCTGGCCACGTACATGTCGTTGCGGACGTTGGTTTGATCTTTGGCTGGAACTGCCTTCAGTTCCTTGTAGAGGGCCACTTCGTGGCTCGTGTCCTCAACCAGTTCGCGCAGCGCGAGAACAGTGTCCGGCTGCAACTGCTTGCTCCGGATGTAGTCGGTCACTTCGGTCCGGGCATCGGCGCCTAGAATGCCAGTCTTGTCCACATGCGCGTCGAGAATCTTCCCCGCCGTCTCCGACGCGGCAATGAACTGAACCACGTCATTCCCGGTTACGGCGTGATTCAAGGCGTATGCCGTGGGGACGGTGCCGATGAGAATCAGCATGATCAGGCCCATGCCCTTTTGCCCGTCGTTGGAGCCGTGAAAGTAGCTGACGCCGGTGCAGGTCAGAATCAGCAGCCCGCGGATAGGCCACGGTGGAGGTGAGCTGTCTTTGGGCGCTTCGTAAAGTGCGGGGTACTTGATCAGCCATTTCGAGAGAAGAAACAAGATGAAGGCCGCACCAAAGCCGACCAGCGGCGAGATCAGCAATACTTTGAAGACTTTTGACACCTGGTCGATATCGATGCCGGAGGTTCCGCTGTGTCCGTTCATCAATTGGTTGGCCAGGCCAACACCGATAATCGATCCCACCATGGTGTGAGAACTCGACGCAGGCAACCCGAACCACCATGTCCCCAGGTTCCAAAGAATCGCCGCAATCAGCAAGGCAAAAACCATGGCAAAACCGGCGCCGGAGCTGACCTGCAAGATGAGCTCAACCGGCAGCAGCGTGATGACGGTAAAGGCTACGGCGCCGTTCGAAACCAGCACACCTGCCAGGTTGCACATCCCCGACCAGACCACGGCCAGGTTTGGCTCTAGCGAATGCGTGTAGATCACCGTTGCCACCGCGTTCGCCGTGTCGTGAAAGCCGTTGACGAACTCGAAGCCGAGCGCTATCAGCAGGGCGATCGCCAGCAGGGCATAGGCCCAGATGCTGCCTGTCGCGGCACTGCTCAGGTCGCTGGTCAAGTGGAAGCCAATGAACCCGAGGCCGATGACCAATGCGATGAGAACCACGCCGGTGCTGATCATGGCGTGGGACTTCTTCATTTTCTTATCGAGCAGCTCAGCGGCCGGCGGTCGAACGGGTATGGCAGTCGCCAAATCGGACATGGATAGACTCCAAAGTTGGGGATAGGATTCTGTCCAGTCGTGCTGAGGGGAAGCAATTCCCGGACACAGCAATGGATATACGAGTCAGATGAAAGGGAAATGAATTGTTGCATTCGGTGAGATGATTCTCGGCAAAAGCGCCCCAAAATTCCTGGGTGCGTCGCAGAATCTGAAGCTTCAGACGGCTGACCGCAGCGCAGCTTCTGCCCAGACAACCGCATCTGCATAGCGTTGAATCAGCAGGTCGGAAGCCAGGCTTTGTTGATTTGCCTGCAAAATTGTGTCGCAGGCCACCCAGTCGCCACGCTCATGGCACTCCAGCCATGCCAGCAGGCTCCGTTCATGGTTCATCTCTCCCAGCAGCGCATCGCAAATATGATCGCGCAGCGGCAGCGCCGGAACGATCTCATCCATCGGCAGGCAGAGCATTGCGGGCACCAGGCTCAGCAGCCCCAGCAGGTACTGTTCGCTGGGGTCGAGCCCGAACAGCCCGGCAGCCAGCTCGCAAAACCGAGCCCGCATCAAGGCCATCTGCAGAATCTCCGGGGGCTGATCGGCGTTGATCTCACTCAGCACGGCGAGCGAGACGATGCGGCGAAATGTGTCTTCACCAATCACGAGGATCGCCGCTTCGATCGACCGCACCTCTTGTTGGATAGCGCAGACGGGCGAGTTCACCAGGCGAAGCAAGCGGAATGTCAGGGCAGCATCGCGCATGACCAACTGACTCACCTTGGGCACGTCGATGGGATCGTGGTGCAGTTGCTTCACGATCTCGAAGTGAAACAGCCTGCTCGCCGGAACCTTATGTTTCTTCAGCAGCACAGGATGACAGAAGTAATTGCCCTGGAACAAAGTAAAGCCTTCTGCGCAGGCCTCGCGGTAGTCCTCCTGCGTGTCCACCTTTTTTGCCACCATCGCGATCGAGGGGCACCGCATCCGCCGCAAATGTTGGCGCTCATCGGCACTCAGTTGCTTGATGTCTACCTTGATGTAGTCGGCCAGGTTCAGCAGGTCCCTGATCCTTGCCTTCAGGTTGAAATCGTCGAGCGCGAGGCGAAACCCCTGCTTCTTCAGTGCGCGGCATGCGTCGACAAGCATCGGGGTTTGTTCCAGGCTTGAAGGAATCGCCAGCACCGTTGTTTTGGGCGCCAGCACATGCACCAACTGCTCGGTCAGCGCTTCCATGGTGCAGCTCACAAAGGCCGGCAGGCCGTTGGTGAACATTTCCAGGCCGAAGATCACCGCGTTATCGAGCATCGTGCGCGCGGCTGTGTCCACATCGCGGCTGAACAGTGTCTCGGGGGCGTTGCGGAAGAGCAATTCATAGCCGTGCACCCGACCCTGCAAGTTGAGGATCGGCTGCCGCGCCACATAGCGCAACTCCCCCGCGGTCTTTTGCAGGCCAGCCTCGGTGCAGGTCGCCGTTGGAGCTTGCATCGCCATGCAGTCTCTCCCGAAGCGTTCATCGGCAAGACGTCAGGCTGACTTGAGTGCATGTCCTGCATTGCGAGGGATGGGGGCGCGTGAAGACAGCCCATCGGTCGGATTCGGTGCAGCCTTTTACCCGACCGGAATTTCCTACGCGAGTGCGCGGAAGAGCCAATAGAGCAGCCCGGAGAGAAACGCGGCTGCCGGCAGGGTCAGAAACCAGCCCGCCAGAATATTGCGCACCGTCGAGAACTGCAATCCGCTGCCGTTGGCTACCATCGTGCCGGCTACGCCCGAGCTGAGTATGTGCGTGGTTGACACTGGCAGGCCAAAGTTGTCCGCGGCAAAGATGGTAGCCATCGCCACGAGCCCAGCCGTCGCGCCCTGCGCATAGGTCAAGTGGTCTTTGCCGATCTTTTCGCCGACGGTCACAACGATGCGTCTCCACCCAACCATGGTTCCCAGACCGAGAGCCAAGGCAACGGCAACTTTAACCCAGTCGGGGATGAACTTGGTGGCTTTGTCGACCTTGCTCTTGTAGTTGCTCAGCGCCGCGTCTTCATCGGCTGTAAATTTCGGGTTGCCGCTCTTCTGCATCAGCCGTATGGCTTCGCTGGCCACGTACATGTCGTTGCGTACGTTGGTCTGGTCCTGCGCCGGCACTGACTTGAATACCTTGTACAGCGCAACTTCGTGGTTCAGGTCTTCCACCAGCTCGCGCAGCGCAAGAATCGTGTCCGGCTGCAGTTGTTTGGTGCGAATGTAGTCCGTCACTTCTTCTCTTGCATCGGGGCCGAGAATTGCGCTCTTGTCCACATAACGGTCCAGAATGTGCCCGGCGTGTTCAGAGGCAGCAATAAAGTCCTGCACCTCCATCGGGCTCACCGCGTGGTTGAGTGCGTAAGCCGTTGGCACGGTGCCGATGAGAATGAGCATGATCAGTCCCATGCCCTTCTGTCCGTCATTGGAGCCATGGGCAAAACTGACGCCGGAGCAGGTGAAGACCAGCAGGGCGCGAATGGGCCACGGTGGAGGAGTATTGCCCTTGGGCGCCGTGAAGAGCACATCGGCATTCTCGATCACGATTCTGGCGAACAAGGCGACAACGAGGAGCCCAACGATGCCTACCAGGAACATGACCGCAATCAGGCCGATGGGGGAACTCCAGGATTCAACATAGGCGACCGGCTGCCATAAGGGTGCGCCCAAGGGACCGAAGAGCCCGAGAACCAGGGGCGCGATGAAGTTCATAACATACGTTCCGGCCACACCGGTGACCGCGATGGTGGGTAGCGCCCACAGGGGCTTCTTGTGATTCGCGTCGTAGCTGACTGCCAGAGCCTTGGCCCATTTCGTCAGGATGAATAGCTTTGAGAGCAACAGCAGCAGAGCCGCGGCGCCAAAGCCGATCAGGGGCGAGATGAGCAGCACCTTGAAGACCTTGGTGGCCTGTTCCCAGTCCACGCCGGAGGTGCCGGTGTGGACGCTCATCAGCTGGTTGGCGATGCCAACGCCGATGATGGAGCCGACCATGGTGTGTGAGCTCGAGGCCGGCAGGCCGAGCCACCAGGTACTGAGGTTCCAGATAATGGCGGCAATGAGCAGGGCAAAGACCATGGCAAAGCCTGCGCCGGTGCTCACCTGAAGAATCAGCTCGACGGGGAGCAGCGTGATGATGGCGAAGGCCACCGCTCCCGAGGAGAGCAGTACGCCGCACAGGTTGCACAACCCGGACCAGACCACGGCAATGTTGGGATCGAGGGAGTGAGTGTAGATGACCGTGGCAACGGCATTGGCTGTGTCATGGAAGCCGTTGACGAACTCGAAGCCGAGAGCGATCAACAACGCAAAGATCAGCAGCAGATAAGGCCAGATACTGCCGATGGCCACGCCGTTGAAGTCCTGAAAGATGTTGACGCCGATGAAGCCAAGGCCGATCGCCAGCGCCGCAAGAACGACACCGCCGCTGATTATGGCGTGGGATTTCTTCATCTTCTTGTCGAGGATCGCCGCAGCGGCGGGATGAGCTGGGAGTGCTGTCGCCAAATCTGACATGTAAACGCTCCAGAGTGTGGGATAGGATTCGAGTCCAGTTACGCTGGGGAAGCAAAACCTGAGACACACAATGGATATACGAGCCGTGTGAAAGGGAGATGAATTCTGTCCAGAAGGCCTGTGGAATGTAGTAAAGTGACCGCATGAATTCGCACAGGCTTCGCGTTGGTTTCGCCGTTGGCATGGCTTGTGCATTCGTTTGCCTTGCCTTGTGTGCGCTTACCCCGGCGGCGCCGGCCCAGCAGTCGGCAGCGCCGCAAAAGGCCGATTCGATTCTGATTCTGAAGAAGGATCATGTGATGGAGTTGCTCGCCGGGGGCAGGGTGATTCGTACGTACAAGGTGGCGCTGGGGCGAGGCGGCCTTGCACCCAAGGAGCGTGAGGGCGACGGGCGCATACCGGAGGGCTACTATGTGATCGACTCGCGCAATGCCGCCAGCCATTATCACAAGGCTCTGCACATCTCCTATCCCGATGCCGAGGACCGAAAGCGCGCGGCCAAGCTTGGCGTCTCGCCCGGCGGGGCAATCATGATCCATGGCCTGCCCAGCGGCATGGGTTGGCTGGGAGCGACGCACCGGCTCTACGACTGGACCCTGGGCTGCATCGCCGTGACTGATGCCGAGATCGACGATATCTGGGAACTGGTCCCGGTAGGCACGTCGGTGGAGATTCGGCCGTAAACCCGGTTCGTGGCCTCCACCTGAGAAAATAGGGAGTAGATGCTCTCCCTGCAAAATGCCGGCAAGCGGTTTGGGCCGCGAGTTCTCTTCCTTGAGGCCAACTGGCTCATCCGGGCGCGGGAGAAGACTGCGCTCGTCGGCGCCAACGGCACCGGCAAATCCACCATCATGAAAGTGCTCGCAGGCCTGGAGACGCTGGACTACGGCCAGGTGCAGCAGACGCGCGGGATGAGTATCGGCTACCTGCCGCAGGAAGGGCTGGCGCTGGCCGGGCGCAGTGTCTTCGAGGAGTGCCTGACGGTCTTCGATGAGCTGCGCGATATGGAGCGGGAGGTCGAGCGGCTCGGCGGGCAACTGGCCGAGCTCGATCACGAAGGGCCGGAGTACGAGGCCACGGCAGAGCGCTACTCGATGTTGCAGGAGCGCTTTCACGCGCTGGACGGGTATGCGCTGGATGCGCAGGTTGGCGGCGTGTTGACGGGACTAGGCTTTGGCAAGGAGGACTGGACGCGGCAGACAGATGAATTCTCGGGCGGTTGGCAGATGCGGATTGCGCTTGCCAAGCTGCTGCTGGCCAAGCCGAATCTCTTGCTACTAGATGAGCCTACCAACCATCTGGATCTTGAGACGCGCAACTGGCTCGAAGACTATCTCAAGGCTTATCCTTTTGGCTACATACTGATCTCTCACGACCGGTATTTTCTGGATGTTACCATTGATCGCACGGTGGAGATTTGGAACAAGAGGCTGAATATCTACCAGGGAAATTACACAAAATATCTGAGCCAGAAGGACGAGCGGCGGACGCAGTTGCAGTCGGCTTATCGCAACCAGCGGTTGCAGATCGAGCACCTGGAGGCGTTTATCAATCGCTTCCGCGCCCAGGCCACCAAGGCCAAGCAGGTGCAGAGCCGCATCAAGGAACTGGAAAAGATCGAGCGGATCGAAATCCCCGAAGAGGAGTCGACGATTCATTTCAAGTTTCCTCAGCCGCCGCCTTCGGGACGGATGGTTGTGGAGGCTGAAGGACTCTCGAAGAGTTATGGTGCGAAACAGGTCCTCTGTGGCGTGCGCTTCGGAATCGAGCGCGGCGACCGCGTGGCGCTGGTGGGCGTGAATGGCGCGGGCAAGTCTACGCTGATCAAGCTGCTCACCGGCGACGAGACGCCAACCTCTGGACAAGTCAAGCTGGGGCACAACGTCGTGAGCGAGTACTTTGCTCAGGACCAGTACAAGGTGCTGAACGGCGATGCGCGGATGCTGGACGACATCAGCGGCGCGGCGTTCAAGGTGCCGGAACAGGCACTGCGGTCGCTGCTGGGCTGCTTCTTGTTCAGTGGCGACGATGTCTTCAAGCCGCTGGGCGTGCTGAGCGGCGGCGAGCGCAACCGCTACGCACTGGCGCGGATTCTGGTTTCGCCGTCGAATTTTCTGCAGCTCGATGAGCCGACGAATCACCTGGATATGCGGGCCAAGGATGTGCTGCTCGATGCGCTGGCGGCCTTCAGCGGGACTGTTGTTTTTGTGTCGCATGACCGCTACTTTATCGATCGGCTGGCTACGCGCGTGCTGGAAGTTGAGAACGGCAATGTGACAAGCCACGAGGGCAACTACGAGGACTATCTGCGCTGGAAGGAGGCGCAAACGACCGGAACAGCGGTCGAGGCAGCGGTAAAGCCGAGACCGGCGGAATCAGCCGCGCCTTCGAACGGGAAGGCGGCAAATGGCGGAACCGATGAGGAGCCAGAGGCTGCCAAGGAACGTACGCGCCGGCTGAATCCGATCAAGCAGAAGCAGATGGAGGAGCGGTGCGCGTTTTTGGAAGAAGAAGTCCCGCGCATCGAGGCCTCGATTGCGCACACCGAGGAGCAATTGGGCGTTTACGTCTCTGCCTCGGAGACGCAGCGGCTGACGGACCTTGCGGAGGAGTTGCGCTCGCAGCTTGCCGCCTTCACCGCTGAGTGGGAAGAGCTGATGGTACAGTTGGAGGGCGCTTAGGAACTACAGTTGTACTTCCCTCAATCCCCAGAAAAACAGCAAAGGCCCGGGCCTGAAGGCCGCGCAAATTCGCACTCTTTCCGGGGGTTAAAACCCCCGGCTCCCTCCGGATTCGACGATCTACAACTGTAATAATAGTCATTCAAAAAGCGCAAAAAAGCGGCGGATTTTTGAGGTTTCGGTTCGTAATGCAGAGAGGAGAGCGCGACCTGCGCGGCGTAAAGGAGCTGGTTGGCCCGGTTCTGGGGGATTGCTTCGATGAGTATGCCGTGAGCTGCGCAGGCGATGAAGTCGCGGATGCTTTCATAACCGGCAAGAGGGGGCATGGCGTTGCAGTAAGCAGGACCGGCCCGATGGGCAGCGATGATCTTGTCAGTGTTGTCCCCAGGCTTACCCCCCAGGTATGCATCGTAGGCGCGCTGCCAGGCGGCGCAGCAACGCTTGATGGCGGCGCGGGCTTGTTTGGGTTTGGGGTCGAGCGCCGGCAGTGGAATGGCCTCGACCAGGCTGAGTTCCGTGGTGGATTTTGGGGTCATGGAGGATTCTCCGTGTCAGTGGATAGTGGTCAGTGAACAGTGGTCAGTTTGGCCACGCCCTTCTGACTGATTCCATTTCGCGCCGGGGACTGATAATTATCTGCAAAACGGCGGGGAGAGATTTTCGTTTCCCACCCTTGAATCAAAAAGCGATTCAAGGATGGGGCACCCGGCAATCTTCCGGAGTTCGACGCGGCCCCTTACCTCAACAGTGAGGCGTCCATCGCCGCGTACTTGACCGACATACTGGAGGCGCAGGATGGCGCGCTGCTGGCGGCGGCGCTGGGCGATATTGCGCGCGCGCGCGGAATGACGGAGATCGCCAAATCGGCTGGGATTACTCGTGAGGCACTCTACAAGGCTTTGCGTCCCGACAGCACTCCGCGCTTTGACACGATCAATCGCGTCTGTGCGGCGCTCGGCGTGCGTCTGGTCGCGAAGCCGGTGCACTCCTAGCGGCGGTGAAGGAGGGGTTGCGGTTTCGCAGGTCCGAAAATCCGGACCTGGGGCACACATATTCGTAAGCGCTAAGACGAGCCGTCCGCCTGACATCCTTAGGGAGTTCCGGGCACGTAGATCTTCACCATAGCTTCGTTCGATGGGTCATCGGGGCCGAAAAGAAGTCCCTCCGAAACTAATCTTGGTTTTTTGCTGGTGTATTCACTCGGGATTAAAATGGTTCCTCCTGGCTCAACGGTGGCTGGGTTCTCATGGGCGTTCTCCCACTTTACGAAACACTTCCTGCTCCCGGTGTTCAAGATACTGTAATGGAGTTTCCAGGGGCCTGCCCGCGAAAAAAGGCTGGAGTTCACCTGGAAGGACGAGGATTCCACATTGAGGGAGCACCCCGCCCAATCGACAACGGTTGACTTTGAGCCGGTTGGGGACGTCGCGATCATTATGCTCGCAGGCGCAAGGGGCAAGATGAAAAAGAGAATGACGGACGCCGCAATTTTGGTGCCATCTGCCAGCTTTGCTAGGAACGGCCCCTTAGCCACAGGCTCGCCTTTGGATTTCTCGATGACAACTTGGCCTCCACCGTACAGCGCGACTTCGTATTCATCCGACGGCGGGTCGACCGCTTTGAATGTGAACTCCATTGAATCGCCGGGAGGAAACTCCGGAATTAGCCAGCGATACCCCTTCTTCCATGGCTCAGATATAGATGCTTCGAGGGGAATCGGGGCTGTCTTGCTGCGGGCTGGCCGCTCCGCCCACGCCTCGACGTCCTCTGACGGAAATTCGAATTGGATCTCCGCGCTGTGAATGTGGATGTAGGAAGTATTACGGAGTGTTAGCTGGTATTCGCGAACCCTCTGGATTGCCTCCAGGTGCCGGTTTTGCCCCTCGCCTGCAGGTCGCGCAAGGACGAACCCTTGCAACTCGGAACTCACAAGTCGATTGACCCGTTCAATCAGCGGGATAGGCTGCGTTCGGGATCTGCGGCGGTGAAACCATTCGTTTATCACTGCTCCGCATGCGCCCCCGCCGATGAGGGGCACTAGGAGGGTCAGAAGCAATTTGAGGGTTTCCATGAAAAGCTCCTCCACCGAGAAACCTGTCCCAGAGTGTTGCGACCAATTCTATTCCAATTCTCATCGGCCTTCACTTGAATACCCGCGAAGGCGCACATCTGACCGCCGCGAATTTTGGCGGGCTAGTGGAGGCTTCACGATGCGACGAAAAGCAACCGCAGGTCCTTCAACTTCGCTGCGCTTCGCTCAGGATGACAGGTGGTTTGGTCAGGATGACAGGTGGCTGGCGGGTTTCGCTGCGCCCCTACGGGGCTTTGGGTTGATTTGTGATTCTGGTCCCAGGGTTACGCTGCGCTTCACCCTGGGCTATTATCCTTCTCTCCCTACGGGAGAGAGTGCATGAGACGTCAGAGCGCATCCAACGGGAGAGAGCGCATGAGACGTCAGAGCGCATCAAATGGGAGAGAGCAGATAAGACGGGAGAGAGCACGGGGAGAGTGGGCGTGGACGTGGACGTCCGCGCGACAGCCGGCCAGGAGGCCGGCGCTACTCAATCACTCGCTCGTGAACAAAGAAGCCTTGATAGGCCATCGTGCATAATGAAGGCACGATGGGTCTATTGTGGAATCCCGAGAGTTGGTCGTTGCGGCTGGCGGAGTTGGAGGCGCAGACGGGGGAGCTGAAGGAGGCTCCGCTGCGGCGCGATGTTCGTTCGCTGGGCATGCTGCTGGGCGAGGTGCTGCGCGAACAGGCGGGCGTGGATCTCTTCGCGCATGTGGAGGCGCTGCGGCAGGGCACGATCCGGCGGCGCGACGAAGAGGCGCGGGGACAGCATGACGAGGCTGCGCGCCATGCGGCTACGGCGCTCGAACTGGTGCATTCGCTGCCGGTGGAGCGGGCCATTCTGCTGACGCGGGCCTTTGCGTTTTATTTCGAACTGATCAACCTGGCGGAGACGAACCATCGCAAGCGGCGGCGCACGGCTCTGCATATGAGCGGCGACGCCGGGCGGCAGAGGGGGTCGCTGGCGGGAACGCTGTGCGAGATGAAGCGCGTGGGCATCAGCGCAGACGAGGCGCTGGAGTGGCTGGGGCGCATTCTGATTGTGCCGGTCTTTACGGCGCACCCGACTGAAGTCGCCCGGCGGTCGGTGATGTTCAAGCGGCGGCGGATTGGGGATTTTCTGGCGGGGCTGGACCGGATTCCAGTGCCGGAGCCTGAGATGGCGCGCCTCGAAGATGCGATCCGCGCGGAAATTACCAGCCTGTGGCAGACCGACGAGGTGCGCTCGCGGCGGCCGACGGTCTACGACGAAGTGAAGATGGGGCTGGATTATTATGACGTCTCGATCTTTGCGACACTGCCCAGCCTCTATCGCGAGATTGCCGAGGCGCTGAAGGCCGCGTATGGGCTGGAGATGGAGACGCTCGAGCTGCCGCAGGTGCTGATCTTTGGCTCGTGGATCGGCGGGGATAGGGACGGCAATCCATTTGTTACGCCTGCGGTGACGCGCGATGCGATCCGGCTGGCTCGGGGGCATCTGCTGCTCTTTTATCAGCGGCAGCTCGATGAGATTATCGAACTGCTGACGACGAGCGCGCAGCAGATCGGGGTGAGCGATGCGCTGCTGCAAAGGCTTGAGGCTTATGTCGCGCTGGTGCATACGCCCGAGGCGCAGGCGTTCGAGGCACAGTATCAGTTTGAGTACTATCGGCGATTTGCGATCTGCCTGAAGGCGCGGCTGCGGCGCACGCTGGATAAGGCGACGGAGCAAGCGGGTACGGCGGCCGCGGCTCTGCCGGTGATGCCCTATACGCTGGCGCGGGTCGACGACGGTTCGGGCAAGCTGGCCAATTCTCTTCCTGCGTATTGCTCGGTGCTGGATTTCATCGACGATTTGGAAGTGCTGAGGGAGTCGCTCGCGGCCAATCGCGGGATACGGATCGCGCGGACGCTGGTCGATCCGCTGATCTTGCAGGTGCGGACGTTTGGGCTGCATCTGCATACGCTGGACATAAGGCAACATGCGCGGGTGCACGCGACGGCCTTGCAGGAGACGATTGCGGACACCGTTGCGCCGACGCTGCCGGGAGGGCTTTCGGATGAGACGGCGAGCGTGCTGGAGACCTTTCGCGTGGTGGCGGAGATCAAGGACGGCTGTTCGCCGGAGGCGGTTCGGCAGTACGTGATCAGCGGGGCTTCGACGGTGGAAGACGTGCTGGCCGTGGTGCGGCTGGCGCGGCTGGGCGGCGTGAGGGTCGAGGGAGCGGGTAGAGATCCGGGTTTGATGCCGGTGCCGCTCTTTGAGTCGATCGAGGATCTGCGAAAGGCTCCGGAGGTCTGCCGCGAGCTGTGGGGCAGGGCGGATTATCGCAAGCTGATGGCAACCTGGGATAACTGGCAGGAGGTCATGCTGGGCTATTCGGATTCGAATAAAGACGGCGGCATGCTGACCTCGACGTGGGAGATCTTTCGCGCGCATCGCGACCTGCATGTGGTGGCGCGGGAGTGTGGGGTGAAGCTGCGGCTCTTCCACGGGCGCGGGGGCACGGTGGGACGCGGCGGAGGGCCGACGCATCGCGCGATCTTTGCCCAGCCGATGAATTCTTTTGACGGGCAGTTGCGGATTACCGAGCAGGGCGAGGTGCTGAACTTCAAGTACGCCGACGAGGTGCTGGCCGAACGGAATTTGGAGTTGATGATCGCGGCTTCACTCGACGCATTGGCGCGGCCGAATGCGCGCGATCCGGAGGGGCATTTTAGTGGCGTGATGAAGCCGGAGTGGGAGGCTGCTCTCGACGAACTATCGGGCATTGCGTTTGAGTATTACCGCAAGCACATTCTCGACGATCCGGATGTGGTGACTTACTTTGAGCAGTCGACGCCGGTAGGTGAGCTGGAGCAGGCCAAGATTGGTTCGCGGCCTTCGCGGCGGAATGCGAGCCCGAAGCTTACGGATTTGAGGGCGATTCCGTGGGTGTTTGGATGGACGCAGTCGCGGCTGCTGGTGCCAGCGTGGTTTGGCGTGGGGTATGCGCTGGAGGAGTTTTTGGCGCGGCCGGGCGCGCTGGAGCTATTGCAGACGATGAAGCACGAGTTGCCGCTCTTTATCGACCTGCTGCGCAATGTGGAGCTGGCGCTGGGCAAGGTGGATCTGGCTACGGCGCGGCTCTACTCCGAGCTGGTGGAGGACGCGAAGCTGCGTGAGCGTATTTACGATTTGTTTGAAGGCGAGTTTCATCGGACGGTGCGCGCGCTGCTGGCGGTGACTGGGCAGAAGGAGCTGCTGGAATCGAACCCGGTGCTGGCGCGGTCGATCAAGCTGCGCAATCCGTATGTGGACCCGATGCATTTGATTCAGGTTGACATGCTGCGGCGGAAGCGGGCGGGCGAAGATACGCCGGAGGTGAATCGGGCGATTGCCGCAACGATCAGCGGGATCTCGGCGGGGCTTAGGAATACGGGCTGAGGGATGCTCTGGGGCCTGAGCCGGAGGCGCCATCAGAGTTATTGCGATGTTAGTGATTGCGCGGAGGTTGTTCAGTGATTCGCTGGCTCGTGTTCGCTTTGCTGTTCGCAGCCGCTGCGTCGGCGCAGACGAATGACCCGGCGAAGAGCGACGATGCGCTCATCTCGGGGCATGTGCTGAATGCCGTGAACGGACGGCCTGTCGCCGGGGCAACAGTTCACTATCGCGCTGTGGGTGGCGATCAAGACAAAGACACCAATGGGGTCAGTCCGGCCGGTCGCGAGGGCGAGGTCACGACCGCAGCGGACGGCAGCTATACCGTGCCGGACCTTCCGCGAGGCTCTTTCGACGTTCGCGCCACGGCGCCGGGCTACTTTGGGGCGCACGACGTTTTTGCGGCAAAGCCGGCCGGAGACAAGCCCGCGCCGGTCCTTGGCCTGCCGGCAGTTGGAGTGCTTCGTCTCCAGCCAGACCTGCTTGATCTCAGATCGATCTCCGATGCGGCGCTGGCCAAACTCAATCAACAGGAGGGCGGCTATGCGGGCGTTTCCTACCCTGCTCCGGCGTTCACTCCGGATGGCAATCGTGTCGCCTTTCTTGTTCCGGGATCGGCGGCATTGCAGGATGTCACCAAGGACGATTCACCGCGCTCTGGTGGCTGCATGGCGCAGGCCTACGATCTCTCGAATGAACAGCTCACCGAATTGGGCGACAGCCTGCCTGACAAATACTGCGATGCCAGTTCCACGGAGGTGGCATGGGACGGCGATCTGGTCTACGTTTACTTCACCGATTACAACTCAAATCCGATCAAGACAGAGGCCATGCGGCTGCAAGGTGGGCGGGCTGCGCTTTGGCCGGTTGCCGATTTGCCAAAGTCATTTCAGGAAAAGCTGGCGCGCAAAGCGGCAAGTGGAGCAGCAGACCGGGAAGCGGAAGAGAAGATGAGGGCCGAAACCGTTGAGACAACGAACGACGGCCGATTCACCCTCAGGCTGGGAGAGGGGGAACTCGGGCAATGCAATTCGCTGGTGGCCGCTTCGAGGCAGCCACAATGGGAGCAGACGGTGGCCGCCTGCGCATTCCCCTCCGATTACGAACTCGACCGCGGCCGCGATCTGCTGTTTTCGAGCGAGGCTGCCTTGCTGGTGGAATTCAACTTCAAGTCACGCAAGGAGCGGCGCTTTATTCTGCCGCAGTCGGAGATCGGGCCGGATTTGCTGGCCTATCAGCCGCTGGCCAATGGCGCAACCCGGATGGTTTACACGTTGGCAAAGGGCGACTGTGACCCCTCGGCGTCAGTGCACATTGACAGTGCGTCCGAGAGCGAATCCGGCAACACGAAGGACCATTCCAGCGTCTGCTTCATCACGATTCCTCCGCCCTAGGCCGGGCTTTTTCGCGGCGACCCAACGCCAACTTGCATTTTTGCAAGCAGATAAAGCGGAATCAATTTGCGTTTCGCTTGCAATGGGAGGCGTCTTGGTACTATGCTCTTCTCATGCGTCGATGTCGCTAACACCGCCCTGGTGCCAGTTGCGACGGTGACGTGCGCCCAAGTTCGCGCACAGGCTTTCCCGCCCGACAGATCGACAAACACCCAAAAAAATGAAGCGAATGCTCCGGGCTTGGAATCCCGGAAAGAGGAGATCATCATGGCGCACATTGCTGCGAATGTAACTGAGTTGATTGGCCGCACGCCCCTGGTGCGACTGAACAAAGTGTCGGCCGGGTTGCCCGCGACCGTCGTTGCCAAGCTGGAGAGCCAGAACCCGGTTTCGAGCGTAAAGGACCGCATCGGCCTGGCGCTGATCGAGTCCGCCGAGAAGGTCGGCAAGATTACGCCGGGCAAAACCGTGCTCATCGAGCCGACCAGCGGCAACACCGGCATCGCGCTGGCCTTTGTGGCCGCCGTCAAGGGGTACCGGATCATCCTCACCATGCCGGAGACCATGAGCCTTGAGCGCCGCACGGTGTTGCTTGCCTTTGGCGCCGAGATTGTGCTCACGCCCGGCCCCAACGGAATGAAGGGCGCCATCGCCAAGGCCGATGAAATCCTGGCCAAGACGCCGAACGGCTATATCCTGCAGCAGTTCAACAACCCGGCGAACCCAGCCATTCACTATGCGACCACAGGTCCGGAAATCTGGAACGACACGGACGGCAAGGTGGACATTCTCATCAGCGGCGTGGGCACGGGCGGGACCATTACGGGCGTGAGCAAGTACGTCAAGGAGCACAAGTCGGAGTTCAAGGCCATCGCCGTGGAACCGACCGACAGTCCCGTGCTCTCCGGCGGCAAGCCGGGACCGCACAAGATCCAGGGCATCGGCGCGGGCTTTGTGCCCGCCGTGCTGGATACCAAACTGGTGGACGAGATCGTCCAGGTCACGAACGACGAGTCGATAGCGATGGCGCGCAGGTTGGCGCTCGAAGAAGGCCTGTTTGTGGGCATCAGTTCGGGAGCGGCGGCGGCGGCGGCGCTCAAGGTGGCCGCGCGACCCGAGAATGCCGGCAAGCTGATCGTGGTGGTTCTGCCCGATTTCGGCGAGCGTTATCTGTCGAGTGTTCTGTTCGAGCCGCTGCGCCAGCAGGCGCTTGCCCTGCCGACCGAGCAGATTGCGGTTGCAGTATAAGGCAGTTGGGCAGAAGGCATTCTGCTTTGAAACGGACGGGCGTCCGATTCAAAGCAGAATCAGTCTTCGGCTTTTGGGGTGCGAGAGGGTTCTTCGCGCACGCGGGATTTCCTCAGGTGCTGAAGCCCATCTTATCTTTGTGCTTTCCGTGCGGATTACGAGTTGTTGATTGTATTGAAACGTGGTCCGGGTATTGATTTCGCACCGTCCCTACGGGACGGTGACTCCTTTATTGACGCTTACCCAGGACTGCGCTGCGCTTGTCCTGGGCTATTATCAATACTCCCTCCGGGAGAAAAACGTAGACGGCCCCCGCTGATGTCCCTGTTTGCACGAATTCGCGAAGACATCAACTCCATTCTGGAGCGTGACCCGGCAGCCCGGTCGCGGCTGGAGGTCCTGCTCTGCTATCCGGGGCTGTGGGCGGTCTGGATTCACCGGGTCTCTCACCGGCTCTGGGGCTGGCGGCTGCGGCTGCCGGCGCGGATGCTCTCGCAGGTGGGCCGTTTTTACACCGGCGTTGATATTCATCCCGGCGCGCTGCTCGGCCGGCGGCTCTTCATCGACCACGCAACCGGCGTGGTGATCGGCGAGACCTCGATCGTAGGCAGCGACGTGACCATGTATCAAGGCGTCACGCTGGGCGGCACCGGCAAGGGCCACGGCAAACGGCATCCCACGGTCTGCGATGGAGTCTTCATCGGCAACAACGCCAATGTGCTGGGCAACGTGACCATCGGCGAGAATTCGCGGGTGGGCGCCGGGTCTGTCGTTTTGTCTGACGTACCCCCCAACTCGACCGTCGTAGGAGTGCCCGCGCATATCGTCTATCGCAATGGCCAGCGCGTGTTGATCACCGATCCACACGACATCAAGGATCCGCTTTCCGATTCGCTGATTGCGCTATCGGCTCGCGTGGAGGAGCTGGAAGAACGCCTGGGCGGCCAGCCGCGTCCGGCCGAGCAATTCACCGCTGAGGCCGCCGAGCGCGAAGCCTATCGCGAAGAGCTGGAGCAGTTGCGGCAGTATGTCTCGATGGGCGAGGGAATCTAGAAGCAGAAATTGCTCTCCGAAAGGCCCTTCAAAAAAAGTCACAAAAACCAACATTTGCCTTGACAAGAATCACTCATAGCACTATACATTGCTATACGAGGTATATGGCTATGGCGAAACTGAGAGCCCAACCTACCGAGGGCGACCAGCCGGATCGCTGGGAGGCTCAACTGCGCAAGGGTGCTTTGGAGATGGCGGCTCTGGCCAGTGTCTGGCAGGGGCGGCTGTACGGCCTTGAAATCATTCGCTTCCTAGAGAGCCACTCACGGCTGGTACTTGGAGAGGGCACCATCTACCCCATCCTGAACCGGCTCAAGGCCGAGGGGCTGCTGACATCCGAGTGGGTAGAAGCCGAGGCAGGACACCCGCGCAAGTACTACTCCCTGACCGAGACCGGACGCGTACGCCTTCGACTGATGGCAGAAGCCTGGACGAGCTTCTCCAGCGGTCTGAGCCGCCTTCTCGAACCCGTACTGCAATACCCCGAAGACAGAGAGCTGTCCGCGGCGACCATGAAACTCGAAGAAAAGGAGATTCCCCAATGACCTCAGAGATGCAGATCGACAGTTACTTGACCGCCCTCCGCACCCATCTCGGCCCTCTGACGATCGCCGAGCGGGAAGAGATTGTCCGTGAGATCAACGCGCACGTTCGCGACTCCGCCGAAGAGGCGGGCGCTTCCGTTGAGAGTGTCCTCGCCCGGCTTGGACCCGCCGAAGAGCTGGCCGCGCAGTACCGCGATGGACAACTAATCAGCCAGGCCAGCCGCAGCCTTTCGCCGCTGGTGCTGCTGCGCGCCACCCTTCGTCTGGCCACCAAAGGCGTCTTTGGATTCGTGGCCTTTTTCCTGGGGTTGTTTGGATACACGATGGGCGCTGGCCTGGTTCTGACAGCTCTGCTGAAGCCGATCTTCCCTGCGAATACCGGCTTCTGGGTCAATGACTACAGGGGCTTTGGGTTCATTTCAGCGGGATCGACATTCCCCTCCCCGCCACCTCACGCACACGACATTCTTGGCATCTGGTACACGCCGCTGGCGCTTACATTAGGAAGCCTCTCCCTGCTGTTCACAACCATGGCCATTCGCAAGTCTCTGCGAACCTCCAGGCGCTGGCAGTCGAGGATGTAACGCAGTGGACGCGGTGGCGGCAATTACAGGGATTGGAGGAGGCTGCGGGCCGCGGAGCCGGTTGAATTCGCTAGTGGGTCCCGGCCTGTGGCCTGCTCCAGCCACCCCGGTGCTAGAGTGGTTTCATCTCCACTTTCTTGCCGGAGTCGTTTCTCTTGCTGGGTTTCCGTCCGCTGCTCGCTGCCTTTCTCGCGCTTCCTGTTGTAGCCCACGCCGCTCCGCGCGTGCAGGCTGCGCCGGTTCCGCCAGAGATGCGCTCGATGGCATTCACCGTAGCCGTGAACGGCCAGGCAGTGGATGTGGCCCACGCAGCGGCGAGTTATGAGTTTGTCAGCTTTGACGTCACCGGCCCGGTGACCGTGTCGATTACTGCCGCCGAGCCGGGATTCTGGGAGAAGGGCGTCGACATTCAGCCATGGCGGCTGGGGTTGCGCCCGGTCAGGCAGGGGCACACGATTCGCTTCCGGCTTCAAGGGCCGGCCAAGCTCTCGATCTCGCGGCCGGGCGACTTTCTGAACCATGGCAAGATCCTGTTTCTCTTTGCCGGAACGCCGCCGCCGCCGATGCCGCGCAAGCACGAGATTCACGTTTATCAGCCGGGAGTCTACCGGCAGAGCCTCAATCCCAAAAGCGGCGAGACCCTCTATCTCGCTCCCGGCTCCTACTTCTACGGCAGCCTGAATCTATGGAAGGTTGAGAATGTGAAGGTGCTGGGCCGCGGAACGATTGTTTACGAAGGCACGCAGGATCCCAACGCCGACGAAGGCTGGATGCAAAAGCCCGACTGGCACTGCATCGGGGCGATGGAAGCCAAAAATGTTGAGATCGACGGGCTGACCTGCATCGTGCGGGCGCGGACCTGGTCAATCCAGATGAAGGATTCCACGGGATTCAGATTTGATGACCTGCGGCTGATCGGCGGCAACACCGCCAACGCCAATCAGGACGGCATGGATTGGCTGGGCGGCGGCGACACGGTTGTGAATGACTCCTTCCTGCGCGCGTCCGACGATGTATTCGCGATGGAGGGCAACTGGGACGGCTACAAGGACGAGGACATGCTGCGGCCGGGGCACGATGTGGACAACATCCTCATCGAACACAGCGTGCTGTCAACGAGTATTTCGAATGTCGTGCGCGCCGGGTGGCCGCGAAAGATCTTCAACTCGCGCAACTTTACCCTGCGCGATTCTGACATTCTGCATGGCGGCATCGGGGCATGCGGACAGACCTTTGGGCTGTTGGGCTTCTGGGGCGCGCAAGAGGCACGGGGCGCCCACTCGGAGTTCAAGTTTGAGAATCTGTTTCTCGACAACTGGTACTCGCTGGTGCAATTGGAACAGCAGAACCCCGGCCTGCATGGGTTTGAATTCCGTAACATCTGGGCGCTGGACCAGCCGCCGCTGGCCGATTCCACGATGACGGGCGACGTCAAGGACGTGACCTTTGACAATGTGAAGTATGGCCAAAGACGCGTGGCCGGCAATGCCGATCTTCCGCTGACGGTCTCGGCAGGCGTGGCGGCAGCGGAGTTTGTCGGCACGCACGGAACGGTGGCCTCGTTCACCGTAGATCCGCCTGTCTTTGCTCCGGGCCAGCCAGTCACATTCACTGCGCAACCCTCGCGCGGCGCTCACTACACCTGGCTCTTTGGCGATGGAAGCCAGGCCACCGGGCGCCGCGTGCGGCACCGCTTCCCCGATGCCGAGGGAACCGATTTGGACGGTTCTGGACGATTTCGGGTTCTGCTGCACGTCGAGACGGGTGACGAAGAGCCTGATTCAACCAATCAGGATTGGGCCGCGCAGGGCGTGGTGGCCGTAGCTCGCTGGCATGACGCCGCGAGCATTGCCGGGCCAACGCTGCCGGGGCTCGGCTGGCAGATCTTCCCCGGTGAATGGACTGAACTGCCGAAGCTGACCAGCGAGCATGCGGTCTTCTCGGGCGATGGGCCTAACGTTGATGCGGAACCGCAGGGGTTTACACGATACGCCGCCGCCTGGGATGGCTTCATCGACATTCCTGCCGACGGCGGCTATACATTTCATCTGCTGGCTCGCGACGGCGCGCGACTGGTGATCGACGGCGTGGAGGTGGCGAGGACCGGGCCACCGTTTGCCCAGGTCTGCGGGTCGCCTGGAAATGCGATGCGTTACGATCGCGGCTCGCTGGGGTTGCGGGCGGGGAGGCATATCTTCCACCTGGAAGGGCTGCATTCGGTGAGCCAGGATGCGCCGCGGCTGCTCTGGGAGGGGCCTGGGCTGCCGCTGACCGATGTGCCTCCGGCGGCTTATACCCATTTGCGGCAGGATGCGGTGAAACAGGGAGCGGTGGGTAGGGAATAGGGATTCCCTTCACCGTTCTATTTCGGCAACTGACTCGCATCCCAGCCGCCGCCGAGTGCGCGGACTAATCCTACGCTGGCTACGAACTGGCGGGATTCGAGATCGATGGCGGTGCGCTGGTTTTGGAGAAGAGCTTGCTCGGCCGTCAGGACTTCAAGATAGCTGGTGACGCCGCCTTTGTAGCGCTGATTCGACAAATCATAAGAATGCTGGGCGGAGTCGACTGCCCGCTGCTCGACGCCCGATTCTTGTTCTAGAATGCGCAGGCCGGAGAGCTGGTCTTCTACTTCATTGAAGGCCTGGAAGACCTGGCTGCGGTAGGCGGCGGCCTGGGCTTCGTAGGTGTGGCGGGCTGCATCGGTGAGGGCGTGGCGCTGCCCGGCGTCGAAGAGGAGCTCCGCCGCTTGCGCTCCCAGACTCCATAGTGCGCTTGGGCCTTGAATCCATGTGCCGCCGTGTTCGCTCTCAAAGCCACCCGTGCCGTTGAGAGTGATAGTGGGATAGAAGGCGGCGACAGCGATGCCGATCTGGGCGTTGGCGGCGGCGGCGCGGCGCTCGGCGGCGGCAATGTCGGGGCGGCGCTCGAGCAGTTGCGAGGGGACGCCTAGCGGAACCTTGGGCAGTTGCAAATTAAGCGGAGACGCCGGGATGCTGAAGCCGGAGAGTTGCTGGTTGGCGATGGTGCCGATGGCGTGTTCATACTGGGCGCGGGCGACACCAAGATCGACGAGTTGCGCGCGGACGGTTTCAAGCTGCGTGCGGGCCTGGGCTACGTCGGCATCGGTGCCGATTCCGCCGGCAAGAAGGCGCTGGGTAAGATCGAGTTGGCGTTCAAGGTCGGCGACGGTGGCCGTCAGGAGCTTTACATCCGAGTCCAGGCCGCGCAGTTGGAAGTAGTCGGCGGCCATCTCGGCGTGAAGGCTGAGGTCGATGTTCGCCTGGTCGGCGGCGCTGGCCTGTGCGTTCTCGCGGGCGGCCTCAACGGTGCGGCGGATGCGGCCCCAAAGATCCGGCTCCCAACTGGCTTGACCGCTCAGAGTGAAGTCGTTGTAGGTGGCGGGTTTGCCGGGCGCGTAAGAGGGGCCATTCTGCGACACGTGGTCGCGCGCCACGGATGGCCCGGCGGAGAGCCTGGGAAAGAGCGCGGAGCGGGCGGCGGTGACCTGGTCGCGCGCGGCGAGATAGGTTTCAAGCGCTTGGCGCAGGGTCTGATTGTCGGCAGCGATGTGCTCTTCGAGTTGGTTGAGCTGCGGGTCCTGATAGATCTCCCACCACTTGCCGCGCAACATGCCGTCGGAGGGGTTTGCGGGCTGCCATGCGCCTCCGGTGGGTGCGGGAGGAGGAACGACAGCTGCTGTCGCGCCGGTTTCCTTGTAGGCCGGCGGGGCTTGGTAGACGGGGCGATTGTAGTTGGGGCCGACGGGCTTGCAGGCTGTGAGAAGGGTGAGGGTGAATAGTGCCGCGAGAGTTTGGAGGGTTGAGGTTCGTGATTTCCCAGGTCCCAAAATCGGGGCCTGGGGCACCCGCGAGTTTTTCGAGAAGGGTCCCTCAGGGGCTAAAGCCCATTCCTCATCTTGTGGTGTTTTCGGCACGACTAAAGTCGTGCCCTGACACGGTTGTGAGCTGCCCTCGAGTTTATCCGCAATAAGAAGCGAAGGCATGGTCATTTGCCTCCGGTGCTGGATTGGCTGGCGGGGGTGACTACCTGGAGTTTTTCGCCCTCGATGAGCGAGTCGGGCGGGTCCTGGATCACCTGATCGCTGCCCCCGAGGCCGGTGACGATCTGCACGTTGGCGCCGTCGTCCTCACCGATCAGCACGGGAACAAGATGGGCGACGGTTCCGTTGATTCCCTCCCCTTTGACGACGATTCCCACGTGCAGGCCTTCCTTGCGAAAGATGAGCGCGGCGGCGGGCACGATGAAGGTGGGACCGGCGGGCGGCGTCTTGAAGTGGACCTCGGCGAGCGAGCCGGGCAGCAGTTCGCCGGCGCTGTTGTTGACGTCGATCTCTACCAACAGTGTGCGGCTGACCGGATCGATTGCCTCGGCCGTGCGGACCAGAGTGCCCTGGTAGACCTTGCCCGCGTGCTCGGCAAAGGTCAGGCCGATCTTCGCGCCAGGCTTGACGTTGCTTGAGTAGATCTGCGGAAGGTTGGCGAAGACGCGCAGGGTCTGAATGGCCTGGAGGTGAAAGAGTTCCTTGCCGGCGCCGGGGTCGATCAACTGGCCGGTATCGACGTTGCGCGCAGTGATGACTCCGTCGAAGGGCGCATAAACCTTCTCGAAGGATTGCAGGTCGTGAAGCCGCTGCACGTTGGCCTGGGCAGAGCGGACCTGCGCCGCGGTGGATGTGGCCTGATTCACGAAGGTGTCGGTGTCCTGGCGGGAGACGGCGTTCGATTGGACGAGGCCGGTGTAGCGATCGGCCTGGATGCGGGCATTGTTGGCGTTGGCCTGGGCCGTGTTCACGTCGGCCTCGGCCTGCGCGAGTTGCTGGTCCACCTCGGGTGTGGCAATCTCGGCCAGCAGAGCGCCCTTCTTGACGCGCGCGCCGATGTCGAAGTACCACCTGGTCAGATAGCCGGAGGTGCGGGCGTAGATGGGAGAGTCGGTGTATGATGTCACGTTGCCGGGCAGCACAAAGTTGTCCACCGGTGCGCCAGGCTTGGGCGCGGCAACGATCACCGTGGGAGCGGCCAGTTGCGTGGTCATGTCGGCGAGGACCTTATTTGCATTCCATCGGCGCAGAATGCCGATGCCTGCCAGAACTGCCAGAACAATGAGGACCAACGCTACACCCACAAGAGCCTTGCGCGGCGAGATGGGCTGCTGCTCGGGGGCGGTCTCGTGTTCGTTGGCTGCTTGCGGGTTCGGATTGGGTTGGTTCGTCATAAAGATCTACTCCGAAATCTCGTCAAATTCGTCAGGTGCTCCGGCGGGTTGCAGACCGTGAGGAGCCTTTCGGCGGCCTTCCAGCCAGCTGTGGACCGTTGCAAAGGATGCAGGCACAAAGAAGAGCGTGGCCACGGTGGCCAGCAGCAGGCCGCCGATGACGGCGCGGCCGAGCGGGGCGTTCTGCTCGCCGCCGTCGCCCAGGCCGAGCGCCATGGGCACCATGCCGATGATCATGGCCAACGCGGTCATCAAGACCGGTCGCAGGCGGACAAAGCCGGCATTCAGCGCGGCCTTTCGCGCGTCGCCGACCAGGACTTCAAGCTGCTCGCGGGCAAAGCTGACCACGAGAATCGAGTTGGCGGTGGCCACGCCCATGCACATGATGGCGCCGGTCAGCGCGGGTACGCTGAGGCGGGTGTTGGTGAGGAAGAGGAACCAGACGATGCCGGCCAGCGCCGCAGGCAGCGCCGAGATGATCAGAAACGGATCGAGCCAGGACTGGAAGTTGACCACGATCAGCAGGTAGACCAGGAGGATGGAAAAGGCCAGGCCGCCGAGCAGCCCGATGTAGGACTTCTTCATGGTCAGGCTCTGGCCGCGCAGATCGAAGTGCGAGCCGCGGGGCAGATCGCCGGCCTTCTCGTGGCGGGCGATGATCGCCTCCACCGCGCGAGTGACGGTTCCCAGATCGGTTCCATCGACGTTGGCGTAGATATCGATGACCGGCTGAACATCGTAGTGGCTCACTGTGCCCATCTCGGAGCCGGGCGTGATGGAGGCCAGACTGCCCAATACCTGCACCGGGGGCTGCCCGCCCGGCGTGCCGGTAGCAGCCGAGCCGCTGGGTGGCTTGGCCGCCGCGTTGCCGGTCACGGGCAGGCTCTGAAGCGCGGCCAGCGAGTCGAGCCCATACTGCGGTGCCTGAATGGCGACGTTGTAGCTGACGCCGTTCTTGGGATCGAGGTAGAAGCTGGGGCTGGTCTGGAAGCTGCCGCTGAGAGCAATCAGCAGACTCTGCGCCACGTCTTTTTGCGTGAGGCCGATGGACTGGGCGCGGGTTCGGTCGATGGCCACGGTCATCGTGGGATAGTCGAAGGGCTGCTGGATGCGTACGTCGGCCGCACCGGAAACATAGCGGACCTCGTTAGCCATGCGCTCGGCCAAGGCTCGGTTGCCTTCGAGATTCGGACCGACCAACTGAATATCTATAGGCGCGGAGAGTCCGAAATTCAAAATCTGAGTCACAATGTCCACCGGCAGGGCATAGAAAGTCACTCCGGGGTACTGGCGGGCCAGCTCCTTGCGGAGTTTCTCGACATAGGCAGCGGTGGGATGGTGATCTTTGCTCAACTGAACCTGGATATCGGCGTCGGCCGGGCCGATGGGGGCGGAGGTGGAGTAGGAGAGGTTCAGGCCCGAGTAGGGCAGGCCGATGTTATCGACGATGGTCACCACCTCTTTGGCGGGAATATTCTCGCGGATGGTCGAGTCGATGTGGTCGCAGAGCGCGGCTGTTTCTTCAATGCGCGTGCCAGTGCGGGCGCGAACGTGAATCTTGAACTGGCCGGAGTCTACCGAAGGGAAGAAATCTTCGCCGAGCCGGGGTTCCAACAGCGCCATGGAGCCCAGCGCAAAAACCATGAAAAGGATGAGAAAAAACGCTGCATGGTCCACGCAAAGCATGAGCAGGCGCAGGTAACCTCGGCGGAAGCTGTCAAAAGCGGACTCGAAGCCGAGTTGAAAGCGGATGAAGGGATTGCGGCTGGAGCGTTTCCCTGCGGCCCCCGCTTCGTCGTGCTCCTTGAGCAGGTACTTGGCCATGGTGGGGACGAGAGTACGGGAGAGCAGATAGCTGGCCAGCATGGCGAAGACCACCGCCTCGGCCATGGGGACAAACAGATATTTCGCCACGCCGCTCAGGAAGAACATGGGCACAAAGACGATGCAGATGGCGAGCGTAGAAACCAAAGCCGGGACGGCGATCTGCGCCGAGCCGTCGAGGATGGACTGCTCGAGTTCCTTGCCGGCCTCGAGATTGCGGTTGATGTTTTCAATAGCCACGGTTGCGTCGTCGACCAGGATGCCGACCGCGAGCGCCATGCCGCCGAGCGTCATGATGTTGATGGTCTCGTGCAGCATGGCGAGGACGCTGAGCGAGCAGAGAATGGAGAGCGGAATGGAGACCGCGATAATCACGGTCGAGCGCCAACTGCCGAGAAAGACCAGGATCATGATGGCGGTGAGGCAGGCGGCGATGATGGCCTCGCGGACTACGCCATTGATGGCGCCGCGTACAAAGATCGACTGGTCGGAGAGCGGGTCGATGTGAAGCTGCTTCGGCAGCTGGTCCTTGATGCTCGCGAGTTTTTCTTGCACGCCGCTGATGATATCGAGCGTGGAGGCCGAGCCGGTCTTCATGATGCTCATCAAAATGGCGCGCTTGCCGTCCACTCGCACGATGTTGGTCTGCGGCGGGTTGCCGTCGCGCACGTGGGCCACGTCGCGAATGTAGATGACCGCGCCGTTCACCGCCTTGATGGGCAAGTTGTTCAGGTCGTTCACAATGCTGGGTGCGGAGTTGGTTTCGACCGAGTACTCGAAGCGGTCTATCTTCATGGTGCCGGAGGGGGCGATCAGGTTCTGCGCGGAGATTGCGTTGACCACATCGACCGGCGATAGCCCCTTGGCCTGGAGCGCGGCAAGGTCCAGGTCCACTTGAATCTGGCGCTGCTTGCCGCCATAGGGGAAGGGCGTCTGCGCTCCCTCGATGGTGGAGAGCTGGGTGCGAACGGTGTTCGTGGCCGTGTCGTTCAACTGCTGTTCATTCATGCCTTCGCCTGAGAGTCCCAACTGCAGCACGGGCACGCTGGAGGCGTTGTATTGAATGATGAAGGGCGGCGTGGTGCCGGGCGGCAGCGCGCGCAACTGGACTTGAGAAATGGACGTAACCTGGGCCACGGCGCTGCCGATGTTCACGTGGGGCTGGAAAAAAATCTTGATGATCGCAATGCCGTTGAGCGACTGCGACTCGATGTGCTCGATGTCGTTGACCGTGGTGGTCATGCCGCGTTCGCTGTTGGAGACGATGCGGTTGGCCATCTGATCGGCGGAGAGACCTGAGTATTGCCAGACAACCGTCACGACAGGGATGTCGATATTGGGGAAGATGTCCGTGGGCATCGACTCGATGCTGAAGACACCGAGAATCAGAATCAAGAGCGCAAAGACGGCAAAGGTGTAAGGCCGCCGCAGCGCAAGCCGGACAATCCACATAAGGCAGGTACTCGCTCCTGAGCCGGGGGTGGTCTGAAGGGGTTGTGCGCGGCCGGGGTGAGCTTGGAAAAAGCCTCTATTGCCCTGGTCCGGTCTCGACCGGCTCAATGGGTTCCGGGACCCGACGGCGTCTTCCGCCCTGATCCCTTCCAACAACTTGTTGAAACTTCAATGGTAAACGACGACTATGGCGAAATTGACGCAACGCCGGCAGGCGTTTCACTCTGTTTCTTGTGACGTGCGAGCCGGTGCAAAGGATTCAGGTCGGACGGGGGAGGGGATCCCATCTCCGCACCCTACAAGGCGGAGATAGCCGCGGCGAGCACGCACAATCCCACCAGCAGGCTAATGCGGTCGCGGAGGGCAAAGATGACCGGGTCGCCGTCCATCTCGCCGCGCGAGCCCAGCAGCCAGACCCGGTAAAGCCAAAAGAGCATCAGCGGGACGATCAGCCACAGGCGTCCGGCGTGTTTGTAGAGGGCCTCGACGTCGGGGCGCGAAATATACAACGAAAAAACCACCACGGCAGCCGTGGCGCAGGCCGTGCCAAAGCTGCGAATCTGCTCGAGGTCGGCGACCAGATAGCCCCGCCCATGGGTTGCGGTGAGACCGCGTTCGCGCAGGTTTTCAATCTCGCTAAAGCGCTTGACCATGGCCAGCGAGAGAAAGAGAAAGATGGAGAAGCCCGCCAGCCAGTGAGAGATCTCGGTCCCGGTGGCCGCGCCGCCGGCCAGCAGGCGCAGGGTGTAGAGGCCGGAAAGCATCAGCACGTCCACCAGGGCAACTTGTTTGAGATAGAAGGAATAGGCCGTCGTGGCCACGATATAAACCGCCAGCCAGAGCGCGAATTGGTGAGGAAGCAAAGGCAGAATCACTACCGAGGCCGCGATGAGCAGGATCGCGAGAGCAACGCCGCCGGTGACTGGCAGATCGCCCGCCGCAAAGGGCCGGAAGCGTTTGACCGGATGACGGCGGTCGCTGTCGATATCCAGCAGGTCGTTGAAGAGATAGCTGGCCGAGGCCATGAAGCTGAAGCAGAAAAACGCGGCGATGACTGCGCCGATCCCTGCCGCGTGCAGCTTGTGCGAGAGCGCAAGCGGTGCGAGCAGGAGAATATTCTTGGCCCACTGGTGGATGCGGATCGCCTTGAGCAGCGTACGAGGCAACGGCCGCCGGTCAAGAAATATTCGGGCCACCGGGATGCGCCGCAGACCAAGCGCAATGCGGAGGCCGAGGGTGGGGTTGGCCACCATCGCCTGGCCCGCGCTGGCCAGCAGAGGCAGGTCGGCGCGGGAGTTGCCGATGTAGTCGAATTCGCCGAAACGCGTCTTGAGGAGGGCCAGCTTTCTCCCGCTGGTCAGGTTGGTGACGCCGTCCGAGGCCAGCACGCCGGCAAAGATGCCCAGGTACGCTGCCACGCGCTCTGCCAGGGGCCCGTCCGCGCCGGTGGTCAGGTAGAGTTGCCGGCCCTCGCGCCGCTCAGCTCGCAGGTAACTGAGCACCTCGGTATTGTAGGGTAGCCGGGAGGCGTTGAGCGGGGCGCAGCGCGCTACCTCGGCTTTCAGATGGGCGCGCCCACCGGCCAACCACAGCGGCAGTTGCCACAGGCGGGCGGGGCTCCGGTGCATGAACTGGCAGACCGCATCGAAGAGCGAATCCGACTTGATCAGCGTGCCATCCAGATCGACACAGAGCGGGAGCGCCGGAGATTCATGCTCGACAGGCTCGGCTATCTCGGGATTCTGGAGCAAGGCGTCCTCTTTGGATCTGGCGATGCCGGGCCGGCCGCGGGCGACTACCCCTTGCCAGGCAAGAGCGGCGAATCACGAATCCAACACAGCAAGGGTAAACTCTGCGTCAAGTATACCGTCAAACGACAGCCGGCCGGCGCAGGCTGCAGTTACCCAGGAAGCGCTCGATTCGCTTACAATGGTTCCGGCTTTCATCCGCGAAATCTCTGTTTCCAACCTGAATGCGGCATTCCGTATCGCGCAGGATATAGCCTCGGCGGACGAAACCTTTCAGGAAACTCAAGCGTCCTTAGAACTGAAAGCGGGCAGTCAGTTTTCTGCCCGGATTGGTCATATCGTTGCCCGTTGCGCGGGCATTCACTCACGAGAAAACGACGGGAATCAAACACCATGTCCTACGAAGGCACTTCAGTGTCCTATCTGCCTGAAAAAGGCCTGCAACAACAACCACCCGCCCACAAAGGATCCTGGGTGCGCATTGCCGTCTACCTGGTGCTGGTCGCGGCTCTGGCCTTGATCGTCTGGAAGATCTACCAGAACCAGAAGCTGAACGCAGCCAACAGCGCCAACCAGGCCGCGGCGCTGATGAGCCGGCCGATTCCGGTGCAGGTAGCCGTTGCAGAAGGGAAGCCAATGCCTGTCTACCTCACGGCGCTGGGCACGGTGACGCCCTACATGAGTGTCACGGTAAAGGCGCGGGTCAGCGGCGAGCTCGAACCGGTCAAGTTCACCGAGGGCCAGCAGGTGAGGAAGGGCGAGGCCATCCTGGTGATTGACCCCAGGCCTTACCAGGCCGCGCTGGACCAGGCCAAGGGTACGCTGGCCCACGATGAGGCTTTGCTCAAGAACGCCCAGGCTGAGTATGCGCGCTATAAAGCTCTCTTTGCGGCGGGCGTGGTATCCAAGGAGACGCTGGACTCCGATGAGGCTGCGCAGGGCCAGTATCAGGGCGCCATCGAGTCTGACAAGGCCGCCATCGAGAATGCCCAGTTGCAGCTCAGCTGGTGCACCATCCAGTCGCCCATCGACGGCAAGATCGGCCTGCGGCTGGTGGATCCCGGCAACATTATTGCGGCCAATACAACCAACCTCGTCGTCATCAATCAACTTGAGCCGGTTGCCGTTGACTTTACGCTCCCCGAGGACCAGCTTCCACCTGTACTGCAAAAGCTGCGCGCGGAGAAGCGCCTGCCCGTGGAGGCCTACAACCAGGGCGATACCGTGAAGCTGGCCAGCGGCTATCTGCTCACCGCCGACAACCAGATCGACACCACCACCGGAACCGACAAGCTGAAGGCGGTCTTCGACAACAAGGATCAAGCGCTCTTCCCCAATCAGTTCGTCAACATTCATTTAGTCATGGAAGACCGGCCCAATGCGCTGGTGGTACCGTCCGCGGCGATCCAGAGCGGCAATCAGGGATCGTATGTGTGGATGGTCGATACCGACCCCGCCAAAAAGACTTCGGCTGCCAGAATTCAGACCGTGAAGATCGCCCTTGCAGAAGGCCAGGTGACCATCCTCGACAGCGGTCTCGAACCGGGCCAGCAGGTGGTGGTGGACGGCGCCGACCGGCTGCGCGCCGGGCAGATTGTGACCATCAGCGCAGCCCGCCAGCGCGGCGGACAGGGGGCAGGCCAGGGAGTTGGGCAAGGCGCGGGCGGCGGCAAATCCGACCAGAGTCAGAGGAATAAGCAGTGAGCCTGAGCCCTTCCCGGCCATTCATTCTGCGCCCGGTTGCAACCTCGCTGCTGATGGCGGCGATTCTGCTGGCGGGCTTTGTCGGCTACCAGCAGTTGCCGGTCTCCGCGCTGCCCGAGGTGGACTACCCGATCATCCAGGTGCTTACCTTCTATCCCGGCGCCGGGCCAGAGGTGATGGCATCGTCGGTGACCGCGCCGTTGGAACGGCAGTTTGGCCAGATGCCGGGGTTGAAGCAGATGACCTCGGTCAGCTCGGGCGGCGGCTCGGTGATTACCCTCGAATTCAACCTCGACGAGAATATTGATGTGGCCGAGCAGGAGGTGCAGGCGGCTATCAACGCGGGCAATAGCTTCCTGCCTCCCGATCTGCCCAACCCGCCCATTTACTCCAAAGTCAACCCCGCCGATGCGCCCATCATGACCTTGGCGCTGACCTCGGACTCCCTGCCCCTGGACAAGATCGAAGACGCGGCCGACACCAATCTGGCGCAAAAGATCTCGCAAGTGACCGGCGTGGGACTCGTTTCGATCGCCGGCGGACAAAAGCCGTCGGTTCGCATTCAAGCCAACCCATCCCAACTCGCTGCCTACAACCTGAGCCTCGAAGACCTGCGCACCGCGCTGGCCGCGGCCAACGTGGACCAGGCCAAGGGCACGCTGAACGGCAACCGCCAGTCGTTCACCATTGGCGCCAATGATCAGTTGGTCTCGAGCTCCGATTACAAGCCGGTGATCATTGCCTATCGCAACGGGGCAGCCGTCCGCGCCTCTGATGTCGCAACCATTGTCGATGCCGCCGAGAACTCGCAGCAGGCCGCGTGGATGGACCGCCAGCCCGCGGTGATCGTGAACATTCAGCGCCAGCCGGGCGCCAACATCATCGCCGTGGTGGATCGCATCAAGACGCTGCTGCCGCAGTTGCAGACCAGCCTGCCGGCCTCAATACAGGTGAAGGTGCTTACCGACCGCACGGTCACGATTCGCGCCTCGGTGCGGGATGTGGAATACGAGTTGATGCTCACCGTCGCCCTGGTGGTGATGGTGATCTTCCTCTTCCTGCGCAACCTGGCGGCGACGATCATTCCCTCGATCGCCGTGCCGCTCTCGATCGTCGGAACCTTCGGCGTGATGTACCTGCTGGGTTACTCGCTGAACAACCTGACACTGATGGCGCTGACCATTTCCACGGGTTTCGTCGTTGACGACGCCATCGTGATGATCGAGAACATCTCGCGCTTCATCGAAGAAGGCGACAGCCCCATGAAGGCGGCACTCAAGGGCAGCGAGCAGATCGGCTTCACCATCATGTCGCTGACGGTTTCGCTGATCGCGGTGCTCATTCCGCTGCTCTTCATGAGCGATGTGGTGGGCCGGCTCTTCCGCGAGTTCGCCATCACGCTGGCCGTCACGATTCTGGTCTCCGCCTTCGTTTCGCTGACCTTGACGCCGATGATGTGCTCGCGGATTCTGAAAGACAAGAAGGTTGCCAAGCAGACCCGCTTCTACCACTGGTCTGAAGATGTATTCAACAGGGTGATTGCCTTTTATGGGCGCACACTTCAAGTTGTTCTGCGTTATCGTTTTATCACCCTGCTGGTGACAATCTCGACGTTTGTGGCCACAGTGCTGCTGTTTCTTGTGGTTCCCAAGGGCTTCTTCCCGGTGCAGGATACGGGCGTGATTCTGGGCATCAGCGAGGCGCCGCAGACGGTCAGCTTCACCTCGATGGCTGAGCGCCAACAGAGGCTAGTGGACGTTCTGCTACAAGATCCGGCAGTAGATAACGTATCCTCCTTCATCGGTGTCGATGGAACGAATACCACGCTCAACTCCGGCCGCATTCAGATCAACCTCAAACCGCTCGACCAGCGCAAGATTTCCGCGACTGAAGTGATCCGGCGGCTGCAATCCAGTTTGGGAAGCGTTGAAGGCACGGAGGACATTCAGCTCTTTCTTCAGCCGCTCCAGGACCTGACGGTGGAAGATCGCGTGAGTCGGACTGAATTTCAGTATTCGCTGGAAGACCCCGACCCGGTCGAGTTGGCCAGGTACACGCGGCAGATGGTGAACGAGCTGGGCAAGGAAGCTGTGGTGACCGATGTGGCCAGCGACCTGCAGGACAAGGGTCTAAGCGCGAAGCTGGTGATCGATCGCGACACCGCGGCGCGGCTGGGTATAGGCATGGCCGACGTGGACAACACACTCTACGACGCCTTCGGCCAGCGCCAGGTTTCGACGATCTTCACTCAGCTTAACCAGTACCACGTGGTGATGGAGGTCGGGCAGAACTTTCAGACCGACCCCTCTGTGCTGAACAATCTCTTCGTCAAATCGGGCAATGGCACACAGGTTCCGCTCGGAATGCTCGCCCACTGGGAGCAGTCGACCGCGCAACTGGCGATCGGCCACCAGGGCCAGTTCCCCTCGACGGTGGTCAGCTTTAATCTTGCGCCGGGCAAGGCACTGGGCGATGCCGTGAACGCCGTCAACCGCATCGAGCAGCGCATCCAGATGCCGGCCTCGATCAACGCCAGCTTCCAGGGCACGGCCGCCGCCTTCCAGACTTCGCTTGCGAATGAACCTCTGTTGATATTGGCCGCGCTGTTGACCGTATACATCGTGCTGGGCGTGCTCTACGAGAGTTACATTCACCCCATCACCATCATCTCCTCGCTGCCCTCGGCGGGCGTGGGCGCGCTGCTTGCACTGCTGATTACGCGCACCGATTTCAGCGTGATTGCGCTGATCGGAATCATTCTGCTCATCGGCATCGTGCAGAAGAACGCCATCATGATGATCGACTTTGCCTTGCAGGCCGAACGCATCGAGCGCAAGTCCGCCGAGGCTGCCATCTTCCAGGCCTGCCAGTTGCGTTTCAGGCCGATTCTGATGACGACGATGGCTGCCATGCTGGGCGGCTTGCCGCTTGCTTTGGGAGGCGGTGTAGGCGCGGAGTTGCGCATGCCGCTCGGCGTGACCATCGTCGGCGGATTGATCTTGTCGCAGTTGCTCACGCTCTATACCGTGCCGGTGACCTATCTCTACTTTGACAAGCTGGCCCAGCGCTTGAAGCCGCGCGAGCTAGCCATCCGTCACGAGCAGCCGGTGAGTGCGGACTAAGGACAGGGAATAGGGAATAGGGAACAGGGAACAGGGAACAGAAAAAGCTGGGTGCCCCGAGTCTCGATTTTGAGACCTGGGATACCTCAAACCTCAATTAACCTCCAGCTGATAGCTAAAGGCTAGAAGCTGAAAGCTAAGGGCGATGCATCTCTCAGCACCATTCATCCAGAGGCCGGTAGCCACTTCGCTGCTCAGCCTGGCTTTGTTATTGGCCGGCTCGGTGGCTTACTCGCTGTTGCCCGTGGCCTCGCTGCCCAACGTCGACTTTCCGGTCATCGGCGTAGGCGCGGGACTGCCCGGCGCGAGCCCGGAGACGATGGCTTCGTCGGTCGCCACACCGCTGGAGCGCCAGTTCGGACGCATCGCCGGCGTCAACCAGATGACTTCGTCGAGTTCGCTGGGCTCGGCCTCGGTCGCTTTGCAATTCGACATCAATCGCAACATCGACGCCGCGGCGCGCGACGTGCAGGCCTCGATCAACGCGGCACGCAGCCAGTTGCCCTCCTACCTTCCGCAGAATCCAAGCTACCGCAAGGCAAACCCGGCAGAGGCTCCGATCCTGATTCTCACGCTAACATCGGACGTGGTGACCAAGCCCCAGATCTACGACATGGCCGACTCCATCCTGTCGCAGAAGATCTCGCAGATCCAGGGTGTGGGGCAGGTCTTCGTCGGCGGCAGCTCCAGCCCGGCGGTGCGTGTCGAGTTGAATCCCATGGAGCTGGGCGCGAACGGCGTGGGCCTGGATGCGGTGCGAACTGCGCTGGCAGGCGCCAACGCGAATCGGCCCAAGGGCGCCTTTCAAGACGCTGATCACCGCTGGCAGATCGGCGACAACGACCAGATATTCAAAGCCAGCGACTACGCACCCATCATCGCCGGATACAACAAGCAGACCGGCGCGCCAGTTCGCGTCACCGACATCGGCAAGGTGGCAGACGGCGTCGCCGACATTCGCACCGCCGGCGTGAGCGGCATCAACACGCCCAACGGCCCGCCAGGACAGTTGAAAGACGCGGTGCTGATTATTGTCTTCAAGATTCCCGGCGCCAACGTCATCTCCACCGTAGACAGCGTGATGGCCGAAATGCCGCACTTGCAGGCTGCCATCCCGCCCACGATCAAGATCGACGTGGCCGTGGACCGGACTACAACGATTCGCTCGAGCGTGCACGACGTGGAGATTTCGCTGATGATCAGCGTGATCCTGGTGGTGCTGGTGGTCTTCCTCTTTTTGCGCGAAGTGTGGGCCACCATCATTCCGTCGATCGCCGTGCCGCTCTCGCTTGTAGGCACCTTTGGCGTGATGTGGCTGCTTGGCTACACGATCGACAACCTCTCACTGATGGCGCTGACCATCGCTACGGGATTTGTCGTCGACGATGCCATCGTGGTCATCGAAAACATCACCCGTTATCTCGAAATGGGGGACACGCCCTTTGACGCGGCGATGAAAGGATCCAAAGAGATCGGCTTCACGGTGCTCTCCATGAGCTTGTCTTTGATCGCCGTCTTCATTCCGATTCTGCTGATGGGCGGGATTGTTGGCAAGCTCTTCCGCGAGTTTGCCGTGACCTTGAGTGTGGCCATTGCGGTCTCGCTTCTGGTCTCGCTGACCACCACGCCGATGCTCTGCGCCCGGTTTCTCAAATCGCGGGACGAGAGCCGTCACGGCCCTATCTATCGCGCCAGCGAACGCGCCTTCCTGTGGCTGCAGAACGAATACGCCGGCGGCCTCGGCTGGGTCTTGCGCCACCAGGCGCTGATGCTGAGCATCCTGTTTTGCACCGTGGCCCTGAATGGGTACCTCTTTTATATCGTGCCCAAGGGCTTTTTCCCGCAGCAGGACACCGGGCGCATGGGCGGCCGAACAAGGGCCTCGCAGGACATCAGCTTCGACGCCATGCAGGCGAAGCAGCGCCAACTGGCGCAGATGGTCCTCGATGACCCGGCGATCCAGTCGGTGACCGCTTTTGTGGGCGGCAACGGTCCCGGCGGCGGCAGCTCGAATGTGGGCAACATGTTCATTGCTCTCAAGCCGCTGAACCAGCGCCCTGGGCGCGTCACCGCCGACCAGGTTGTGAACCGCCTGCGCGGCAAGCTCACCAGCGTGCCCGGCGCGGCGCTGATTCTCCAGGTGCAGCAGGAGTTCCAGATTGGCGGCCGCGGCTCCGACGCGCAGTACCAGTACACGCTCTCGGACGAAAACCTCAACGAGCTGAATAGCTGGGCGCCGCAACTGCTGGCGCACATGAGAACCATGCCCGAGCTGCGCGACGTCTCAACAGACCAGCAGAACCAGGGCCTGGCGGCCAACCTGGTGATCGACCGCGACGCTGCCTCGCGGCTGGGCATCACGGCCGCCGCCATTGACAACGTGCTCTACGATGCCTTCGGACAGCGCGAAGTCTCCACCATGTATACCGCGCTCAACCAGTACTTCGTGGTCATGGAGGTCGACCCGATCTACCAGCAGAGCCCGGACGCGCTGAATGGCATCTTCATCAAGGCTGCCGGTGTCGCCGGTGGTGGTGGATCGATGGTTCCGCTCTCGACCATCGCTCACTTTGAACAGCAGCGGACCGCGCTGCAAGTAAACCATCAGGGCCAGTATCCGGCTGTCACGCTCAGCTTCAACCTGGCGCCCAACTTCGCCCTGGGAGACGCAGTCACGGCCCTGGAAAAAGTCCAGGGCGAGATGGGAATGCCCTCCGCCATTCACGCCACCTTCCAGGGAACCGCGCAGGCCTTTCAGGATTCGCTCAAGAATGAGCTGTGGCTGATTGTGGCTGCTCTGGTCGCGGTCTACATCGTGCTCGGCATTCTCTATGAGAGCCTGATCCATCCGCTGACGATTCTTTCCACCATCCCCCCAGCCGGCGTGGGCGCGATCCTGGCCCTGATGCTGATGAAAACCGAGCTGAGCATCATTGCGCTGATCGGGATCATCCTGCTGATCGGCATTGTGAAGAAGAACGCCATCATGATGATCGACTTTGCGCTGCAGGCGGAGCGCGACCAGGGATTGCCGCCAGTGGAGGCAATCTACCAGGCCTGCCTGCTGCGCTTCCGGCCGATCATGATGACGACTATGGCTGCGCTCTTCGGCGGTTTGCCGCTGGCCATCGGCATGGGTGTGGGCTCGGAGCTGCGCAAGCCGCTGGGCATCACCATCGTCGGCGGGCTCATCGTCTCGCAGATGCTGACTTTGTTCACGACGCCGGTGGTTTATCTCTTCTTTGACCGGCTGCAATGGAAGGTGATGAAGCTGCACAGGCTCGGCGCGGAGCTGGAAGAGGCGCCGGGGGATTAAGTGAAGGGAATAGGGATTAGGGGTTAGGGATTAGCTTTTGCCCACTGACCTGAAAACTGCCCCGTAGAATCAAGGAAAGAGTGGCAGACCTGTGTCAAGAAAAGAAGCCGTCCTCCTGGTTAGCCGCGCATTGGCGATCATTCAGTTTGTTAACGCGATGCTTGAGATTACTTACTTACCCGTCCGGTTCATGTCGCTCCTTCACCACGCGAGAGAGGTCAGCGTTCTGGCACTACCCGCGTCCGATGATTTCTGGCGAGGCTATTACTGTATTGACATTGCCTTCCTTCTTCTGCGCGTCGTGGCCTTGTTGCTTCTCACGTTCGTTCTTTGGAATTGCGGGCCTTGGATTGAGCGTGTTCTACTGCCCAAGCGTGAGGAACCGGGTCAACCGGCCTGAGTCAAGCTTCCGTCGGTGATTTCCGTACCGAGATGAGGCGTGGTGAAGCGCGCCGGGGAAGCTAGGGACGATTTTGCGCCAGCCGATGCGGTAGGCCTGCCGGCACGGACCGCAAACTTGGAGGTTGTCCTCGCGCCTTTGCCTATTTCATCCATGCAAAAGGCGCGGCACAGATGGACTTGCGGATCGATAAAACTAGCTATATTATCCATATTAGCTAGTTTTATCGGGGATCAAACGATGAAAACCATGACCTCCGTAGAGGCGCAGAACAGTTTCGGGCGGTTGCTGGACATGGCGCAGCGCGAAGCCGTCGCGATTACCCGGCATGGACGCCCTGCTGTTTTTGTCGTATCACCCCAAGACATGGACGATCTTCTGGATGCGCGGCGCAGGCGGAGCAAGGCCGTGGCCGATCTGGAGGAATGGAGCGCCCGAGCCAAAAAGAGCTTGTCCCCCGCTCAAGCAGCGGCAGCAGCGGCGCTGACCGATGAGGATGTAGTTCGCCTGGTTCATGAATCCCGGTGAGACCAATCCAGAGGGTCGTCTTCGATACGAGCACCTTGGTCGGCGCAGCGTTGCGCATAGGGACAGCTCCTCACCAGGCGCTGTTGAAGGCCCTCCGCTTCTGCGATATCTGTGCCAGCGCGGAAACGATGGCTGAGCTGGAAGTTGTGCTCAACCGCAGCAAGTTCGATCGCTACCTCAATCGTGAAAAGCGTCAGACGTTCGTCGCCAATCTACACCGGAGACTGCGCTTGTTCGTTGTGCAAAGCAGCGACACGATGGAGATACAGCCGCCGTGCCGCGATCCCAGGGACGATCAGTTTCTCGCGTTGGCATTGGCAGCCGAGGCCGATGCGATCGTCAGCAGCGATGCAGACCTGCTCGTGCTGCATCCGTGGCGCGGAATACGCATTCTATCGCCCGCCGGATTTCTAGCCGAAGGCCCCGATTCCCGGCCCTGATACAACGAGAATATCGTCAATCGATTCAACTCAAATGACCTATTCCTCTTGGGGCTTTATCCCGTCACATTGACCTGGACCAAATGGGCCTGGGCCGAACTGATGTATAAAGCAAAGCCAGAAGCTTTCGTACCTGCAGATTTGGTCTTTGTTTGCAAGCGAATTAATGATATTGTCAAATTCATCCCGGATCGGCGCAAGACGGGATTCTCCCTTCAATCAACCACAACGCTTTTGGCCGTTTTGAGATCCAGCGGTTGGACCGGACGCATAATTGCACCCTTACTACACTCCTGTTGAGGTGTCGCACAAGTGTCTATGAGGCTCTTCTGAATTGAACTGAAAGGCGAGCGCAACCCGATGACCCAATCCTACGATGCGACTGACGAAAGGCTTGTATTGACATTGGATGAGATCACCAGCCTGACCGAAGAGGGCGGCAAGCCGGCCGATACGCTGCTGAACGTGGTGGCGCTGATCGCCACGCGCTTCAGGACCGATGTCTGCTCGGCCTATCTGCTCGAGCCGGACCGATCGAATCTGGTGCTGGCCGCCACCCTTGGCCTGCACCCGCAATCGATCGGCACGCTGCGCATGCCGCTCAACGAAGGCCTGACAGGCCTGGTCGCGGAGCGAGTGCTGCCGGTGGCCGTAGAAGATGTGCGGAATCACCCCCGTTTCAAGTACTTCAAAGAATCCGGGGAAGAGGAGTACCTCTCTTTCCTCGGCGTGCCGCTGATCGACCGCGGAGTCTTGCAGGGCGTACTTGTCGTTCAAACAAGAGAACCGCGGAGCTTTCGAGAGAATGAAATCCGCATGCTCGTGGAGGCGGCGAACCAGGTAGCGCCGGTTGTGAGCGAGGCGCGTACTCTCGATCGGTTCATCGCTCCCGCGCAGGAGCGTCTGTGGGCGCTGGCCCGCAATGTCTGGTGGAGCTGGGACCCCGACTGCATCGCCTTGTTTCGCGATCTGAATCCTACGCGCTGGCGCCAGCTCAATCAGAATCCTATTGCACTGCTGAGCGAGATGCCGCTGGGTGAGATCGAGCGGCGCGCGACTGAACTCGTACTACATAGCCGCATCAACTATGTCTTTCGCCGGCAGCAGGAATATTTGCTGGCAGACCGTACCTGGGGCGCTGCTAACGCCGGCGTGCTGCGGCCTCGCCCGGTGGCCTATTTTTCCGCCGAATTCGGGATGCATGAGTCCCTCCCAATTTACTCCGGCGGCCTTGGCGTGCTCTCGGGAGACCACATCAAGAGCGCATCCGACCTGGATATTCCACTGATTGGCGTCGGGTTGTTTTATGGGCAAGGCTACTTCTTGCAGCGCCTGGACAAGAGTGGATGGCAGCAGGAAGAGTACCTGGAGACCGACGTCAACCAACTGCCCATGCAACCAGCAATTGGCGCGAACGGCAAGCCGGTCATTGTCGAGATCAGAACGCGCGGCGGCGTGATCCGTGCGAAGGTATGGCGAGTGAAGGTGGGGCGCATCGACCTCCTGCTGCTCGATTCAAACGTTGCCGGCAATGCGCCGGAGGATTTGGAGACGACCTCACGGCTCTATGGCGGAGACGCGAGGACGCGCATTCGGCAGGAGTTGCTGTTGGGTGTGGGCGGCTTTCGCGCACTCAAGGCCATGGGCGTCTCTCCCGGAGTCTTGCACCTGAACGAGGGACACAGCGGTTTTGCGGTCTTCGAGGCGATTCGCAATCGCATGCAGGAGGAAGGCATCGACTTCAATACGGCCGCCAGCCAGGTCGCGCGGGAGGTGGTCTTCACCACGCACACTCCCGTGCCGGCGGGCCACGACCGCTTCCACGCCGATCTGATTGAGGAGCACCTCGGCCCTCTGCGCGAACAGCTGGGACTTTCGCAGGAGAACTTCATGGGCTTTGGCCGCGAACACTCCACCGATGAGCAGGAACCATTCTGCATGACCGTCCTGGGGCTCAAGCTCTCGCGTCATGCCAATGCGGTTTCGTCGCTGCATGGCGAGGTTTCGCGGTCCATGTGGTGGGGCCTTTATCCCGGCAAACCGCAGGATGCCGTACCGATCGGGCACATCACGAATGGGGTGCACGTGCCTTCGTGGCTGGCGCCGCAGATGTGCCGCCTCTACGATCGCCATCTCGGGGTTGGCTGGCAGTCGAACAGCGGCGCCGCGCGGACTTGGGAGGAGATTGAAAACGTCGACGATGGCGAGCTATGGGAGACGCACCTCAACCTTAAATCGCAACTCGTCGATTTTGCGCGCCGCCGCGCAAAGGAACAGGCCGAGCGGCGCGGTGAACCGATGGAAACTCTGCGAAAACTCG